>Ga0207874_1001088_pt1 | contig 33423 bp, 25 predicted proteins | sample HigsolmetaAR201D_FD_184833 | JGI IMG/M metagenome (GOLD analysis project Ga0207874, IMG submission 184833) | Ionic liquid and high solid enriched microbial communities from the Joint BioEnergy Institute, USA - AR20-1-D (SPAdes) (version 2) ...
GGCCGGAGTACAGGGGGGGGCGGGGCGGTCGGGAGGGAGGAGGCGGTGGGCACGGAACGGCCAATGCGAGTCGGGCGGCGTTCGGAGCGAGCGTGACCCCGTCCGCAACGAGACGGACGGAGCGCCGCCCGCGGATTGCGGATCCATGAGGGGCCGGTGCCCCCGATCGGGATCGCCACTGCCGGCAAACGCCGATCGCCGGGGCGCTCGCCCTCGCCCGCATTGCGCGGGCCTTCCTCTGCTCCGGAATCGCGCCCGCCTCTGCTGCCGGGGCGGGAATAGGGCGGGGGGCCGTAGGCGACGACGGCTGCCGCCGCGATCGCGGCGAACGCGACGCGCGTCGCGGGTACAACGTCGCCTCGAACCCTGCGCGCTCCGTAGCCGGCGGAAGCGGCGAGGTCTTGACGGCCGGGCGGCCGGCGGAGCGGTGCAAGCGACCCGGCGGCCCTCACCGGTCCGCGGGTACCGGCGTGGATGCCGCCGGGACGATGGACGGATCGCGGTCGTGCGGGTGCCCGCGCGCGATGAGCGGGCGCGGCCCCGGGCGCATGATGACCTGGGGCCGCCTCCATCGGGGATGACCCGCCCGCGTGATCGCTGGCCGCCGCTACCGGCGCCGACGGATGGCGCGGATCAGCTCGGCCTTCCGCATCCGGCTCCGGCCTTCGATGCTCAGCTCGGCCGCCCGGTTCCGCAACTCCCGAACGGTCCGCTCCTCGAGCGGGCGGTTCGGGTTGCCGGTGCCCGACGTCGTCCTCCTCGAGGTACGCCCCGCCTCGCGGCGCGCCTTGTTGACCGTCCGCGCAGCGAGCTCCTCGGCCCTGCGGGTGGATGCGCCTCGCGCCCGGGCGCTCTCCTTGATGCGCTCGTACTGCCGCTCCTCCTTCGAGGTCCAACGGGAACGGGGCATGTCCAGCCTCCGGTCAGGGTCCACATCCAGGTTGTCATCGCTGGCTGGCGGTGCAAGAAACGGACGAGGGGGCAGCCTTCGCGGCAAAGCTACCTTGCCGGGTCGTGCACGAGCACGAGCACGAGCACGGGGCAGCCTTCGCGGTGGGGCAACCTTTCCGGGTCGAGCACGAGCACGAGCACGAGCACGGGTAGCGTGAGCTTCGCGGGTCGGGGGGAGGGTTGGGTAGGTGGGTAAGGGAGCTGGTTGTGGGTTTTGAACGGGCGGGGCTCCGCATGCGATGGTGTGGAGCGTGTTCGCCTGGCGGTGGGTCACGGGCGAGGGTGTGCGATGAGGTCGTGGTTGGCGGGTGATAGGCGGGCGTTGGATCCGGCGGCGGGTGGGTATGGCGGAGCGATCGTCGAGGTGGCCGGTGATCGTGGCCAGGGAAGGGAGGGGATCGCGGCCAGGCTCGTCGTGGTAGACGTGGGCGGTCCGGCGCGGTCGATACGTCAGCGCCCGTGCGGGCGGCGGTGTCGGGCGGGCGCCGTCACCCGCGGCGGCCCGGCGGTCGGCCGGCGCTTCGTGCGCTCGATTTCCGTTGGCGTGGTCTCGACGACGGCGTCGCCGGGCCGATTCGACACCCGCCCTGTGAGGGTTCTGAACAAGAAACCGTCATAAGGCAATAGGTCCTTCCAGGGACGGTTGCGATGGCGATCGGGTCCGGGCCCGGGGTCGCGGGGCGTCCGTCGGTCGCGGCGTATGGGCGTTCGTGGCGTCATTGCGCGCGAATCGGCGGCCGTGGGGCACGGCGATCGGTGCGGCGCCACCCCTTGACAACGGGTCCGGGTCCTGGCAACGTTGCACCGTCGTTGAGAATGATTTTCAATGTCAGACAAGCGCGGAGATTCCCATGAGGCGCTTTCAACGATACAGCACGGCTCGTCAAGCTCGAATCGCGGTCCTCACCCTCGCCCTCGGTTTCGCACTCCCTGCCTGCAGCGACGACTCCACCTCGCCAGACAACGGCCGGCCGGACGGCCCGGCGGAGATGCGGGTGGACGCCTCGCAGAGCTGGGCATACGTGGCACTGGGGGACGAGGCGCGGCAGGTGACGGTTTCGAACCCGGCGAGCTCGACCGAGTGGGACATAGCGTTCTTCGGGACGGCGGTGATGCTGAATGGCGGCGCCGCCGGGCCGGCCGACGTGGTCGCGCACTGCATCTGCGCGAACGCGAACCTGACGGATGCGCAGGTGGGCCAGCTCACGGCGATGGACGGGCTGGCGGCGTTCGAGGCGGTGACCGCGGCGGACATACCGTCGGATGCGAGTGCGTGGGAGAGCGATGCGCTCGTGCCGGCGCTGCAGGGGTGGTACGCGTACAACCCGACCACGCACGTGGTGAGCGCGAACCCGGACCGGGTTTGGAAGCTGCGGACGGCGGACGGGCAGTCGTACGCGAAGCTTCACATCACGGGGCTCGAGGGATCGACGCAGACGGCGATGGGTCGGGTCACCTTCGAGTTCGCGGTACAGCCCGGGAGCGGCGCGGCGATGGGCGCGGCGCAGACCGCGACGGTGGAGGTGTCGGCGGGCGCGCCCGTCTACTTCAGCCTGACCCGGGGCCAGGTGTCTGACGCGTCCGACTGGGACCTGCTGTTCGAGGGCTGGACGATCCGGCTGAACGGCGGGGTGAGCGGCAGCGGCGCAGCGGGCGCGGTGGTGGTGGACGAGCCGTTCGACGGGATCACGGATGCGTCGGACATGGGGACGCTGTACCGGGGCGACACGTTCGGCGGCGCGTTCGCGGCGCATCCCTGGTACCGGTACAACATCACGGGGAACGACCACCAGATCTGGCCGACGTACGACGTCTACCTGGTGAAGCGCGGGTCGACGGTCTACAAGGTCCAGCTGATCTCGTACTACGAGCCGACCTCGGGCCGGTCCCGGCACGTGACGATGCGCTACGCGCGTCTCACGGACTGAGGGGAGGCGACGATGGTCGAGAGCAGACGTAGCGTCCAGCTCCCGGTGCGGGGGCTGGACCGCCCGGGGCGCGCGGGAGAAGGGAGATGCCCGGTCCGCTTCCTGTGGGCCTGGGTGGCGATGGTTGCGGCCGTGCTGCTCCACGCGCCCGTCGCCGCGCAGCGGGGCGGGGTGGTGCGGGGGAGGGTCACGGAGGCCGGTACGGGGGTCGCGGTGTCGTCCGCGGTCGTGCGGGTCGTGGCCGGAGCCGGCCGTGCCGTGCTGACGGATGCGGACGGCGCGTTCCGGTTGGACGGTCTCGAGCCGGGGACGCACCGGTTGCGGGTCGAGCACCTCGGGTACGCGGAGCGTGAGATCGAGGTGGAGGTGACGCGCGCGGGGGAGGTCGTGGTCGACGTCGCCCTGACTCCGCGTGCGGTCGACCTCGACGCTCTCGTGGTCACGGCGACGCGGCGTCTCCAGGCGCTGGCGGACGTGCCGGTGCCGACGGAGGTGGTGAGCGCCGAGGAGATCCGGCGGAGCGGCGCATCCGACGTGGCGGCGGTGCTGGTCGAGCGGACGGGGATCCAGCCGCAGGGCGGGCACCCGGCGGGCGCGGGGCTCATGCTCCAGGGACTGGGCTCCGAGCGGGTGCTGGTGCTGATCGACGGGCAGCCGTTCATCGGGCGGATGTCCGGCCAGATCGACCTGTCCCGGATCCCCGCGGCGGCGGTCGAGCGGATCGAGGTGGTGAAGGGGCCGCAGTCCACGCTGTACGGTTCGGAAGCCATGGGCGGCGTGGTGAACGTGATCACGCGGCCTGCGGGCGAACGTGGCGAGCGGGCGTGGCGGGGCGAGGTGCTGATGGGGAGCGCGGACCGGCTGGACTTCGGTGCGGGCGCCCGCGGCGCCGTCGGCCGGGTCGGCTACGTGGCGGAGCTGGGGCGCCGGGAGATCGCGGTGACGCCCGGGGCGGCGGATACGTCCGGCGCCCGGACCGAGCGCTGGGACGGCCTGGCGACGCTCCGTTGGTCCGGTGAGCAGGGGCACGTGGAGGCGAGCGCGCTGGTGCTCGATGAGCGGCAGCGCGCGCGGAACGGGCAGCTCTACGACTTCGCGGACAACCGCCAGTGGTCGGTGCGCGTGGGCGGGAGCCGCCGGGCGGGCGCGCACCGCTTCGCCCCCGTGCTGTACGTCACCGAGTTCCGGAACCTGGCCCGTCGGTCGACGCGGCCGGAGCCCACTGCCGGAACGGGCGAGGAGGAGGTGCAGCGGGAGATCGAGGCGGAGCTCGCCTACACGCTGCACATGGGCGAGCACGCAGTGGATGCGGGCGTGGAGGCCCGGCGCCGCGCGATCCGGTCGGCGCGGGTGGAGGGCGAGTCCCGCACGCTGCACACGGTCGAGCCGTTCATGCAGGCCACGTTCGTCTCCGGGCCGCTCCGCGTGGTTCCCGGCGCGCGCTTCTCGTGGAGCGAGGCGTGGGGCACGCACTGGACGCCGCGGCTCGCCGTGCTTTGGCGGGCCACGCCGTCCCTCGCGGTGCGGGCGTCCATCGGGACCGGGTATCGCGCCCCGGACTTCAAGGAGCTGTACATGCAGTTCCTGAACATCTCGCCGGGCGTGGCGTACGCGGTGCGCGGGAACCCGGATCTCCAGCCGGAGACGTCGGTCAACGTGACCGGGAGCGTGGAGTGGACGGGGTCCCGGCTCTACCTGCGGGCGCAGGCGTTCCACAGCCGCTTCACGGACTTCATCGAGACGCGTGCGTTGGGCGACTCCGCGGGCGTCACGCTCTTCACCTACGGCAACATCGACGACGGGCGCACGCAGGGCATCGAGCTCGAGGCGGGCGCCACGTGGCACGGGCTGCGGGGTGAGGCGGGTTACGCCTGGCTGGACGCGGAGCGGACGACGACGGGCGAGAAGCTGCTCGGCCGCCCCGCCCATTCCGGTCGGCTCTCGCTGTCGTACGCGCTGCCTTTCGGCCTGCGCGCGAGCGCTGCGGGGGTCTACACGGGCCGCACGCCGATGCAGCGGACCGAGAGCGGCGAGGTGCTGGAACGGGACGGCTTCCTGCGGATCGACCTGCGGGTGACGCAGGCGCTCCCGCGCGGCTTCGAGATCGCCGCGGGTGTGGACAACCTGCTGGACACGCGCGTAGAACGGTGGCCCGGCTTCGCCGAGCGCCAGTTCCACGTCAGTCTCGGCTGGCGGAGCGACGGCCCGCGCTGACCGGCGCCCCGGGCACGGGCACGGACTCGGACTCGACCCGGCAAGGTAGCATTGCCGCGAAGATTGCCCCGTACTCGTGCTCGTACTCGTACTCGTGCACGACCCGGCAACGCAGCATTGCCGCGAAGGCTACCCGGTGCTCGTGCTCGACCCGGCGAGGCAGCCCTGCCGCGAAGGCTGCCTTCGCCCTCGACTCGACGGTGCCCTAGTGGCGAAGGACGTACAATGCGGCAGGTAGCACGGCTGGGACGCCGTACTCGTGCACGTGCTCGTGCTCGTGCTCGACCCGGCAAGGTAGCTCTGCCGCGAAGGTAGCAGACACATGTCTCATCGATCCTGGATCGCTTTAGCGCTCATCGCTATCACGGCCGCAGCTCCCACACCGGTGCTGGCCTGGCAGCACGTACATTCGTCAACGCACCCGCCGGCCGCGTCGTTGCGTAGCGACGCGCACGGGACCGGGCCCGTGGGAACCATCGTCATTGCGCACGGCGCCGGCCCCGACTGGAACGCGCAGGTCGAGGCCGTGGTCAAGACGGCGAACACGGGCGGGCCGGTGGAGGTGAGCTACCTGATGGGCCCTGGCGCGAAGACGCACCGGTTCCAGGATGTGGCCAGGCGGCTCGTGGAGGCGGGGGTGCGGGAGATCGTGGTCGTGCCGCTGCTCGTCTCGAGCCACAGCGAGCACTTCGAGCAGATCCGGTGGCTGGTGGGCGAGACGGACACGCTCGACGAGGTCATGATGCACCACCTGCACATGGCCGGGATCGAGCGGCCGAATGTGTCGGTGCCGATCCGCGTGACGCCGGCGCTGGACGGCGCTGAGGAGATCGCCGGGATCGTCGTCGAGCATGCGCTTTCCCTCGCGGAGGATCCGGCCTCGCAGGCGCTCTTCCTGATCGGCCACGGTCCGAACGCGTCGGAGTACTACGCCGCCTGGATGGAGGACCTCCGTCCGCTCGCCGACCGGGTGCAGCGGATGACGGGGTTCCGTGACGTGAAGGTCGGGCTCGTGCAGGACGACGCGGCCGGGCCGGTGCGCGCCGAGGCGGTCCGCCGGATCCGGGAGATCATCGCGCTCCAGCACCAGGCGACGGGGAAGCCCGTGGTCGTGGTGCCGATCCTGATCGGCACGGGCCAGATCAGCCTCGAGAAGTTCCCGAAGGATCTGGAAGGGCTCCCGATCGTCTACAACGGCAAGGGCTTGCTGCCGCACCCGGCGGTGGCGCGGTGGATCGAGTCCCGCGTAGCGGGAGAGGCGGTGGGCGTGAGCCGGTGAGAGGCCGGCGTCCGCGGTGGGGGCGGGGGCGCGGGCGAATCGCTCGCGCCCCCGCCGTGTTTCTCCCGGGTTCGTGGCTGGTGCGTGCGCCCGGGGCGCGACAGACCGGGGACCTCGCGTCCCGTGACCGTTGGAGCCCGACGTGGCCGCCGGGGAAATCGTCATGAGCCTCCGGTGGTTGCGCGGGCCATGTACCGGGCGCCGAACCCGGAGGGGTGCGAGCGACCCGCCGGGAGGCGCCACTCCGACCGCGCGCGGCTCGTAGTTCTCCGGCCTTACCGTGACGCGATGGCGCCGGGCCGGTAGGATCCCACGGGGGGCCGAAACGACATGGCGATCCGGTTCCACCCGTTGATCGCGACGATGGCCAGGGTCAGGTCCACCAGCTCCTTCTCCGAGAACCGCTCCCGCACGGCATTGTAGAGCTCGTCCGGGACGCCGCGCTCGTCGTGGATGAGCGTGAGCGCCTCCGTCCATGCCAGCGCCGCCCGTTCCCGCTCGCTGAAGAACGGCGTCTCGCGCCAGACGGACAGAGCGTACAGCCGTTGCTCCTCCTCGCCTTCGGCGCGGGCATCCTTGGAATGCATGTCCACGCAATACGCGCAGCCGTTGATCTGTGACGCGCGCAGCTTCACCAGGTGGAGGAGCGAGTGCTCCAGTCCGCACTCGCGGATGTACCGCTCGAGGTCGAGCATGGCGCGGAGGCCGTCCGGCGCCACCCTGGCGTAGTCGAGGCGCTGCTCCATTCTCTTCCGCTCCTTTCCGTTCGAGGCCCCCGCCTCCGGGTGAGCCGGGGGTGACACAAGAGAACGTGGCGAACGGATACGCGCCACCCCGCGCGCCGTATGTGGCGGCCTCGTGCTCCCCCGGCGGGAACGCTTCCCGGAGGTTCCCGGCAGGGCTCGCGGCAGGCCGTGGCGAGCGGCCGTGCGGCGCGTACCACTTTCGGGTTGTGTTCGGGTCTCGCGCGCTGCATATTGTCCGGTCCGCGGGGGCCGGGCGCGGTCGTACCCGGTCCGGGCGAAGGCGGTGCCGGCCGTGCCGGAGCGAGCGGCGGCGCAAGCGGCCGGGGGGCTGCCTCTTCCGATCGCGCCGGCCGGGACCGGGTGGGCGTGGCCTGGGGGGAAGCGATCCTGCGAGGGCGGCCGGGGATCCCGGACGAGCAGCATGGCCAGCCCGGACGCGATGGGGCGAGGCGCACCGGGAACCGGGGCCCGGGCATGGAGCTCGACCCCGCGGCGGAGGCGGTTTCCGAACCGGGGGTGTGGAGCGGATGAGCTACGTGGAGTTGCGCGCGCGCAGCGCGTTTTCGTTCGGGGACGGCGCGGTCACGCCGGAGGCGCTGGTCGCGCGGGCGGCGGAGTACGGCTATGCGGCGCTCGGGCTGACGGACACGGCAGACCTGGGCGGCGTGATCCGGTTCGTGCTGGAGGCGGAGCGGCAGGGGCTGAAGCCGATCGTGGGCGCGGAGCTGCGGGTGGACGGATATCCGGTGGCGTTCCTGGCGCGGAACGAAGAAGGGTACCGGAACCTGGCGGCGCTGGTGACGCGGTCGCGGGTCGGGGATCTGCGGGTGTGGGAGGACGGTTCGGCGGTTCGCCCGCGGGGGCGTCCGAGCCTGAGCTTCGCGGAGGTGGAGGCGAGGTCGGGGGGGCTGCACGTGCTGACGGGCCCGGCCACGGGCGAGCTGGCGTCGCTCATCCGGGCGAGGCGTCCGGAGGAGGCGGCCTATGCGCTGGACCGGTGGCGCGAGGTGTTCGCCGGCCGGATCGCGGTGGAGGTCCAGCTCCACCACGTGTCGGGGGAGGAGGCGGCGCTGGCCGCGGCGCTGATCGAGCTGGCGGAGCGGGGGCGGGTGCCGTGGGTCGTGACGAACGAGCCGCGCTACCTGGACCGGGACAGCCGGCTCGTGCACGACTTGCTGACCGCGCTCCGGGCCGGAGTGGACGTGCATACCGCCGCGTCCTGGGGGATGCTCCTGCCGAACGGCGAGTGGCGGCTCAAGCGGCCGGAGGAGATGGCGCGGTTGTGGAAGGGGAGGGAGGCGGGGCTCGAGGAGAGCCGGCGCATCGCCGCGGAGTGCCATTTCGATCTGCGCTGGCTGCGGCCGCCGCTCCCGAACTTCCCGGTTCCGCCGGGCTACGATGACGATTCGTTCCTCCGGGAGCTGGTCTACGCCGGCGCCCGGGAGCGCTGGGGCGATGTGGACGAGCGCCAGGCCGCCCAGCTCGAGCACGAGCTCGGCGTGATCCGCCGCCTCGGCTTCGCCGGCTTCTTCCTCGTCATGTGGGACGCGGTGCGCTTCGCCCGTTCCCGCGGGATCCTCTGCCAGGGCCGGGGGAGCGCCGCGAACTCCGCAGTGGCGTACTGCCTGGGGATCACGGCGGTGGACCCGGTGCGGCACGGGTTGTTGTTCGAGCGCTTCCTGAGCGAGGTGCGTACGGACGGCAAGACGGAGGCGCCGGACATCGACGTCGACTTCGAGATGCACCGGCGCGAGGAGGTGCTGGACTACATGTACCGCACCTACCGCCGGCAGCATGCGGCCATCGCGTGCACCACGCTCGTGTATCACGCCCCGAGCGCCGTGCAGGACGTGATGCGCGCCCTCGGCTACCCGGCGGAGCTCGCGTTCCAGGTGTCCAAGCGGCTGCACCGCTACCACGCCGCGGACGGTGCGGAGGCGCTGGAGAAGGAGGTCGCCGGGATCGTGGGGCTCGACGTCGCCTCGGACCCCCGTGGCCGTGCGCTGGTGGCCGCGGTGCGCGCGCTGGACGACGTGCCCCGCATGCGCGGCACGCACCCCGGCGGATTCGTGCTCTCCTCGGCGCCGCTCGGCGAGTACATCCCGGTCGAGCACACGAACATGGGCCGCACCATCCTCCAGTTCGACAAGGACGACCTGGACACGGCCGGCGTCCCGAAGTTCGACTTCCTCGGCCTGGGCGGGCTCTCCGCGATCCACATTGCGTTCGACGCCATCGAGCGCCGCACCGGCGAGCGGCTCGAGCTCTACCGGCTGCCGACGGACGATCGGGCCACGTACGAGATGATCTCCCGGGGCGACGTGGTCGGCACGTTCCAGATCGAGAGCCGGGCGCAGATCGGCTCGATCCTCCAGACCCGCCCCGAGCGGCTGTACGACCTGGTGGTCCAGGTCGCGCTGATCCGGCCCGGCCCGATCCAGGCGCGGTTCGTCCACCCCTACACGAGGCGACGTCGCGGCCTCGAGCCCGTCCGCTACGCGCACCCCCTGCTCGAGCCGATCCTGCGTCGGACCTACGGCATCCCGATCTTCCAGGAGCAGGCCATGGCGATCGCCATGGCGCTGGGCGGGTTCAGCGCCGCGGAGGCGGACGAGCTGCGTCGCGCCATGGGCCACCGCAAGAAGCTGCCGAAGCTGCACGCCGCCCTGGAGCGGCTGCGCAACCGGATCGTGAGCCGGGGCATTTCCGAGGAGATCGCGAGACAGGTCACCGAAGACCTGTACAGCTTCGCGAATTACGGATTTCCCGAGTCCCACGCGTGGAGCTTCGCGCTGATCGCGTACGCCACGGCCTACCTCAAGGCGCACTACCCGGCCGAGTTCCTGCTGGGGTTGCTGAATTCCTGGCCCATGGGCTTCTACCCGCCCGCCACGCTGGTCCACGACGCCCGGCGCCACGGCGTGACCGTGCTGGGGCCGTGTCTGCGGTACGGGGAGTGGGACTGCACGCTGGAGGGAGACGAGCCCGCGGTGCGCATCGGGTGGAAGTACATCCGCGGCCTGGGCGAGCGCGCCCGGGAGGCGCTCCAGGCCGCCCGCGCGGAGCGGCCCTTCACGTCCATAGGCGACGTGGTGCGCCGCGCCCGCCTCTCCCGCGCCGAAGCCCTCCACCTGGCCCGCGCCGGGGCCTTCGAGGCGTTCGAGCCGGGTCGGCGCAAGGCCGCCTGGGAGGCGTTGCGGGCCGCCGGGGATACGCTCCCGCTGGCCCCCGCCCGCTCCCTCCCGTTCGACCCGCGGGAGCTCGAGGGCGAAGAGCTGGTGTTCCTGGACTACCTGGCCACCGGGATCAGCACCCACGGCCATCCCATGGAGTTCCTGCGGGACCGGTTGCGGGAGGTCGGCGTCACCCCGAGCGATGGGCTCTCCGCGCTCAGGAGCGGCGCCAACGTGGTCGTGGCCGGGCTCGTGGTGACGCGCCAGCACCCGGAAACCGCGAAGGGCACCGTCTTCGTGCTCCTCGAGGACGAGGCCGGCTTCGTCAACGTGATCGTCCCCGCCCGCACCTACGAGCGCAACCGCGAGGTGGTGAAGTTCTCGCCGTTCCTGATCGTGGAGGGCGTTCTGGAGAAGGATGACCGGGTGGTGAACGTGGTGGGGAAGCGTTTCCGGCGTCTGCCGGCCCGGCCGATCGCCTACCGGTCCCGGGATTTCCGGTAGGCGACGTCGCACGGCGAGCTTCGCGGGCCGGCGCTACCCGCGCGGATGACGCCGGCTCCGCAATGGGGCATGGCGACCTCGACCGGTCCGGCGCAGGGTGGTCGGGCGATCCGGCACGCCCGGCCGGCCCGGCCGCGACCCGGAAGCCGGCAGGTTCGAGGCCGCCCCTCCCGCTACTCGATCGCCTGCTCGCCGGCCGCGGGACCGCCGGACGAACGGGCCCCCGACCCGTTCCCCGTGTCCGCCACGTAGACCGTCTTGATGTTCAGGAACTCCCGCATCCCGAAGTGGGAGAGCTCCCGGCCGTAGCCGCTCTCCTTGATGCCGCCGAAGGGGAGCCGCGGGTCGGACCGCACGAACGCGTTCACGAAGCAGTTGCCCGCTTCGAGCTCCTCCGCGGCGATCCGCTCGCCTCGCGCCACGTCCCGGGTGAAGACCGCCGCGCCCAGCCCGAACGAAGAGTCGTTCGCCACACGGATCGCCTCGGCCTCGTCCCGCACCGGGATGATCGCCGCCACGGGCCCGAACAGCTCCGCCTCATAGGCCGGCATCCCTGGCTTCACGTCCGTCAGGACCGTGGGCGGATAGAACGCGCCCGGGCCCGGCGGGACCTCGCCGCCGAGGAGCAGCCGCGCGCCGCGCTCCACGCTCTCCCGCACCTGCCGATGCAGCTCGTCCCGCAAGTCGTGGCGGGCCAGCGGCCCGATCTGGGACCGCTCGTCCAGCGGATCCCCCATGACCACGTTCCGCATCCGCTCCACGAACATCCGCTCGAACGGCTCCCGCACCGCGTCCACCACGATGAACCGCTTCGCGGCAATGCAGCTCTGGCCGGAGTTGATCAGCCGGCTCGCCACGCAGGTCTCGACCGTGGCCTCCAGGTCCGCATCCTCGAGGATCAGGTACGGGTCGCTCCCGCCGAGCTCGAGCACGGTCTTCTTGACGACGGCGCCCGCCTGTGCCGCCACGGCCTTGCCGGCGCGCGTGCTCCCGGTGAGCGTGACTGCGCGCACGAGCGGGTGTTCGATCATGCTCCCTACATGCTCCGTGTCGATCAGGAGCGTGGTGAACGCGTGCTCCGGGAAGCCCGCCTCGCGGAGGATGCGGTCGATGGCGAGGGCGCATCCGGGGACGTTGGAGGCATGCTTCAGGATGCCGACGTTGCCGGCCATGAGGGCGGGCGCGGCGAAGCGGAAGACCTGCCAGAACGGGAAGTTCCACGGCATGATCGCGAGGATCACGCCGAGCGGCCGGAATGCCACGTAGCTGCGCCGGGCGTCCGTCTCCACGGGCTCCGGGCGCAGGAATGCCTCGCCGTGCTCCGCGTAGTACTCGCAGGCCAGGGCGCATTTCTCGATCTCCGCGCGCCCCTCGCGCACGGGCTTGCCCATCTCGCGGGCCATGAGGACCGCCAGCTCCTGGACTTCGCTCCTGAGGGTCCGGGCCGCGGCGCGGAGTCGATCTGCGCGCTCGGCCGGAGCGGTGCGGCGCCATTCGAGGAATGTCTCGTGCGCGGCCTCGATGGCGCGGGCCGCCTCTTCCGGTGAGATCAGCGGGTAATCGGCGAGCTTTTCGCCGGTCGCCGGATTGATCGCCTGTATGGTCATGGTGCGTCTATCTCCGTGAGAGCGACGGGGTTTCGAAATCCGTGAGCGGCGCCGGGCGTGGGCGGCGGTGTCCGTCGGCGCGAGCGGTGGCGGCCGGCTATCTCGGCGACATGGCCGGGCTCAGGCCGTGGCCGACGGGGCAGCGCACCCGGTCGGCACAGGGGCACGGCGAGCGCGGTCGGCCGGTCACTCCAGCGTGGCGGCGGGGAAGGGGTGGAGCTCGCCGGCCATGGTCATGACCGCGGTCATGTACGTGTGATCCGTGAGCCACGGAGCGGCCAGGATCAGGAGCACGCACGCCACGGCGAGGCCCACGGTGATCCGATCCCCGAGCCCCCACTCCCCGACCCATCCGCCCCAGCGCTGGAGGCGCTCGGTCTGGGGATCGAGCGGTGCCGCCGCAGGCATGGGAGTCATCCCGGCCTCAGCCGCCACGGCGACCGCGGCGGCCGCGGGGCGCCCTCGCCGGGCCGCGCGGATGGTCACGGCGCGGACGACCTGGGCGGCGTCGTCCGCGGAAAGGAGCAGGCCACGCAAGGTGCGCTCCCACGCCGCGAACCGGGTGCCGGCCCGGCTCATCGCGCCGAGCTTGGTCGCGGACCTCAGCCCGACCACGCCGAGGAGCACGTTCATGTACAGGGTCAGCGCCAGGGCGAAGAGGACGAGGGCGATGTCCAGCTTCAGCTCCCACAGCACCTCCCAGAAGATTCCCCGGCCGTGCGGGCGCAGGTGCGACTGACGGATCCATTCCAGCACGAAGTGTCCGGCCACGACCACGATCAGCCAGAAGAGGCTGATCCACACGGATAGCACGACCGCAAGCCCGACGTACAGGATGATGAACAGCCAGCGGTCGTCGTGCTCGATGATCCAATCGCGGATCGACCGTGTCGTCATGGGACTCGCACTCCTCAATCAGGTCCGCGGGCTCTCGAGATGCGCCCCAGCGCCCAGTCGTAGCCGTGCCATCGAACCGGCGCCGGAGCCGCGTCGGTCTCCGCCGATCGTTTCCAGCCCGGCGGCCGCGCGGCGTCCGGCGCGGCCGCGGGACAGCGGGGAATGGCTCGCGGAAATACGCCGTGCCGCGTCCGCGGTTCCGCCGCGGCGCCGACCACGCGCTCTCAATCTGGCACGTTGGCGCGCAGCTCCGCCAGCCAGGCGGCCGCCTCGGAATCGCTCGGGGCGCGCCAGTCCCCGCGGGGGGAGAGGGAGCCGCCCGACCCGACCTTCGGACCGTTGGGGAGCGCGGACCGCTTGAACTGACTGGTCTGGAAGAACCGGTACAGGAAGACCTCGAGCCACTTCTTGATGATGGCCAGGTCGTACTCCCGACGCCGCTCGGGCGGGATCCCCTCCGGCCAGCGGCCGCGCTCCCGGTCCCGCCACGCGTGGTACGCCAGGAACGCGACCTTGCTCGGCCGGAAGCCGAAGCGCGTGATGTAGTAGAGGTTGAAGTCCTGGAGCTCGTAAGGGCCGATGATCTCCTCGGTGCGCTGCGCCGGGCCGCCGGCCGCCTGGCCCTCCCCGGCCGGCACCAGCTCCGGCGAGATCTCGGTGTCCAGGATCGCCTGGAGCACCCGGCTCGCCTCCTCGCCGAACTGCCGCGTCTCGATGACCCACCGGATCAGGTGCTGGATCAGCGTCTTCGGCACCGACACGTTCACGTTGTAGTGGGACATGTGGTCGCCCACGCCGTACGTGGTCCAGCCGAGCGCCTGCTCGCTCAGGTCGCCGGTGCCCACCACGAGCGCCCGGTGGTGGTTCGCGAGCCGGAAGAGGTGGGACGTCCGCTCCCCGGCCTGAACGTTCTCGAACGTCACGTCGTAGACCGGCTCGCCCTGCGCGAAGGGGTGCCCGATGTCCCGGAACATCTGCATGCATGACGGGCGGATGTCGATCTCCGACGCGGTCACGCCCAGTGCCTGCATGAGGGCGTGGGCGTTCGCGAGCGTGACCTCGCTCGTGGCGAAGCCGGGCATGGTGTACGCCAGGATGTTCGTGCGCGGCAGCCCGAGCCGGTCCATGGTCCTGGCGGCCACGATCAGGGCCTGGGTCGAGTCCAGCCCGCCGGAGACGCCGATGACCACACGGTCGAGCCCGGTGTGACGGAGGCGCTTCATGAGGCCCTGGACCTGGATGTTGTAGGCCTCGTAGCAGCGCTCGTCCCGGGCGGCCGGGTCGGCCGGGACGTAGGGGAACCGCTCGACGGGCCGGAGCAGGCCGGTGTCGCCCTCCGGTACCTCGAACGCGAAGCGCACCCGGCGCATGGCGCGCACGCGGTCGAGGTGGGCGCCCACGGCGTCGCCGAACGTGTTCATCCGCATGCGGTCCTGCAGGAGCCGCTCGAGGTCGATGTCCGCGGCGATGACCTGCTCGGTGTCCGAGAAGCGCTCGGCCTCGGCCAGCAGGTCGTTGTTCTCGTAGATCATGGCCTGGCCGTCCCACGCCAGGTCCGTGGTCGACTCGCCGAACCCGGCCGCGGAGTACAGGTACGCCGCCAGGCAACGGGCGGACTGGTTCGCGCAGAGCGCATGGCGGTACTCGGACTTGCCGATCGTCACGTTGCTGGCGGAGAGGTTCGCCAGCACGGTCGCGCCCGCGAGCGCCGCGTACGTGCTCGGCGGGACCGGGACCCAGACGTCTTCGCAGACCTCCACGAAGAGGGCGAAGCCCGGGACGTTCTCGGCCTCGAAGATCAGGTCGTTGCCGAAGGGCACAGTCTGGCCGAGCAGCTCCACCTCCCGCATCGGCGCGTTCCTCGCCGACGTGAACTGCCGCGCCTCGTAGTACTCCCGGTAGTTCGGCAGGTACGTCTTCGGCGCCACGCCCAGGATCCGCCCGCGATAGATCACGACGCCGCAGTTGTACAGCCGACCGCCGAAGCTGAGCGGCGCGCCCACGATCAGGACGGGCGTGAGCGCACGGCTCGCCTCGACCACACGGCCGAGCGCCTCCCGGGTCGCGTCCAGGAGCGCGTCCTGGTGGAACAGGTCATCGTTGCTGTACGCGGAGAGCCCCATCTCCGGGAAGAGCGCGACCGCGGAGCGGAGATCGGACGCGCGGCGGGCGAGCTGGATGGTGCGCTCCCCGTTGTACGCCGGGTCGGCGACCCGCACGAAGGGCACGCAGACGGCGGCCCGGATCAGGCCGTGGGCGTAAAGGTTGTGGAAGTCTCGGGGCATAGGCGGTTGCAACCTTCGCGGCAAGGCTACCTTTCCGGGTCGAGCACGTGCACGAGCACGAGCACGGGGCAACCTTCGCGGCAAGGCCACCTTACCGGGTCGTGCACGAGCACGAGCACGAGCACGGGGCAACCTTCGCGGCAAGGCCACCTTACCGGGTCGTGCACGTGCACGAGCACGAGCACGGGGCAGCCTTCGCGGCAGGGTTACCTGCCGGGTCGACCGCGGGGCACGGGGTAGCCTTCGCGGCAAGGCCACCTTACCGGGTCGAGCACGAGCGCGGGGCGGTCTTCGCGACGGGGCTGCCTTGCCGGGTCGAGTACGAGTACGTGCACGAGCACGAGCACGGCGTTCCCGGTCGCAACGTAGGTTGCGGGTGCGGTTGCGTCCAGTGGGGAGTGCCCGGTGGCGGCCGCGCGTCGGCTACGGATCGGCGCGGGTGCCCGGAGGGCGGATGTCGGGGGTGGGCGGTGGAGCGGACCGTACGCTGGCGTCGACCGGGGTCCGGACCGTCGCGTGGGTGATTACCGCCTCGGGCTCGAGAGGGTTGACGCGGGACGCCCGGGCCGTTAGCTTCTTTCCCGGCGAGCGATGCCGTACCGCGAATCGGACGGCACCAGAGACGTGAGGACCTGGACGCTTCTGTCCAGGTCCTTTTTCGTTTCCCGCCAGCGCCAACTGCGGGGGCGCTCCTGCCCGCAGGCAACAGGTGTTCGATCGGTACGGAAATACCGGACCCCGATGGCACCAACGAGTACGGAGTACGGTATGCGTACCAGCGGCACTGTGAAGTGGTTCAACGAGTCGAAGGGCTTCGGTTTCGTCACGCCCGAGAACGGCGGCAAGGACTGCTTCGTCCATTTCAGCGCGATCCAGGGCAACGGGTTCAAGACGCTCGCCGAAGGCGACCGCGTCGAGTTCGACGTGGTGCAGGGCACGAAGGGCCCCGCGGCCGAGAACGTGGTGCGGATCGGCTAGCCCGATCGTCGGCGGGCCGGGCGTGATCGTCCCGGTATCGCCGGCACCTTTACGCTGATACGACCCTCCGGGTAGGAACCCGGAGGGTCGTGTCGTTTCGGGTGGGATGATCCGCCGGGGATTGAACGGCGGTCGCGTCCCGGGCCGAGCTCGGGTCAGTCGCTCGCGCCCGCGCTCCACGGCGGCGTGACGCCGTTCATCCGCGCGTAGGCGATCAGCTGGCCGAGATGCTCGTGCATGTGGGTGACGATCGTCATGAACACCGCGCGCTTCGTGGCTTCCCGGCCGAACAGGTTGACCGCGGCCTCCAGCTCCGCGTCCGGCACCCGCGCGATGGCGTGCCGGGCGTGCATGAACGAGTGCTTGAGCGCCTCCAGCACCTTCGCCTCGTCCGTGACCTTCTCCAGCTCCCGGGGCGGGGCGGGGAGCTCCTCGGCCCTGGGCGGCTGGATCCCGGCCATGCTCGGCATCGTGAAGTTGGCCGCCGCCACGTGCATGAAGACCTCGCTCACGGACCGCACGCCGTCGGCGGGACGCCAGCCGTACTTCCCGCGCATGGCCTCGGCGAGGCCGACATACTTCTGCTCGAGCTGCTCCACGTCACGGATCAGCTCCGCGCGCAGCCCGGACGTGGGCATGGCCATGTGCTGATGGGCATGTTCCTGGGCGACCGCCGGGCGCGCAATGGCCAGGCTCGCGCCCAGCCCGAGCCCGACCGCCAGCGTGAGTGCCAGATTTCGCTTTGTCATTTTCCGATCTCCGGGGTGTCGTGATTGGACACGCTGGCGAATTTGCCGCACGCCGTGGGATCGCGCAACCCGGTCGCCCGCCCACGGGGCCTGCCCGTTCCTCGGCCGCACCCGCCGCCGTACGCGGCTCGACGTCGAAGGCTCCACCCCGCCCACATCTCACGGCCGCGCAGCACCACGCTTCCCATACATCCTCGCCGGCCTGGCGTTTTCGGTGAATGTTCGGTATCTTGGTCCCCCGCTGCGGGTGGGAGCGGTCGGGGAGCATGGCGTTCCCGTCGTCGGTGGACGACGCCGTTGCGGCTCGGCGTGGCGCTGCCATGAGCGGCCGGCCGCTTCGACCATTCGCGCCGGCACGCTCCGCCGAACGAGGCGCGATCCGGATGCGGCCGGGCGGATCAGGGTGTCCGGTCGGCGAGCGGTCGCCGGGCGGGGCCGGTCGGCCGGAGCGAAAGCCGCTCGCGGACGGCCCCGGAGCGGCGGGCAGCCCCGGGCTCGCGGCCGGGTCGCGCTTCCGGCTCGGTCGTCCGCCCCGCCTTCGGGCTAGCTGCGGCACCGACCGCGGGTGGGGGGTGGGCAGGGGCGTTGCGCCCGCCGCGGCTGCACTCCGGACACGGCTCGATCGCCGAACATCGGACTCCGGCAGCGGATAGCCGTGTCGATTCCTGGCGGGGAGTTCGGCACCGAGTCCGCCCCCGCCGCGGGAACGGAGCGCTTTACGCGCCGACCGCGGTTCTGATTGTCACGTTCCACACCGGCGCCGGGCCTGCACCCGCCGCGCGGAGACTGCGATGCGAGTCGAGGGGACGCGAGGCATGGGCATCGTGGAGGGTTTTCGGGGCAGGGGGGCGGCGGAGAATCCGCGGAACCGCTTCGAGCGTCTGGAGGTGATTCCGGACGCGGAGGCGCGGGACCCGGACGACCCGGCGCCGGGCACCCGCTTCTACCGGGACGCGAGCCGGACCATCCTGGCGAGGAACGACAGCCCGGACATCCCGTTCAACGTGAGCGTGAACCCGTACCGGGGGTGCGAGCACGGGTGCATCTACTGCTACGCCCGTCCGACCCATGAGTACCTGGGCTTCTCCGCCGGGCTGGACTTCGAGACGCGGATCCTGGTGAAGGAGGATGCGGCCGAGCTGCTGCGGCGGGAGCTCATGTCCCCGCGCTGGGTGCCGCAGGTGATCGCCATCAGCGGCGTCACGGACCCGTACCAGCCGGCGGAGCGGAGGCTGCGGATCACGCGGGCGTGTCTGGAGGTCCTGGCGGAGTTCCGGAACCCGGTCGGGATCGTGACGAAGAACCACCTGGTCTCGAGGGACATCGACCTGCTCCGGGAGCTGGCCGGCCACGACGCGGTGGCGGTGAGCGTCTCGGTCACGTCGCTGGACCCCCGGCTCCAGCGGGTGATGGAGCCGCGCACGTCGGTCCCGTCGCGGCGGCTCGCGGCGATCGAGGCGCTGGCCGCGGCGGGGATCCCGGTGGGCGTCATGGTGGCGCCGGTCATCCCGGGGCTGAACGACCACGAGATCGTCTCGATCCTGAAAGCCGCCCGGGACGCGGGGGCGCGCTACGCCGGAACCGTGACGCTGCGGCTCCCGCACGCGGTCAAGGACCTGTTCGTGGCGTGGCTCGAGCGGCACTTCCCGGAGCGGATGAACAAGGTGCTGAACCGGGTTAGGGAAGTGCGGGGCGGGAAGCTGAACGAGACCCGGTTCCACGCGCGGATGCGCGGCCAGGGGGTGTACGCCGAGCAGATCCGGGGGTTGTTCGAAGCGGCGTGCCGTAAGCTGGGGCTGAGGCGCGGGCTCCCGGAGCTCTCGACGGCTGCGTTCCGGCGGCCGGCACCGGGCGGGCAGCTCGACCTGTTCGCCAGTGGTCGGCCGGGGGCGTGAGCGGGCCGCAAGAGCGGGTCTCCGCGGCCCGGCGCCGGGCCGCCGGCTGCCTTGTTTGCCGGAACGACCTCCTCCCCGTCGACTCGACCCACAACCGACGGCCCGCGTAGGTTGGCGGCCGCGTCAGCCAGCGAAATCATTGCCCCGGTAGGATGGCGGACGGCGGCCCGTACGGCCTGGGGCGCGCGCAGGCCGGCTCGGCCTGCGCCAGGCCCAGCCGCTTGCTCGGCCGGGACCGAGGCGTGTCGGCCAGCACCGGCCCTGGCCGCTCGCAGAGCGTCGAGGGCGCCGGTTCGGGCGATGCTCGTGTGGGCGGTTCGCGAGGGTCAGATGCCGGTGGAGCGGCGGGTGACGACCCCGGTGACTCGCCGGGCCGGGAAGGGGGACGGCGGCCGGTGACGATTCCCGGCCGACGTCGCCTACAGGCCCCGAGCCCCCCGATTCCCGCCCGCCCGCACGCTCCGGATCGTTTCGCCAGCCGCGCCCCGGATCAGGACGAGTAGTAGGCCGCGTTCTCCTGGATGTACCCCTCGGTCAGGTCACAGCCGAACGCGGTGGCGCGGTGGGGGCCGAGCCCGAGGTCCACCTCGATGTCCACGGGATCGCCGGCCAGCGCCGCGCGGAGCGCCGCCTCGTCGAAGTCCGTGCGCGCGCCCGCCTCCGCCACGGTCGCGCCGTTGATGCGGACCGTGATGCGAGCCGCGTCCACCGCGCAGTCCGTGCACTTGCCCACGGCCATGAGCACGCGCCCCACGTTCGGGTCCGCGCCGTAGGCCATGGTCTTCACGAGCGGGGACTCGACGATGGCTTTCGCGATGACGCGGGCGTCCCGGAGCGTGGCCGCGCCGGTCACCGTGGCCCGGAGCAGCTTCGTGGCGCCCTCGCCGTCCCGGGCGATGAGCTCGGCCATGCGGATGCACGCGGCGCGGAGCGCGGCCTCGAAGCGCGACTCATCCACCGGACCGGCCAGGCCGTTCGCCAGGATGGCGCAGGTGTCGGACGTACTCGTGTCCGTGTCGATGGAGAGCATGTTGAACGAGTCCGTCACGGCCGCCCGGAGCATGCGGTCCAGGGTGGGCGCGTCGAAGGCGGCGTCCGTGAAGATGTAGACGAGCATCGTGGCCATGTTCGGCGCGATCATCCCCGCGCCCTTGCCCACGATCGTGAGCACCGCCTGGTCCACGGAGCACGAGAGCGCCTTGGGGTACGTGTCCGTGGTCATGATGGCCCGGGCGCCCACGAGCGGGTCCGACTGGAGGCGTGTGGCGAGCCCTTCCATGGCGGCCTCGATGCGCTCGATGGGGAGCTGCTTCCCGATCACGCCGGTGGAGCTCATGAGCACCTCTTCGGCCGGGACGCGGAGCGCGGCGGCGGCGGCGGCGCCCATCCGGCGAGCGTTCCGGATCCCCTCCTCGCCCGTCGCCACGTTGCTCACCTTGCTGTTGACGACGACGCCGCTCAGCCGGCCACGCCGGATCAGCTCCCGCCCCACGATGATCGGCGCGCCCGGGACCTGGTTCCGGGTGAAGACGGCGGCGGCCGCCGCGGGCACCTCCGAGGCGAAGAGGGCCAGGTCGTCTCCCTCGGCCTTGAGGCCGCAGTTCGTGGCGGCGCAGGAGAAGCCGCGCGGGAAGCGGGGCGGGTCGTGGAACTCGACGCGCGGCGTCGCCTCCCGATCGTGCATGGGTTGCGCGCTCATCGGACGCTCCCTCCCGCCGGCGTCTCCGTTGCTGCTCCGTCCGCATCCGGGCCCGGCGCGCCGGCCTCGGTTCCGACCGTGTCAACCTTGCCGTCCACGTTCGCCGCGCGCGGCGGCTCCGCGAAGGTGCGGAGGATCGGGTAGTGGGTGGCCCCCTCGAGCGCCCGGTCCAGCACGTTCCAGTTCAGGAGCCCGTCATCCGAGCGCGGCTCCAGGAGCATGAACGCGAGCCGGCCGAGGGGCTGGTCCACGGGCACCACAACGGTCCCCGCAGGCACGGTCACGGTCGCAGACTCGTACGTGCCCCACACGGTGCGCTCCTGGTGCCCCTGGAAGGGGCGCTCGGCCACGCGGGTCGAGTCGATCCGGAAACGTTCGACCTGGAGCGTCGCCTCCCGCTCGAGGCGGCGCATCCGGATCCCGTGGGCCTCGAGCTTCGCGACGACGTCCCGCAGCTCCGCGGGGACCAGGTACGCCCGCGGCACCCGCGCCGTCTCCGTGGGCTTGAAGGTCCCGTACTCGTACATCCGCTCCGGGCGCCGCACGTCCAGGCGGCGGAGCATGACCTGCCCGCTGAACGGGTTGCGCTCCTCCGCGGCCTCGCCGAGCAGGATCTCCACCGGCTCGGCCGAGCGCTCCGGCTCCGCCCGGACCGCGAGCTCCTGGCCGATGATGGGCGCGGCGTCCGCCTGCTCCGTCAGCCGCCGGATCTCGGTCGCGTGGGCCCGGGCGAAGTCCAGCAGGCGCTCGACGAACGCGCGGGTGGCCCGGATCCGCTCCTCGAAGGTGGCGTAGGCGTAGGCCTCGCTCAGAATCGCGATCCGGTTGCGCAGCCCCACGTAGTTGTTGTTGAAGCGCGGACGATGGTCGAAGGTGTACCAGCCCCGGGCCTCGCCCCGCGGGTACACGTTCCCGTAGTAGTAGAACTCCCAGCCGTGCCGGTCCCGGATCTCCTTCGTGACCTGGGGGAGCCACTTTCCGCGCAGGTACTCGACGATCGCCGGGTGCGTGTTCGGGTGCAGCGGCGGCGAGTACGTGAGCATGTAGTAGTGGCGCGTGCCGTTCGTGGCGTGCAGGTCGATGGCCACGTGGGGGTCGTACCGGTTCATGAGCCGGACGAGGGAGTGCGCCTCGGGCGAGTCCAGCTTCATGTGGTCCCGGTTCAGGTCATAGCCCTGGGCGTTCGGGCGCTGGCCCATGCCGCCGATCGGCCCGTGCTGGAGCGGACGGTTGTCCATGGCGATGCGCTCGTTCCCGTCCGCGTTGTAGATCGGCGCGATGAGCAGGACCAGGGAGTCGGCCCACCCCGGGTGCGCGCCGGTGGCGAGGTCCCGGAGGAGCATGAGCATGGCCTCCTTCCCCTCGACCTCGCCCCCGTGGATGTTGGCCTGGATGAAGACGCGGGTCTTGCCGGACGCCTTGACGGCCTCGGGGCTCGCGTCGGCCACGGTGCCCACCACGGCGAGCGGCAACGAACGGCCCTCGTAGGTGTAGCCGAAGCTGGTGAGGTGGATCATGGGCGACGCCGCCGCGACCGCCTCCATGATCGCGACGACCTCCTCGTACCGGGTCGTCTCCCGGTAATCGGTGCGCTCGGCGCGGGTCCGGGGCAGGGTGTCCCGGGCGACCGGGGCGGCCGGGAACTCCGTGGCCGCGCCGGGGATTCCCAACACTTCTGCGGCTGTCACGGGACCGGCATGGGCCATGCCGGGGCGCGGTGCGACCGCGCCGGCGGCCGCGAGCAACAGGGCGAAACAGGACTTCATCGTTTTCGTACGGGACTCGTAAGGGTCACGGGACCGTCCGGTGCCGGGAGCGGCTCGGCCGCCCCCAGGCGGATGCGAACCAAGCATCTTAACCGGGCGGGACCCGTGGCCACAATGGGTTGGGCGTGATATCATGAGGGGAGTTGCGACGAGGCGGGGTGCGGGGAGCGCCGCGCGCCGCGGCCGGGCGCTCCGGCTCACGGGGCACGAGGCGCGCAGGATCCTGGCGCTCGCGGGGCCGATCGTGCTCAGCCAGCTCGGCACCGTGGGGATGAACACCACGGACACGCTGATGGTCGGGCCGCTGGGCGCGACGGCGCTGGCCGCGGCGGGGCTGGGTGCGGCGATCCACATGTTCCTCGTGGTGGTTTCCAGCGGCACGGTCATGGGGATGCTGCCGCTGGTGAGCCAGGCGTTCGGCGCCGGGGAGGAGGGGACGTGCCGCAAGGTCCTGATCCAGGGGCTGTGGCTCGCGGTGGCGTTGAGCGTGCCGGTCGGGCTGATCTCGCTGGAGGGAGAGGCCATCGCGCTGGCGCTCGGCCAGGAGGGGACGGTCGCGGCGCTCGCGGGCGGGTACATGATGGCGCTCGCGCCGGGCGTTCCGGCCGCGCTCCTCTTCACCGCGTTCCGCCAGTACCTGGAGGGGATGGGAAAGCCGCTCCCCGCCACGGTTCTGACCCTGGCCGCGCTCGTGCTGAACGTGTTCCTGAACTACGCGTTCATCTACGGGGTGGAGGGCTGGATCCCGGCGATGGGGGTGGTGGGGAGCGGGTGGGCCACCACCGGGGTCCGCTGGTTCATGCTGCTCGGCATGGTGGCGTACGTGGTCGCCCATCCGCGGCTGCGCCCGTTCCGGGACGGCGGGGTACGGCCGCGGCCCGCGGTGATTCGTCAGATCACGGTGCTCGGCGCGCCGATCGGCGCGCAGGGCGGGCTCGAGGTCGGGCTCTTCTCCCTGGCGGCCGTGATGATGGGCTGGATCGGACCGGCCCAGCTCGCGGCGCACCAGGTCACCATCAACCTCGCGTCCACCACGTTCATGGTGGCGCTCGGGGTCGGGATGGCCGGATCGATCCGGGTGGGCCAGCACATCGGGGCGCGGCGCCCGCGGGCGGCCCGGCGGGCCGCGGCCGGCACGTACCTCATGGCCCTGGGCTTCATGGGAATGTGCGCCCTGCTCTTCGTGAGCGCGCCCGGTACGCTGATCGGGCTCTACACGGGCGACCCGGAGATCCTCGCGATCGGCGCCACGCTGCTCCTGGTGGCGGCGGCGTTCCAGCTCTTCGACGGCGCGCAGGTCGCCGGGGCGACGATCCTGCGGGGCGCCGCGGACACGTACATCCCGATGCTCGTGGCCGCGTTCGGTTACTGGTGCATCGGGATCCCGGCCTCCTACGTGCTGGGGTTCCACACCCGGCTCGGCGCGGTCGGGGTGTGGGTGGGGCTGTGCATCGGGCTCGCGGTGGTGGCGCTGCTCCTGGCCTGGCGAGTCCGCCAGGTGCTGTGGGGGGCGTGGCCGGCCGGAGGGAAGCCGCCCATGCTCTTCCGCCGGACGCGCCGCCGGGCGGGAGCGGGGGATCCGGCCACCGCGTCCAGCGGCGCCGGTCCGCTCGTGACGGACGCCGACGCAGTTCCGGCCCTCGGGCCGGATTCCGGAGTCGCGGCCGCACGCGTTGCGTTGCCCGGTGAGGGGATCGGGCGACGTCGCATCGAACCCGTTCCGGGGACGGATCCATGCTCGACTACGTGCTGATCGCCCTCGCGATCCTCGCCATGGCCGGAGCACTGCTCCTGATCCCGCTGGGCATCCCGGGCCTCTGGATCATGCTCGGCGTGCTGGCGGTCGCCACGGTGCTGGGCGAGGTGCCGGTGTGGCTGCTGGCCGTGCTGCTGGCCGCGGGCGTGACGGCCGAAGTCCTCGAATACGCCCTGGTCAAGCGCATGAGCGCGCGCTACGGCGGCTCGAACCGCGCATTCTGGGGCGCGCTGCTCGGCGGGCTCGTCGGCGTGTTCGTCGGCGTGCCCGTCCCGGTCGTCGGCTCGCTCATCGGCGGCGTGCTCGGCTCCTTCGCCGGCGCCACGGGGGTGGCGTACTTCGAAAGCCGCAAGGTGAAGGATGCGGCCCGCGTGGGCTGGGGCGCCGTGCTCGGGCTGGCCACTTCCGCGGCGTTCAAGACGGCCCTCGGCATCGTCATCCTGGTCGTGGGGACCACCGCCCTCCTCTGGCGCTGAAGCCGCTGCCCACCGCGCTTGACGCCCGGGCGCCCGGCGCCCTAACGTTCAATTTTTCGACTCCTCTCAGAGAATTGCGCCGATGACACAGCCGCTCGTCGGATTGATCATGGGCTCCCGCTCCGATTGGGAGACGATGCGCCACGCCGCGGAGACGCTCGAACGGCTCGGCGTGCCGTTCGAGAAGCGCGTGGTCTCCGCCCACCGGACGCCCGACCTGCTCTTCGAGTACGCGGAATCCGCGGAAGCGCGGGGGATCGAAGTCATCATCGCGGGCGCGGGCGGCGCCGCGCACCTGCCCGGGATGACCGCCGCCAAGACCGTGCTCCCGGTGCTCGGCGTCCCGGTGCAGTCCCACGCGCTCAACGGGCTGGACTCGCTCCTCTCGATCGTGCAGATGCCGGCGGGGATCCCGGTCGGCACGCTGGCCATCGGGCGGGCCGGCGCGGTCAATGCGGCGCTCCTCGCCGCGGCGATCCTGGGCGCCAGGCACCCGGAGATCCGGGAAGCGCTCCGGAGGTATCGGGAGGAGCAGACGGAGAACGTGCTCGCCCATCCGGACCCCGCGGCAGGCTCATGACCATCGGCATTCTCGGCGCCGGGCAGCTCGGCCGGATGCTGGCGCTGGCCGGCTACCCGCTCGGGCTCCGGTTCCGCTTCTTCGACCCCGCGCAGGATGCGTGCGCCGGGCAGGTGGCTCCGCTCGTTTCGGCGTCGTACGACGACGTCGACGCCCTCGACCGCTTCGGCGAGGGGCTCGATCTCGTGACCTACGAGTTCGAGAACGTGCCCGTGCACGTGGCTCTGCGGCTCATGGACCACGCGCCGGTGTACCCGCCGCCCCGGGCGCTCGAAGTGGCCCAGGACCGCCTCGCGGAGAAGTCCGCGTTCCGCGACCTGGGACTCCCGACCGCGCCGTTCCGGGCCGTCGACTCGGAGCAGGACCTCCGGGCCGCGGTGGAGGAGATCGGCCTCCCCGCGGTCCTCAAGACCCGCTTCCTCGGCTACGACGGCAAGGGCCAGTCCGTGATCCGGGCGAGCGACGACATCCCTGCCGCGTGGCGGGCGCTCGCCGGTGTGCCGCTCCTGCTCGAGCGGTTCGTGGACTTCGACCGGGAGCTCTCGCTCGTGGCCGTGCGCGGCCGGGACGGGGCCACGGCGTTCTATCCGCTCGTCGAAAACCACCACGCCGGCGGGATCCTGCGGCTGACGATCGCGCCCGCCCCCTCGCTCCAGCCGGAGCTCGAGGCGCGCGCCCGGGACTACGGCGCCCGGCTGCTCCGTGCCCTCGACTACGTGGGCGTGCTCGCCATCGAATTCTTCCAGAAGGGCGATGAGCTCTTCGCGAACGAGATGGCGCCCAGGGTGCACAACACCGGGCACTGGACGATCGAGGGCGCGGCGGTGAGCCAGTTCGAGAACCACCTCCGGGCGATCCTCGGGCTCCCCCTCGGCTCGACGGAGCCCATCGGCCATGCGGCCATGGTCAACCTCATAGGAGAGATCCCGGATTCTGCGGCGGTGCTCTCCGTCCCGGGCGCGTCGCTCCACCTGTACGGAAAGCGGCCGCGGCCGGGCCGCAAGGTCGGGCACGTCACGTTCCGCGCGGATTCGGCGGACCGGGTGGCCCGGGGCGTGGCGGCGCTGCGGGGACTCCCCGGTGTCGGGCCGCTCCCGGCCGAATACGGAGCGTGACGAGAGGGATTCCGGACAGCCGCGACCGGAAACGTCCGGAAGCTGCCGGAGCCGCGTGCGGTCCGACCGCGCGTGGCCGGGAAGATGGGGCCCGGGCGCCGTTTCGCGGTGGGCGGTGGGGGGGCGCCCGGCAGACCTCCGGCGGGTGTTTCCGCGGGGATTCCTGATTGATGCAGCGGCCCCGGCCGCGTATATTTCCTGTATTGGCACGGACCTTTCGTCCCGCGGGCCGAATGCCTCGTGGGATTGTGACTTCTGCGATTCGGGGAGGTGTTGCCCTTGGCTGGCCACAGCAAATGGGCGCAGATCAAGCGTAAGAAGGCCGCCAACGATGCGAAGCGCGGCTCGATGTTCACGAAGCTGATCCGGGAGATCACGGTCGCCGCGCGGGCAGGCGGCGGCGATCCGGCGTTCAACCCCCGGTTGCGGCTGGCGATCGAGACGGCCAAGGCCGCGAACATGCCGAGCGACAACATCGAGCGCGCGATCAAGCGGGGCACCGGCGAGCTGGAGGGCGTGAGCTACGAAGAGGTCACGTACGAGGGTTACGGGCCTGGCGGCGTCGCGCTGTACATCGAGACGCTGACGGACAACGCGAACCGGACGGTGGCGGAGATCCGGCACATTCTCAACAAGCACGGCGGGAGCCTGGGCCAGAGCGGGTCGGTGGCGTGGCAGTTCGACCGGAAAGGCCAGATCTACATTGACGCGACGCGGTACGACGAGGACGCCACGATGCTCGCGGCGCTCGAAGCGGGCGCGGAGGACCTCCGGCGCGACGGTGACACGTACGTGGTGACGACGGATGTGGCGTCGTTCCATGCGGTGCAGGAGGGGCTGAAGCAGCGCGGCGTGGCGTTCGAGCAGGCGGAGCTGGCGATGGTGCCGCGCGCGACGGTCCAGGTGTCGGGCGCGGACGCGCAGCGGCTGCTCAAGCTGCTGGACGCCCTGGATGACCAGGACGACGTGCAGAAGGTGCACTCGAACGCGGAGTTCGACGAAGCGGCGTTGGCGGAGATCTCGTCGTGACGATCGTCCTGGGAGTCGACCCGGGTACGGCAACGACGGGCTACGGCGTCGTCGCCCGAGGGGGCGACGGCGCCGTATCGCTTCTGGAGTGCGGGGTCATCCGGACGGCTGCGGCGCGGCCGCTCCCGGACCGGCTGCGGGAGCTCTTCGAGGGGATCACCGAGGTGCTGGACCGGCACTCCCCGACGCTGATGGCGGTGGAGGGGGTGTTCTACGCGCGGAACGTGCGGACGACGGTCGTGCTGGGCCATGCGCGGGGCGCGATCCTGCTGGCGGCGGCGCTGCGGGAGTTGCCGGTCGTGGAGTATTCGCCCGCCGAGATCAAGAACGCGGTGGTGGGCACGGGCCGCGCGACGAAGGAACAGGTCCAGTACATGGTGCAGCGGCTGCTGCGGCTGCGGAGCGTGCCCCGGCCGTCGGACGCGGCGGATGCGGTGGCCGTGGCGCTCTGCCATTGCTATGCGGCGACGCTGCCGAAGCCGCCCGAGGTGATGCGGTTCACTGCTGCGATGCTAGGCAAGGTGAGGGGGACGTGATCAGCCGGATTCGGGGGACGCTGCTGACGCGGGAGCTGACCTCGGTCGAGGTCATGACGCCGGGCGGCGTGGCGTACCAGATCCAGGTCCCGCTGTCGGTGTTCGAGCGGCTGCCGCGGGAGGGTGCGGAGGTGGAGCTCCGTACGGTCCAGGTGGTTCGCCCGGAGTCGATCGAGCTGTTCGGCTTCCTGGATGATCGGGAGCGGGAGGTCTTCAACCGGCTGATCACGGCCACGGGCGTGGGGCCGCGGCTCGCGCTGAACATCCTGTCCACGCTCTCGCCGGACCGGCTGGTGCAGGCGATCGCGGACCGGGACATCGCGGCGCTGCGCCGCGTGCCGGGGCTGGGCACGAAGAAGGCGGAGCGCCTGGCGATCGAGCTGGCGGGGAAGCTGGAGGACCTGGTGGGCGCGGCGGTGGCCGGGCCGGGGCCGGTGGGTGCGGAGGCCGAGGCGGCCGTCGGCGCGCTGGTCGCTCTGGGCTATACGGCCACGCAGGCCGCTTCCGCGGTGCGCCGCGCGCTGGACGACGACCCCTCGCTCACTGGCAGCGATCTGATCAAGGCGGCGCTGTCCCGGATCAGCGGCTGACCGTCCCGCACCGCCGGTTCACTGCCAGCTCCGGGCGGAGATGAAGGTGATCCGCCCGGCGCGCACGGGCACGACGCCGAGCTCCACGGGCGGGCCGGAGCCCGCCAGGTCGAGCCGGAGCTCGTGCTCGCCCGGCGGGAGGCGCAGACGAGCCAGGCCGATGGACCCCGGGATCAGGTGCCAGGACCGGGTGTCCGCCTGCTCGAGCAGGGCGCCGCCGAGGTTCGCGAGCAGCCCGAGGATCCGCCCCGTCGTTTCGTCCCTCTCCGAGACCTCTTCTTCGATCTTCGCGCCGATCACGGCTTTGGCCGCGGCCCTCGCGATGGTGCGCGCGAGGAGCGCGGTGCGCTGCTCGCGGAAGTCGCGGGCCACGGCATCCGAGAGATCCGCGGTGAGCGCGAACGGCGCAATCGTGGCCATATCCGGACCGACCACGCCGCCGCTGATCCTCGTCGATTTCTCGAGTCGGAGCGCCGGCCACGCGATGCGCAGCCACATCGGGTTGGCTCGCCGGGATGTCTCTTCGTCACACGACCGGTCGGCCGGCCGGCGGTCGGCGTCTCCGGGTGCGCCCCTTCCGGGGGGCGGGGGGGCTTCGGGGTGCGGGAGCTTCGGCCGCCGTTGCGCCTCCGTCGTGTCCTTGCCCGCTGCCGTGAGGTTCGCGTCCTCGCACGCCTCGGCCACGCGCCGCGTACGCTGCGGGGGGACGTAGTCCGGCGGCGGCCGGACGACCAGGGTGCGGGGGCGGTCCCCGCCCAGGTAGAGCTCCCGCGTCGCGTGGCTCGCCACGCGCGCGGCGAGGAGGAGCGCGAGCTCGGCCCGCTCGCCGCCGCTCCCATCCGCGAAGACCTCCACCTCTTCGGGGAGCAGGAGGAGGTTGATCGATTCTTCGACGCGGTGGGCCACGAAACCGCGCTCCAGGATCACCACCACCTCCCCGAGCGCGTCGGGGGCGGGCACCGTGTCCCAGGGGAGCGCGCCACCGGCCAGGACCGCAGCGTTGCGATACGCGACGTCGGCGTCGTTCCACTCCCCGGCCGCTTCGAAGATCGTTCCGGTGAAGTAGCGGAGGACCGCGCGGAGGGAGCGGTCCGCGTCGGCGTCGCCTCGCTCGTCGTCGTACCTCTGGAGCAGGAACGCGAGTCGGCGGGCCTCGACCGCCGCGCCTTCCAGATCGCCCTGGCGCATGCGGTTCAGGGCCGCGTAGTACGGGATCATGAGCCGCTCGGTCGGGCCGGGCTCGTAGTCCAGGACCCGGTCGCTGGTCACGAAGCTGAGCGCGGTGCGTGAGAGGCTCCGGGTGTAGCGCTCCTCGGCGAGGAGCGCGGCGCGCTCGAAGGCGGCGTTGCTGACGTCGTAGGAGCCCGCGTAGTGCGCCGCCGTCCCTTCGTAGAGGAGACGGAGGAGCTCATCCACAGGGTCGGCCCGTTCGGACGGCGCGAGCTGCTCGAGGACCGCATCGTAGCGGCCGGCGGCGAGGAGGGAACGTACCCGGTCGTCCGCCTTGCGCAGCCCGCTCGGAGCAACGTCGAACGCGCCGAAGAGGGTGGCGCAACCGGTCAGCGCCAGGGCGACAGGAGCGGCGAGCAAGGGCGGGAGCCACGCCGGGCGCCGCCTCGGAGCGGGCCATTGACGTGGCGCTCGGTGCGCGCCCCACGGCGCCGGCACCGGCCGGGACCGTACCGGGAGCATCGTCAGCGCGCTTGCTTCTCCAGCACGATGACGCGCTCGCGCGCGTGGGCGATGGCATCCGCCAGCTTCGCGTACGCCTCGCCCCGGGCTTCGATCCTCTCGAGCTCGAGGCGGTGCAGGAAGAGCCGGTAGCGCACCAGCGCCTCGATGGGCCGGAGCTGTTTGTCGAGCACCGTGGCGATCCGGTAGTCCAGCTCCGGGTCGCCGGGGAGGAGCACGTCCGCCCGGTCGTAGCGGTCGAGGGCGCCGGCCAGGTCCCCCCGGGCGGCGAGGTCATCGCCCTCGCGGATCAGCGCGCGGGCCATGCTCGCGGCGCGGCCGGCGGTGGTCGCATCGTAGGGCTCGCTCACCACGCGGACGCCCTGGGATTCCCGGTATCCGTACGCCGCGACCCGGCCGCCCCGGAGCTGGACCATGGCCAGCTCGCCGGCCGCGTCTCGCGGGGCGTAGTCCCGGGCGCGGGGCACCATGACGGTCGAGGAGCCGACGCGGCGGACCGTCTAGCCGTCCTCGGTGGTACGGGTGGCCGCGAGTACCTGGATCTCGGTCATGCCCAGGGCGACCTCGCCTCGGGCGAGGGCGTCGCAGACGTCGCCGATGCAGTGGGCCATGGCCTCGGCGGCGAGGGAATCCCTGCGCGCCTCGATCAGCGACCGGGTCCACTCCGCGTCGGCGCGGGTGGCCCGGACCGCGTCCGTCGCATCCGCCACGCGATCGCCGGTCTCCAGGATCGGCTCCTCGTGGATCCGCTTCGGCGCGCACGCCGTCACGACGATGGTGGCGGCGAGGAGCGCTGCGGCTCGTTTCATGGTTCACCTCGTGACCGGTCGTTCCGCCCGACCGTCGAGGCCCGGATGCTTGCGCGGGCCCTGCGGCCGTACGGACTTGGCCTGCCCGAATCGGGGAAAAGTTCCGATGCCCGCGGGCGGGGACGCCGGTGGGGCAGGGCGAGCGTGCAGCGCGCGCGTCGTTTGCGTGACCGGCCGACCCGACCGGGCACGGCTCTTGCCCTTCGCGAGGGTTGCGGGCGGGCATCGACCGCGAGGGTGGGGAGGTGTGGGGGGCGAGCCGCGACGGACGGTTGCGGCACACCGGGGCGAGGCGGGGCTGCGGGGGTTGCGGACTCGCAGGGAGCATCGAGGAGCGCGGGAAGACGCCCGGACCGCATGCCGCGCCCGGGGCGATGATTGAGCCGAATCCACCGGCGATGCAGCTCGGTTTTCAGGGCCGCCGTCCCGCAACAGGTCGGGGCGGCGGTCCGCCGTTTGGTCCGGGGCGCTCCGCGGCCGTGGAATCCGCCGGGGCAAGCATGGTCCACACCGTGATGAGGCGACGTCGCGCGGCGCAGGCCCCACGTGGGTGGCTACCTCCTCGGCGTGCTCCGGCCTCCGGTTCCATGGGGGGCGGCCGCCAGCACGGCGCTGGTCAAGGATGCCGGAGGGATGGGGTTCGGGGGCCTGGTGGGCCTTCGGGGCGGGGGCGGTGAGACCCACCGCGCCGCGCGCACCGACTGGCGCTCGTGGCGCGGATGACCAGGCGGGTTGCCTAGGCGAGGAGTCGGCGGATCGCCGCGGGGGCCGGCATCGACGACGTCGCCTCCCCGTGCTTCGAGGACCCCGGCCGGTCCGCTATGGGCGAGCCGACCGTTACGGAGAGGGCCAATCCGCCGATTCCTGCGCGGCGGGAGCGGGCTCCGGCCAATCCGCGGGATCGAGCTCGAGCAGGCTGAGCGGATTCACGGTCACGGTCCCGTAGCGCGCGATCCAGTGGAGGTGCGGGCCGGTCACGCGGCCGGTGGCGCCGACGCGGCCGATGATCTGCCCCGCCTCGACCGTGTCCCCCTGCGCCACTTCGGCCTTGCTCAGGTGGAAGTAACCGGTGACGAGTCCGCCGCCGTGGTCGATGTAGACCGCGGTCCCCGCGAGGTAGAAGTCCGCGACGAGGGCAGCGACGCCACGGTTCGTGGCCCGGACGGGCGCGCCGACCGCGCCGGCGAAGTCCACCCCCATGTGCCGGCTCTGCACCTCGCCGTTGAACTCGCGGCCGTGCCCGAACCCGCTCGTGATCCGGCTGTCCCGCGGGCGCAGGAAGGCGCCCTGCCACAGCCGGGGCGTGTCATGGGAGCGCCGGGACACCTCCCGGGCCTGCTCCGCCTCCCTGGCGATGCGCTCCGCGATCTCCGGGGTCGGCTGCGTGCCGTAGCGCGGCGCCACGGTCAGCCGCTCGTGCCGGTACTCGCCGGCGGCGACCGGGAGCCAGACGAAGCGGGGATGGATCCCGCCGGCACGGTCCTCGATGAACACCGCCGCCTGGATCGAGTCCTCCACCGTTATGGGCAGACCGGCCAGGGCGCGATACGCGCCGGACCGGTCCCGGACGAAGTGCAGCGGCTCGCCGGCGAACTCGCCACGCACCTCCGCGATGGCGTCCGGGTCTCCCGTCCCATCCTCCGGCCGGACGATGAGCTGGAGCAGCGTGCCCTGGACAGGGCGGTCGGGATGCCATGCGATCTGGATCTCCGGGAGCTCCGGCGCGGCGGGTTCCCGGGCATCCGCGGAGCGCCAGAGGGCTCCGCCCGGGCCGTCCACGGCCCCGCAAGCCCAGAGCCCCAGCGCGAGGGCGGCCGCGCACACCGCGGCGATGCGGACCTTTCCCATGTCGGGTCGTCAGCGTTCGGCGTCCACCTCCCCGGGAGCGGCTCGTTGCGCGAGCAACGCCGGTTGCCCCGCATGGCCGCTCCGGGCCGATTGTCCGAGGACTTTAATCGGCCAGCGCCTCCCCCACCAGGGCACGGAAGTTCCGGGCAAAGGTGCGGGCGGTACCCTCCGGGATCCGGATCGCCCACTCCTGCCCCGGGGGTGTCATGCCGCGGATGAGGTGGGGGTTGAGGTCCCGGATCTCCTCACGCTCCACCCCCGCCGCCTCCGCCACCTCCTCGAAGCTCGTCCCCCCGGGCACCCGCACCACCTCGTAGCGCA
>Ga0207874_1001092_pt1 | contig 33332 bp, 27 predicted proteins | sample HigsolmetaAR201D_FD_184833 | JGI IMG/M metagenome (GOLD analysis project Ga0207874, IMG submission 184833) | Ionic liquid and high solid enriched microbial communities from the Joint BioEnergy Institute, USA - AR20-1-D (SPAdes) (version 2) ...
CGGCCACTCGATCGCACCGAGCGCCGCCGCCGCGCCGAGGCCCCCGTAGTAGACGAGCCGGGCGGGCGGGGGCAGCGCGGACCGCGCGGCCCGGGCGGCGCGCTCGGCCGGCTCGGTGCTCACCCGCGGCAGCCGCAGGTGCGGGCGGTGGATGCGCAGGCTCATCACCGGGGTGTCGAACGCGAGCAGGTCGCGGTCGTGCGCGGCGTGCTCGGGCCGGTCCTCCCGGGCGGCCTTCGCCCTCTCCTCGGCCGTCGTGGTCGCGCCCTTGCCGGACGCCTGCTTGGTTCCGGCCACGGTCATGGATCGTCCTCCCCACGGCGAGATGGTCAATCCGAAACGGTTGCCGGGGCACGGCCGGTTATGCGCCGCTTTCCGCCTGCTACCCGATCCTTTGATCCGGTTTGACGCGTTACATCCGGATGAGCCTACCTGATCTACAAAGTAAAGGCCGTCGGTACGGCACCGCCCGCACCCAGGCGAGCGCCCAAGGAAAACGGTCGCGTCCAGGCCGTAATCCACAAGCGGCCGAAAACCGTCCCCGGCGGCGATACCTTTGGTCGGGTGGAGGAGATCGATCGCCGCATCATCACACTGCTGGCCAGGGACGGCCGCATGAGCTTCACCGACCTCGCCCGCGAGACCGGCCTTTCGGTGTCGGCGGTGCACCAGCGGGTGCGCCGCCTGGAGAAACGCGGCGTGATCCGCGGCTACGCGGCCCTGATCGACTACGACGCGATCGGCCTCCCGCTCACCGCCTTCATCTCCATCAAACCGATCGACCCGGCCGCACCCGACGACGCGCCGCAGCGCCTCGAGCACCTGACCGCGGTGGAGGCCTGCCACAGCGTGGCCGGCGACGAAAGCTACATCCTCAAGGTGCGCGTCGCCTCACCCCAGGCCCTGGAGGACCTGCTCCAGCGCATCCGCGCCGCCGCCAACGTCTCCACCCGCACCACCGTCGTGCTCAGCACGCCGTACGAGCACCGTCCCCCGGACCTGTCGGCCCTCGACGACACCGGCTGAGCCCCGCCCGCGCCGCGCCCCGGACCCGCCCCCGTCTCGCCGTACCGTGACGGGGGCGAACAGGCGGTAATCTCCGTGGTGACCGCCGGGGCCGCGCCGCGCGCCCCGACACGCCCCACCTCCCCGCGCCGCGCCCCGGCCGCGGGCACCAGCACAGGCCCGGAGTACCCGATTTCCAGAGAAGCCGGCGACCGGCCCACCGCCCGACAACGCGAGCTGGCCAGGGAACAGCGCTACGTCTCCACCCTGTACGCCCGCCTCGACGAGCTGCGCGAGCGGACGCAGCGGCGCCTCGACGAGGTGCTGGCCCAGGGCGCCACCGGCACCCACCAGAACCGCTCCGAGCGCGACACGTTCGCCGCCATGTACGCCGGGCGGCTGGCGAGCCTGTGGGCCGTGGAGAACGGCCTGTGCTTCGGCCGGATCGACCTCGCCCCCGACGACCACGACACGGCCACCGGCGCAAGGAACGGGACGGACACACCCGGAGGCGGCCCCGGGCGGGAACGCACCCTCTACATCGGCCGCATCGGCCTGTCCGACGACGACCAGCGCCGGCTCCTCGTCGACTGGCGCGCCCCCGCCGCCCAGCCGTTCTACCGCGCCACCCCGGCCGCCCCCATGGGCCTGCGCCGCCGCCGCCACCTGCGCACCAAGGGCCGCCGCGTGGTCGGCATCGACGACGACCTGCTCGACCCCGACACCCTCACCGAGGCCGACCACGCCACGCTCAGCGGCGAGGCCGCCCTGCTCGCCTCCCTCGCCGCCAAGCGCACCGGCCGCATGCGCGACATCGTCGCCACCATCCAGGCCGAGCAGGACCGCATCATCCGCGACGACCTGAACGGCGTGCTCGTCGTCGAGGGCGGCCCCGGCACCGGCAAGACCGTCGTCGCCCTGCACCGCGCCGCCTACCTGCTCTACACCCACCGCGAACGGCTGGAACGCCGCGGCGTGCTCATCGTCGGCCCCAACCCCACCTTCCTCCGCTATATCGAGCAGGTGCTGCCCTCGCTCGGGGAGACCGACGTGCTGCTGTCCACGATCGGCGAGCTGTACCCGGGGGTGCGCGCCGAGGCCACCGAGGACCCGCGCGCGGCCGCGCTCAAGGGGGAGGCGCGGATGGCCGAGGTGATCGCCGCCGCCGTACGGGACTGGCAGCGCATGCCCGACGGCCCGGTCGAGATCCCCCTCGGCCGCCACACCCTCCGGCTCGACCGCCGCAGCCTCGAGGCGGCCCGGCAGCGCGCGCTACGCTCCCGCCGCCCGCACAACCAGGCCCGCGCGGTCCTGGTACGGCACCTGCTCACCGTGCTGGCCCGCCAGGCCGCCCGCCGCCTCGGCAAGGGGCTCATCGACGAGACCGAGCTGGAGGACCTGCGCGAGGAGCTGCGCACCGAGCCCGCGGTACGGGCCGCGCTCAACCGCCTGTGGCCCTACCTCACCCCGCAGCGGCTGCTCATCTCCCTCTACACCAGCCCCGAGCGCATGGAACGCGCCGGGCTCGGCCCCGCCGAGCGCGAGCTGCTGCTGCGTGACCGGCCCCGCCCCGGCGAGCCGTACTGGACCGAGGCCGACGTGCCGCTCCTCGACGAGGCCGCCGAGCTGCTCGGCGAGATCGACGAGGCGGTGCTGCGCGCCACCGCCCTGGCCGAGGAGGAGGCCGCCGCGGCCCGCGCCGCGCGCGACGAGGACGAGCGGCAGCGCCTCGCCTACGCCCAGGAGGTGCTCGAGCTCACCGGCATGGCCGAGATGATCGACGCCGAACGCCTCGCCGCCCGCCACCAGGGCGACGAGCCGTACCTCACCACCGCCGAACGGGCCGCCGCCGACCGCACCTGGGCGTTCGGGCACGTCATCGTCGACGAGGCGCAGGAGCTGTCGGAGATGGCCTGGCGCATGGTGATGCGGCGCTGCCCCACCCGGTCGATGACGATCGTCGGCGACCTGGCGCAGACCGGCTCGGCCGCCGGGGCCCGCTCCTGGGCGGACGTCCTCGACCCCTACACCGCCGGGCGCCGCCGCGAGCGCAGGCTCACCGTCAACTACCGCACCCCCGCCGAGATCATGGCCGTCGCCGCGGACGTGCTCGCGCTCGTCGGCCCCGGCCTGCGCGCCCCCGAGTCGGTACGGGAGACCGGCGCGGTGCCCTGGGCGGTACGGCTCGACGACCTGTCCGCCCTGCCGGACATCGTCAACGCGGAGATCGTGACGGACGGCCGCCTCGGGGTGATCGTGCCGCACTCCCGCGCCGCCGAGATCGGCGCGCTCGTGGCCGCCACGGTCGAGGGCGCGGTCGCCGGGCCCGGCGCGGAGGCGCTGGACGCCCCCGTGGCCGTGCTCACCGTCACCGCCGCCAAGGGCCTGGAGTTCGACGTGGTCATCGTGGTCGAGCCCGGATTGATCCTCACCGAGTCCCCGCGCGGCCCCAGCGACCTGTACGTCGCGCTCACCCGCGCCACCGCCGGCCTCGGCGTCGTCCACACCGGCCCGCTGCCCCCGGCGCTGGCCCGCCTGCGGCCCCGCGAGGCGCCCGCGGGCCGAGGCGGCCCCGCCCGGCGCTGAGAACGCCCGCGCGCCGGGGACGGAAAAGGGCCCGGACGACCCTTCGGACCGGACCCGTCCCGTCGGCGGCGAGCTCGGAATCCGTTGTCTACTGGGTATCCGGGCCCCTCCCGGGTCCAACCCCCCGATCCGGCTGGGGTGCCCCGACTCGACGGAACGCCAGCACTGCGCCTGGCTGTGCTGACGGAGTTTCCCTCCGTCATGGACGCAGAGTCCGACGATGTCAGAAGACGGCCAACCGGTCAGTCCCGTGCTGGACTGGCAGCAAACTACCGACCTCAGCTCAGATGTCAACCGCGTCCCGATCAGCGGTGATCCAAGTTTTCCCAGTTGGTGCGCAATCCTTGTGATACCGCTGACCTGCGATGACCCTGCCGGGCGGGGCGCGGCGGCCACCCGGCGGGGCAGCGGCGGCCGCCGGGCATCGTTATCGGACCGCGAGACGACGGCCCGGCATCCGGACGCCCGCGGCGATCCTCACAGCGATCTTGGAGGTTTCCCGGCGGCGGTGTCGGCGAGGATGAGGGTACGCGCGGTGCCCGTCCCGCGGCGCGCGCCCCGGCGAGGTTTTCCACAGGCGGCGACCGGCGGGACCGGGGCGGTCGCGGAACACGGTAGCGTGCAGTGCAGTCGGGACCCCGTCGGTGACCGCAAGGAGATCGACCTCCGCCGTGGCAGCCACAACCGCCAACACGACCGGCGGGCGGGCGGATCGGCCCGCCCCCGCCGCCCCGTCACGCCTGTGGGCCCGCATCGCCGCGGGCGTCCTGGGCGGCGCGGCGCTGTTCCTCGCCTTCCCGCCGATCGGCTGGTGGTACCTGGCCCCCGTCGGCGTGGCGCTGATGACCCTGCAGGTGTACGGCGTGCGCGCCCGCCGGGCCGCCTGGCTGGGCTTTTCGGCCGGGGCCGCGTTCCTGCTGCCCACGCTCGCCTGGGTGCGCCCGATCGGGTACGACGCCTGGCTGGGCCTGGTGGCGGTGGAGAGCCTGTTCTGGTCCGCGATGGGCGCCGGGGTCGCCGTGGTCACCCGGGCGCGCGGCTGGCCGGTGTGGACGGCCTGCATGTGGGTGGCCCAGGAGTGGCTGCGCGGCAACCTGCCCGTGGTCGCCTTCCCCTGGGCGCGGCTCGCCTTCAGCCAGGGGGAGTCCGCGTTCACCCCGTTCGCCGCGCTCGGCGGCGCGCCGCTGATCACCTTCTGCGTGGCGCTGTGCGGCGGCCTGCTCGCCTTCGCCGCGCACGCCGCCGCCCGCGCGCGGGCACAGCGGCGGCAGCGGCCCGAGTACGAGCCCCGGGAGGACGCCGCGGGCGGCGCCGGGACGGGCCTTCTGGGGCGCGTCCGGGCGGGCGTGCGGGGGAGCGCCGCCCGCTCGGCCGCCGCGGCCCTCGCGGGAGTGGTCGCCGTGCCGCTGGCCGCGTTCGCCGTGCCGCGGCCGGGCGACGAGGGACGCACCGTGCGCATCGGCATCGTCCAGGGCAACGTGCCCGGCCGGGGCATGTACTTCCTCGGCGACGAGCCCGCCGTGGTGCTGCGCAACCACGCCAACGTCACCCATCAGATGGCCCAGGCGGCGCGCGAGGGCAGGCTGCCCAAACCCGACCTGGTGATCTGGCCGGAGAACTCCACCGACATCGACCCCTACCGCAGCGCCTTCGCCCGCGACACCATCCACGCCGCGGTGCGCGACATCGGCGTCCCGGTGCTGGTCGGCGCCGTGGTGTACACGCCCGACCGGCGCAACCGCTACACCCGCAGCCTGGTGTGGGACCCGCAGAACGGGGCCGGCGCCTACTACGACAAGCAGAAGCTCGTGCTGTTCGGCGAGTACATCCCGTTCCGGGACGTGCTGACCCGGTTCATCGGCCGGCTGCGCCTGTCCGGGGTGTCGGCGCTGCCCGGCGACCGGGACGGCGACCTGGTCATGGGCCCGGTCACGATCGGCGCGATCAACTGCTACGAGGTGGCGTTCGACTCGGTGGTGCGGGGCACGGTGCGGGCCGGGGGCACGCCGCTGGCGGTGCAGACCAACAACGCCACCTATGCGCTGAGCAACCTGCCCGCCCAGCAGCTCGCCATGTCCCAGGTCCGCGCGGTCGAGCACAACCGCGCCGTGGTCGCCGCGGCCACGACGGGGATCTCGGCCTACGTCGACCCCGACGGGCGGGTGCGGTGGCGCACCGACGAGCTCGTCGCCGACATGACCGTTGTGGAGGTGCCGGTGCGCACCGAGCCGACGATCGCCACGCGGCTTGGCGCGTGGCCGGAGTGGATATTCATAGTGGTGGGTATGGGCGTTTTGGGAGCCGTGGTACTTCGGCAGCGGCGGACAAACCGGGCACGGAGGGCAGAGGCGATGACCGGCGTACGAGACGAGGCGGAGTCCGCCCTGGCCGCCACCGGGGACCGGTGATGGAGCCGTCGCTGGGACGCGTCCTGGTCATCGTCCCCACCTACAACGAGCGCGAGAACCTGCCCATGATCACCGGCAGGCTGCGCGCCGCCGTACCGGACGCGCACATCCTCATCGCGGACGACGCCAGCCCGGACGGGACCGGCGAGGCCGCCGACGCGCTCGCCGCCGCCGACGACCACATCCACGTCCTGCACCGGCCCGGCAAACAGGGCCTCGGCGCCGCCTACATCGCCGGCTTCCGCTGGGGCCTGTCCCACGGCTACGACGTGCTCGTGGAGATCGACGCGGACGGCTCGCACCAGCCCGAGGAGCTGCCGCGCCTGCTGGAGGTCCTCGCCCGCGGCGCCGACCTGGTGATCGGCTCCCGCTGGATCCCCGGCGGCAAGGTGGTCAACTGGCCGTGGACCCGCGAGCTGCTCTCCCGCGGCGCCAACACCTACGCCCGCATCGCGCTCGGCATCCCGGTGCGGGACTCCACCGCGGGCTTCCGGGCCTACCGCGCCGCCACCCTGGAGAAGATCGGCCTCGACGACGTGCAGTCCCAGGGCTACTGCTTCCAGGTCGACCTCACCCTGCGCACGATCCGCAGCGGCCTGCGGGTCCGGGAGGTCCCCATCACGTTCGTCGAGCGCACCGCGGGCGCGAGCAAGATGAGCCGCACGATCGTCTTCGAGGCGCTGTGGCGCATCGCCGCCTGGGGCATCGCCGGGCTCCCCGACCGCCTGCGACGCCGCCACCGCCGCTGACCGCGTCGGGCTCCCGCAGCCTGGCCGGGCCGTGCCGCTGTGGCGTCCGGGGCCGTCGCCTGCACCGGGAGCGCCGAGGCGCCGGGAACTGCGATGTGCCGGGACGGCGAGCCGATCCCGCGGTCGGCTCGCCGTGCGTGACCAGGGAGGGCGGCCGACCCCCTGGCCCCGCCGTGCCGCCTCGCCGTCTTCCACCTCGGCGGCGGCACGTGATCCTGCTCCGGCACGGCGGCCAGGTCGCACTCCACGGCGAGCGGTCCACCTCGAGACGTGACACGGGGTCGCGGCACCGCCGGCCGGGCGGCGGCGGACGCGGAAGGCTCCTGGATGCCCGGCGCGCGGGTCGAAAGTGCGCGTCGCGCTCAGGGCGGCGGCCCAGGCCGTCTCGTCGCCCCACCGGCCACCGGCGCGGCGGAGGCGGCGGGCGTGGCCGGAATCAGGGACGGTGGCAGGCCTCTGGAGCCGCTTGGCCGTCACCGGGTCGGCCGAGGCGGCCAAGGTGGCGGCGAGCGCCGCTTGGACAATGCCTCTGGCCGGTGTTGATCTACAACGTAAAGGGCCTTGGGCTTATCCACGCCCCACTGTCAGCGGAGGTACGGCACCCAACCTCGCTGTATACGGCCGACTCCAGAGGCGACGAGCCGAGCGCCGCCGCCATCCCGCCGCTCGCGGCGCGTCGGCGCCCGCGGTGTCCGGCGGCGCCATCGGCGCGGCGGCATTCCGCGGAACTTCCGCGGGCGGCCCGCCCGTTGCCCGGATGAACGTGGCAGTGTGGTCCGGGCCTCGCGGGCACCGGGGAACAACGGGGTCACATCCCCCGTTGCCTCCAGTACTGGTCGGGGACGGTCTAGTCGGGTGAAGTAGGAGTCATGCTGCGTCTGCTGTTGTTCATCGCCTTCCTGGTCGTGCCGATCGCCGAGATCTGGCTGCTGATCCAGGTGGGCCAGACCATCGGCGGGTGGCAGACGGTCGGGCTGCTGGTCCTCGCCGGCATGTTCGGCACCTGGCTCATACGCCGCGAGGGCCGGCGGACCTGGCTCGCCGTTCAGGAGGCGCTCGCCGCGGGCCGCATCCCCGACCGCGAGCTCGTCGACGGCGCCCTCGTGGTGGCCGGCGGCACCCTGCTGCTCACCCCCGGCTTCCTGTCGGACCTGCTAGGGGTGTTCTTCGTCCTCCCGGTCACGCGCCCGATCGCCCGCCGCGCGGTGGCCTGGTTCTTCGCCCGCCGCGTGCGGCTGCTCACCACGGGCACGCCGTACGGCCCGCTGTTCGGCACCGGCCCCGGCGCCGCCCACACCCGGCCCGGCGGCGACGCCCCGCACGACGGGGCGCGGCCCCGCCACCGGGTGGTGCCCGGCGAGGTGATCCGCGACGACACGGGCGACACCGGCACCCCGCCGCCGTACCCGGCGGCCCCCGCCCAGGACGGCCGCCCCTGAAGCCTGTCGCCGGCCGGAACGGCCCGCAGCGGCGGCGACCACGCCGCGGCGTACCGCAAGGCCGATGATCCTGCTGCAGCGGCGGCCAAGGGACCGCGTGAGCGGTTGAAAACAGCGTCTTCAGCCCGTTTCGACCCCGTCGCAATGCCACGACGGCAAGGCCGATGCCGCCAGGCGGGGCCGTACCCGCGCTCAGCACGCCATCGGGACGCGTGGACGTGAAAGACCCCCGGCCCTGCGGGGCCGAGGGTCCTCGGTCGGCTATCGGGTCTGACGGTCTTCCGTGGTTGCGCGCCCGGCGGCGGACGCGGGCCGGTACCGCCCGGTCACCGGCCCGGCACCGTCACGCGCTGCGGCGCCGCTGTGCCCTCAGGATCGCCAGGCGCTCGTTCAGCACTTCCTCCAGATCCTGGATCGTACGGCGCTCCAGCAGCATGTCCCAGTGCGTCCGCGGCGGCTTCGACTTCTTCTGCTCCGGCTGCCGGGCATTGACCTGCAACGCCATGCTCCCGCAGTTACGACACTCCCAGGTCGCCGGGACCTCCGCCTCGGCGGCCAGAGGCACGACGAACTTGTGGCCCTTCGGGCAGTTGTAGGCAACCTCCTTGCGCGGCGCCAGGTCGGTGTTGCGGTCGTTCTCGTAGCTGGTTGCTCCGAGCCGGGTACCGCGAAGTGCACGCTCGCCCATGTTTCAATGCCTCCTGAGGGCCCCGATAATGAGGGGTTGGTCTCCACGGCTTACAACGCTTGGTACCGTGGATGGATTCCCGCGCAAGCGGTGATCCAATCGCGTTCTTTCGCCGTGAAGCCGGAGCGCCTCAAATGTGGGCGGGCACCTCGTTGCCGGCCTCCCGGATCGCCCGCGGCAGGTTCGCCACCGCGAGCAGCACGAACCCCAGCACGAAGAACACCACCAGCGACAGGATCGCGGTCCGGTAGCTGTCGGTGAGCTGCAGCGCCAGGGTGAGCGTCAGCGAGCCGATGAACGCCGACCCCTTGTCGCTCACCTCGAACAGGCTGAAGTACTCGGCCTCCTTGCCCGGCGGGATCACCAGCGAGTACAGCGACCGCGACAGCGCCTGGGTGCCGCCCATCACGATCGCGATGAGGAACGCCAGCGCGTAGAACTGCAGCTCCGCGCCCCGCTCCAGGAAGTACGCCACGCCGAGCACGCCGGTCCAGACCACCAGGGCGCCGAGCACGGTGCGCTTGGTGCCGAACACCAGCGCCAGCCTGCCCAGCAGCAGCGCCCCGCCGAACGCCACGAACTGCACCATGAGGATCGCGCTGATCTGCACCTCGGTGCCGAGGCCGAGCGCCTGGTCGGCGTAGACCGCAGAGAACGAGATCACGGTCTGCACCCCGTCGTTGTAGACGAGGTAGGCCAGCAGCACCAGCAGGCTGCGCGGATAGCGCCGCAGCTCCAGCACGGTCTGCCACAGCTGGCGCAGGCTGCCCGCCATCGCGTGCGCCACGCTCGGCTCGCGCCGCTCCGGCAGCCGGTTGCGCAGCCGCAGCATCGGGATGACGGTGAAGGCACCCCACCACAGCCCGGCCGAGGCGAGGCAGATCCGCACCGCCAGGCCCTGCTCCAGGCCGAGCGGCTCCCGCCCCAGATAGAGCACGAGGTTGATGGCGAGCAGCAGCCCGCCGCCCAGGTAGCCGAACGCCCAGCCGCGCGAGGACACCGTGTCGCGGGTCTCGGCCGAGGAGATCTGCGGCAGGAACGCGTTGTAGACGACCGTGGCCGCGCCGAAACAGACGTTCGCGATCACGAACAGCACGCCGCCGAGCAGGTAGGCGTCGCCGGAGACGAAGTAGAACCCGAGCGTGGCGAACGCCCCCAGGTAGGCGAACGCGCCGAGCAGCTCCCGCTTGCGCCCGGTGTGGTCGGCGACCGCCCCGGCCAGCGGCATCACCACGATCTGCAGGAACACCGAGACCGTCACGATGCCGCTGAAGTACGCCTTGGCCCGCAGGTCGAGCCCGAAGAAGCCGACGAACCCGTCGGGCCCGGCCGCCGCCTCGGCCACGCTCGTCAGGTACGGGCCGAGGAAGACGGTGATGACCGTGGCGTTGAACGCCGAGGTCGCCCAGTCGTACCAGTACCAGCCGCGCTGCTCGCGCCGCAGCCGCGGGTCGACCGCGGGTGCCTTGACCTTCACGCCGCCGCCGCCGTCCGCACCGGGTGCCACTGGCCGCGCTCCTCGAGCACCTTGCGCAGGCCGCCGATGTTGTCGGTCATGATCCCGTCCACCCCCAGGTCGAGCAGCTCGTGCATGCGTTCGGGGTCGTCGATCGTCCACACGTGCACCTGCAGCCCGATCGCGTGCGCGGTGCGCACGAACGACCGGGTGGGCAGCCGCAGCCAGGGGATGCCGAGCGGCACCTGGGCGCAGGCGGCGCCGGACCGGGCCAGGCCGCTCAGCAGCCGGCCGTACCCGGCGCTGGCGGAGGCGGTGCGCAGCGCGGCCACCCCGCGCGGGCCGAGCGAGTGGCACACCGGCCGCCCGATCGCGCGCAGCGTGGCCGCCAGGCGCGCGTCGGAGAACGAGGTGAGGCACACCCGGTCGTAGGCGTTGGTGCGCTGGATCGCCTCGGCGAGCGGCCAGATCGCCGGGGCCTCCTTCACGTCGATGTTGAACCGCACGTCGGGCCAGGCGGTGAGCAGATCCTCCATGCGGGGGATCTCCTCCACGCCGCCGACCCTGGCCCGCCGTACCTCCCGGTAGGGGAGCTCCGACACCCGTCCGCGCCGGTCGGTCACCCGGTCGAGCGTGTGGTCGTGGAAGGCGAGCAGGACCCCGTCGGCGGTGGCGTGGGCGTCGGTCTCCAGGTACCGGTAGCCGAGCTCCACCGCGCGGGCGAAGGCGGGATAGGTGTTCTCCAGGTTCTCCTTCGCCCCGCCGCGGTGCGCGAACGCGAGCGGCCCGGGGTGGTCGAGGAAGGCGAATCGGCGGTGCACGTCCGAAGAGTATGCCGGTTGCGGCCGTGGTACGGCAGAGCGCCGCCGGTGAACGTTCCGTCACGAATTCGGCGGGCCCGCCGCCGGCCCGCCCGGTGATCACCGAGCGCCGCGGCGCGGCCGAGCAGGGTGACCGCCGCGCCCGCGCGTCGACGGTCAGGCGCCGCCGGGCACGACGCCGGGCCGGGCGGCCCACTCGCGGCGGCGGACCTCGGCGAGGGCGATCGCGGCGGCGACGGCGACGTTGAGCGACCCGACCCGGCCGGTCTGCGGGATGTAGCAGACCGCGTCGACGGCCTCCAGCAGGGCGGGGGAGCAGCCGTGGTCCTCCCCGCCGACGGCCAGGCACACGTCGCCCTCCAGCTCGGCCTCGTGCAGCGGGACGGCGTCGCCGGTGAGCTCGACCGCGACGACCCGGTAGCCGTCCTCGCGGGCCTGCCGTACCGCCTCGCGGGGCGCGACCCCCTCCTCCCAGGCGACGAACCGGTCGCAGCCGAGCGCGGTCTTCTGCACCTTGGCGTTGCCCGGCCCGACGGAGTTGCCCGCGAGCCAGATCCGGTCCACGCCGAATGCGGCGGCGGTGCGGAAGATCGAGCCGACGTTGAACGGGCCGGTCACCGACTCCACGATCAGCGCCAGGCGGCCGTGGGTCTCGCGCCGCCAGGCCCGGTTGAGCCGCTTGACGTCGGTGGGGCGGAGCTGCCTGCGCGGGCCGCCGCGCCGCCCGCCGCCGGTGTTGCCGAGATCGTTCATGTCACCGTTTCCGGGTCGAGGTTTCCGGTCGAGATGCCCCGCCCGGCCGCACCAGGTACGGCCGGAGGCGGTCAGGCGGGGGCCGCCACCCGCAGCACCCGGTAGGCCGAGCGGGAGGTCACACGGGTGGTGGGGAGGTTCTGGCCGTCGAGCCAGCGGTGCAGCGAGTCCGAGCCGAGGTGCTTCTGCACCACCAGGTAGGCCTCCCCGCCGGGGGCGAGCCGCCCCAGCCAGGTGGACAGCAGCGCGTGCAGGGCCTGCTTGCCGATGCGGATCGGCGGGTTGGACCAGATGGCGGCGAACCGCACCTCGGGCGGGACCTCGTCCACATGCACCGACCTTACTTTGTCAAGGCCGGCGCGTTGCGCGTTCCGCGCGCACAGCTCCAGCGCCCGCCGGTTGACGTCGACGGCCCACACGGTCGCCCGCGGCGCCCGCGCGGCCATGGCCAGGGCGATCGGGCCGTACCCGCAGCCCAGGTCGAGCAGGTGGCCCTCCTGCGGCGGCGGGGACACGGTCTCCAGCAGCACCCGCGTGCCCGGGTCGATCCGGGTGGGGGAGAACACCCCGCTGTCGGTCTCCAGCCGCAGGTGCAGGTCGGGCAGGACCAGGTCGACCGTGCCGGGCCGCTGCGCCGCCTCGGGCCGCTCGGCGAAGTAGTGCGTCACCCGCAGAGGTATATCCCATCCGGCACCCTGCCGTGTCCCGCCGCACCCCGGTACGGCCCGGCCGGGGCGGTCGGGGGCGGGTCAGGGGATGCGCGAGCCGAGGGCCATCGCGGTCCCGGCGAGCACCACCCCGGTGAGCACGGCGGCGATCACGAACCGGTGGGTGATCTCCTGGTGCTCGATGCGGTACCCGAGCGAGGTGCCGATCTGGCTGTAGACCTCGCGCAGCTCGGCGCCGGACTCGGCGGTGTAGGCGCGGCCCCCGGTGCCGTCCGACAGCGCCTGCAGCGCCGCCTTGTTCACCGGCACGTTCACCGGCCGTCCGTCGATGTCCACGGTGCCGTCGGGCGTGCCGTACGCGATCGTGGAGACCGGGACGCGGGCGGCGACCGCCGCCTCGATCGCCTCGTTGATCGACCGGCCGGAGGTGTTGTCCCCGTCCGACAGCAGCACGATCGCCGACGGCGGCGGGTCGGTGACCGCCTGCTGGTCGAACGAGCGGATCGCGTCGAGCGAGTTGAACACCGCCTCGCCGATCGCGGTGCCCGGCCGGGTGGTGAGGTTCTGGATCGCGGTGATCACCGCGTGGTGGTCGGTGGTGGGGGAGACCACCACCGCGGCCGAGCGGGCGAACGACACCAGCCCCACGTTGAACCGCTCGGGCAGGTCGTTGACGAACTGCTCGGCCGCCTGCCGGGCGGCGATCAGCCGGCTCGGCGTCACGTCCCGCGCCTCCATCGACAGCGAGACGTCCACCGCGACGATGATCGTGGCCCGGTCGCGCGGCACCCGCACCGCGTCCGCCGGCCGCGCCGCCGCGAAGATCAGCAGGCCCATCATGACGAGGAACAGCGCCGGCGGCAGGTGGCGGCGCCACCCCGGCCGGGACGGCGCGACCAGTGACAGCAGCGCAAGGTTGGTGAACCGCACCGTGTAGCGCCGCCGGGCGAACTGGAGCGCGACGTACGCCACGACCAGCAGCGCCAGCAGGGCGAACAGCCACAGCCAACCCGCGGAAAGGAAGATCACCTGCTCGGCCTCCCTGCTCCCCCGGCCGCCGGCGCCCGGCGCAGCAGATGCGCGGTCCGCCGCTGCCGGAGCACGAACTGGGCGATGTCGTAGATCCAGTCCCGGTCGGTGCGCAGCACCAGGTGCGCCACGCCGCAGCGGCGCAGCGCCCGCCGGGTCGACTCGCGCTGCAGCAGCGCCGCCTCGGCGTACGCCTCGCGGACCCTGCGGGTGAGGTGGACCGTGGCGGCGCGGCCGGTCTCCGGGTCGGTGAACGTCACCATGCCCACGTCCGGCAGCTCCAGCTCGCGCGGGTCGATCACCTCGATCGCGAGCACCTGGTGCCGGGCCGCCAGCCGCCGCATCGGCCGCTCCCAGGGCCGCTCGGCGTACGGGTCGCGCGGGTCGACCGGGTCGAGGAAGTCGGACACCACCACCCGCATGCCGCGCCGCCGCCGGGCCCGCGACAGCAGCTCGATGCCGTCGGCGAGGCTCGTCCCCGCGTCCGCGCCCACCTCGCCGCGCGGCGCGGCCACCAGCGTCTGCAGCAGCGCGTACAGGCCGGGCCGGCCGGTGCGGGCCGGGAAGCGGTGCACCCGCCCGCCGTGGATCACATAGGCGCCGAACCGGTCGCCGACCCGGCTCGACAGGAACCCGATCGCACCGACCCCGGCGATCACCAGGTCGCGCTTGTCCATGTCGGCGGTGCCGAAGTCCATGCTCGCCGACAGGTCCGCCAGCGCCCAGGTCTCCAGCTCCCGGTCGGCGACCAGGTCCCGCACGTGCGGCACGGTGGTGCGGGCGGTGACCGCCCAGTCCATGCGGCGCACGTCGTCCTCGCCCGGCACGTACGGGCGCGAGTCGCCGAGCTCGCTGCCGGGCCCGGGCAGCAGCCCCTGGTGGGCCCCCTGCAGCAGCCCGTCGAGCCGGCGCACCACGGTGAGCTCCAGCCGGCGCAGCACGTACTCGGGCGAGGTCATCGGCTCACCCCTGGCCCTGGTTCCACACCACCAGCGGCGGGGGCACGGCCGCCAGGATCCGCCGCACCACGTCCTCGGGGTCGACGCCGTCGGCGAGCGCGTCGAAGGTGAGCATGAGCCGGTGGGCCATCACGTCCACGGCGACGTCGCGCACGTCGTCGGGCAGCAGGTAGTCGCGGCCGCGCAGCAGCGCCAGGGCGCGCCCGGCCGCGACCAGGCCCAGGGTGGCGCGCGGGCTCACCCCGATCTCGATCACGTCCTCCAGGTCGCGCAGGCCGTACTCGGCCGGGGCGCGGGTCGCCATCACCAGCCGCACCACGTAGTCGGCGACCAGGTGGTGCACCGAGACCCGCTCGGCGGCGTCCTGGAGCGCGAGCAGCCGCGGCGGGTCGAGCACGGTGGCCGGCCTGGGCGGGGTGACGCTCATCCGGTGCAGGATCTCCAGCTCCTCCTGCGCGGTCGGGTGGTGCACCCGCACCCGGAACAGGAACCGGTCCCGCTGCACCTCGGGCAGCGGGTAGACGCCCTCCGACTCGATCGGGTTCTGGGTGGCCAGGACGATGAACGGCTTGGGCAGCGGGTGGGTACGGCCGGCCAGCGTCACCTGCCGCTCGGCCATGACCTCCAGCAGCGCCGACTGCACCTTCGCCGGGGCCCGGTTGATCTCGTCGGCGAGCAGGAAGTTGACGAACACCGGCCCCAGCTCGATGTCGAAGCTCTCGGAGGAGGGGTGGTAGACGCGGGTGCCGACGATGTCGCTCGGCACCAGGTCGGGGGTGAACTGCACGCGGGCGAAGGTGCCGCCGACCACGGTCGCCAGCGTGGAGGCGGCCAGCGTCTTGGCCACGCCCGGCACGCCCTCCAGCAGGCAGTGCCCGCGGGCCAGCAGCGCCACCAGCAGCCGCTCGACCATGTGGTCCTGGCCGACGATGACCCGGCGCACCTCGGCGAGGGCCTGCCGCAGCAGGTTCGCGTCGGCGGCGACCGCGACCTGGTCGCCGGGCCGGGACGGTTCTGCGGGCACCGCGGGCGGGCCCTGCGCCGGGGTGGACTGCTGGCTGTCGGCTCCGGGCTGGTGTCCCGCGCCCGCGGCGGCGGCGCCGTGCCCGGCGCCCTCCGGGACCGGTTCTTCGGCAACGGTCATGTTGTCATTCCATCAAAGTCGCGGCGAACTCGCACGGCCGTGCGACGGCGGCGGCCTGGCAGCAGGACCCCTACCCGGCCGGTGTGCTTTCATGGCAGCGTGCCCACTCCGCTGCAGTACGGTGATCCCCCGCGCCTGGGGCCGTTCACCATCCAGGCCCGGCTGCAGACCATGCCGGCCGGGTTCGTCTACCTGGGGCAGGCCGCCGACGGCCGGGTGGTGTCGATCGCCGTGCTCACCCGCGGCGCGGCGCTGGACGCGGCCGCCCGCGACCGGTTCGTCACCGCGATCCGCGAGGCGATGCCCGGCGGGGTGCGCGGCCGGCTCGCCCGCGCCTGGGGGCGGGCGGCGGTGGCGAGCCCGCAGGTGGTCGCCTCCGACCTGGGGAGGGCGCCGTGGGTGGCCGTGCCGTACCGGCCGGGCGGGCCGGGGGCCGAGCGGTTCCTGGAGCCGGTGTACGTGACCGGCATGCTGATCGGCGAGGCGCACGGGCCGGACTTCGTGCCGTACTGGATGGGGGACCGGGCCCCGGCGCTGCCCGCGCCGCCCGGGCCGCGGCCGCCCGCGACCGAGCCGCGGCGGTCGGTGGTGCTGGCGAGCGTGGCGCTCGCCCTGCTCGTGCTCATCCTGATCCTGCTCGCCTGGCTGCTGCTCGCCCGGGACGACGAGCCCGTGGCGCCCGCCCAGCCGCTGCCGGCCACGCTGTTCGTGCCGACGCCGCCCCCGGTGCCGACCAGCGAGCCGCCGAGCCGGCCGTCGCCGTCGCCCACGCCGGGGGAGACCCGCAGCGGCAGCCCCGGGCCGGAGGAGGGCGACGACGCCGAGGGCGCGATCTGACGCCCGCGCGCCCGGGGCGCCGATCTTTTTCCCCGCCCCTTCTCGCAGGCGGGGGACTCACACCATCTATGTGATCTACGTTGTAAAGCCAGGGGCTGGACGCACTTCACCCGCATCACGCATACCACCCACACAAAAGGGAAGAGAAGCCCCAACCCGCAACCCGCCAGCGCGATCCGCCGCCCCACCTCGTCCCGGGGCATGACAGGCCGAGTACGGGGGAGCACTCCCTCCGTGACACCGCGGCCCGGCCTCGCGTGCCCGGCGGACGCCGTACCGGGCACGTGGGCGACGGTTCCGCGAGCGACGCGTCCCGAGGACGGAAACAGGCGAAGGTGAGTCAGACAACGCGCGACCCGGCCGCAGCCCCGCCCTCCCCGTGCGGCCGCCCCGCCGGGCGCGTCCGGCCCACCCGCGCCCCGGGCGCCACATGCCCGCCCCGAGCGGGCCCGCGACCGGCGGAGGGCCGCCCATGACCGCGGCCCGCGCCGACGCGGTGCTCGTCCTGCTCGCGGCGCACGCGCTCGCCGCCGCGGCCGCCCCCGCCCTGGTACACCTGCTCGGCCGCCGCGCCCTGTACGGCCTGGCCGCCGTCCCGGCCGCGGCCGGCGTCTGGGCGGCGGCGATCACCGGCCACATCGCCGCGGGCGGCACCGTGACCGGCGCCTGGCCGTGGGTGCCGCCGCTCGGCATGGAGATCGCCGTCCACGTCGGCGCCCTCGGCTGGCTGATGGTGCTGCTCGTCGGCTGGATCGGCGCGCTCGTGCTCGCCTACAGCGCCCGCTACTTCACCACCGGCGACCCCGGCCTGGGCCGCTTCGCCGGGATGTTCGTCGCGTTCGCCGGGGCGATGCTCGGCCTGGTCGTCTCCGACGACCTGCTCACCCTGTACGTGTTCTGGGAGCTCACCACCGTCTGCTCCTACCTGCTCATCGGCCACGACCCGATCCGGCGCGCCAACCGCCGCGCGGCCATGCAGGCCCTGCTCGTCACCACCCTCGGCGGCCTGGCGATGCTCGGCGGGTTCGTCATGCTCGGCGCGCACTCCGGCACCTACCGCTGGACCCAGATCGCCACCACCCCGCCCGGCGGCGCCTACCTGACCGTCGCCCTCCTGCTCGTGCTGCTCGGCGCGCTGAGCAAGTCCGCGATCTTCCCGTTCGGGTTCTGGCTGCCCGCCGCGATGGCCGCCCCCACCCCGGTGAGCGCCTACCTGCACGCGGCCGCCATGGTGAAGGCCGGGGTGTTCCTCGCCGCGCTGATGACCCCCGTCTTCGGCGGCGACCCGGCCTGGCGGTGGACGCTGCTCGCCGCCGGCGCGATCACCGTGCTGCTCGGCGGCTGGGCCGCGCTGCGGCAGAACGACCTCAAGCTCCTGCTCGCCTACGGCACGGTCAGCCAGCTCGGCCTGCTGATGGCCGCGTTCGGCGGCGGCACCCGCGACGCCGTGCTCGCCGGCGCGGCGATGCTGCTCGCCCACGCGCTGTTCAAGGCGTCGCTGTTCCTCGTCGTCGGCGTGATCGACACCGTCGCCGGCACCCGCGACCTGCGCCGCCTGAGCGGCCTCGGCCGCCGCGCCCCCGCCCTGCTCGTGATCGCCGCCCTCGCGGCCGCCTCGATGGCCGGGATCCCGCCCACCGCCGGGTTCGTCGCCAAGGAGGCGATCTTCGAGGCGCTGCTGCACGGCACCGCCGCCGACCGGGCCGTGCTCGCCTGCGTCGTGCTCGGCGCCGCGCTCACCGTCGCCTACACCCTCCGCCTGCTGTGGGGCGCCTTCGCCGCCAAACCCGGCGTGCCCGAGGCCAGGCCGCAGCCCGCCGGGTGGGTGTTCCTCGCCGCACCCGCCCTGCTCGCCGCCGCCGGCCTCGCCGCCGGGGTGGCCGCCCCCGCGGCCGGGGCCGTCCTGGCCCGCTACGCCGACACCGCACCCGGCCTCGCCCCCGGCTACCGGCTCGCGCTCTGGCACGGGCTCACCCCCGCGCTCGGCCTGTCCGTGCTCGGCCTGGCCGCCGGCGCGGGCCTGTTCGCGCTGTGGCTGCGCCGTACCCGCCCGATCCGCGTCCGCCTGCCGGTCACCGGCGACGACGTGTTCGACCTGGTGGTGCGCTGGACGGGCCGCGCCGCCGTGGAGGTCACCGGCGCCACCCAGCGCGGCTCGCTCCCGTTCTACCTCGGCGTCATCCTCCTCGCCCTGGTGGCCGGCCCCGGCACCGCGCTGCTCACCGCCCTGCTCGCCGGCCCACCGGCGCCGGTGCGCCTCTGGGACGTGCCGGTACAGCCGCTCGTCGCCGTCATGGTGATCGCCGCCGCGGTGTTCGCCGCCCGCGCCAAGGTCCGGTTCACCGCGATGATCCTCGTCGGGGTCTCCGGGTACGGCATCGCCGTGCTGTTCGTCCTGCACGGCGCCCCCGACCTGGCGCTGACCCAGTTCCTGGTGGAGACCGTCACCCTGGTGATGTTCGCCCTCGTGCTGCGCCACCTGCCCGCCCGGTTCTCCGAACGCCCGATCCCCGAGGTACGGCGGGCCCGGGTCGCGATCGGCGTCGCCGTCGGCGTGGTCGCGGCCGGCATGGCCTACGTGGCGGGCGGGGCACGGCGGGACCCGCCGGTGTCGGACGCCTACCCCGGCCCGGCGGTGACCTTCGGCGGCGGCGACAACATCGTCAACGTCACCCTCGTCGACATCCGCGCCTGGGACACGATGGGGGAGATCTCGGTGCTGGTCGTCGCCGCCACCGGCGTGGCGAGCCTCATCTACCGCCGCGCCGCCGCGCTGCGCCGCCGCGCCGCCGGCCCCGCGGCCCGGCTGCGGGAGCAGACGCCCGGGCAGTGGCTGCTCGCCGGCGCCAGCACCGAGGCCCGCCGCCAGTCGATCATCCTGCAGGTGGTGACCCGGCTGCTGTTCCACACCATCGTGGTGTTCTCCGTCTTCCTGCTGTTCTCCGGCCACGATGCGCCCGGCGGCGGCTTCGCCGCGGGCCTGGTCGCCGGGCTCGCCCTCGCCGTGCGCTACCTGGCAGGCGGGCGGACCGAGCTCAACCTCGCCGCCCCGGTCGGCGCGGGCACGGTCCTCGGCGCCGGGCTGCTGGTCGCGGCCGGGACCGCGGTGGCGCCGATGGCGCTCGGCGGGCAGGTGCTGCAGAGCGCCGTGATCGACCTGCACCTGCCCGTGCTCGGCCACGTCCACCTGGTCACCTCGACCTTCTTCGACGTCGGCGTCTACCTCATCGTCGTCGGGCTGATCCTCGACATCCTGCGCAGCCTCGGCGCCGAGATGGACCGCCTCGCCGGCCAGACCCCCGGCGCCCCCTCGGGCACCGGCACCACCACCGGCGGCCGGGAGGCGGCGTGACGACCAACCTCGTGTACGTGATCACCGTCGGGGTGCTGATCGCCGCCGGGGTGACGATGCTGCTGGAACGCAGCCTCACCCGCGTGCTGATGGGCGTGATCCTGTTCGGCAACGGCGTCAACCTGCTCATCCTCTCCGGCGGCCGCCTCGGCGCGCCCCCGATCGCCGGCACGGACACCGGCGAGCCGCTCGCCGACCCGCTGCCGCAGGCCATGATCCTCACCGCGATCGTGATCACGCTCGGGGTGAGCGCGTTCCTGCTCGCCATGGCCTACCGCAGCTGGCAGCTCGTCGGCCACGACGAGGTCCGCGACGACGTCGAGGACCGCCGCATCGCCGGGCTCGCCGCCCGCGACCAGGGCCTCGACACCGGCGACGGCGACGTCCCCGCCGGCCGTACCGGGGACGACCGCGACCAGGACGGCCACGACGGGCCGGAGGCGCCATGACGTACCTGGTGCCGATGCCGGTGATCATGCCGCTGCTCGCGGCCGCGCTCACCCTGCTGCTCGGCCGCCGCCCGCGGCTGCAGCGCGCGGTCAGCGTCGCCGTGCTCGGCGCCGTCCTCGCCGTCGCCGCCGCGCTGCTCGTGCTCACCTCCCGGCACGGGCCGCTCGTCGTCGAGGTCGGCGGCTGGGCGGCGCCGCTCGGCATCGTGCTCGTCGCCGACCGGCTCGCCGCGCTCATGCTCGTGGTCTCGGCCACGGTCACCCTCGCCGTGCTCGTCTACTCGATCGGGCAGGGCATGGCCGACGGCGAGGAGGAGGCCCCGCTGTCGGTGTACCACCCCACCTACCTGATCCTCAGCGCCGGGGTGGCGAACGCCTTCCTCGCCGGTGACCTGTTCAACCTCTACGTCGGCTTCGAGATCCTGCTGGTGGCGAGCTACGTGCTGCTCACCCTCGGCGGCACCGAGACCCGCGTGCTGCTCGGCACCACCTACGTGGTGGTGAGCCTGCTGTCCTCGCTGGTCTTCCTCACCGGGCTCGGCCTGGTCTACGCCGCCACCGGCACCCTCAACCTCGCCCAGCTCGCCGGGCGCCTGGACGCCCTGCCCGAGGACATCCGGCTGATCCTGCAGGCCGTACTGCTGCTCGCCTTCGGCATCAAGGCCGCGGTGTTCCCGCTGTCGGCCTGGCTGCCCGACAGCTACCCCACCGCCCCCGCCCCGGTGACCGCGGTGTTCGCCGGGCTGCTCACCAAGGTCGGCGTGTACGCGATCATCCGCGCCGAGACCCTGCTGTTCCCCGGCGGGCCGATCGCCGGGCCGCTGCTGGTGCTCGCGCTGCTCACCATGCTCGTCGGCATCCTCGGCGCGGTCGCCCAGTCCCGCATCAAGCGGCTGCTGTCGTTCACCCTGGTCAGCCACATCGGGTTCATGCTGTTCGGGATCGGCCTGGCCGGGCCGCCCGGACTGGCGGCCGCGATCTTCTACGCGGTCCACCACATCGTCATCCAGACCACCCTCTTCCTCGCCGCCGGGCTCGTCGAACGGCGCGGCGGCACCACCGACATGGACCGGCTGGGCGGGCTCGCCCGCATCTCGCCCCTGCTCGGGGTGGTGTTCCTGGTGCCCGCGCTCAACCTCGCCGGCATCCCGCCGTTCTCCGGCTTCCTCGGCAAGGTCGGGCTGCTGCAGGCCGGGGTCGCCGACGGCAGCCCGCTCGCCTGGACGCTGGTCGCCGGCGGGCTGGTCACCAGCCTGCTCACCCTGTACGCGGTGGCGCGGGTATGGGACCGGGTGTTCTGGCGCGCCCCGCACGCGGAGATGCCCGGCCCGGACGACACCGTGCACACCGTACGGGCCCGGGCGGGGCGCGAGCCGTACCCGGACAGCGCCGACCACGCGGGCGCCATGCTGCCCCGCCTGATGGTCGGGCCCACCGTCGCGCTCACCGTGGTGAGCGTGGCGCTCACCGCCGTGGCCGGGCCGCTGTTCGAGCTCAGCGGCGCCGCAGCCGCCGACCTGCTGGAACGCGTGCCGTACGTGCGCGCGGTCTTCCCCGAGGGGGCGCCGTGACCGGAAACGCGCACACGCCGAACGGGACCCCGCCACGCGGCGACCGGCCGGCGGCCGGGCCGGCGGGGGAGCGGCCGCCGCTGACCCGGCGCGACCGGCGCCGCAACCGGATCATCGCGCTCACCGCCCTGGTGCTGGTGTGGTGCCTGCTGTGGGGGCAGTTCTCCTGGGCGAACATCATCGGCGGCCTGGTGCTCGCGCTCGCCGTGCTCGCCGTGTTCCCGCTGCCGCCGGTCACCTTCGCCGGGCGCATCCACCCGCTCGGGCTGGCCCGGTTCACGCTGCGGTTCCTGCGCGACCTGGTCGTCTCCAGCGTCCAGATCGCGGTGCTGGCGTTCCGGTTCGGGCACCTGCCGCGCAGCGCGATCATCGCCGTCACCCCCCGGATCCGGTCCGACCTCAACCTCACCCTCACCGGGATCGCGCTCTCGCTGATCCCCGGCAGCCTCGTCATCGAGGTCGACCGGCGCGCGGGCGTGCTCTACATCCACGCCCTCGGGCTGCGCGACGCCGAGGAGGTCGAGCGGTTCCGCCGCAGCGTGCTCGACCTGGAGGCCCGGATCATCGGCGCCGTCGGCTCGGCGGAGGAGCGGCGCGTCATCGCCGCGGCGCGAGGCACGTACCCACCGCCGCCGCTCCCGCCGACACCACCCGCCGCCGGAAAGGACCCAACGGCATGACCGTCGTCATCATCGCCGTCACCGTGCTGTTCGCGGCCGCCGGGATCCTGGCGCTGACCCGGATCATCCGCGGCCCCTCGGTGCTCGACCGGATCGTCGCCACCGACGTGCTGCTCGCCACCATCGTCGCCGCGATCGCCGCCGAGGCCGCCTACACCGGCGACGCCACCGCGCTGCCGGTGCTGGTGGTGCTGTCCATCCTCGGCTTCACCGGGTCGGTGAGCGTGTCCCGGTTCGCCACCCGCCGCCGCGGCAACGGCGACGCGCCACGCCCGCCGCTGCGCAGAGGAGGCACCGATGAGCTTTGAGACGATCATCGACGTCGTCGTCGCGGTCTGCCTGATCGGCGGCGCGCTGCTGTGCCTGTCGGCCGGGGTCGCCCTGCTTCGCTTCCCCGACCTGATGTCACGGATGCACGCGGCGACCAAGCCCCAGACGCTCGGGCTGCTGCTGGTGCTGCTCGGCTGCGCGCTGCGGCTGCGCACCCGGGAGGACGTCACCACGCTGGTGCTGATCGCGCTGTTCCAGCTCGGCACCTCGCCGGTGGCCGCGCACATGGTGGGCCGGGCCGGGTACCGCAGCCGCCTGGTCCGCACCGATCTGCTGGTCACCGACGAGCTGCAGGCCGACGCCGACCGCGTGGGCCGGGAGAACGGGGAACGCGACCCTGCCGCCTGACCGCCGAAGGGCAGGCCGGGCGGTGCGGTCGGATTCACCAGCGGGGCAGGGGAGTGCGGCCGTCCTTCTCCGCACCCGCCAACGCCGGATGGCGCAAGGGCGCGGCGGTGCCGGTCAGACGACGTGGACGGTCACGTCCGCGTCGGTGAGGGCTTCGTGTTCCTCTTTGGGGATGCCGTCGTCGGTGACCACGACGTCGAGCCGGTCGATCGGGCAGACCGAGCCGAACGCGGTGCGGGTGAACTTGCCCGAGTCGGTCGCGGCCACCACCCGCCGGGCGGAGTCGATCGCGGCCTGTTTGATCGCGACCTCCGACAGGTCGTGGGCGGTCAGGCCGTGCGCCGCCGACAGGGCGCAGCAGCCGATCACCGCGGTGTCGAACCGCAGGGACCGGATCGTCTTCTCGGTGATCGGGCCGACGAAGTCGAGCTCGCCGGGCCGTACCTCGCCGCCGGGCACCACGAGGCGGATCCGCGGCGCGCCGGCCAGCTCGCGCGCGGCGTGCAGGGACAGCGGGACCACGGTGAGCCGCCGGTCGCGCAGCGCGCGGGCGACCTCCAGGGCCGTGGTGCCGCTGTCGAGCAGCACCGCCTCGCCGTCGGCGATCAGGTTGGCGACCTCGGCGGCGATACGGCGTTTCTCCTCCACGGCCTGCAGCTCGCGCACGGTGAACGGCGGCTCCTCGCCACGCAGCAGCAGGCTCAGCGCCCCGCCGCGGATGCGCCGTACCACGCCTTGCCGGGCCAGGTCGTCCAGGTCGCGCCGGATCGTCATCTCGGACACGCCGTACCGCGCGGCCAGCTCGGCGACCGACACCTGGTCGCGGGTGCGCAGCGTGTCCATGATGGCCCGCAATCGATCCATGTGTTCATATGAACACACGTCATGTTCGCTCGGCAAGGTCCGTGCCGGGCGGCGGGGGCGAGAATGAGGGTATGCGCGCGAGCCGGTTGCTCTCTCTGTTGCTGCTGCTCCAGTCCCGGGGGCGGATGACCGCCGGCGAGCTCGCCGAGGAGCTCGAGGTGTCGGTGCGCACCGTGTACCGGGACGTGGAGGCGCTGTCGGCGGCAGGGGTGCCGGTGTACGCCGAGCGCGGCCCGGCGGGCGGATACCGGCTGCTCGACGGCTACCGCACCCGGCTCACGGGGCTGACCGCCGAGGAGGCGGCGTCGCTGTTCCTCGCCGGGCTGCCCGGACCGGCCGCCGAGCTGGGCCGCAGCGAGGTCGCCGCGGCCGCGGAGCTGAAGCTGCTCGCCGCGCTGCCGCCCGAGCCGCGCTCGCAGGCGCGGCGCATGCGCGAACGCCTCCACTTCGACGTGCACGGCTGGTATCACGCGGGCGGGTCGCGGTTCCTCGGGGAGGTGGCCGACGCGGTCTGGGAGCAGCGGCCGCTGCACATCACCTACCGGCGCTGGGGGCCCGCCGTCGTGGAGCGGGTGATCCACCCGCACGGGCTCGTGCTGAAGGCCGGGACCTGGTATCTGGTCGCGTGCGCCGTACCCGAGGCCGGCGGCGGGCAGGGCGAGGGCGTGTCCGGCCCGGACGACGGGGGAGCGGACGACTCCGGCCGGGCGGGCGGCATGCGCACCTACCGGGTGGACCGCATCGAGGAGCTCAAGGTGCTCGACGGCCACTTCGAGCGGGTCCCGGGGTTCGATCTGGCCGCGTACTGGCGGGACTGGTCGGCGGACTTCCTCGAGCGCTTGTACCGGGAGGAGGCGGTCATCCGCATCGCCCCCGACGGCATCCCGCTGCTGCGGGTGACCATCGGGCCCGTGGCCACCGACGCCGCGCTCGCCACGGCCGAACCGCCGGACGCCGACGGCTGGACCCGGATGCGGCTGCCGGTGGAGTCGCTGCGGCACGCCTGCTGGCAGCTCATGCGCCTGGGCGCCTCGGTCGAGGTGCTGGAGCCGCCCGAGCTGCGCGCCACGATGATCCGGACGATCCGCGACATGTCCGCGCTGTACGGCAAGCCCTGATCGCCTCCATGCCGCCGGGCGCGGCGAGCGCCCGCGCAGCCACCGCGCCCGGCCACGCCACCGCGCCCGGCCACGCCGCCGCGGCCGGCCACGCCGCCGCGGCCGGCGACGGTCCGGTGCGGGTGTCCGGGCCTCGAGGCCACCGGTGACGGATTCGGGTTCGGCCGGGGCCTGGCCACCGGCGGGGTACGGCACACGCGCCACGGGCCGACAGGGCGACCAATAAATGCGTTGCCGCCGAGAGCGGGCGGTGGCGAGGATGCGGAAATGCATGTGCTTTTCTTCATCGGGTCGTGCCTGCTGCTCGCGATGATCCCCGGGGTGAGCTCGGCGGTGATCCTGCGGCAGACACTGCGCAGCGGCCGCTCGCAGGGGATCGCGGCGACGCTGGGCAACGAGACCGGGGTGCTGCTGTGGGCGCTGGCCGCGGTCTTCGGGCTGTCGGCGCTGGTCATCGCCTCGCAGATCGCCTACGACGTGATGCGCGTCGTGGGCGCGGTGGTGCTGGTGGCCATCGGGGTGCAGTCGCTGTGGCAGGCCCGGCGGGGCCGTACCGGCGCGCCCCGGCGGGAGGCGGCCGAGGAGCGGGCACCCGTCCACGGGTGGCGGCGCTCGTACCTGCTGGGCCTGGCCACGATCCTGGCCAACCCGAAGGCGGCCGTGTTCGCGGTCTCGTTCCTGCCCCAGTTCGTGCCCGCCGGGGCCAACGTGCCGCTCACGCTGACCCTGCTCGCGCTGATCTGGGTCACCGTGGACACCCTGTGGTACCTGGCGTTCGTCTGGTTCGTCGGCCGGTTGCGGCTGGTGTTCGACCGCCCCGCCGTACGGCGCCGCATGGAGCAGATCTCCGGCGTGGTGCTGATCGGGCTGGGCGTGCGGCTGGCGACGGACGCCCCCTGACCTCCCGCCGAACGGCCGCGCCGCCGGGCGCCCGCGCGTCCGGCGCCCCGCCGCCCGGGACGGCCAGCGCCCGGCGATCAGCGGCCCGCGCGGGACGGCGCGGGGGAGGGGGCCTTCCGGGCCGCGGCCTCGCGGGCGCGGTCGGCGCACATCCGGGCGGCCGCCTGCCGGATGCGGTGCATGACCAGCTCGAGGGTGCGCAGCGTGTCCAGGTCGAGGTAGGACAGCAGGGCGCGGAAGTGCTCGATGCCGGCGTCGATGAGCCGGTCGGCGAGCGCCTGGCCCTCGGCGGTGAGGCGGACCCGGCGCACCCGCCGGTCGGCGGGGTCCTCGTGGCGCTCGACCAGGCGGTGGTTGACCAGGCGGTCGACGATCCCGGTGACGGTGGCGAGGCCGACGCCGAGGCTGCGGGCGAGCTCCTGGCCGGACTGGGAGCCGTGGAAGGCCAGGATCATGATGACGTTGAGCTGACGTATCGTCAGGTTGGAGTCGAACATCGGCGTCGACCGGTCGTCGGTCAGCGTCCGCGTCAGGTCACGCTGGAGCTCGATGATCCGTCCGATCAGGCTGCTGCGTTCGTCGCCGTCGTCCACGTCAATCCTTTCCCGCGGTCAGGCTACCAGCAGTTCACGGCCGGGCTAAATATTCGCCCCACGCAAAGTGTTAGGGTTGATCGAAGAATCGTGAGAGACACGGCCACATCACGGCCAATTCGACCCTCGAGAAGGAGACCCCCAGTGAGCGAGCAGACCGAGGCCCCGGCCGCCGCGGCCTCCGGCCCGGCGGGAGGCCGGGCATGACCGGCCTGGCACGGCTGAGCCTCACCAACCGGGCACTGATCATCCTCATCGCGGTACTGCTCGGCGGATTCGGCCTGTACGCGATCCCCTCGCTCAAACAGCAGCTGCTGCCCTCACTGTCCTACCCGGCAGCCTTCATCGTGGCCCCGTACCCGGGTGCCTCCCCGCAGATCGTCGAGGAGCAGGTCACCCAGCCGATCGAGGACGCCGTCAAGGGCATCGCCGGGGTCACCGAGATCAACTCCACCTCCCGCGACGGCGCCGCCCAGATCCAGGTCGAGTTCGAGTACGGCACCGACGTCGACAACGCCGTCGCCCAGCTCCAGCAGGCAGTCGGCCGCGTCGGATCGCGCCTGCCCGACAACGTCGACCCCCGGGTGATCGCCGGCAGCACCGACGACCTGCCGGTCATGGTCCTCGCCGTCGGCGACGGCGGCGACCCCCGCGCCATGCTCGACAAGATCGAGCGCGTCATGGTGCCCGAGCTGCGCCGCATCGACGGCGTCCGCGAGGTCACCGTCACCGGCGCCCGCGAGGAGACCCTCGTCATCACCCCCGACCAGGGCAAGCTGTTCCGGCTCGGCATCCCCGTCACCGCCATCCCGGAGCTGCTCCGCGCCAACGGCACCCCGATCCCGGCCGGCACCATCACCACCGACGGCCGCAGCCTCACCGTCGAGGTCGGCAGCCGCGTCGAGACCATCGAGCAGCTCAAGAACCTCTACCTCACCCCGAGCCCGCAGGCCGCCGCCCAGAACCCCCTGGCCGGGGCCGCCAACGCCCGGCCCAAGCCGGTACGGCTCGGCGACGTCGCGTTCTTCGAGCGCAAACCCGCCGAGACCACCACGCTCACCCGCACCGACGGCGAGAGCAGCCTCGGCGTCTCCATCACCATGACCCCCGACGGCAACGCCGTCGCCATCTCCCGCGCGGTCAACGACAAGCTCGGCGACCTGGTGCGCGCGCTCGGCGACTCCGCCCCCATCACCGTCGTCTTCGACCAGGCCCCCTACGTCGAAAAGTCGATCAAGAACCTCACCACCGAGGGCCTGCTCGGCCTGGTCTTCGCGGTCGCCGTCATCCTGGTGTTCCTGCTGTCGGTCCGCTCCACCCTGGTCACCGCGGTGTCGATCCCGCTGTCGGTGGTGATCGCGCTGCTCGCGCTGTGGATCGGCGACCACTCGCTCAACCTGCTCACCCTCGGCGGCCTCACCATCGCCATCGGCCGCGTCGTCGACGACTCGATCGTGGTGCTGGAGAACATCAAGCGCCACCTGTCGTACGGCGAGCCGAAACAGCAGGCCATCATCACCGCCGTCCGCGAGGTCGCCGGCGCCGTCACCGCCTCCACCCTCACCACCGTCGCGGTGTTCGCCCCGATCGCGCTCGTCGGCGGCATGGTCGGCGAGCTGTTCGCCCCGTTCGGGATCACGGTCACGGTGGCGCTGCTCGCCTCCCTGCTGGTGTCGCTCACCGTCATCCCCGTCCTCGCCTACTGGTTCCTGCCCGCCCCCAAGGTCACCGGCGAGCAGGCCCGCAAGGTACGCGAGGAGGCCGAGCGCAAGGAGCTGCGCAACCCGCTGCAGCGCGCCTACCTGCCGGTGCTGCGCTTCGCCACCCGCCGCCGCCTCACCACCGTGGTGATCGGCCTGGTGGTGTTCGCCGGCACCATGGCCCTGCTGCCCGGGCTGAAGACCAACTTCATCGACTCCAGCGGCCAGGACACCTTCCAGATGAGCCAGCGCATGCCCACCGGCACCGACCTGGCCACCACCGACGAGGCCGCCAAGAAGGTCGAGAAGGTCCTGTCCGAGGTCGACGGCATCGCCTCGTACCAGGTCAGCGTCGGCACCGGCGGCACCTTCGCGTTCGGCGCGGGCAGCCCCGACCGCGCCGCCTACTCCGTCCGCCTCGAGGAGGACGCCGACGGCGCCGAGGTCCAGGAGACGCTCCGGCGGCGGCTCGCCGAGATCGACGGCATCGGCACCGTCACCGTCGGCGGCGCCGAGGAGGGCGGCTTCAACGTCAACCAGCTCGAGGTCGTGGTCAAGGGCCCCGACATGGACGCCCTCAAGACCGCCTCCGCCGCGGTCGCCGACGCCATGTCCCGCATCGACGGCGTACGCGACGTCAGCGACAACCTCGAGGACAGCGGCGAACGCATCCAGGTGCAGGTGAACCGGCGCGAGGCCGCCCGCCACGGCCTCACCGAGGCCCAGATCGGCCAGATCGTCGCCCAGGCGTTCCGCGGCGCCACCATCGGCCGCATCGACCTCGACGGCCGCCCCGGCGACATCATCCTGCGCACCGGCGACGCCCCCAAGGACCTCAAGGCGATCCGCGACCTGGCCCTGCCCGGCCAGGGCGGCGTCGTCAAGCTCTCCCAGGTCGCCGACGTCAAGCGGGTCCAAGGCCCCCAGCAGATCTCCCGCAGCGACGGCGAGCGCACCGCCCGCGTCACCGGCACCGCCGAGGTCACCGACCTCGGCCGGGTCAGCGCCGAGCTGTCCGACGCGCTGGAGAGGCTCTCCCTGCCCGCCGGGGTCGGCTACGAGATCGCCGGTGTCAGCGCCGAGCAGGACGAGGCCTTCGAGCAGCTCGGCCTGGCCATGCTCGCCGCCACCGCCATCGTCTTCCTGATCATGGTGGCGACGTTCCGCAGCCTGATCCAGCCGCTGATCCTGCTGGTGTCGATCCCGTTCGCCGCCACCGGCGCGATCGGCCTGCTCCGGCTCACCGACACCCCGATGGGCGTGCCCGCCCTCATCGGCATGCTCATGCTCATCGGCATCGTGGTCACCAACGCGATCGTGCTCATCGACCTGATCAACCAGTACCGCCGCCAGGGCATGGGCATCACCGAGGCGGTGCTGGAGGGCGGCCGCCGCCGCCTGCGGCCCATCCTGATGACCGCCGTCGCCACCATCTGCGCCCTGATCCCCATGGCGCTCGGCATCACCGGCGAGGGCGGGTTCATCTCCCAGCCGCTGGCGATCGTCGTCATCGGCGGCCTGGTCTCCTCCACCCTGCTCACGCTCGTGCTGGTCCCGACCCTCTACACGATGGTCGAGCGCACCCGGCAGCGGCTGCGCCGCGACGGCGACGCCGAGACGCCCAAGGCCGCCCCGGACCCCCAGCCGGAGCCCGCGCCCGCCGGCTGACCGGCACGCCGTACCGGCACACCTGTCGATCAACACGCCCGCGCCCGCCCTAGACTGGGGCGGCGTGAGCACCGCCAAGCCGCGTATCCCGAACGTTCTCGCCACCCGTTACGCCTCCCCGGAGCTGGCCCGCCTGTGGTCGGCCGAACACAAGGTGGTGCTGGAGCGCCGCCTGTGGCTGGCCGTGCTCAAAGCCCAGGCCGACCTCGGCGTCCCCGTCGACCCGGGCGTGATCGCCGACTACGAGAAGGTGATCGACCAGGTCGACCTCGCCTCGATCGCCGCGCGGGAGCGCGTCACCCGCCACGACGTCAAGGCCCGCATCGAGGAGTTCAACGCCCTCGCCGGGCACGAGGACGTGCACAAGGGCATGACCTCCCGCGACCTCACCGAGAACGTCGAGCAGCTGCAGATCCGCGACAGCCTGCTGCACGTGCGCGACCGCTGCGTGGCGATCCTCGCCCGCCTGGGCCGCCTCGCCGCCGAGCACGCCGACCTGGTGATGGCCGGCCGCTCGCACAACGTCGCCGCCCAGGCCACCACCCTCGGCAAGCGGTTCGCCACCGCGGCCGAGGAGCTGCTCGTCGCCTACCGGCGGCTGGAGGAGCTCATCGAGCACCTGCCGCTGCGCGGCATCAAGGGCCCGGTCGGCACCGCCCAGGACATGCTCGACCTGCTCGGCGGCGACCACGCCCGCCTCGCCGAGCTGGAGGACCGCATCGCCGCCCACCTCGGCTTCACCCGCCGTCTCACCAGCGTCGGCCAGGTGTATCCGCGGTCGCTCGACTACGAGGTGGTCACCACCCTGGTGCAGCTCGCCGCCGCGCCCTCCAGCCTCGCCAAGACCATCCGCCTGATGGCCGGGCACGAGCTGGTCACCGAGGGCTTCACCCCCGGCCAGGTCGGCTCCTCGGCGATGCCGCACAAGATGAACACCCGCTCCTGCGAGCGGGTCAACGGGCTGGCGGTCATCCTGCGCGGGTACGCGTCCATGGTCGGCGAGCTCGCCGGTGACCAGTGGAACGAGGGCGACGTGTCCTGCTCGGTGGTGCGCCGCGTCGCGCTGCCCGACGCGTTCTTCGCCTTCGACGGGCTGGCCGAGACCATGCTCACCGTGCTCGACGAGTTCGGCGCCTTCCCCGCGGTCATCGCCGCCGAGCTCGAGCGGTACCTGCCGTTCCTCGCCACCACCAAGATGCTCATCGCCGCGGTACGGCACGGCGTCGGCCGGGAGACCGCCCACGAGATCATCAAGGAGCACGCGGTCGCCTCCGCGCTGCACATGCGGGAGACCGGCGGCGCCAACCCGCTGCTCGACCGGCTCGCCGCCGACGAGCGCTTCCCCCTCGACCGGGCCGCGCTCGACGCGCTGCTCGCCGACCGCGCCGCGTTCACCGGCGCCGCCGCCCAGCAGGTCGCCGCGGTCACCGACCGCATCGCCGAGATCACCACGCGCCACCCGGAGGCCGCGGCCTACACCCCTGGCCCCATCCTGTGACCGCGCCGCCCGTGTAGCGCCGCGGCCTGGCCTGCCGCCGGGTGGGGGAGGGGCCGGGCGGCACGAGGACGGCAGCGAATCCGGGCGGCACGCCCCGGGGAAGCCGCATCGCACGCGCCGCGGGACGGCCATGCCCCGGCCTGCCGTACCGTTCCCGCCCGCGGGCCCCTGGGAACGACCCCTCCGGGATCCCACCCGGTGCACGGCCCGGGCGGCCTTGGCGCGCCCATCCGCACCGTCCCGCGGGTCCGCACGCTTCCGGCCTGGGAGCCGGCGGGGCGGAAAACGGTTTGACCCTCACGCTACGTGAGACTCCAAGGTAGGGCCCCGTAAGGAAACGAGGGGGAGAGGCGTGAGCGGGTACTCGGTCGGCCAGGTCGCCCGGCTGGCCGGAGTGACGGTGCGCACGCTGCACCACTACGACGAGATCGGGCTGCTCAGCCCGAGCGAACGCACCGCCGCAGGCTACCGCCGCTACACCGAGGCGGACCTCGACCGGCTGCAGCGGGTGCTGTTCTACCGGGAGCTGGGATTCCCCCTGGAGGAGATCGCGACCATCCTGGATCGGCCCGGCACCGACCCGCTCACCCACCTGCGGCGCCGACGCGAGCTGCTGTCCCGCGAGATACGGCGCCTGCAGCGCATGGTCGCGGCCATCGACAAGGCGATGGAGGCACACCGAATGGGCATCTCGCTCACGCCCGAGGAGCGGCGCGAGGTCTTCGGCGACTTCCGCCCCGAGGACTACGCCGACGAGGCCGAGCAACGCTGGGGCGGCTCCGACGCGTACGCCGAATCCCGCCGCCGCACCGCCGCCTACGGCAAGCAGGACTGGCAGCGGATCAAGGCCGAGTGGGGCGAGCTGGTCAACGGCTTCGCCGCCGCGTTCACCGCGGGCGAGCCCGCCGACGGGGAGGTGGCGACCGGCCTGGCCGAGCGGCACCGCCGCCACATCAGCACGTGGTTCTACGAGTGCGGCCACCAGATGCACAAGGGCCTGGCGGATCTGTACGTCGCCGACGAGCGGTTCGCCGTCCACTTCGACCGGCTCGCACCGGGCCTGGCCGCATACGTCCACGACGCGATCCACGCCAACGCCGCCCGCGCGGGCGCCTGACACGTCACCCGCGCCGGACCGCATCGATCCGGTCCGGCGCGGGACGTCCGGCGAGGGTGCCCGGCGGCCGGTTCAAGCGGCGGTCCGCCGGGCCGCGCGCTGGCCCGCCGTACCGGGCCCGCCGGTCACCAGCGGTGATGCACCTGCGGGCGGATCAGCTCGTCGTAGACCGCGCGCACCTGCTCGTGCACCGGCTCCGGCAGCGGATCGAACGCGGCGGCGGCCGCGTTCGCGCGGGCCTGCTCCGGGTTGCGCGCCCCCGGGATCACCACGCTCACGCCCGGCTGGTCGATCACCCAGCGCAGCGCGAACTGCGCCATGGTCATCCCCTCCGGCACCAGCGGGGCCAGCCGCGCCACCGCCTCAAGTCCGGTCTCGTAGTCGACGCCGGAGAACGTCTCGCCCACGTCGAACGCCTCGCCGCGCCGGTTGAAGGTGCGGTGGTCGTTGGCGGGGAACACGGTGTCGCGGCCGTAGCGGCCGGACAGCAGGCCGCTGGCGAGCGGCACCCGCGCGATGATGCCCACCCCGGCCTCGGCGGCCGCGGGCAGCACCCGCTCCAGCGGCTTGAGCCGGAACGCGTTGAGGATGATCTGCACCGT
>Ga0207874_1001109_pt1 | contig 32966 bp, 36 predicted proteins | sample HigsolmetaAR201D_FD_184833 | JGI IMG/M metagenome (GOLD analysis project Ga0207874, IMG submission 184833) | Ionic liquid and high solid enriched microbial communities from the Joint BioEnergy Institute, USA - AR20-1-D (SPAdes) (version 2) ...
GCGGCTCAACGCCGTCACGATCGCACGCAACTCCGCCGTCCAAGGCGGCGGGTTCGCGGTCAGTTCCGGGACGCTGCGCGCCGACAACGTCCTGCTCGCGCAGAACTCGGCCACCGACGCGGGCCCGGAGTGCGTGGTCACCGGCGGCATCCTGGAATCGGGCGGGAACAACCTCCTGAGCGACGCGACCGGCTGCCCGGGGTTCACCGGCCCCGGCGACCGTGTGCGCGCGCAGGTCCGCATCGGCCCGCTCAAGGCCAATGGCGGGCCGACCAAGACGATCGCGCTGCTGCCCGGCAGCCCCGCGCTGAACAAGGCCGGGCGGGACGCGCCCAAGCACGACCAGCGCGGGCGCAAGCGCGACCGCAAGCCCGACATCGGCGCGTACGAGCGCCTCCCCAAGCGGAAGCGCGGCTCGCGATGACACCGCGACTGGCGTCTCCGGGCACAGGGAGGGTTATCGTGCCCCCAATTGAATTACTCAGAAATCGGGGGGTCTGCGCAAGGACGCTTCGCCCCTTGATACCCCAGGGTGCAGGAAGGAGGAAACATGACTGATGCAACCGGGGCTGCGGGCCACCTTGACATCGCCGGCGTGTTCGAGAAGACCACCGACATCTACAAGCGCTGCTTCACCACCGTCTGGCTGGTCGCCCTGATCCTGATGATCCCGTCTTCGATCATCGTGGCGCTTCTGGGCGACAACGGCGGCCTGCAGTTCCTGGGCAGCCTGATCAACCTCGCCGTGAGCGCCTGGCTCGTCGGCTCGATCGTGCGGATCGTGGAGGACGTGGAGGCCGACGGGCGAGTCGATCATCCGGTCGGCGAGGTGCTGGGCTCGGTGCTGCCGCGCCTGCTGCCGCTGATCGCGCTGCAGTTCGTGATCGGCATCGGCGTCGGTATCGGCCTCGTGCTGCTGATCGTGCCGGGCATCATCCTGGCGCTCATGTGGATCGTCGCCGTCCCGGCCTTCGTGGTCGAGGGGCGCGGCGTCTTCGATTCCCTCTCGCGCAGCTCCGAGCTCACGAGCGGGAACCGGATGCGGATCCTCGCGATCGGCTTGATCGTGCTCGTGGTCTACGGGCTTGTCTGGGTGCTCAGCGCGCTGCTGACCGCCGCTGCGCCCCTGCTGGGCGTGCTCGTGATGATCGCCATCGCGGTGCTGACCTACCCGTACGTCTCGATCATCACCGCGGTCCTCTACTTCCGCCTGCGTGAGGTCAAGGGCGGCGCGGCCGGCAGCCCGGTCGTCGAGCCGAACCCCGCGGCCTAGCCGACAGGCGTAGCCGAGCGAGCCAGCCCGCCCGTGGCCGCGCGCCGCGGGCGGGCGCCGCTCGGTTTGCGCGCTAGATCCCCTTGATCAGCGCCAGGCGCTCGCTGAGCTCGAGCGCGACCCAGAGCTTGCGGCCCTTGCCCTTGGCGACGTAGCGCGGCCCGCTGTTGTTGGGGAGCTTGCGGAACCGCCGCAGCTTGCCCTTCGGGCTCAGGATCGTCAGGTCGTGGGAGGCGAAGTTGGCGATCCACCAGTTGCCGCCCGCGAACGCGATCCCGAACGGGTCGGTGTCGGGGACGCGCTTCTTGCGCACCCGCTTGCCGACGATGCGCCCGACCGTGTGCGGGTTGGTGCCCTGGTTCGTGTAGGCGACGCGGCCCTTCTTGCCCTGCGCGACGTCCTGCGGGCCGCCGCCCACGTTGAAGCGCTTGATCGCGCCGCCGGGCTTCACGCGCAGGATCTTGCCGTCGTTGAAGTCGGCTACCCACACGTTCTTGCCCGCGGCGGCGATGCCCCGGGCGCTCGTGTTCGCGCCCAGGTCCTTGGCCGCGAACCCCGCGGGGTTGCCCGGCTTGAACGAGATGAGCTTGTCTCCGCTCGCCGTCCAGAGCTTGCGGCCCGGGCCCTTGGTGATCTCCTGCGGCTGGGCGATCGCGGGGATCGTGTAGGTGGTGTTGTCGCTCGGGTTGGCCGGGTTGACCTTGGTGACCCCGTTCGCGTGCGTCACCCAGACGTTGCCGTCGGGGCCGATCTCGATGCCGACGGGGCTCACCGCCAGGTCGAACTCGGCGACCGTGCCGTTCGGCCGGACCCGCGCGATGTCGTTGCCCTGGGAGCTGCCCTTGATCACGACCCACGCCGCACCCGAGGGGCCGGCCGCGATCTGCCCGGGCTGGCCGCTGAGCTGGAAGGTGCCGGCGAGCTTGGGCTTGGCCTCGGCGGCGCCGGCCAAGAGCAGGGTCGCGGCTGCGGCCAGCGCCGCAAGCGAAGCGGCTCGCGTCCCCTGCCTGATCATTGGAGCACTCTCCCAGGTCCGCCGGGCAGGGTCAAGCCCGGCGGACCCGGAAAGCTCTTGCGGCGCGGCCGTCGCGGCCGCGCGCGCCTAGGCGAGCGCGGGGTCGAGCTCCGCCTCGAGGCGGCGCTTCGGCTGAGCGCCGACGATGCGCTTGGCCTCCTCGCCGTCCTTGAAGAGGATCAGCGTCGGGATCGAGAGCACCTCGTAGCGCGCCGCCGTCTGCTGGTTGTCGTCGACGTTGAGGCTGACGATGCGCACGTCGTCGCGCTCCTCGGCCATCTCCTCGAGGATCGGATGGACGATCCGGCACGGCCCGCACCACGGCGCCCAGAAGTCCACGAGCACGGGCTCCTGGGACTCCAGGACCTCGCTCTGGAAGTTGGCGTCGGTTACGTCGGGGAGCTTGCCGGCCATTCGTTCTCCTGAGTCGGTTTAGTCGCTGTCCAATCCCGGTCGGTCGCGACCGTAAAGCCGCGTTCTACCTCATGCGGTGGCGGGATGCCGCCACCCCGGGGTAGCACGCCTACTATACAAAGTGAAGTAACCGCCCTCGCCGCCTCCCAAACACCCGCCACCGCAACCCCCCGCAACCCCCGCAACCGCAACGTTCAGCCCTGGTGTTCGAAAAACGCACACCACGGCTGAAAGTCCGGAGGCTCCGGCGGGACGTTCAGCCCACGTACTCGAAAAACGACGACCAGGGCTGAACGTGGGGTTGGGGCGGTTCGGCCGCGGCCGCAGCTCGCTAGCGCCGGCCGCGGCGCAGGCGCATGAGCGGGACCTTGGTCGCCGCCTCGAAGACGATCCCGGCGCTCATCTTCGACTGCCCCACGCGGCGGTCGCGGAAGACGATCGGCACCTCGGCGACGCGGAAGCCCGCGCGCAGCGCGCGGTAGGTGGTCTCCACCTGGAAGGCGTAGCCCAGCGCCGCGAGCGAGGGCAGGTCGATCGCCTCGAGCACCTCGCGGCGGTAGACCTTGAAGCCGCCGGTCAGGTCGCGGATGCCCACGCCGAGGACGAGCCGCGCGTACGCGCTGCCGCCGCGCGAGATCATGCGGCGGAGCGGCCCCCAGTCGGTGACGCCGCCGCCGGGGACGTAGCGCGAGCCGAGCACGAGGTCGGCGCCCTCCAGCGCCGCGAGCAGCCGCGGCAGGTCGGCGGGGTCGTGCGAGAAGTCCGCGTCCATCTGCGCGACCAGCCGGGCGCCCGCCGCGAGCGCACGCTGGAACCCCGCGACGTACGCGGGCCCGAGCCCGCCCTTCGCGGCGCGGTGCAGGACCTCCACGTCGTCGTGCGCCGCGGCCATGCGGTCCGCGATCTCGCCGGTGCCGTCCGGGGAGCCGTCGTCGACGATCAACACGCGGCGCGAGGCCGGCAGGTGCTCGCGCACGGCCCGGACCAAGGGCTCGATGTTGTCGGCCTCGTTGTAGGTCGGGACGACCAGCCAGACGTCGGCGGGGGCGGCCATGGGGCGGTCGATCGTAGTGCGGCGCCGCGGTGGCGTGCGATCACGGCGTGCGCCGCACAGCCGCGCGGGTAGCCTCCGGGCCATGCGCAACGCCGAGATCGCCGACGCGCTCGCGGAGCTCGGCACCCTGTACGAGCTCGACGGTGCCGACCGCTTCCGCGTGCTGGCCTACCGCGACGCCGCCAAGGCGATCCGCCAGAGCCCCGTCTCGGTCGCCGAGCTCGCCCGCGCCGGCCGCGCCACCGAGCTGCCTGGGGTCGGCAAGACGCTCCAGCAGAAGATCGTCGACCTGGTCGAGACGGGGGCGATCCCCGCGGCCGAGAAGCTCAAGGCGAAGTTCCCGCCCACCCTGGTCGAGATCACGCGCCTGCCCGGGGTCGGCGCGAAGACCGTGCGCCGCCTGTGGGACGAGCTCGGGATCGCCACCCTGGACGATCTGCGTGAGGCGGCCGAGCAGGGCCGCCTCCGGACGCTCCGCGGGCTCGGGCCCAAGTTCGAGCGCAACGTGCTGGAGGCGCTCGAGCGCATGGAGGCCGACGGCGCCGGCGAGCGCGTGCTCCTCTCCGACGTCCTGCCGATCGCCGAGCAGATCGCCGCGGCGCTGCGCGAGCACCCGGCCGCCGACCGGGTCACGGTGGCGGGCTCGGTGCGCCGGCTCGCCGAGACCTGCAAGGACATCGACATCATCGCGACGGCGAGCGAGCCCAAGCGGCTCGCCGAGGCCCTCGCCGAGCACGAGCTGATCGCGGTCGCGGGCAACCCCACCGAGTCCGGGCTGCGGGCGACCACGCACGCCGGCATCTCCGTGGACCTGCGCATCGTCGAGCCCGACGCCTACGGCAACCTGCTTCAGCACTTCACCGGCTCGGCCGCCCACAACGTCGAGCTGCGCGAGCGCGCGGTGCGCATGGGGCTGTCGGTCTCCGAGCACGGGATCACGGACACCGAGACCGGCGAGGTCGAGCGCCACGCCACCGAAGCCGAGGTCTACGAGCGCCTCGGCCTCGCCTACATCGAGCCGGAGCTGCGTGAGGGCCGCGGCGAGATCAAGGCCGCCGAGCGCGGCGAGCTGCCCGAGCTCGTCGAGCTCGGGGACGTGCGCGGCGACCTGCACGCGCACACGACGCTCTCGGACGGCAAGAACACGCTCGAGGAGATGGCGGAGGCGGCGCGGGCCCTCGGCTACGAGTACTTCGCGGTCACCGACCACTCGGCCAGCCACGGGTTCGGCAACGACGTCCAGGCCGACGCGCTGCGGCGCCGCGTCGAGGAGGTCCGCGAGCTCAACGAGCGGCTCTACGGCGACGGCAGCTTCCGCGTGCTCGCCGGCTCGGAGGTGAACATCCTCCCGGACGGGGACCTCGACTACCCGGACGACGTGCTCGACGAGCTCGACTGGGTGGTCGCGAGCGTCCACACCTCCTTCCGGATGGGCCGCGAGGAGATGACCAAGCGGATGGTCGCCGCCGTCGAAAACCCGCGCGTGCACTGCCTCGGGCACCCGAGCGGGCGCCTGCTGCTGCGGCGCGATCCCTACGACTTCGACGTCGAGGCGGTCGCCGAGGCGGCGGCGCGCGCCGGCACGATGATCGAGATCAACGGCAACCCCAACCGCCGCGACCTCTCCGAGCACAACGCGCGCCTCGCGGCGCAGGCGGGCGTCCTCATCTGCCTCAACACCGACGCCCACCAGACGGGCACGCTGGCCAACATGCGCTACGCGGTGGCGACCGCGCGGCGCGCCTGGCTCGGCCCGCAGCAGATCGCCAACACCCGGCCCTGGAGCGAGTTCCAGAAACTTCTCAAAGCTAATTAGCTAAGCTAATTAGCGATGGAAACTACCCGGGACGCGGAGCTCACGGAGCTGGCTGCGCGGCTGCGCCTCGCGATCACGCGCACGGCGCGCCGGATGCGGCAGGAGGCGGGCGAGGGCCTCTCGCCCACGCTCACCGCAGCCCTGGCGACGATCGAGCGCAACGGGCCGCTCACGCCCAGCGAGCTGGCCGAGCTCGAGCGCATCAAGCGCCCGTCGGCCACGCGCATCATCGGGCAGCTCGCGGAGGGCGGGCTCGTCACCAAGGCGCCCGACCCCACCGACGGGCGCGCCTGCCTGGTCAGCGTCAGCGCCGAGGGCAAGGCGCTGCTGCGCCGGCTGCGCAAGCGCAAGAACGCCTACATCTCCCGCCGCCTGCGGGAGCTGAGCCCGGACGACCACGCCGCCCTGGAGCGCGCCGCCGAGCTCCTCGAGCAGATGCTCGAGGGTGATGCCGCGTGACGGCGGCCCTCCGGCGTTCGCTCAGCTCGCTCTCGATCCCCAACTACCGCCGCTGGTTCATCGGCCAGCTCATCTCGGTGAGCGGCAACTGGATGCAGATCGTCGCCGAGATGTGGCTGATCCTCACGCTCACCGGCAGCGCCATCGCGGTGGGGATCACCGCCGCCCTGCAGTTCCTGCCGATGCTGCTCTTCGGGGCCTGGGGCGGGCTGCTCGTCGACCGCTTCCCCAAGCGCCGCATCCTGATGCTCACGCAGAGCCTGCTGGTGATCCCGGCGCTCGCGCTGTTCGCGGTGACGGCCGCGGACGCGGTCACCGCCGGGATGGTGTTCGCGCTCGTGCTCGTCCGCGGGCTGGTGCTCGCGATCGACTGGCCGGCGCGCCAGAGCTTCGTGATCGAGCTCGTCGGCCCCGAGCGGGTGGTGAACGCGGTGAGCCTGCAGAGCGTGCTCGTGCACTCCTCGCGGGTCTTCGGCCCGGCGCTCGCCGGCCTGCTGATCGCGACGGTGGGCCTCGCCTTCTGCTTCCTGCTGAACGCCCTCTCCTTCGTCGCGATGATCGCCATGCTGCGCTCGCTCGACGGGCGGGCGATCCAGCCGGCGCAGCTCGCCCGGCCCGAGCGCGGCGGGGTCCGCGCGGGCCTGCGCCACGTGCTGAGCCGCCCCGAGCTGGCGATCCCGATGGCGATGATGGCGCTGGTCGGGACGCTCGGCCTGAACTTCCAGGTCCTCCTCCCCCTGCTCGCCGACATCACCTTCCACGGCGACTCCTCGACCTACTCGGCGCTCGCGGTGACCATGGGCGTGGGCTCGGTGCTGGGCGCGCTCGCCACCGGGGCGCGCGGACAGGTGAACCCGCGCGTGCTCGTGCTCTCCTCGCTCGGCTTCGCGGTGTTCGCGACGCTCGCCGCGCTCGCCCCCACCCTGCCGCTCGCCGCGCTCGCGCTCGCCGGGCTCGGCGCCGCGGCGGTGACCTTCTCGGCGAGCGTGAACTCGACGCTGCAGCTGCGCGCCGACCCGTCCATGCGCGGCCGGGTGATGGCGCTCTACTCGATCGTGTTCCTGGGCTCGACGCCGATCGGCAGCCCGATCGTCGGCTGGCTCGCCGAGCACCTCGGCCCGCGCGCCGGGCTCGTGATGGGCGCGCTGGCGGCGCTGGTCGCCGCGGCCGGCGCGTACTGGGCGTTCGCGCGGGCCAAGCGCGAGGCAGGGACCGCCGAGTTCGCCCGGGCGTTCGCGAGCCCGCCGCAGGGCGCCGAGCAGCGCGAGCGCTGCGCCGAGCCGCGCCGCGCCCGCGCCCGCGCCGAGCGGCGCGGCGATACCGCCACCCACCGCGCGCTCGAGACGGGCGAGCACCGGGCGATCACGGACACCAAGACGCACCGCACCACCACCCGGGGCGCGCGGCGGCGTCGCGAGCGCACGGGGGCGCGCGGGTGAGCCGCGCGAGCCTAGGTACCGGGCGCGGGCGGCGGTGGCGACGGCTTTACCTTTGGGCTTCGGTCGCGGTAGAGCCCCGGCGTGCGGATCAGCTTCACCGGGCGCAGCGCCGACGAGGGCTCGACGTAGAAGCGGACGCCGTCGCGGTCCTCGATCGCCTGCACGGCCGACTCGCGGTTTCGCCACCACAGCGCGACCATCAGCGCGTAGCCGCCGGCGATGGCCGCCACCTGCGGCCAGATCACGCCCGCGCCGCCGCAGACGATCACGAACAGCGCTACCGGCCACAGCCGCGAGAGCGCGATGCGCACCGGGCTCGCCGCCGGCAGCTCGACCGCGGTGCGGGCCTGCGCGAGGGTGGCGGTCATCGCCTCCCCCGCCGAGCGGCTGCGGCCCATGACAAGGCCCACGCTCACAGCGATCACCCACCACGCCGCGCCGACGATGATCGCGGTGGTGCTCTGCTGCTGTTGGGCGACGAAGACTGAGAGCGCGATCAGGCCCGAGCCGGCACCGGCGGCGAGGAACACGGTCACGCGCAGCAGCTCGGTGAAGAGCATCAGCCGGCCAGCTCGCGTAACAGCTCGTTGACCCCGTCGGTCCCGTCGACGACGAGGTCCGCCTCGTCGACGATCTCCTGCGGCCCCTCGCCGGAGCGCACGCCCACGCAGAGCGCGCCCTCCAGCTCGCCCGACTCGACGAGCCCCGCCAGCGCGCGGAAGGCGTCGAGGTCGGTGCGGTCGTCGCCCACGTAGAGCGCGCGTCGGACGCGCGCGCCGGCGAGCAGGCGCCGCACCGCCGTGCCCTTGTTCACGTCGACCGCGGGACGCAGCTCCAGCACCTTGCGGCCCCAGTGCGGGCGCACCTCGGCGGGCGCTTCCGCGGCGATCGCGCGCGCGGCCTCCTCCGCGCGCTCCTGGTCGGCGGCGGCGCGCCAGTGGAGCGCCTGGATCGGCCCCTTGTCCTCGACCGCGAGCGCCGCGTCGGCGAGCCGGGCGGGGTCGAGCCCGGCGACGAACCGCGCCGCCGCCTCCGCCCGCGCGCCGAGCCCCGGGTCGAGGGCGGGCTCGCTCGCGCCGGGCGCGAGCACCTCGAGGCCGTGGTTGCCGACGTAGACGATCCCCTCGACCCCGGCGATCCGCCGCGCCTCGGTCGCCTGCCGGCCCGAGACGCAGCCGACCAGCGCGTAGCGCCGGGCGAGCGCGGCGAGCAGCTCACGCGCGGGCCCGGGGACGGCGGCGTCGGCGGGCCGCGTCGTGATCGGCGCGAGCGTGCCGTCGACGTCGAAGAGCAAGGCGGTCTCTTCGGGGCGCTCCCGGTACGCGGCGAGCGCGCCCGGGTCCGGGCGCGCAGCGTCGTCGCTGCTCACTGACCGGGAGGAAGCCACAGCGGCTCTAGTATCGCGGTCGTGGCCGCCCAAAGGTTTCTGAAGCTCGCCGCGGTGGGGACCGCCGCGGGTGCGTTCAGCGGCCTGTTCGGCGTTGGCGGCGGCACGATCATCGTCCCGCTCCTGATCCTGTGGTTCGGCTACGGCGAGCGGCTCGCGACCGGGACCAGCCTCGCGGCCATCGTGATCATCGCCGCGTTCGCGGCCTTCGGGCAGGGCCTCTACGGGAACGTCGACGTCGTCAAGGGCATCGGGATCGGGGTGCCCGCGACCCTGGGCGTGATCGCGGGCACGGCGGTCCAGCAGCGCATCCCGCAGCGGGCGGTCTCGCTGCTGTTCGCGGTGGTGCTGGTCGCGATGGCGCTGGAGCTGCTGCTGTGACGGGCGGGGCGGGCACGACGGGGGGAGGCGCGCGGTGGATCTGATCCTCGCCGCGATCTTCGGCTTCGCCGGGGGCATGATCGGCGGCCTCGTGGGCGTCGGCGGCGGGATCCTGTTCGTGCCCGCGCTCGTGATCTTCCTCGACGAGCCGCAGGTGCGGGCCGAGGCGACCTCGCTGCTCGCGATCGTGATCGTCGCGCTCGCGGGCACCTGGCGGCAGCGCCGCTACGGCAACGTGCGCCTGGACGACGCCGCGGTGATCGGCGTGCTCTCGGTCGCGGGCGTCGCGCTGGGCGTGATCGTCGCCAACGCGGTGCCCGAGCGCGCGCTCGAGGTCGGGTTCGCGATCCTCGCGCTCGCGATCGCCGCGCAGCTCGTCGTGCGCGCGCTGCGCACGCCCGAGGACGCGCGCGACTGACGCCCTAGAGGCGGCCCTGCTCGAGCGCGCCCTTGACCGAGGCGTCCAGCGCGTTCAGGCGGTAGAGCGCGAGCGCCTCGGGAGAGCCGAAGCCGCTCGCCGAGCCGCGCGGCCGGTTGCCGGTCGCCTCGGGGCCGTGGTGGGAGAGCACGCAGTGCAGCAGCGCGACCCGCTGCTCGGCGGGCAGGCCCTCGGCGACGGGCGAGATCAGGTTCGCGCCGAGCGCCAGGTGGCCGAGGAGCTGCCCCTCCTCGGTGAGACCGAACTCGGCGCCGTAGGTGAACTCGCGCGTCTTGCCGACGTCGTGCAGGAGCGCGGCCGCCATCAACAGGTCGGAGTTGAGCCGCGGGTGGAGCTGGCAGACCTCGAGCACGAGCGTGCCGACCGCGACCGTGTGCTCGAGCAGCCCGCCCAGGTACGCGTGGTGGCCGGCGCGCGTGCACGGCGCCCGGCGGAACTCGGCCGCCACCGGCCCGTCGAGCAGCAGGCGCTCGACGACGGAGCGCAGCCCCGGGTCGTGCACCTCGCGGATCAGGTGCTCCAGGAAGCCCTCGAGCTCCTCGTTCGAGCGGTACGCGGCCGGCAGGAACTCGGCGGGGTCGAAGGAGCCCGGCTCGAGCCGGCGGACGTCCTCCAGCTCGGCGACGAGCTCGCCGCGGAAGCGCTCGGTGCGGCCGCGCACCCAGACGGCGTCGCCCGCCTCGAAGCGCAGGCCGATGCGGTCCACGTCGCGGAAGACGCGCGCGGGCAGGACGCCGGTGCGGTCGCGGAGCTCGAGCGCCAGATACAGCGAGCCGTTGCGGGCGGTGAGGCGGTCCTTGTGCGCGCAGGCGTAGCGCCCTTCGAACCGCTGCCCGGCCCGCAGCGTGCCGATCGCCCCCGGCCGGGCCTCGCCCGCCGCCGAACCGCCCGGCGCCGTGATCGCATCCGCCATGCCTCGATCTTGACCGCGAAAGCGGACGGCGATGCCGCCCGTCACTGACCGGGCCCGCCCGCTCGTGTACTAGGCTCGCCGCGTGAGCCACATGCACTGGGAGGGCGAACCGCCCCGACTGCGGTCACCGATCCTCGTTTGTGCGTTCGCGGGGTGGAACGATGCTGCCAGCGCCGCGACCACTGCGATCGAGGCCGTGGCCGCGAGCCTCGATTCTCGGATCGCCGCGCGCCTCGACCCCGAGGAGTTCTACGACTTCCAGGTGAACCGGCCGACCATCCGGCTGGTTGACGGGCTCACCCGGCGGATCGACTGGCCCTCGAACACCCTCGTCGTGGCCGAGACCGGCCCGAGCGCCGAGCACGACCTGGTGCTGCTCAGCGGGCTTGAGCCCAACCTGCGCTGGCGCACCTTCGCCCGCGAGATCATCGACGCGGCCGAGACGCTCGGCGTCGAGATGTGCGTGAGCCTGGGCTCGCTGATCGCCGACGTCGCGCACACCCAGCCCGTGCCGGTGACCGGCCTGGCGAGCGACGAGCTCCTGCTCCAGCGCCTCGACATGCAGCGCTCGAGCTACGAGGGGCCGACCGGCATCGTCGGCGTGTTGCACGAGGAGTGCCGGCTGCGCGGGATCCCCGCGGCGAGCCTGTGGGCGGCGATCCCCCACTACGTGGCCGCCGTGCCCAACCCCAAGGCCGCGCTCGCGCTGCTGCGGCGGCTCGAGGGGCTCACCGGGGTCGCGCTGGAGGCCTCAGAGCTCGAGGACGCGATGGAGCGCTTCGAGCGGCAGATCGACCGCGCCGTCGCCGCCAACCCGGAGATCGAGGAGCTCGTGCGGCGCCTCGAGGCCGAGCACGACGACGACGATGACCTGCCGTTCGGCCAGGACGTGCCGTCGGGCGACGCGATCGCGCGCGAGTTCCAGAAGTACCTGCGCCAGCGCGCTGACGAGCCGGAAGAAGGGCAGGAGTAGCGGCCAGCTTCCAGCTGTCAGCAGGCAACCGCAGGACGCTCATTTGCACGACGGGGCGGAGCCGCGCCCCAACTTCATCCCGCGGACTGCGCGGAAGCGTTGCGGATAGCAACGGAATCGCACACTCGGCGGGCGGCCGGGCTTGTTCCTGGCCCCAGCGCCAGAGCCTGCGAGCTGGCAGCTGGAAGCTGGCCGCTGGCAGCTGGTAGCTGCTCTACGCCTCGCTCGCCGGGCAGATCAGCCGGTAGTCGCACCAGCTGCAGATCTCGTACGAGGGCTTCGGCTCGAAGTCCTGGGCCTCGACGCCCGCCGCCACCTCCATGACCGTCTGCTGGACGCGCTCGGCGTCGTCGTCGGCCGCGGGGACCGGCACGCGCTCGTCGTCGAGGACGTACCAGTAGCTGCCCGAGGTCGCGTCGAGCTGCCACGCCTCGCGCGCCGCCACCCGGTACAGGGCGAGCTGGAGGTCGTCGGCGAGCTCGGCGGGGCGGCGGTCGCCGGTCTTGTAGTCGATGAGCTCGTACTCGCCGCCGGGCAGCCGGTCGATGCGGTCGACGCGGCCGCGGAGCTGGTGCGGCCCGATCGAGAACGAGAAGCGCCGCTCGAGCCACACCGGCCGGGACTCGGCGCGCACGTGGCGCTCGTGGTAGCGGGTGAGCGCAGCGACGGCGCGGTCGCGGTACTGCAGCTCGTCGTCGGAGGAGCCGAAGCCCTGGCGCCGCCAGCCGGCCTCGAACAGCGAGAGCAGCCGGTCGAGCGTGCCCGGACGCTGGCCGCCGGTCTCCGCCCCGCGGAGCTCCTCCGCGTGGAAGCGCTCCAGCACGTTGTGGATCAGGATCCCGAAGCGCTGGTTGATCGTCGGCTCCTGCGGGATCGCGAAGACGCGCGCGAACTTGTACTTGAGCGGGCAGGTCCGGTACAGGTCGAGGTCCGACGCCGACAGTGCGAGGCCGCCGTCGCGGCGCGGGATGAAGCGCTCCAGCGAAGGCTCGCGGCGCGCCTTGACCAGCTCGCGCCGCGCGTCGCGCTCGCGCTCCTCGCCCAGGATGTACTGGTCGAGCGCCGACCGTTCGAGCGCGGCGCGCTGCTCGGGCGTCGCGACCCGGCCGAGCGCCTCGTTGAGCGCCGCGAGCACGTCGCGGGCGGGCTCGTCGCCGGGACGCTGCAGGAGCGCGGCGAGCTTGATCAGCTCGAGGTAGCGCGCGACCGCCGCGGTCACGTCCTCGACGGTGTCGAGGCGCATCTCCGAGAGCGCCGAGCCCGCGCGCCAAGAGCTCTCCAGCACCTCGTCGCGGATCATCCGGTACGTCGCGTGCAGCCCCTCGGCCGGGCCGAAGACCTCCTCCTCGTGCACCTCCTCGCTCGCGCCGAGCGCGGCGCGCGCCTCCTCGTAGAACGGCGCCGCGACCGAGGCGCGGTCGGGCTCCTCCGGCCAGGCGAGCACGAGGCTCTCCGCGGCGCGGCTCATCGCGACGTAGGCGAGCATCGCCCGCCGGCGCGCGCTGGTCTCGTCGCCCGCCGGGGGCAGCGGCGCGGCGAGCAGCTCGTCGGGGATCGCGCGGTCCTCCCACGGCGCGCCGCCCAGGCAGCCCTCCGCGAGGCCGAGCAGGTAGAGGTGGTCGAACTCGAGCCCCTTGACCTGCTCGGGCTCGGCGATCACCACCGCGCCGGGCACCGGGGGCCCGCCGTCGTCGTGGCCGAGCTCGCCCGCGTCGGCGATCGCCGTGATGTGGCGCACGAAGTCGCGCACCGAGCCGCGCGGCACGCGCTGGCACCACGCCGCGGCGAGCTCCGCGAGGCGCGAGAGGTTGACGAGGCGCTCCGCGGCCTCCGGCGTCGCCGCGAACAGCCGCTGGCGGCGCAGGCCGATGCGCTCGATCAGCCGCCGCACGAAGACGTCGGCGCGCATCGCCTCGAGCGCGCTCGCCGCCGAGCGGTGCAGCTTGAGGAACCCCTGGATCCGGTCGCGGGCCTCCGGGCGCAGCTGTGGGCTCTCGAGCGCGGCCTCCAGCGCGGCGACCATGTCGAGCTTGCGGCGCCGCGCGATCGTCGTCACCCGCGCCAGGTCGCCGGGGCCCAGCTCGGTCGGGGGCCGCGTGAGCGCGCGCACCACCGCCGCCGCGTCGTTGGGGTCGGCCAGCATCCGCAGCCAGGCGAGCACGTCGCGCACCTCGGGCCGCCCGAAGAAGGCCGCGTCGCCCGCGAACCGGAACGGCACGCTGCGCTCCTCCAGGGCCGCCGCCACGAGCCGCCCCTCGCGCCAGCCCGAGCCGACGACCACGCCGACGCGCTCGGCGGGGACGTCGCCGCCCGCGAGGATCTGCTCCACCTCGCGCGCCACGGCCTGCGCCTGCGCGCGCTCGCCGGCGCAGCGCCAGAAGCGCACCTCCCGCCCGCCCGCGGGGGCCGGTTCGCCCGTCGCCGATCCGGGGATCGCCGCGCCCACGGCGGCCACGGCCGCGGCCACGTCTCCGCCGTGGCGCAGCGGCGCGGCGAGCCGCAGCTCCCGGGCGTCGGGGTGCAGCGCGCGGAACGCCTCGAGCGCCGCCCCGCCCGCGCCGCGCGGGCGGCGCACGGCCTGCGCCGGGTCGCAGGTCGCGACCACGCTCGCCGCCCCGCCGCTCAGGCCGGCGAGCAGCGCGAGGTGGGCGCCGCACGCGTCCTCGAGCTCGTCGACGAGCACGTGCTCGAAGCGCGCCGCGACGTCCTCGGCGACGTCCGCCCGGGTCGCGAGCAGCTGCGCGGCGACCAGCACGAGCTCGCCCTCGTCCAAGCAGCCGCCGTCGCGCAGGATCGCGTCGTGGCGCGCGTACAGCTCGGCGAACTCGACCTCCTGGCGCGCGCGCTCGCGCTCGGCCGCCGTGGAGGCGGCCCGCTCGCGCTCGCGCGCCCACTCGCGCAGCTCCGCGGCGCCGATCCGCTCCATCTTGAGCAGGTCGATGCGGCGCAGAAGCCGCGCGAGCAGGCCCGTCGGGTTGCCGCGGATCTCGTGGCGCCGCAGCGGCAGCTCGTCCAGGCGGTCGAGCAGGAGCGCCAGGCGCTCGGGCGGGCGCACGGTCGCGAAGAAGGGGTCGAGGCCCGCCTCGACCGGGTACTCGCGCAGCAGGCGCTCGGCGATCTCCTCGTAGGTGCCCGCCCAGACCTCGTCGTGGGCGCGCCCCAGGGCGCGCTCGATGCGCCGGCGCAGGAGCGCCGCGTTGGCCCGGCCGCGGGTGACGACGAGCTGAGCGCGCGGGTCGACGCCGCGCTCGGTGAGCGCCGTGACGCGGCGGACGAGCGCCGCGGTGCGCCCGCTGCCGGCGGGGCCGAGGACGATCAGGGGCCCGCGTTCGTGGGCGGCGACCGCTTCGGGCCCGCGCTCCTCTCCAGTTGCCTTCGCCGCCACCACGCTTCCTCGCCAATCAACGCTAGCCGCTCCGGCGCCCCGCTAAACCGCCCGGGACGGGGCAATAGAGTGGGTACCGGTGCCTGCGCGATCGATGGCTGAGACCGATTGGCTTGCTGCGCTCCGGCGGGTGACCGCCGCGCAGCGCGAGCTGCTTGCCGCCGACCGCACGATCGCCGGGCGCACCGAGTACGAGGGCGTGGGCGAGGGCGGCGACCGCTCCCTGGTGCTCGACCGCCGCAGCGAAGACATCGTCTTCGGCGAGCTCGAGCGCATGGCCGCCGCCGGGGCGAGCTTCCGCGCGGTCTCCGAGGAGCGCGGCGAGGTCGACTTCGGCGACGACCCCGAGGGACGCTGGGTGGTGATCGACCCGATCGACGGCTCGCTCAACCTGCGCCGCACGATCCCGACCTGCGCGCTCTCGGTCGCCGTCGCGTCCGGGCCGACCATGGCCGACGTCGAGTTCGCCTACGTCTACGACTTCGGCGCGCAGGAGGAGTTCGTCGCGCGGCGCGGCCAGGGGGCGCACCTGAACGGCAGGCCCCTGAACGCGACCGGGCCCGGCCACGGGCTCGAGGTGGTGGGGATCGAGTCCTCAGAGCCGGGCGCCATCGCCCCCGCGATCGCCGCGCTCGCCGGCAAGGCGTGGCGCGTGCGCTCCCTCGGCGCGATCGCGATCTCGCTGGCCTACGTCGCCGCGGGACGGTTCGACGCGATGCTGAGCGTGCGCAGCGCCCGCTCGGTGGATGTCGCAGCCGCCCAGCTCCTCGTGCGCGAGGCCGGCGGGGTCCTCGAGTTCGAGGGCATCACCCCGGACGAAGCCACCCTGGACCTCGACGCCCGCTACCGGCTGGCCGCGGCGCTCGACGAGGAGATGCTGGCGACCGTCGTCGCGGCACAGCGGCTGGCCGAAGACCCCGGCCGGTGAGCGGCGGCTCCACCGTCGACTGGGGGCTGGCCGGCAAGGTCGCGCGCACGGTCGCCGGTGGGGAGCGCTCCGGCCTCGCCCTCGGCCGCGCGGGGCTCCAAAGCATCGGCGAGCGCACGCTCGCCGACGTGCTCGCGTACACGGGCCTCGAGCCGCGCGCCGCGACTCCCGCGCCCGAGCTCGTCGACCGCCGCGCCTGGATCGCCGCGAACCTCGAGGACCTGCGCGGGCTCGCCGAGCCCCTCGAGCGCCTGATCGCAGACAGCGGCTCGCTGCCCGGGCCGCTCGCCCCGCTCGGCCGGGGAGCGCTCGGCGCCGCCGCAGGCGTCGAGGCGGGCGTCGCCGTGGGCTACGCGGCGCGGCGCGTGGTCGGCCAGCTCCGCGTCGCGCTCGACGGCTCGGACCGCCCGCCGGGCCTGATGATCGTGAGCGCCAACGCGCGGTCCGTCGCCGAGCAGATCGGGGCCGGCGAGGCGCGCTTCGTCGAGTGGGTCCTGCTGCATGAGCAGACGCACGCCGTGCAGTTCGCCGCCGTTCCGTGGCTGCGCGGCCACCTCTCCGGGCTCCTGCGCGAGCTGATCGAGGCCGCCTCCGCCGACCTCGACCTTGGGCGGATCGCCGGGGGCCTCAAGCGGGCCCTGTTCAGCGACCCGCGCGAGACGCTCGGCAAGGCGCTGCGCGGCGAGCTCACCCGCGCGCTCGCGGGCCCGCGCCAGGCCGAGCTGCTCGACCGCATCCAGGGCACGATGTCCGTCCTCGAGGGCTACGCGGAGCACGTGATGGACGCGGCGACCGCCGCCGACGCCGAGCTCGCCGCCATGCGCGCGAACCTCGACGCCCGCCGTGCCCGCACGGGGCTCGGCGCCGCGATCGCCAGGGCGCTCGGCCTGGGCATGAAGCTCGAGCAGTACGAGCGCGGCAAGCGCTTCTGCGACGCGGTCGCCGAGCGCGCCGGGATCGAGGGGCTGAACCGCGTCTGGGACGGGCCGGAGGCGCTGCCGACCCTGGCGGAGCTGGACGAGCCGGAGTCCTGGCTGGCGAGGGCGGGCGCCACCGCCTAGCCACCCACGCGATCGGCCTTTCTCGCCCACACGACAAGGGGCCTCAGTCGCGACCCGGCCGCCCGGCCCTTCCCCCTGCCCGCCGCCCCGAAGCCGGTGCGCGCCGCCAGCGCTCGGCCACGGGCGCAGGCGCGCCCTGTAACCCCGCGCCCCGGGGTTTGTAAGAACATGTGTTCGCTGCTAGAGTGAATATTGTTAGAAGTAAGGAACTTAAGCCAAGCCCTCCAAAGGAGTCCCAAATGGCAGCCAACGCCTCCTCCTCCAAGCCCAAGGCGAAGACCACGACCACCAAGACCCGCGCGAAGACCGCGCAGGGCGCCACCAAGCGCGAGGAGCGCTCAGTCGACGTCGCCGTCGCCTACGTCCGTCAGGCCGCTGAGCGCGCCGTCGACGTCCCGGTGGGCGTCGCCCTCGTCGCCGCCGACAACGTGAAGCCCTGGACCGACCCCGCCAAGCGCGAGCGCGAGCTCAAGGAGCTCCGCACCCAGCTCGAGCGCGAGCTGAACAAGTTCGAGCGCCGCGGCGGCCAGGCGCGCCGCAAGCTCTCCACCCGCGTGCGCAAGACCCGCAACCGGCTGGAGCGCAACCTGCGCCAGCGCCGCTCGCAGGCCGAGGCGCTCGTCGAGGGCAACCGCGCCCGCGTCGAGAAGGTCGTGCGCGAGAACCGCACCCGCGCGGAGCGCGCCGTCAAGGACGCGCAGGCCACGATCAGCGAGCGCATCGGCGCGCTGGTCTGAGGCTTAGCCCGAGCCGCGCTGAGGGAGCGGCTCGGAGAGACTGCTCGCCAAGACTCGCGAGTAGACCGAAAACCCTCTCCTCCCCGGCAGACGGGCCTCCCCCCGAGGCCCGTTTGTCTTCGCGGGAAAACGTCCGCCCGTCGGCTACATGCAGAGCTCGGACGAGAAGTTGCGCTGGCCCCGGCCCTTCTGGCAGCGGTACTCGGTGTTCGCCTGCACGACCTTGATCCGGTCGCCGTTCGCGCTCGCGAACTGCAGGGTCCAGCGCTGCGCGGCGATCGAGTCGTCCTCGAGGCCCTCGGCGACGATCGTGGCGGTCGCGTCGGGTGTGCCCTCCGGGGCCACGTTCACGGTGACCTCCGGCCCGTTCTCGACGATGCCCGCGGCGAACACGTAGGCCGCGTCGCACGGCGATGTGCTGATCGGCGGCTCGGCGCTCTTCAGGTAGCTGTTGAAGCCGCTGACGTCGATCTCGCCCGTGGTCGGGTCGACGGGGGCGAAGCCGTCCCAGCCGGAGATCCCGGGATGCTGGGCCGAGCAGGTGCGCTTCACCGTCGGCTCCTGCGTCTCCTCCTCGGCGTCGTCTCCGCAGCCGACCAGGACGAGCGTGGCGATCAGGGCAAGCGCGGCGGCGGCGCTGCGGGCGCCGTGGCCGAAGGGCGGGTGGCGTCTGGGCATGGCAGGAGGATCGCAGCTTCGGCGGCGGTGGAACGGCGTTTGACACAATGGATCGCGATGACTCTTCCCACGCAGGAGCAGGTCACCGAGAAGTTGCGCGCGGTGATCGACCCCGAGTTGCGGCGCAACATCGTCGAGCTGGGCATGGTCCGCGCGATCGACATCGCCGAGGACGGCCGTGTCGGCGTGATCGTTTCGCTGACCACCCCGGGGTGCCCGATCCGCTCGCACTTCCAGAAGGCCGTGGTCGAGAACGTGAGCCAGCTCGAGGGCGTCACGTCCGTCGCCGTCGAGTTCGACGTGCTCTCCGACGAGGAGCGCAGCCGCCTGCAGCAGACGCTGGGCCGCAACCGGCTCCCGGAGGGCGCGCTCGCCCAGGTCAAGAACGTGATCTGCGTCGCGTCCGGCAAGGGCGGCGTCGGCAAGTCCACGATGACGGCCAACCTGGCCGCGGCGCTCGCCGCCGAGGGCGCCTCCGCCGGCGCGCTCGACGCCGACGTCTACGGCTACTCGATCCCGCGCATGCTGGGCGTCGAGGGCCGGCCCGACGTCAACGCGCAGCGGAAGATCATCCCGCTCGAGGGCCCGGCCGGCGTGAAGGTGATGTCGATCGGCTTCTTCATCGAGCCCAACGCCGCCGTCGTCTGGCGCGGCCCGATGCTCCACAAGGCCATCCAGCAGTTCCTCGAGGACGTCGACTGGGGCGAGCTCGACTACCTGCTGATCGACCTGCCGCCCGGCACCGGCGACGTGTCGATGACGCTCGCCCAGCTCTTGCCGCAGGCGAAGTTCGCGATCGTCACCACGCCGCAGCCCGCCGCGCAGACGGTGGCGCGCCGCGCTGCCGAGATGGCCAACAAGGTCGACCTCGAGGTGCTCGGCGTCATCGAGAACATGTCGGGCTTCACCACTCCCGACGGCCAGCGCTTCACGATCTTCGGCGAGGGTGGCGGCCAGCTGCTCGCGGACGAGCTCGACGTGCCGCTGCTCGGCAAGGTCCCGCTCTCCGAGGACCTGCGCAGCCACGCCGACAACGGCAACCCGCTCGTCCTCGAGAACCCGAACGACCCCGCCTCGGTCGCGATCAGGCAGGCGGCACGCGGCATCCTCGCCGCCACGCCGCAGGCGCTGCCGGTCGTGCAGCCCGCGCCGGCGCCCATCGCCGCCGGCAACGGCAACGGCTCGGTCAGCGGGACCGAGCTGCCGGTCATCCAGTAGGCCGCCCCGCGACTTTCAGCCCACGTCGTCGAAAAACGACGACTACGGCTGAACGTGCCGTTGGGGCCTGGCCGTGTTCAGCCCTGGTGTTCGAAAAACGACGACCAGGGCTGAACGTCGGGCGGGCTACTGGAAGTACTGGGCGTTGATCTCCGCGTAGTGCGCCCACTCGGCGGGGAGCTGGTCCTCCGCGAAGCAGGCGTCCACCGGGCAGGCCTCGACGCAGGCGTCGCAGTCGATGCACTCGTCCGGGTCGATGTAGAGCTGCTCCACCGAGTCGTAGTCAGGCTCGTCAGGCGTCGGGTGGATGCAGTCGACCGGACAGACCTCGACGCACGAGTTGTCCTTCTGGCCGATGCACGGTTCGGCGATGACGTAGGCCACGGTCTGGTTCCCTTCGAAGTTCAGTTGGTCGGTGAACGCCGCGACGCCTGGGTGGCCCGCGGCGCGCGCATTCTATGTGCCGGGCCGTCCGCTTCGCCGCCCAGGACCAATAACCTCCCCCCACGGTGATCCTGCTCACGGGCGCAACCGGGACGGTGGGGCGGGCCCTGCTGCCGATGCTGCTCGAATCGGGCGCCGAGGTGCGCGCGCTCGTGCGGGACCCGCGGCGGCTCGGGCGCAACCGCGTCGAGGTCCGCATCGCCCTCGGCGACCTGGGCGAGATGCGCGACCCGCTGATCCGGCGCCAGGCCCTGCGCGGCGTGGACACCGTGATCCACCTAGCGGCCGCCATCCGCGACCAGCCGACCGGCCGCGTCGAGGAGCTCAACGGCCTCGCCACCGCGCGCCTTTTGCGCGCCGCGGAGGCCGCGGGGGTCGAGCGCTTCGTCTTCTTCTCCGCGCTGGGCGCCACGGAGTTCCAGCGCACGCGCTTCTTCCGCGCCAAGGCCGCCGCCGAGCGCGCCGTCGCCCGCTCGCCGCTGCAGACGACGATCTTCGCCCCCTCGATCGTCTACGACCGCGACGACCCCTGGGTCCGCCTCACCCGCCGCCTCGCGCTGCTGCCGGTGCTGCCGATCTCCGGAAAGGGCCAGGCCGCCTACCAGCCGATCTGGGCTCAGGACGTCGCCCGGTGCGTGATGGCCGATCTGGGGCGCACCGACGGCGAGCCGCGCCGCTACGAGCTCGCCGGCCCGGAGACGCTCACCTACGAGCAGATGGCCCGGCTCGTCGCCAAGGCGGCCGGCACGCCGCGACCCATCGTGCACGTCCCGCTGAACGTGGTGCGGCTCGGGTTGCGGGCGCTGCGGCGCGTCATGGGCAACGCGGCCTTCGCGACCTGGGAGGAGGCCGAGCTGCTCGAGGTGCCGATGGTCTCGGCGCGCGGCACGGCCGACGCCGAAGCATTGGGCGTCCAGCCGCGCGCGATGGCCGAGGTGCTCGGCGGGGCCTGACCCGGCCGCGCCCGCGGCCTGAAAGACAGAGGGCCCGGGAGGTCCCGGGCCCTCGTCCTCAGGTTCGGCTCGAACCGACCGCTAGCAGCGACAGCCGGGGCTCACCACGGTGACCGCAGCGGTCGCCGCGGCGGCGTTCGCGGCCGCCCCATTGACGGTCGCGGTGTTGACCAGCCGGCCGGAGAAGACGCCCGTGATCCGCGCCGTGACGCGGAACTTCACGGACTTACCCGCCGCGATGGTCGCGACTCGCCAGCAGGCCTTCGAGGCCGAGCGCTTCTTCGCACCCGGGGCCTTCACGAACTTGAGGCCGTTCGGGAGCTGGTCGCAGACGCGCACCTTCTTGGCGTCGCCCTTGCCCTTGTTGCGGACGGTGATCGTGTAGTTGAGCTTCTCGCCCGGGTAGGCGCGGGCGCGGTCAACGGCCTTTGCGATCGTGAGCTTCGCCGGCAGCGCCCGCACGGCCGCCTGGCCGGGCAGCTCGATGCCGCGGTGCTTGGCGATGTTGGCCCGGCCGTTGGTGTGCTTGCCGGGCTTCAGGACCTTCACGTCGAGCGAGACCTGGCACGACACCATGCCCGCGTTGAGGTCGCCCTGCACGCGGATGTTGCGCTTGCGCGCGTTGACCGCTGCGTTCGGGCAGTCGGTCGCGACGTTCGCCTGCTTCGCGACGCGCAGCGTCTTGGGGAGCTTGTCGGTGAAGCTCCAGCCCGGCTTGCCCGCGAGCTCCGACGTGTTCGTGATCGTGAACGTCAGGCGCGTGATGCCGCCCACGGACGTGCGGTTCGGCTTGAACGCCTTGTCGAGCTGCGGCGTGCCGTCGAGCAGCCGCAGGTTGTCGACGGCGTAGTCGTTGCCGGTGAAGTCGCCCTGGTTGTTGGTCACCTTGAAGCGCACGTTCGCGGCGTTGATCAGGGCTGCGCTGTTGGCCGCGAACCGGCCGTAGCGCATCTCGGCGTTGAGCGCCGTGCCGCGCGGATCGGTGCAGGGATCGACCGCGCCGGTCTCCACCGGGATGTCGGTGCCCGCATCGATCAGGAAGAACCGCAGCGCCGGGTGGGCGACGTCGCAGCTCGTGACCCCGATGTCGATCGAGCCCGTCAGGAACCGGTGCTGGGCCTCGAGCGGGATGTCCTTCTCGGTACGGATCGTCGGATCCGGGGTGGTAGGCACCGGATTGCTCGAAGTCCACTGCGCCAGCACGTGGTTGAAGGCCGCACCGGACGCCGGCGGCTCGAAGTTGCCCAGGGCCTGGGCCAGAACCTGGAGCTCGCTCCACGGGGTGGCTCCGCAGGAGCCGCCCGGGACAGGCGTGTTCGCGGAAAGGATCACGCCGTTGCACTGGCCCAGATCGATCCAGATCCCCTGGGCGAAGTAGGTCATCGCCAGCGGCGCAGGCCCGGTGTAGGCGTTAAGCAGCTCATGCTGTCCGGCCACCACCGGAGGCCCCGGATCCGGCGGATTCTGGACGTTCTCGAAGCGCTCAACGAACACGACCTTCGGATCGTCGGGCACCCCGGGGTGACCAGGATCCGCGCTCGCCACGCTCGGCAGCAGCGCCATGCAAACAGCGACGAAGATCGCCGGAACTGGGCTGGTCCACACGTAGCGGAGCCACCACGCAGCGCGGCGGGTACGCGCGTATGTCACGTATAGATCTCCTTTTTCGCGCGGGCGGTATCCCTCGCCCCTCTCGGGCGGTTCCCCCGCTCCGCTAACAGTGCGCGCGATATTCGCCGACCGACCGCGCATCCGTGCCGGTTCCCGCTCGCCTGCAACCGCGCGTGCACAGGCCCAACGAAAAAGGCCCGGGCGCTTGGCCCGGGCCTTTCCCGAAGACTCCCTCGGAAAGAGGGACTTACATCATGCCGCCCATGTCGGGCATGCTGGCCCCCGCGTTCTCCTTCTCGGGGATCTCGGCGACGATGCACTCGGTCGTGAGGATGTTCTTCGCGATCGAGGCGGCGTTCTGCAGCGCCGAGCGCGTGACCATGGTCGGGTCGATCACGCCGGCCTTGATCAGGTCGCCGTACTCGCCGGTCGCCGCGTTGAGGCCCTCGCCGGGCTTCATCGAGCGGACCTTCTCGACCACGACCGAACCCTCGAGACCCGAGTTCTCGGAGATCTGACGGATCGGCTCCTCGAGCGCCTTGCGGATGATCTCCGCACCGGTCGCCTCGTCGCCGTCGAGGCCCTTCGTGTCGATGGCCTCCTGGGCGTTCAGCAGGGCGACGCCGCCGCCCGGCACGATGCCCTCCTCGAGCGCCGCGCGGGTCGCCTGCAGGGCGTCCTCGACGCGGTGCTTCTTCTCCTTCATCTCGGTCTCGGTGGCAGCGCCGACCTTGACGACCGCGACACCGCCCGCGAGCTTCGCCAGGCGCTCCTGGAGCTTCTCCCGGTCGAAGTCGGAGTCGGTGTTCTCGATCTCCTGGCGGATCTGGTTGATGCGGCCCTCGATCTGGTCCTTGTCGCCGGCGCCGTCGATGATCGTGGTCGTGTCCTTCGAGACGACGACGCGACGGGCCTTACCGAGCTGCGAGAGCTGGGTGTTCTCGAGCTTGAGGCCCATCTCCTCGGTGATCACCTCGCCGCCCGTGAGGATCGCGATGTCCTCGAGCATGCGCTTGCGGCGATCGCCGAAGCCCGGGGCCTTGACCGCGACGCCGGTGAACGTGCCGCGCAGCTTGTTGACGACGAGCGTGGCGAGCGACTCGCCCTCGACGTCCTCGGCGACGATCAGCAGCGGCTTGCCCGACTGCATGACCTGCTCGAGCACCGGCAGCAGCTCGCGCACGTTCCCGATCTTCTGGTTCGCGATCAGGATGTAGGGCTCGTCGAGGACGGCCTCCATGCGCTCCTGGTCGGTGACCATGTAGGGCGAGATGTAGCCCTTGTCGAACTGCATGCCCTCGGTGAACTCGAGCTCCATCCCGAAGGTCTGGCCCTCCTCGACGTTCACCACGCCGTCCTTGCCGACCTTCTCGATGGCGTCGGCGATGATGTTGCCGATCTCCTCGTCAGCCGCGGAGATCTCGGCGACGCGGGCGATCTGCTCCTTGCCGGAGATGTCCTGCGACTGCTTCTCGCGCAGGTGCTCGACGACCTGGTCGACCGCCTTCTCGATGCCGCGCCGCAGGGCGAGCGGGTTGGCGCCGGCGGCGACGTTCTTCAGGCCCGAGCGGACGATCGTCTGCGCGAGCAGGGTCGCCGTGGTGGTGCCGTCACCGGCGACGTCGTTGGTCGCGGTGGCCACCTCGCGGACGAGCTGAGCGCCCTGGTTCTCGAAGACGTCCTCGATCTCGATCTCGCGCGCGATCGTGACGCCGTCGTTGGTGATGGTCGGCGCGCCGAACTTCTTGTCGAGCACGACGTAGCGGCCCTTCGGGCCGAGCGTGACCTTCACCGCGTTGGCGACCGCGTCGACGCCGGCCTGTAGGGCCGCGCGCGCCTCCGCGTCGTACTTGAGCTCCTTGTGAGCCATCGGTTGCTAGTTCCTCCTTGGTGTCAAACGCTTTTCAGGCCGGTTCCCCGGGCGGGGTTGGCAAAGCCTTCGTTGAGCCTCAGACGACCTTGGCGAGAACGTCCGACTCGCGCAGGACCAGGAGGTCCTTGCCGTCGATCTTGAGCTCCGTCCCGCCGTACTTGGAGTAGAGGATCTCGTCGCCCTCCTTGACGTCGAGCGGGATGCGCTTCTCCCCGTCCTCGTCCCAGTTGCCGTCACCGACCGCGAGGACCTTGCCCTTCTGGGGCTTCTCCTTGGCGGTGTCCGGCAGGACGATGCCGCTCGCCGTCGTCTCCTCCTCCTCAACCGGCTCCACGATCAGCCGATCGCCGAGGGGCTTCAGGTTCATACGTGCTACCTCCGTCGTGGGGTCTCTCTCGAAAGGGACAAACGCAAGTGCTTACGCGCTCTGGGCGGGCGAATGGGCTAGCGACCGCCGTGAGCGCTTGGCACTCTACAGGGGAGAGTGCCAACTCACACTCGCAAGTGTAATGCCTGTACGGCCCAGGTGCAAGAATCTGAGCCGATTCGGCTTAGATATTCGGAGATGGCCGATTGAGGCCGGGCTCGTCGCCCGGCTTGTCCAGCACGCCGCGCAGGGACGCGAGGCGCCGGTCCCACTCCTCGCCGACGCGCTCGATCCACCGCGCCGCCTCGGCGAGCGGGCGCGGGTCCAGCGTGTACAGCGTCTCCCGGCCGACGCGCTCGGCGACGACGAGCTCCGCGTCGCGCAGGCTCACGAGGTGCTTGGCGACGGCCTGCCGGCTGATCGGGAGCTCGGCGGCCAAGGCGGTCGCGCTCGCGGAGCGGCGCGCCAGCGACAGGACGATGTGGCGGCGAGTCGGATCGCCGAGCGCGTCGAAGACGGCTTCGGTCCGAGCCACGCGGGGCCCCTCAGAGGACGCTCTGCGGCACGGTCGCCGGGGCGAGGGCGCCGCGCAGCGCGAAGGCGGTGAGCGCCCAGGCGGCCCCCGTGAGGGCGATCGGGACGCCGTCCGGCACGGTCTCGGTGACGATCAGCCGCGTGCCCGAGATGCAAGGCACGAGCTCGAACTCGACGAGCGAAGGCAGCTCGCCCTCGCGCGCCCAGGTGAACGCGAGGCGACGACCCTCGTCGACGTCCTCGACGCGGCCGCGACGCTCCTCGCCGTCGTCGCGGACGCGCACCTCCCCGCCCTCGCGGAGGTCGAGCTCAACCTCCTCCGCGAGCCACTGCTCGAGGATGGCCTCATCGGTGAGCGCCCGCCAGACCTGGTCGGCGCTCGCTTCGAACTCCTCTTCGCGGGTCACCGTCCTACCTTCGAGCGTCTCCATCGATGCTCCTCCTTGGTGCAACTGGACGGTTGCACATGATATCGTGCCTGCACGCGCAACCCACTGGTTGCACTTTGTAACGAAAGACGCGAAAGGATCACCGCCCATGCCCCTCGTTCCCATGGTCGTCGAGCAGACCGCCCGCGGCGAGCGGTCGTTCGACATCTACTCGCGCCTGCTCAACGAGCGCATCGTCTTCCTCGGCCAGCCCGTCGACGACCAGATCGCCAACCTCATCGTCGCGCAGCTCATCCACCTGGAGTCCGAGGACCCCGACAAGGACATCTCCATGTACATCAACTCGCCGGGCGGGTCGGTGTACGCGGGGCTCGCGATCTACGACACGATGCAGTTCATCAAGCCCGACGTGCAGACGATCTGCTTCGGCGTGGCGATGTCGATGGGCTCGCTGCTGCTCGCCGGCGGGGCGCCGGGCAAGCGCATGGCCCTGCCCAACGCGCGCATCCTGATCCACCAGCCGAGCGGCGGCTTCCAGGGCCAGTCGACCGACATCGAGATCCACGCGCGCGAGACGCTCCGGGTGCGCAAGCGGATCGAGGAGATCTACGCGAAGCACACCGGGCAGAGCGAGGAGCGCCTCCACGAGGACATGGAACGCGACCGCTTCTTCAAGCCGGACGAGGCCGTCGAGTACGGGCTCATCGACCGGGTCATCGAGGCGCGCGAGCTGAAGCAGACGCCGACCGGCTTCGGCGGCAACGGCAACTAGGCCTCCCGCCGGCTAGCTCGACGCGAGCAGGGGCGCGTCGAGCAGGCGGGCGAGGCCCCTGCCCCCGGCGCGCATCACCTGGTCGTGGTTCCAGCGGAAGACGGGACGGGCGACCGGGGCGATGACGTTCATCCAGCGCTTCGTCGTCGAGACGTTCCACTCGTACACCACGGCGGTGACGCCGGCGTGCTCGAAGAAGCGCCAGCGGCCGGTGCCCTCCAGCCCGCCCGTCGCGCGACCCTCCAGCAGGTGGGGCCGCTCGACGCGCGTGGTCTCGATCTCGAACTCGACCGCGTACGGGATCGTGCTGCGCCAGACGTAGCGGCCGCGCTGGCCGACGCCGCGCTCGTCCCCCTCGGCCAGCAGCTCGGCGACCTCGACGCCCGGCCACCACTCCGGCCAGCGCTCCGACGCGTAGATCGCCTCCCAGATGCGCCCGCGCTCAGCCCCCAGGACCCAGGTGGTCAGGAAGCTGTAGCCGGCCACGCGGGGCCGCTCCGGCGCTAGTTGCGGTGCGGCGTGCCGCCGTTGCCGAGCTGTGCCTGCGGCGGCTCGACGATCTGCGAGAAGCGCACCACCGTGCAGATGTCGTCGGGGGTCACCTCGCGGCGGTAGATCTGGCGCAGGAACTCCATGGTCTCTTCGAGCCGCCGGAACTCGGGGTTGTCGTGCTCGATGTCCCGGGGCGACAGCTCGCGCAGGCGCTTGACCTCCACGCTGTCGATGACCGCGGAGAAGATCTTCTCCCGCGGCGAGTGCTTGTAGCCGACCGTGACCCAGACGAGCATCCCCGGCCAGTACTTGCGGGACTTGTCGCCGAGGCGAATCGTCGCCGTCTTGCGGCCGCGCTTCAGCTGGTCGATGAACGCAGGCGAGAAGAAGTTCAGGACGAGGGGGCCACCGTACATGGCGGCCAGCGTAAATGATCGGCGCGTCAGCCGTTGTACCCACCGGCGCCGCGCAGGGGCACGAACCGGCACGGAGCGATCACCTGCCGCTCGAGCTCGGCGCGGTCGCCGCCCTCGTCAACGCGCCGGAAGACCGTGAGCAGGTCGGCCCCGCGGCTTGCGATCGGCGCGACGAGCCGCCCGCCCGGGCGCAGCTGCGCGATCAGCCCCGCGGGAACCCGCGGCGCCGCCGCGTGCACCGCGATCGCGTCGAAGGGCCCCTCCCCCGGGACGCCGGCGCTGGCGTCGCCCTCGCGCACCTCGACGTTCCCGTAGCCGAGCTCGGCGAGCACGCGGCGTGCGCGGCGCGCCAGCGCCTCGATCAGCTCGACGGCGAGCACCTCGCGCGCGAGCTCGGCGAGCACGGCCGAGCTGTAGCCGGAGCCCGCGCCGACGTCGAGCACCCGCTCGGAGCCGGTGAGCGCGAGCGCCTGGCAGATCGCCGCCACCACCCAGGGCTGGGAGATCGTCTGCCCGTGCCCGATCGGCAGGGCGCCGTCCTCGTAGGCCTGCTCGCGCAGCTCGGGGGCAACGAAGCGCTCGCGCGGTACGCGGCCCATCGCCGCCAGCACGCGCTCGTCGGTGATCCCCCGCGCGCGCAGCTGACGCTCGACCATGTCGGCGCGGGCGCTCGCGGGGTCGAATCCGCTCTCCGGGCTCAATACACGTAGGCGCGTAGACGGTGGGGGTCAAGCACCGTTACCCGCCCGCGCCCGACCTGCACCACGCCCGCGCGCTCCAGCGTCGCCAAAAACCGGCTCACGCTCTCCCGCGAGGTGCCGGCGAGTTGGGCCAGGTCCGCCTGCGTCATGCGCACGGTGATCCCGTCACGCCCCTCCGGCAGCGTCTCCTCGGCGATCAGCCGCAGGAGCACGCCCGCGACCCGGCTGGGCACCGTCTGGAACGACTGGCGCGTGACGCGCTCGTTGGTCTCGCGCAGCCGGCGCGTGATCGCGACGATCAGCTTGGCGGCGATGTCGCCGTGCTCCGCGATCACTCGGCGCATGTCGCCGGCCGGCACCGCCAGGAGCTCGACCTCGGAGAGGGTCTCGACGCTCGCCGAGCGCGTGCCGCCGTCGAACATCGCGAGCTCGCCGAAGAAGTCGCCGGGGCCCAGCGTGGCGAGCGCGATCGCGCGCCCGTCGGAGTGCTCGCGCGTGACGCGCAGGTTCCCGCTGCGGACGATGTAGCAGGCGTCGGACTGGTCGCCCTCGTGGAAGACGCGAACGCCGCGCGGGTACGACCGTGGCACGGCGACGGCGGCGATCCGCTCGAGCTCTTCCTGCGAAAGGTCGTCGAAGAGCGGAACGCGCGCGAGCAGCTCGACGTTGGAGGACGGATCCATGCTCTCCTCTCCGCAAAGGCGATTATGGCGGTCCGCCGCCCCGGCCCCGTGATCGAGGTCCCTGGTCGCCTGGACGAGAGAGGTCGGTCACGTCTGGCAGGCGGGGCACCAGTAGGTGGTGCGGTTCGCGTCGCCCTGGCCGCGGGAGCGGATACGCGTGCCGCAGCGCGGGCACGGCTCGCCGGTGCGCTTGTAGACGCGCTTCGGCTCGCGCCCGTTCTCGACCGCCGCGCTCATCAGCGCGCGGGTGGCCGCGCTGACCCGTGCGAGGTCCTCGTCGCTCAGCTCGCCCAGCTTCCGCCACGGGTCGACGCGCGCCTCCCAGCAGCCCTCGGACTTGAAGATGTTCCCGATCCCCGCGATCACCGTCTGGTCGAGCAGCGCGTCGCCCAGCGTCGCCGACTGGGCGGCCCGCCCGCGCAGGGCGGCGACGCCCGCGGCCTCGTCGAACCCGGGCGCGAGGATGTCGGGGCCGAGCGCGCGCAGGCGCGGGTCGAGCCGCAGCTCCCCCGCGGTGCGGAGGGCGAGCCGCGTGCCGTTGAACTCAACGGCCTCCGCGCGCTCGTTGGCCAGCACGGCCCAGGCGGCCCCGCGCGGCTTGCGCCAGCGCTCGTCCGGCCGGTAGGTGTGCCACGAGCCGTTCATCCCCTGGTGGCTGTGGAGCACCAGATCGCCCTCGAAGCGCAGGAACAGGTGCTTGCCGTGGGCGTCGGCGCCGATCAGCCTGCGGCCGACGAGCGCAGCGAGGCGCTGCGGCTGGGCGCGCAGGGAGCTGCGCGGGCTGGGCGCCTCGGCGCGGGTGAGCGGCGCGTCGCCGAGGGCCGCGGCGAGCCGGCGCGCGTTGCGGTGGATCGTGTCGCCCTCGGCCATGGGGCGACGGTAGCGTTCCGCGGCAGGGGAAGCAGCGCGGCCGCCGATCAGTTCGCCGCGCTCTCGCGGTCCTTGTAGGCATGACCGGACAGCCGATCCCACTGGAGAGACTCGCCCGCCCGGCGCAGCGCGCGCTCACGGGCGCGGGATACCGCACCCTCGCCGACCTCGCAGCGGCACCCGAGAGCGCGATCGCGGAGCTGCACGGCATCGGCGCGAACGCGCTGCGGGAGCTGCGGACCATCCTCGCCGAGCACGGGCTGAGGTTCGCGGACGAGCCCTGAGGCGAAGCGGGCGGGCCCACGTAGGCAAAGGGCCCGCCCGCGTTGAAGTAGAGACGCTTTCGCGCGCCTAGCGCTTCCTCTTCGACTTGATCTTCACGTCGTCGAGCGCGACCGTGAGCGGCTGCCAGTTCACCGCGACGCCGAAGCGCAGGCGGACCTTCTTGCCGGCGAACCTGCTGAGGTTCGCGGTCACCTTGTGGAAGCTGCGGGTGGTCGGCGCGTTGCGCTTCGTCAGGTAGACCCGCTTCAGGATGTGCTTGCTCTTGAACGAGAGCACCGGGGCGTTCGCCTTCAGGACGTCCACGCGGACCTGCTGGTTGTCGGGCCCGGCGACGTCGAAGGTCTTCGGCGTGAAGAACCTCGTGTGCTCGTTGTCGTAGGCGATCTGGAAGCTCAGCTTGTGCGTCTGCTTCGCCTTGAGCTTCACGACCTGCGAGAGCACCTGGGCGCTCGGGCACGAAGGCTGCCTCGCAAGCGCCGCCCAGGAGCCCTGCGGCGGAGGCGGGTAGATCGCTCCCGACCCGATGCCCCGCAGCTCACCGCTGTACACGGACCAGCGGCCGCAGAGATCGCCGGGGATGGCCTGCTTCTGCCACCCCTTCAGGCTCCCCTTCTCGAAGCCGCCGTTCTTTACGTTCGCGGCCTGCGCGGTCCCCGCCAGGGCAAGCGCAGCCACGAGTGCAGCCAGCGCTGCCGTCGTCCGGATCATGTTCTTCCGTCGATTGGGTGTAGCGTCGCGCCGCGCATCCGGCGCGACCGGCCGCCCAAACCTAACCGCTGACCGGGCCGGGAGCCTCAGCGCTTCCTCGTCGACTTGACCCGCACGGCGTCGAGGCCGAACGCCAGCGGCCCCCGGTTGGCGACGACGGCGAACCGCAGGCGCACGCGCTTGCCCGCGAACCTGGTGAGCTTCGCGGTGACCCTGTGGTAGCCCCGCTGCAGTGGGGCGCCGGGCCTCGTGAGGTACACGCGCTTGAGGATGTGGGCGGGGTTGAAGGAGCGAAGCGGCGCCCTCGCCTTCAGGACGTCGACGCGGACCTGCTGGTTCGCGGCCGGCTCCGGCGCGAAGGTCCGGGGCACGAAGAAGCGGTCGTGCGAGTTGCTGTAGGCCAGGCGGAAGCTGAGCTCGTGCCTGCGGCCCCGCTTCAGCCGCACGGCCTGCGAGAGGATCAGCGCCTCGCCCAGGCACTCGCCCGGCGCAAGGGCGGCGACCGCCCGCTTGCCCTGGGGCGGCGGCGGAAGCCCGGGCAGCCCCGCGCCGCCGTAGGTCGCCCAGGAGCCGCAGCCGGCGTCCGGATCGGCGAACTGCTGCCAGCCGCGCAGGTCCGGGCGCTCGAAGCCGGCGTTGCGCACGGTCGCAGCCTGCGCGTCCCCGGCCAGCGCCAGCGCGGCCGCCAGCACAACCAGCGTTGCGCCCCTCTTCATCCGCCGAAGCGTAGACCCTCGCGGTCGGCGGTCCGGACGCCGGAGCCCGGCGGCATGCGCCGCCGGGCCCGCGCGCGCTCAGCGGATCTCGTCCTTGATGCAGCGGCGCAGCGCAGCCTTGCCGAGGCCGCCGTACTCGTTGCGGAACTCCTGGGGCTCCTGCTTGCGCTCCCTGCGGCACTCCCGGCGCGCGTCGCGCCGCTCGTCCCTGACGCAGCGACGGATCGCGGCCTTGCCGGTCCCGCCGTACTTACGGATGAACTCCTGGCGGTCGGTGCGGCGCTCCTCGCGGCACTCGCGCTTGGCGAGCTTCTTGACCGAGACCGCCTGCGCGTCCTGGGAGGGCAGCGCGGCGACGGCGCCGGTCGCGAGGATCGCGGCGAGCCCGACGAGGATGATCAGCCTGTTCACGTTCTCACCTCCTTGCTTTGCGAGTGGCGCCTACCCCCGCGCGCAGCGGCGAACCCGAGCAACCCACAAGCCGCGAGTGCGCGGTCCGCGAGATCGCGGTTGGGGTTCCCCAGGAGCCTTAAGCGCGAAGTCGCGGGGGTGGGCGTCGCGAGGTCGCGGTTTGCGCGCGCAAGCGGCGCTACGCCGACGCCACCAGCCGCCGCGGCTGGCGCGCGAACCCGGCCTCGAGCAGGACTGGCTCGAGCTCGGAGCCGATCACCGGCTCGCCGTCCACCCGCTCGATCGAGAGCTTCGGGATCAGCCCGTCGCGGGCCGCCTTGACGAGCTGCTCGACGGCGGCGACCAGCTCGGCGCCCTCGAGGTGCTCGAGCCGCACGATCCCCTTGCCGCCGCGCTCGACGTAGACGATCGGGCGGCCGTCGCGCAGGAGGACGTAGGCCCCGGCGACGCGCGCCGGACGGCGCCCCTCGGCCCGCTTCGGCCACGGCAGCGACGCGCCGTACGGGTTGGCGGGATCGGTCGCCGCCAGCACCAGGAACTCGTCGCCGTCGGTGCGCGGCAGGCTGCGCAGGCGTTCGACCGCGCCGGCGAGCGCGAACTGCACGCCGCCCATGCCCTCGACGAAGTAGCCCCGCTGCGCGGTGCCGAGCATCTCGAGGTTCGAGAGCTCGCCGTAGAGGGTCGCCATCCCGCCGGGGATCCCCTCGGCGCGGATCGTCTCGCGGGTGACGATCCCGTAGCGCTCGAGCAGGAGCTCGGCCTGCGCCCGCATGCGCGGGCCGACGGGCGGCGCGTTGCGGAAGAGCTCGGAGGTGAGCGACCAGCGCCCGACCACCGTGCCCGACGCCACGGGACGCCGCGACGCGAAGCGCCGCCCCATGCGCTGCTGGCGCTGGACCGCGCGCAGGCGCGGCGCGCGCAGCGGCGCGAACGCGTCGTTGGTCACCTCGCCCGCCCAGGCCAGGTCCCAGAGCGCCTCGTGGAGCTCCTCAGCGGGCGCGTCGAGCTCGGCGACGAGGTCGAGCCAGAAGCACGGGGCGACCGCGAGCCGCTCGCGGATCATGTCGTGCAGCTCGCCCTCGGGCGACTCCAGCTTGGCGTTCGCGGGCGGCGGCCCGGCGAGGCGCACGTCGTCGCGGAAGTAGAGCGCGACCCGGCCGGTGCGGCCCAC
>Ga0207874_1001115_pt1 | contig 32820 bp, 25 predicted proteins | sample HigsolmetaAR201D_FD_184833 | JGI IMG/M metagenome (GOLD analysis project Ga0207874, IMG submission 184833) | Ionic liquid and high solid enriched microbial communities from the Joint BioEnergy Institute, USA - AR20-1-D (SPAdes) (version 2) ...
GACGCCGATGAGGGCTGTAGCGAAAGCAACGCAATAATACATCCACATCAGCTTTCTGCCCAGTTGCCACTCGCCCGGCACGAAGGCTTTGGAACGCGTGGCAGTCCATAACAGGAAGGCAATCCACAAACCAAGACCCGGAATACCTTGCTCCAGAAGAATCCGCGAATACTCGTTTTCCATATGAACCGGTCTGCGCAGCTGGGATTGCAGGAAGTACGGGATACTCGTACCTCCTCCACCCAAACCGTTGCCCATCGGATATTCCACCAGAATTTCAAAGAAGTTCCGGTTGACACTGCCTGCGACGCGACCCGCTACGGTCTCCGAGTCTGCAAGAGACTTGAAGCGCTGAAAGCGCTCGTTCGTTAGCGCGAGGATCGCCGCCACAGCGAGGAGGCCCACCCATATCATCCGGTACGCCAGCTTCACTTTCCCTGAAAGGGTAGCGGTCATGATCAGTGTCAGTGCGACAACGAAGTGCTGCCGCGTGGAGGCCATGAGTATCCCGAGCAGGGCCGCCGCAAGGCCTGCCGTTGTTAAAAGGAACTGGAAGCGGGAGAGTCCCTTTGAGAACCAGGATCCGAAGAGAACGGGTATGGTTGCGACCATCGTTCCCGCGTAAGCGTGCGCGCTTGAGAATGTCGACGGGATTCGATGGTAGCGATAACCCGCAACATCGCCGCTCGCATAAATAATTTGAGTTACGGCGCTGTACGGAAAGAATCTGGTTACGCCTAAGAAGTACTCCGCCGTCGCCATCGCAAAGGCTCCGAGATTGAGATAAGCAAGACCAAAGCCGAGCTTCACCATTTGAGCCTCGGTCAGTCGCAGAGCCAGCAGGATCACTGGCAGGAAGAATATGTTTCCCCGGAGCCCGACGAGAGTGATGAGTGGCGTTTGGAATGGAAGGAATGCAAGCAGCATCGGCCACGCGATCAGAATGATCACCCAGGTCCGAGTCGCCCTGGAACGCGGGTCCGGCAACGGAGCGAAGAAAGTCCTCCATTGACTGATGTAGAGGCCCACTAGAGCGGCATCGAAAATGAAATGCGACCCTGATGCAAGGACGTTCGCCCTGAGGATCCCGTAGGCGTAACCCCACGCCATCACCACAATGATCCCCTTCACAATGGATCGGAAGCCGAACAGCATTGAAGAGAGGAAGGCGATGGCGCAGAGTGCGATTGCAAGCATTCCGTAACGTTCCTACTACTCCGGCTGCTCTCCGAGGTACTTACGGAACCAGTCCACGGTAATCTTCAGACCGTCATGCAGGTTAATCCGGGGCTGCCATCCCAGAATCTTTCGAGCTTTTGTGCTATCTGCATACATGCGCCAGATTTCCGTCGGACGATAGGGAAGGGCTCCGATCTCGATCTTTGACTTCGTTTCCGTCAGTTCGGCGATCTTCATCACGAGATCCCGAATCGCAATCTCTTCTCCGGCAGCAATATTGACCGGTCCTTCGATTTCCCCTTCGTATTGCGCCGTCATTAGCAACGCGTCGACGAGATTGCCGACAAAGTTGAACTCGCGCGTCTGTTCACCCTTCGTGGTGCGGATCGGATTGCCGCGCAGGCAATTGATGATCAGCTCGGGGATGATCGCCTTGGAGCTCTGATACGGACCGAAGACGTTGAAGGGGCGCAGGATGACGACCGACGGCTTTCCTCCGATGCGCTGCTTCATGTGGCAGTAAAGCTCGCCGGCGTACTTCGTGATCGCGTACGGAGAAATCGGCTCCGGATTCATCGTCTCGACGAACGGGACCGACGTCTGGTGGCCATATACCTCCGATGTCGACGCGTAGATGAACTTCTCGACGCCTTCACAGACATCCAGAAGATTCGCAGTGCCCTTGGCATTTACGTCGAAGCACTCCTCCACTTGGATAAAGCTCTGCCCGACGTGATTGTACGCGGCGAGATGAAACACCACCTGCGGCGCGAAATCCCGGATTGTTTGCAGGGCGCCCCGGTTTCGCAGATCGGCTTCGATAACCGTAATCTTGTCCCAGCAATCCTTCAGCCGCTCGTTCTTGATGACATTGCCATAGCGCACGGTGACGCCGACTTGCGCACCCTGCGCGAGCAGGCAGTGAACCAGATGACTGCCTACGAAACCTGAACCACCCGTAACGAGAACTCTCTTTCCTTTCATCATGCCTGTCCATCGACGACCGAGAAGAACTCTATGATTTCGCTCTCGGCCTTCACCCTTTCTTTTTCTGTGTTGATTGTTAAATGTTTTCCGTTATGTTTAAAAGCTCGTAAGGCCCCCGAGGAAGCCTGCTCTGCGAGAAAGGGGACCATATCGCCGCCGCGCCGGATTCCCCGAATCGCTTCCAGTTCGCACAGCATGAACCCGATATTGACCCAATAGGGCAGCACGGGCTTCTCGCGAAACTCCGTCACAAAGCCATCTTCCGTCACTTCAACGATGCCGAAGGGGCTGTGAAGCGGATAAACCGTCATCGTCAACTTGGCTCCCGAGGAGCAGTGCTCCCGGTACAGAGCCTCTACATCGACATTCGCCAGCGTATCGCCGTAGCAGATCAGGCTTCGTCCTGAGAGGTGCTTGCTTGCGTCGGCAAGACGGTCGGTCATGCTGACGTCGCCCGAGTTCACGCAGATCAATTCCCACCCGGGCTCGTTGCAGTTCTTCGCGAACTCATCAATGGCCTCCGCCTTGTAGCCGGTGCAAAGAATGAACCGGTTGATTCCTTCCGTCGAAAGGTAACGCAGAAGGTGGTGCAGGATTGGCTTTCCCTTTAAAGGAACAAGGGGTTTGGGAAGCTTGTCCGTGAACGGGCGAAGCCGCTCCCCCTTGCCCCCGCAGAGAATCACCGCTGTCAGGTCGTGCATGATACGTTCCGTTGCTTGAGATGTTCCAGAAAGGGGGCGCGGAATCGGTCGATCGTCATTTCAAGAGCTGTTTTCCTCGCGGCTGCCCCCATCTCGGTCAGGAGGTGGCGGTTCAGCGCAAGGTGTCTGATCCGCTCAGCCAAAGCGCTCGCGTCGCCCGCCTCCACAATGTAGCCGTTGTATCCGTCGATGACCGCATCGGCCGCTCCGGTGTTCCGCGTGACGATCACCGGAATCCCGCTCGCCATTGCTTCCGCTACGACGTACCCGAAGCCATCTGTCAGCGAAGGATGCACCAGGACGCTCGATTTGCCATACACTTCGCCATAGCCTATGGAGCGCACGCTTCCGCCCCGAACCTTCAGGGAAGGCAAGGCAGCCATTTGACGATTGAGGTACTCGGCGATGGGCCTGGCGCCGCTGCTACCCCACAGGACGAGTTCGCTGTCCGGCAGGTTCAGGCTTCGAAAGGCGTCGATCAGGTAATGAAATCCCTTCCAGGGTTCGATCAAACCCACAAAGCTGACGCGGAATGTGGACTCGCGGAACTCGGCTTGCGGAAACTCGGCCGCCTCAATTGGCGGCGGCATGACGAACACTCTGCCCGGATCGAAGCCACGCCTAAGAAATGTCGTCCTTGCGTGCTCAGACATCACGCGGATCAGATCCGCCTTCCGATACTCGTCCAATATCTGGTTTCGTATCCGCTCGTTGTGCGGAGTCCGGACACCGAACTTGGCGCACTCGCGGACCTGGTGCTCGTAGAAATCATCGATGTGCGTCGTGGTGACATCGAGGACCGTGACAGCGCCTTTTGCCCGCGCTGCCGAAAGGCTTTGCGAGCACTGCCCGACAGCCCCCTGAAAGATGTCGGCCGTTGGCATGTTGCGGGCGACGAATTGATCGAAGGCGGAACTTTCGAGCACGCCCTGCCAATCCCGCAGTCTGCGCAAGACCGGGGTCCTCCCAATAAAGCCTCCCAGACGGGAACCGGGTACGATTGTCGTGGGAGCGCCTTCGGCTGCTGCCTTTGCGAAGAGGGATAACTCGAAGACGGGTGCGTAGGCTTCAACCATGTGGTGCAGGTTGAGGCCTTGTCCTCCGACTTTCGGGGCGGCGTTGGCCGCAAGAACCATCCTTCTCATACGGCGCTCACATAGTTCAGTGGTTGGGATTCAGCGACTGCGTTCTTCCGGCGCCAGCGTGCGGCTCGAATGGCCGCTGCGTTCCGAACGTAGTCCTTACGGAGCTGCCACAACGCCATGAGCCTGCCCAGATCGGACTCCAGCGACAGCACTTCGCCGTCGCCCTCGAATAATTGCGAGCGGAGACGGAGTAGCCGGCTTGGTCGGCAAACGACGTGCTTGACTGATCGGACGCAGGAGAGCAGCCAGTCGATCCAGCCAAGCTGCCGCTCTTCGAGACACGCATGATATGCCGAGAGGACAGCTCCTGCTGCTCCCGTGGCGCGGTAGATTTTGCGCAGGTACATCCAATCGACCCTGCGTTTGGGCATGAAGTGCTGCAGGCGAAGTGAGGGCTCGTACCAGAGCCTCCAACCTGAGAGCCGCAACGCCAGGCACAGCTCCGAGTCCTCGCCGGAAGTAAGCGCAGTTCCTTGCCGCCCGACGAGCAGAGGACGGAAGCCGTTCTGAACGAGATGGTCCCATGCCTGCCTGCGAATTGTAAGTCCGGCGCCCCATAACAACCGTTTGTCGGTGATGTCGCCGCCTTCCCAGTCGGGCGGTGACACTGCCAGGATGAACCCAGCCCAGGAAAACCATTCCGGCTCGTCGCCTTCCAATACGGCTTCGCTTGGGCCGCCGCATGCGCCGACTTCGGGGTGGGAGTGCATGACCTCCCAGATGGTCTGAATCCAGTTGGGGCAGACCCAGTTGTCATCGTCGACAAAGTTGATCAGCTCGTAGCGGCTCTCCTCGATCCCCCGGTGGCGTGCGAAGCTGAGGCCCGAGCGAGGTTCGCGGACCACACGGAGGGGAGCGGGCGCGTCCTCCGGCCAGGAACGGCGGGCTACCTCAGCAGTGTCATCGCTCGAGTTGTTGTCGACCACAATGACTTCCCAGGGAATTGCCGAGCGCAGCCTTTGCGCCGCCAGCTTCTCGATGGTCTTCGGGAGACGCTCCCGGCTGTTATAGCAGCAGATGACGACGCTGATGCCGTCCCGCGTCACGGCTTCTCCCTCCTGCCTCTTTCCGCGGCTGGAGCCAGGGCTGTGCCGCGAGAAAGGTTGAAGCTCCGGGCTGCACAAGCTCCGGCCAGGGTCCAATATCGCCCCTTCCACGGCGCGCGGAGCAATGCCTTCGCTGCGTGCTTTCGAGCGGTGCGATCGTTGCCCGCAGCCAGGGCTCGATAGGCCCAGGTGGCATGCTGCTCTGCCAGGGGTAACATTCGTCGTGCACTGCTTTCCCACTGCCGGGGAGGCAGCGATCGGCGCCGGCAGGCATCCTCGATCGCCCTCGCGCAAGCGAGCCGCTGCTGCTCCCGGCGGATGATATTTGTGCTCTGAGAATGGAGCCGATACAGAAGAAGAACCTCCCCTACATTCGATAGCCGGCCAACCTCGGCGAGACGGAGATAGAGGTCGACATCCTCTGCAAGCTGCGTCTCCAGACGATAGCCGCCGATTGCCTCAATCGCGTCCCTCCGCACGAAAAGGCCAGGATGTGGCAGCGCTCCTCCGTCTCCCTCGAAGAGTTTTTGTTCGATATGCTCGTGATCCGCCGGATTCCTGACGATGTCGATCGGGTCTCCATCTGCGTCGATCGTCTGCACGTGGCAACCGGCGGCCACGCAGTCCCTGTTCCGTTCCAGGAATTCGAGCTGCCGCTCGAGACGATGCGGCAGGCTGAGATCATCCGCATCCATACGGGCGACGAATTCGGAATCGATTCGCGCCAATCCGTCGTTGAGCGCTCCGACGATTCCGGTTTGCGGCCGGGAGATCACGTGCATGCGAGGCTCAAAGCAGGCAAACTCCTCAAGAATGGCGCGTGTTCCGTCGGTTGATCCGTCGTCTACCGCGACCAGGACCCAGTCAGTGAACGTCTGCGTACGAATGCTCTCCAGGCTTTCGCGCACATAGCGTTGGCAGTTATGAGCAGGGAGAAGGACGGCGATTCGAGGCATGAGACGTCTACGCCGCCTCCAGCATCTGGTAAAAGCGCCGGTACGCAGCGCGGCTTAACTCCACCTGCTTTTCAGCGCTTGCGAGAATCTCGGCCCGCATTCGCGGCGCCTCGTGCCAAAGGCGCTCGATGAGCGCTGGTAGACGCTTGAGCTCACTGATCGGGTCAATCACAATGACTTCACAGCCGACGCCGAATTGGTTTGCCAAGCCGTGGAACTTGTCCTGGTAATAGCGAGACTGACAGAGTGCGACAACCGGAATACCTTGCGCCAGAGAAAAGACGGCGCCGTGATAGCTTCCCGTGACGACAACCCGGCAGCGCGAGGCGCTCTGAATCACCAATTCCGGCGAATCAAAGTGAGCAGCTTCCAGGTCCTTGCGGTTAAGCACTGCGGCAATCGTTTCTAAGTCCGATTCGCCGGGATGGAGAGAAATCGGGACTGGGTGAAGTTCTGTACCCAAAGTTTGTGCTGCTTGCAAGAGATGTTCCCGGAGCGGGTCAATCAGCTCGCGGGAAAGGCCCGCGTACGATGCCTGGCGAACGTTGATCCCGATTCTGTCCCCCAGAGACTCGCGCCGCTGCCGGTAGGCGAGTTCGATCGCGTCATCACCGGTAACGAGGATCCGGGAGGAGGAAACGCCCAGCTTGGCTAGTAGCTGCGGTCCTCTTTGCCGCTCCCGGAGCGCGATGAGGTCGACCTTGGGAAGTACGTCACCCGCCAGTGCAAGAAGCTCTGGATCCGTCAGCGGACCGATGCCCTGACCGAACATGGCAGTGGGAATCCCTCGCTGAATCGCGGCCTTGAGTGCCAGGAGAACAAGCCGCGCTTCGCCCTTGAAGCTGTCGGTCAGGATGCCTCCGCCGGTGGAGATGACTGTTGTTGCCGTGCGAGTGGCCTTCAGTGCATCCGCCAGGAGCCCTGGCCGCCTGGGCTTTGCTTTCAGCTTCCACTCCTGAATGCTTTGCGCGGTTGCCGGGCGGCCTGCGGAGATCCTTCGCTCCCAGCTTTGAAGAGACTGTTTCACGCCGCGAGGCAGAACGCGCGTCAGGGGAGCGGGCAGCAGAGGGCCGTTGAATTGGTGTTGGAACCATCCGTGGTCGACCGGAGTGGAGCCTGGACAAAACCGCTGCAACCGAGCGGGATCACCGGTAATAACCGAAACCTTTGGCGCTCTCCACAAAGTACGTACTCGTTCAGCGAGCGCCTGAAGCATCGCGACATCGCCCATGTTCAGCAGGTGGGGTGAGCCCGAATAGACGAGGACGCTCATAGCCCCGCTCCTTTCGCAGTAGCTACCGGCGTCAGCCACCGGTGCGCCACACCCACGCTTCCGTAACCGCTGTTGTCTCCAAAAGCTCTGCCCTGGAGCACGCCCTGCTCTACGTTGAAGTAAACCGCTGCCGTGACGTGATCCTGCAGCTCGTTGTCGCCGAAGAGAGCTGCATTGATGTAGTATCTGCCCGCAAGCAGAGGTAGCTCGGGTATCTCGCACACGTACCGGGCTCTGCCATTCATTGGATAGTGTGTGTCCGTCACCGACCGTTGCGCGCTGTTGAAATGGACTACGGGGATCCCCAGGTGGTCATAGATGGTGAACGAACAGTTCATGTTGGGGAGGTAGCCGCTGACCGAGAAACTGAACTGGGCCGGACAGCCCGTAGACAATGCTTCTCCGGGGGCTCCGCTGCGCGATACTTCGACGCTTTGGAGCCGAACCTTCCCTTTCCCTGCGCGGTCTTTGCGCTCTGTCAAGGGCTCGATGCTCGATTGCTCAAGCGTGTTGAGGTAGTAGCGGACAGCGTCATGAATCGGACCGTCGTAACACAGCTTGCCTCCCGATAGTACGATGCCGCGGGTACAAAGTGCCTGTATGGCAGACATGCTGTGGCTCACGAAAATGATCGTCCGGCCCGCATTCGCCACTTCGCTCATCTTGCCCAGGCACTTCTTCTGAAAAGCTGCATCACCGACAGCTAGAACTTCGTCGACCAGCAGAATCTCGGGCTCGAGGTGCGCCGCAACAGCGAACGCCAGGCGGAGGTACATGCCGCTCGAGTAATGCTTCACTGCCGTGTCGATGAACTTCTCCACTTCTGCAAAAGCGACGATCTCGTCGAACTTACGCACAATCTCGGCTTTCTTCATGCCGAGGATGGCGCCATTGAGGAAAATGTTCTCCCGCCCCGTCAACTCAGGGTGAAACCCGCTGCCGACTTCAAGGAGTGATCCGATCCGGCCCCGGATTTCGGCTCGTCCCCATGTCGGATCGGTGATCCGAGAGAGGATTTTCAGTAACGTGCTCTTTCCGGCTCCGTTTCGTCCAATGATGCCGGTAACATCTCCTTGTTTCAGGGAGAAACTCACATCCCGCAAGGCCCAGTGCTCGCGGGGAGACTCTTCCGGACGGCTGCTTCCGATCCTCTTCATCGCGCGGAACGGGGCAGCGGCCATATCCGCAAGCTTGTCGCGGAAGGAGTGATGCCGAGCCTTTTCACCCAGCCTGTAGCGCTTGCTTAGACCCTCTACTTGAATGATCGCGCTCATGCTACACAACGTCCGCGAACGTTTTTTCCATCGCTCGGAAGTAGTAGGCTCCCGAGATCAAAACGACGATTGCGACTGTCGCCGATACAGCTACCATTGGTCCGGGAGAATTACCCGTGTTCAGAAGCGACCAGCGAAAACCTTCAACCACGCCGACCATCGGATTCAACGCATAGAGGGTCTTCCACGGCTCATTTAGAAGGCTGCTTGGATAAACGATCGGCGTTGCGAACATCCAGAACTGCGTGAGGAACGGGACGACGTAGCGGATATCGCGATACTGCGCGTTGAGCGCCGACAACCAGAGTCCCACTCCGAGCGCAGTCATGAAGGCTAGCATGGCGAACGCCGGGAGCCAGGCAATATTGGCGGTCGGAAAAACCCCGTGGTACAGCCCAAAGAGAAGGACCAGGCACAGGGTCAAGCCGAGATCTACCAGGCCTGAAAGAACCGACGAAATCGGGATGATCAGGCGTGGGAAATACACCTTCTTTACCAAATTCGAACTTGTGACCAGGCTCAAAGCAGACTGCGACAGGCCATTCGAGAAGAACGTCCACGGGGCCAACCCCGCGAGACTGAATAATGAGTAAGGAACACCGTCGGAAGGAATCTTAGCCAGCCTTCCAAAGAAGATGCTAAAGATCACCATGGAGAGCAGGGGTTGCAGGATCGCCCATGCAGCGCCAATCGCCGTCTGCTTGTAGCGTACTTTCACCTCGCGCCAGACAAGGAAGTACAGCAGCTCCTTGTAATCCCAGAGCTCGCGCAGCCTCAACTGCACCCATCCCCGTGAGGGTTCGATGATGGTTACCGGGGCTGTTGGCGCGACGGATGCGTTAGCTCGTTGCGTAATACTCGACATCATCTTCCTTCCACAGCGGCTTCCTCAGCGAGGGCCACAAATCGCTCCGCCATGTCTCGCCAGCTATACGTGCTCAGGTTGCGGCCAAACTGCTCGAACTGACATCTTGCCTCTTCCCTGCGTAAGCGCCACTGCCACAAGCGGTTCGCCAGGTCTTCTGCATCTTCGGGATCCGGAAGCAGGTAGCCCGACAGCTCCGCTGGGTACCGCTCTGCAACGCCTGCAGAACGCGAAACGATCGCCGGTATGCCCCGGCAGATTGCCTCCTGTACGTTCAAGCCATATGCCTCGTAACGAACAGGACTAATGAGAATATCGGCGGCAGCCAGCAGTCTCTCGATAGGGTTCACGAATCCGGAGAAAAGAATTTTTTCGCTCATGCCGGTAGCTTCCGCCTTCTTTTTCCACCCCGGAAGCCCGTTTCCCGAGCCGGCGACGATCAGGCGTCCGTTCCAGCCTGGCCGCTGGCACAGCTTCTGCCACGCCGAAAACAACGTGTCAAAACCTTTGTTGCTGTCCATGCTCAGCGCACCCGCAAAAACTGCTACCACCTCGTCGGCATTGCAACCGAACTCCTGGCGAGCCTTCCGTCGTTCGTCAGCTGAAGGCGGGTTAAAAGGTTCTGCTCCGAGGTACAGGACCCTAACCCGGCGATCATCCACTCCGAGGAAGCGAATGACGTCATCTCGAGTGCGCTCGGAATTGGCGACGACCAGGCGCGCAGTCCGTAGTGCGCGCTTCTCCCTTCGTCGCGATACCCGTTTGGTCAAGCGGTTCTTGACGCGAAACAAGAGAGCGGCATCGTGGTCGATGCAGGGCCAGGCGTGGTGAACGGCATGCACCCAGTTGATATCAGGCCAGTCGCAGTTGCCGCCGTTCACTACCGCGCGGCTATTCGGATCTTTGGCTTTCGCTTCGCGGGCAGCCGCTCGCCCAGCTCTTGCCAGCCGAAAATCGCTGACCAGAATCGAGCCAAAGCGAGAGATGTGGTCCACATGCACAGCGGGGTGCAGCGCCAGCGACGAATCGACATCATGTGCGACCAGATGCACCTTGGCTCCTCTCTCGATCAAGTACTCGGCGAGCGCTATGTTTGCTTTGTCCATTCCGCCCCGGCGGTGGAACCCGCCGGCGACGAGAACCCATGACTGCAAAGCCTTCATGATGCCAGGAACTCCACTAACTCCAGCAGTCGTGCGGATGGATCACAGAGTTGCTGGCTGCGGGCGGGCCCTGCTTCTCCCAGCCGCCGGCGCAGTTCCCGATCTGCGATCAAGGCCCGAAGAGCAGTACTCGCTTCCTTGACGTCACCCGGGGGGACGAGGATGCCGCAACTGGAGTCCACGATTTCGACGGCGCCACCGATCGCTGTGGTCACGACAGGTATCCCCGCTGCCAGCGCTTCGATGAACGCAATGCCGAATGACTCCGGACCTTCATTAGGCTGGCAGTGAATGTCGGCAGCCTGCATCAGCATGGGTATATCGGATCGCTCTCCAAGGAAGCGCACACGAGCCGCAATCCCGAGCGATTTTGACAACTGAATCAGTTCGTCGAGGTAGGCTTTCTCTGTGTCCCGCTGCGCGCCCCCGGTAATCCAGCAGATCCAACCCGGAACGTCGGAAATCTGAGCCAGTGCTTGCAGCAGGATGCGATGCCCCTTCAAATGTTCCAGCCGGCTGGCCTGGATGATGACAACGTCACTATCGGCCGCGCCAAGACTGAAGCGCAGTTGACGGCGTTCTTCCCCCGAGAGCCGCGTTTTCAGTGGAGCGACCGGAGGGTGAATGACCCGCAGCTTTGTATCGGGGAAGCGTTGACGCAGCGCTTCGGCGGTACACCTGCTGTTGCAGATCGCTCTACGAGGAGGGCGGCGAAAAGCCCATCTGTCGAGCCAATGGTCAGTCTCCGGGCGATTGTGAGCCCAAAAGATCAGGTCAGGGTGATCTGAACCTCTGACTGCCCGTCCAAAGATGGCGAACGTCCATGGAGCGTGGCAGATTACGGCGTGAAAGCGCTCTTTTCCGAGCAGGCTGCGAAGCCGTTGGCGAGCGGCAAGAACGGTCCAAGGGCGACTAGTTCTGACCTCTCCCAAATGGTGCACGCGAGCCGAATTGGATCTTAACTCGTTACTGAACCTGCCTTCGAACGAAACTCCGAACTCCTGCTCGAGATCGACGTCCGCCGGGCGAGCCGATGCCATCGTGACAAGCATGGCCTCGATTCCCCCGTACATGTTGCCGCTGCCCAGATGCAGGACTCGCATCACTCGGCTCCTCCTGCTACCGACGGAGTCAAATGTGCGGACTGCAGGCACTGCTGTTCGTACAGACGTGTGATCTCTCTTTGGAGCAAGGATCTGGCGTATCGCGTTTCCGCTTTGCATCGGCCGGCTGCACCAAGCCGCAAACGAAGGTCCTCGTCTCTCACCAGTCTCTCAATCTGAGCTGCCAGCTCCTCGGCTTCGCCTGGCTTGTGACACAGCGCATCCACGCCGTCCTCGACGATTTCGGCAGCGCCTCCCGCGCGGCTGACAATGACGGCTCTCCCACAAGACATCCCCTCGATGATGACCATGCCGAACGGCTCCGGTTCGGTGCTGCAATGAACAACCACATCGAGGGAACGCAAGGCATCGGCGCTCTGTCCAATGAACCCAGTAAAACCAACGCGACCTTCCAGTCGGAGCCGTTTGACTTCTGCGCTTAGCTCGTCGAACGTGAACTGGCTTCCCTCGGTCCGGTAAATTGGGCCGCCAATGATGTAGGCACGAAACGGGAGATCGGCGGGCAGGAGGGACAGTGCTCGCAGAAAGACATAGTGTCCCTTCCAACGGGCGAACGTCCCAAGCAGGCCAATGCGAACCGTTCCGGCCGGGGCCGGCGGCAGATTCGCGAGCTTGTCGAGGTCAACCCGGGGACCGTCCGGTGCAAAGATGTCGACGTCCACGGTATTGGACAGGGTGACAACTTGCGGCCGGCAACCCCACTGCCGCTCGAGATCGAGTGCCACGCTCTTTGAGTTTGCGATCGCCAGCGAACAGAAGCGACGGTGCCAGGCGAGCAGTCCTCGCATAAGTGGCCGCTTCCCGACGTAGTCATGAATGTGCCAAAGCAGCGGAGTTGAAGCCGGTTTAGCCCAGGCTCCGAGGACGTGCATCTTAAAGCCGGAGGTGTGAATCAAGCTTGGCCGAAGGCGCCTTATGGCGGATGCTAGTCTCCAGACATAGGGGATGGCCCAGAGGACTCCGGATATCAACACAGCGATGCGGGCAAATCTTCCGCGGCCTGACAACGAGGAATCGCCCAGGCGAGCCAGTCTTTCGGGGAAGGGAAGAACGTGAACCGGAATGCCAAGACGCTCCACGCGCTCGCGGAAGGGGCCGTCCTCTCCGAGGATCAGCGCAACCTCAAGACCTGCCTCTCGAATGCTTGTGAGCAATGTGAGAAGACTCGTTTCCGCGCCTCCCAGCTGACCGGAAGGGTTGAGGTGGACAACTCTCAGGACGTTGGAAGTAGGCGCCATCACTGTGAAAGAAGGGTACGAAGCGTCGGATAAAGTTCCTGGATCAGGTTGACCGCCGGAGCGGCTGCTTGGTCCGGAGAGACCACTCCTTCTACCGGCGAAACCACTCTGACGAGAGCAACATCCGAGCGCTTGTACCGCACGATATCGGGCAGCATGAGCATCTTCGCGGTGATTTCATCGGTCCAGGTCCGCGCATGGCTCTGATACCAATAAAGGACGACGATCTTGTTTTCTCCCCGCTCCATGATGTAGCGGTTGACTGTCAACGAATCGTCCGACGCAGGTATCGGAATCGAGATCTTGTCCGTCATCCGCGCAAGCCAGCCCGTTCCCGGCAGACAGTAGCGCGGAGAGTGCGGTCCATAGTTGCTCTTTAGCGACTTGAAGTAGCCGATGAAGAGCGTCGCCTGCCTCCCGTCGGAGACGTACAGCCGGTTCACAACGCTGTCCGGGCGAAGATACTCGTAGACATCCTGAGCCAAGTCAAACTCCTGCTCGACTGTCCATGTTCCGAGCGTGCGCGGGATCTGTTCGAGCGGTGGCGTTTCCGGAGGAACCTCCTTGATATCCGCCAGCAGAAGGAGCGCGCTCTGAACGATCAGCAGAAGGCTGATCAGTTGCACCCGCTTGTCTAATAGGAACCTCATTTCGAACGGCTCACCCTTTCAAAGAGCTGGTGCATCGCGATGTATATCGACCCGGACAGAATCGCAATAACGTAGCCGGACATGGAATGGAAGAGCCCATGAGCCAGATCGTGGTTGTAATGTCCTACAACACCGGTCAGAACGATTCGAAAGGAGTTACCCAGAATCACGACAGGAATGAGGAGCAGCAGCAGTACAATCCTCATCCGCAGGCGCCGCACAAAGAAGTAGTTGTAGACGAGGGCAAAGAAGCTCAGCGTGATGAGAGACCGGATGCCGCTGCACGCCTCTACAACAGAGAGCCGCTGTCCCACCATCTCGAGAATGTTCCCCTCACGAAGAACCGAAAAGCCCAGAAGCTCCAGAAAGTTGGCCGCGAGAATGCTTGCCAGGATCTGAAGGGGAAAGGTAATGCGCTCATAGACAAACGTCGGAGGTGGAACCATCAGGAAGAGCAGGCCTAACGGGTATGCCAGAGTCCGGATGGCCGCAAAACCCTTCAAAGCGATCAGCATGCCAAAGAGCGACAGCAAGAACGCGGTCCTGCTGAGAAAGGTCCAGTCTCCAAGCGAGGCAACCACAGACTGAAGAGCCGCCCATACCAGCAGCACAAATCCCCACCGGCTGCCGGCATCCTTCAATCGCACGAAGGAATTCCAATCGAGGGAGATCATGTAGCCGGCGATGATTGGGACAAGGAACCCATGCCCCATGTCCGCGTTCTCGTCAAACCAGCTCCCGCTCATGTTCCACAGGATCGGCCCGTAGGTAGCGACCAGGAGCAGGAAAAGCCATGCGAGACTGATCCAGCTCGTTTGCGTCTCCGCTTGGCTTTGGTTCTCGGTTGCCTCGTAGATCATCGCAGCCTCTAGCCCTGGTTCTGGTAGCGGTAGTAGTATTCCGCTTTGTCTTTTGTGAGTTTCCAGTCGTTCAGGACGGTTCCCAGTACCGTGATCCCGTTTTCGGTAATCAGAGATTGCGCTTCGCCGGCGGAGAGCTGGTCGGTTACGCCCGAGCGGAGCACGAGAAGGACGCCGTCTGCGAGTCTGCCTAAGATCCTGGCGTCGGCAAACAAAAGCACGGGCGGAGTGTCGACCAGCACGATATCGAAGCGCTCCTCCAGGTGCCGGAAGATCTGCCGCACGAAATCCTTGTGCAGGAGCGGGACCGGATTGGAAGTTCCTTCAATATTCCCAAGCAGGCTCAGCCGCTCATGCTCTGTTGAAACAATGCTTTGATCGATTTTCTGTGGGGAGATGGAGTCGGATTGGAGCAGTGACAGAAGAGTGGTTTCCGGTTTTACCTTGAATGTCCGGTGCAGAGTAGGACGCCGCAAATCTCCATCTACCAGCACGACTCTGCGCCCGGCTTGCGCCAGGGCGATACCGAGATTCGCCGAGATCGTCGTCTTTCCTTCGCCGCTGTTCGGACTCGTGATGATCAGCGACTTTGTGGCGCCCCTCGAGCCCAGCAAGAAGGCAGCGGCGCCGTGGAAGGCTTCCGTAAATAATGGATCTTCCTTCGCCGCAGCGGCAAGAATGTCCTCCTGCTCGACTTCAGCCTTGATCGACGGCGCAGCGAGCCGCCGCAAACGAAAGGGCTTACGTGAAGGCGCGAGCGACACAGCGGGTATGACGCCAACTTCCGGTACCTGCAGAAGCTGAGGTGCAATCCCCGGACGCTTGACGCTCCGATCCGAGACTTCCTTCAGGAAACCGACGCCGGCCGCGGCGAAGAGCCCGAAAACGCAGCCGAACGCGATATTCAAGCTCGGCCGGGGCTTATAAGGCGCCGCCGGCGGCCCTGTCGGTTCGACGACCCGCATTACGTTGGAGCTCGCAAACCCGTTGAGGCTGCCTTGATTCGCCTGCAGCATCAACGCCTCATGCGTTTGCCTGGCGATTGCTGCCTCCCTTTTCAAGGAGTTGTACTCGGCCATCTTGCCGACCTGTGCAACGACCTGGCGGGACTGGGCCGAATACGCTGCGGACAGAAGGTTCTCTTTTCGCTGCGCGGCTTCGTACTCTGTCCGGACGCGTGCGATGATGTTTTCCACCTCACGCCGGAGAGCTGCTTCGGCTTCCTGCAGCGCAGCCGTCGCCTGGATCACCTTGTAGTGCGCCGGCGTCATCGTTCGCTGTAACTCCGTGAGGGTCGCTCTCAGCTCGGATATCTTCGCCTGAAGCCGTTGAAGATTTGCGTCCTCGATCAGCTCGACGAGCTGTTCCGGCGGAGTCTTTGTCAACAGGTCAAGCCGGCTTTGCTTCGAAATCCTTTCAGCTTGGACTGCCGCGAGCTCCGCTTGCAGCTGGCGAAGCTTGGAATCCGCCAGCGTGTCCTGCTCCGAAAACACAACGCCGTTTTTGGCAACGAACTGCTGGAGGCGTTCCTCGGCTTCCTGGTAGCGCAGCTTCGCCTCCTCGAGCTGTCCGAGCAGCGACTGCTGAGCGCGCTGCATACTTTGGGCCTCTGTCAGGTTGCTTTGATCCGCGAACTCGTTGGCAAGGGTGTTGACGAAGGCGGCCGCGATGTCGGGGCTGGTGGAGTCGCAGCTGATTTCGATGAGCCGGGTCTCATTGATGGGGCGGACGGTATAGCTCTGCACAGCGCGCTGGAGCGCCTCGCGCATAATCTCCACGGGCTCCTGCGGCTGCGCCTTCAGCTTCGTTCGCAGCTTGGAAAAGATGTCGTTCTGCACGGGGGCGGGAGGAACAGTCTCATTCTGCATTCGCTCGACAACCGTTCTTACGAACGATGTTCCGCGGAGCAGAGTGATCTGCGTTTCGATGTCGATCGAGCTGATGCCCGGCCCCTGCATCATCGGGTTTCTGGATCTGTCGTTTAAGACCTCCAGGATGACCCTTGCCCGGTAGACGGGCGTCTGGTAGACCACGGACAGAAACCCGCCGGCAGCGCCAAGGATAACGAAGAGCAGCGCCAGCAGCCAGTATTTCCTGACCAGGTCAAGGTAGTTGACCGACAAGGACGAACTACCCGCAGTTACATCCGAATGGTTCGACAGACTCACTGTTTGAAACCCTTCCTGGATCTGGTTCAAAGCGATTGCCGGAACAGCAGAAGGATCGCTGGCGGCACAGTGAACAGCAGCACTCTGTTACGGACGATGCGTGCGGTGTTTGTCGGGATATAGAGCATGTCGTTAGGCAGCAGAGGAAAGTCCGGGTCTTTACCGGCGAGAATTCGCTTGACATCGACCGGAATCGCTGCCCTGCGTGTAGAGTCAAGAACGGGACGAAGGACGACGGCCTTGTCCGGCTTTGCGTCCCGTCCAAGTCCGCCCGCCATGCTGACAATCTGGCTAATCGTGATGGAATCCCGCTCTCCGAGTTCGAAACCACCCACTCGTGCTACCTCGCCTTGCACAAACACCATTTCCGCCCGGTTTGCAGTGATGATGTCGTAGGGGGCGAGGGGAATGTCTTCCGCCGGGTTGATGTTATCCCGAAGGCTGGCCAGACTGATCTCTACGCTGGTGGTAGTACCGTCTGCCGATTCGGTTGCATTCGGGAGAGGGATTCGACCATACTCAATTTTTCGAGTCACGGTAATCCGGCGGCTAGCGTTCGGAGTAAGGCCACCGACCGACGTCAGCAGTTCGATGAGTGTCCGGCGTCCCTGCAGGGGATAAATACCAGGGCTACGGAAAGCTCCGACAACGAACACAGGCTCACTCGCGAACTGGGTAATCGTGACCATTAGCTGGGGATCGCGAAAATACGTGCGCAGCTGTTCGATGAGAAATCGTTCAAACTGTTCCACGGTCCTGCCGGCAGCCTGCACGGGGCCGAGGATGGGAAGGGTGACTTTTCCCTCGGAGTCAATCCGATACGGGCGATTGCTGATTTCCTCAATCCCCGTCGAACGGATCAGAATCTGGTCGCCCGAACGCAAAACGTAAGCAGGACGCAAGCCTTCCGCAGTGGGGGGCGGCTGTTGAGCTTGCGTGGCAGGATTCGGTTCGAGAGCCCCAGGCGGGACCTGGGCGAGCGCCCACTGGAGGCTAAGACCCAGGCCAAAGGTGAGCAGTCCGATTTTGACCAACAATTTCACGTTCTCCTCATCGAAAAAACACAAACAAACTATAGGCTTCTAGCGAGCCTTCCTTAGCGCGAACGCGCTTCTGTCACAGCGGTCCGTTCCGCGATTCGCCGCACGTTCCCGGTTGAGAGGCCGCCCTCAATCTCACCAACGGGGTATACCGGGTCATACGACTTCAGAGAGCGCCGGCTCGACCCATGGGCGTCAGAACCCGCCTCCGATGTTTAACTTGCGATTACCCTGAAGTCACAATCGTCACGCGCCGCGCTCGCTTTTGTCAACGAAGTACAGTACTAGTGGTACCTAAAAGCTTCAGCGCGGAAATCGGTAATTCGCCCGATCTCCCCGCTTCGACCACCCACTCGTAAACCGCGGCCGTCCTCTCGGCCATCACCCGGCAGGTGAACTCCGCCTGCACCCGCTTGCGAGCTTGACGGCCGTATTTTTCCCTCAGCTCTGGATTGTTGAGCAGCAGGTTGATCGCCTGGCTGAGCGAAGCCGAATCAGCAGGCGGAACGGTAAGACCGGTCTCCTGGTGGACCGAAACATACGGAACCCCTGTAGCCAGATCCGTATTGATGACCGGTTTCCCGCAAGCCATTGCTTCGAGCTGAACGATCCCGAAAGCCTCGCTGCGGGCAACCGAAGGCAGTACGAACACCTTTGCTGCGTGATAGTACGGTGTCGTGTCAGCGGCGTTCCCAACGAAGGTGACGCGATCGGCGATGTTCAGATCGCGCACCAGCTGCTCGAGCTTGGCGCGGTCCGGCCCGGTACCGATCAGCAGCAGATGGCCGTCCACGCTGGCCATCGCTTTCACCAAGTATTCAAAACCCTTGTAGTACACCAAGCGGCCGACGCCCAAAACGATCCGCTGGCCGTAGCGGCGCTCAATCTCCGCGACTGCTTCCCAGTCCGGCCGTTCGAACGGAGCTGTCGAAATGCCCAGAGGAACTACCACGCACTTCTCACGAAATCTCTGCAGCACAGGAGAATGCTCGATGTAATTCGGAGACGTGCAGAGGATGACGCTGGCGCGAGCCAGGAAGGCATTCAGGATCGGTTCAAAGCACTCACCGAGGAACTGCTGCCGGACTACGTCACTGTGGTACGTTACAACCAGGCTTCCCTTATGCCCGCTTGCGAGATAGGCCGCGACCGCCAAGGGGTTGGGCAAATGAACGTGAACGATGTCTGCGTCATCATTACGCAAGGCACCGAAGATTCCAGGGCAGAAGGGCGCCGATGCGAACGAGAACAGCGTCCCGTAGCGCTCCACCGGGATTCCTCGCACGACTTCTTTCGTTGTCCTGCGGTCACTCCCAGCTACCACCACGCGAAGTTTGAAACGGTTTTGTAATGCTTCACAGAGCGATTCCAGATGGCTTTCCATTCCTCCGCGGTGTGGCGGATAGAACTTACCTAGATGAGTGACGCGGTGCATATGAGATGAATCCACAGGAGCCATTAAGGTCAGAGAGACAGTAATCTAATGTATGCAGATAAGGCAAACGACTTAGTGTCTCTTTGTAATTCAATGATTCGATAGACAGGTAAAAGAGTCAATACAACTAGGGTCTAGAACGAGTACGATTAGAACTATGGCGAGGTATTTTGCAGTACTGAGAGTACTGGGTCTTTCGGCTTTACTGGGGGGCGCCGCAACCGCTCAACGATCTGCCTCGGACAACTTACAGAAATGTCTAAAGAGCCAGCCCGGCTGTAATGTCGCAGAACTCTCTGCCTCCGAGATTCAGATGGTTTCGGAGGCGCTCGCTAAACGGGTGCTAGAGCAGTGCCTCGCCGGCTTGAACGGATGCGATCCGACTTTCCTTTCCCCATCAGATTTGAAGCGCGTTGAAGAGGCGGCGGAGAAGAGGAACTATCAGAATTGCCTTGCCGGATCTGCTTCCTGCGATCCGACGCGCCTCACTCCCGAACAGGCCAAAGAGGTACGCGATCGCTATCAGCGAAAAGTAGTCGATCAGTGCAAGGCAGGAACTGCTCTCTGCGATCCCCTCGTTCTGGACCAAGCCGCCCAAAAAGAGGTTCAGGCGGCTGCAATGAAGCGGAACCTGGAGGCGTGCATGAACGGTCTCGCAACCTGTAATCCAATGCTCTTAACTAAGGAGCAGGTTGCGGCCGCAAGAGCTGCCATGGCCGTCCGCAACGTCGAGCGATGCAAGAGCGGCGCCGCTGACTGCGACCCCTTGAGCCTGACAGAGGCATCCTTGAAAGAAGTTCAAGAAGCGCGACGTAAACGAAATTTCGAAAAGTGCCTGAGCGGTTCTGTCGGGTGCGACCCTTTGGCTCTCTCTTCCGAGGAGGTTCGCTCTGTCCTGGAAGCAGCGAAGGCACGGAATCTGGAAAGCTGCATGGCTGGCCGCGCGAGTTGTAACCCGCTGCAGTTGACCAAGGACCAGTCGGAAGCTGTCGCACTGGCGGCGCGAAAGCGGAACGTGTCGAACTGCATGAAGGGACTGCCGAATTGCGATCCGGCTCGCTTGACCGCGCCTGAAGCGGCGGCAGTTGCCGCGTTTCGACGGAAAACCTCCGGGCGGTGAAACTAGCGCGCTGCTCCGAAGGGGATTTCGACTACGGCGTCGACATCGATGGGCTGTCCATTTCGCATTGCCGGGTGGAACTGCCAGCTTAGCAGATCCTGCAGGGCAGCAGTAGCTACTTCAGGGGCGGCCGGAGTGAGCACTGCGGCTGAATCGGGCTTACCCTCCTTTGTAATTACCAGCGCCACCTGTACCCAGCCTTGGAGCACTTCCTGACGGATCTTACCTACGGGCTGAAACTTTCGATAGGGAAGAGGGGCCTGGATGCGTCCGGCCTTGTCCTGTTCCTGTCGTTCCGCAAACCAGATAACCCAGTCGCCTGTATACATCGGAAGATTTGGCTTCGGCACGGCGATTGTGTACAGCACGCGGGTAGGGAAGCGGCGTTCGATCACAGGCGGCACGATCCTTGAAGAAGGTCTCAACGGAGCTGAGATGGTCGCGGCCGCTGGCGGAAGTTGAAGTTCTAGTACCAATGTCCGTTCGGGTGACGGCGCCGGAGGAGCCGGGGCGGCGGGCGGCGCGGAGGGCCGCACAACTACGCCGGGTACGATTGCGTCAGCACGTCCGGTGAGCACTCCGCTTGACGGTGCTCCAACTTGCGGCGCTTTGGAAGGAACTCCCGAGCCGGAGCCGGCACCGCCACCAGGTGACGGAACTGGCGGAGGTTCGGGCAGGCTGAGCTTGACGCCAGATCCGGTGATGGCGCCGGGGACCGGTGCTCCGGATCCCGCTACTGCCACCGTTGGAAGCGCATCGATAAGCCGGGGCTCTTGATTTTCCCTCGCTGGCCGCTGTTCAGGTGGCACGAAGGCGAGCGGCTGAGGCTTGGTCCCCAGCCGGGAATCGAGGACTGAACCTCCAGCAGGAAGCCGAGGCGCCTGGATTCGAATGTCGGGCGGCGGCTCCGGAGCCGGGACGGACAATGCCGTTGAGAGAGGCCGGCTCGGCGGCGGAACGAACTGCTTGGGAGCCGGGCGCGGAGGAGGCGGAGGCGCTGCGGCAGTCTGCTGCATACTCTCCGGCAAGGTGATTCGGGGCGCCGCGGATGACGGAAGTTTCGGCGGGTCCGGAAGGGATGGCGGCTGGTTCACGACCATTACTTCCTTTTGAGAAAGGACACGGCCGGTCGGACGAGGCGATTCCCCGAACCGCTTGTCTGGCTCGATAATTGGCAATTTCCGCCCGGGCGGCTGATAAAAGAGGACCGCGATCTCCTTTGGCAGCGGCTTAACCTGGTATCCCCGCAGTTCCTCCTTCGGACTGCGGAGTGTCGGCGGCCGAAGAACGATCATAGTGACGACGAAACAGTGAATTGCCAGCGAAAGGAAGAAGCAGAGAGGGCGCGAAGGAAACAGGCCCGCTGGCAGTCGAACGCGAAGGCGTGGCATCAACTGAGTCCGGCCAGCATCTGGCGAATCGCCTGCTCGTCTTCCGGAGAAGGACTGTTCGCCAATGCGATTTCCAGATGCTGCCTCGCTCCTTCCTTGTTTCCCTTCTGCCTTAGTGCGACCGCGAGGTGGTAGTGATAGCGGGAGTTCTTCGGATGCTTCCGCACAAGGCTTTCGAAGATTTGAATCGCGCTGTCGTTCATCTGGCGTTTCACGTAAACCCAGCCGAGCGTGTCGGCGAACTCGGGATTGCCGGGTTCCTTGCGAGACGCCCCGTTTGCCAAACGCAGAGCCTCCTCAAGGTCCCCGCCTTGCCGGGCGATCAGATATGCCAGGTTGTTCTCGATTGCCGGGTTGCCCGGGGCCAGCTTCAAAGCCTGCCGGTACTTCTTCTCCGCCTCCTTCCATTGACCGTCGCGTTCATCCAGGCTTGCCAGAGCTGCAAGGGCTATCACGTTCCCTGCGTCGATCTCCGCTGCCTTTGTGAAACTGATCCGTGCGCTGGCAAAGTCTCCTTTCGCCCGGTAGGCCTCGCCCAGCCGTACATGAAGATCGGACGCTTTCGGCACATCATTTAGGATCGCCTTATACTCGGCGATTGCGTCGTCAAACTGGCGGCTTTTTAGGGCGATTTCGGCCAAGGCCGCCCGGATGCCATGAATCTGAGCAGGGTTGCTGTAGGATTCCAGGCCGGCTTTGAGAAGAGCTTTAGCCGCGTCTGGACGCTGCTGCTGCGCCAGTGACTCCGCCAAACCGAGCATCGGCCGGACGTCAGGAGATTTCGGGCGATACAGCCGGCGGAGGGCTGCCTCCGCCTCGGCGGGTTTTCCTTCTCCAAGAAGGACGTGTGCCATTTGAAGCTCGGCTTCCGGATCATTTGGATAGCGTTTCCGGTAGTCTGCCAGCTCTGCCCGGGCCTTGGCAAACTCCCGCATTTGAAGGAGAGCAGCGATGTGGATGAGGCGGCCTCGCCGGCTTGTCGGATCAAGCGCAAGGATCTCTTCGGCGTAGGCGAGAGCTTCGCGATTGCGGTTTGCGGCCAGAGAGATTTCTGCCAGCGGAAAACGCGGATTGACAAAGTCTTTCTGGTGATTGATGGCTTGTTTAAACTCGGCAACAGCTTCCGCTGTTTTCCGCTGCCGCAACAGGGACCCGCCAAGTTCAAAATGGAGTTGCGCGTCTTCGGGATTCTTTTGAACCAGCGTACGAAGATCTCTCTCCGCGGTTGCCCACCCTGCCGGATCGTTCAGATCAAGCAGCAGGATCGCTCTGGACCGGAGAGCTTCGGCGTCGTCCGGCTGATGCTGAAGCGCACGATCCAGCTTCGCAAGCGCCTGGTCGAGCTTTCCAAGCGAGCGCAGGATGCCAGCCGCACGTTTTTCGTAAACGCCCTGATTCTGCGGGTTTTGTTGAGCGCCCCGCTCGAAGTGCTTCAGAGCCTCCTCAGGCCGGCCTGTCGAGGCGTAAAAGTTCCCGGCCTCGAGAGCGATATCCGGATACGCTTCGGGATGATCGCTCAGGTCCCCGATGCAGCGTTCGCTCTCGCTCCGCCGGTTGGTGTTGTAGTAGTGCACGCAAAGCTGCATTGCGACCGCAGCATTCCCGGGGAACGCAGAGCCCTTCCTTATTAATACGTTGTCCGCGTCGTTCATCCGGCCCTTTTGTAGATAGTGGCGATAGAGAAGGTCGTAGGCAGGGGCGAAGTCGGTGTGCTGGTTCGTAAGCTGCAAAGCCAGCTTTTCGCCCTCTTGATCCTCGCCTCGATAGAAAAGCGCTTCGGTGAGGCCGTAGGCGAGATCGCGGTCATCCGGTTTGATCTCGTGGGCGCGGCGAAAGAGGGTGATTGCTTCGTCCGGGCGCCGGTCCGCGAGAGCAAGGTAGCCTTTGATCCGTAAAGCTTCGAAGGAGGATGGATTGATCGTTTCCAGTTGACGGCTGAGCTTCTTCAGCTGTTCGTAAAACCTTATAGGCCGCGATTGATCTGTCAGGTAAGCCGTGAGGAGCATGTCTGCCAAAGTGACGATCGATTCCTCGTCTTGCGGGTTGAGTTCGACAGCACGTGAGAGCGCGGCATATGCCTCGGGCCACTTTCTCCTCTGCAACTCGGAGATCGCTAACTTATAGTGCGCCTTCCCGGACTGCGGGTCTTGTTGAATCGCCTTCCTATAATTCAGCGAGGCGTCTTCATACTTTTGCTCCTGAAAGAACTGATCGCCCTTTGAAATATATCGGTCTCGCGCCGCTTCCGGTCTTGAGCACGACATGAAAAAGGACGATACGGCGAGAACAAGGGCCGCCAGCACGTGAAATCGCATAAATTTGCCTAGCCTCATTTTAATTACAGAATGTATGTTTGCCCGGACCAGCCGGGGAGATTGGTTGGTACTAGGGGTTCTAAAACGTTAGAGGTAATGGTAGTTGTATTTAGTTTTGCGAACAGGCAAATCATTGACAGGTGTTTGCGGATCGTCTTACGCTAAGGCAGCGTCTTGAGGCATTTCTTCCTAATCGAACAGAAGTTGTACAAACTTCGAGGTAATGCGAAGGAAGTCCAGGGCGCGTAGCAAGGAGGAGCAGTTTGTGATGAAAGTTCTTTTCGCGGTCCTGCTGGCAGTCTCCGCAGCCTTTGCTGGCAACGTGGAGATTACCTCGGCAGGCCAAGTTGGAACAGCGCCGGACACGCCTTTGGAAGCAATCGGCGACTACTACTACGGAACTTTGTCGTCAAGCCAGGGCGGTGGAATTGACGGCTTTGGACTTTGGGCCAACGGTGCCTTCTCGCTCAGCTACAAAGCTACCTGGTACTCGGCGACACAATATCTGTACGAATACACGTTCACTATCACCCAGAAGGATATGAGCCATTGGATTCTGGGGTTGAGCGACAACTGTACGGCTGCGTGCATTGTCGGTCTGACCGTCAGTGGCACTTCTGCGAAGCAGGCAGAAGTCAAGACATACACGCCGCAGGACGGCAATAGCAACCCGGGAATGCCGGGGAACCTTTATGGCGTGAAGTGGGATATTTCGGGCGACGGCACTGGGACATTCACCTTTTCCTTTTTCTCCGACCGCGTCCCTGTGTTCCAAAACTTCTATGCGAAGGACGGAAGAGGGGGCGGCGATTGGACGTACGCCTATAACACGGGCTTCGCGAACGGTATGTCCATGCTTCTTGCGCCAGATACGAAAGTTTTGAGCGTAGTACCGGAGCCGCACGTCTACGTCGGCTTGGCGCCGGCCCTCCTGGCTCTCGCCTACGTCGCAAGAAAGCGGAAGCTGAATCAACAGGCGCAAGAATAGACTTCCAACGTCTCTCCTCATTGGGCAGGCTCGGGGTTTCCCGGCCCGCCCGCTTTTTTTACTCCTGGACAGGAATAGGACGCAGAGTGACGATGACCGAGTAGTAATAGATGCCGGTCAGCCCTTCAAAGCCGGAATCCGTACCGATGATCGTCCACAACGAACCACGGTGATCGGTGCGGACGAGTGTTGGATGATGGTAGACGCGTGTGAGGTAGACGTAAGGGCTGCTGCCATCTTCCGGGGACGAGGTCAAGCCATTGGCGATATCACTCACCACTCCGGCATCCCGGCCGCTCTGGGATTGCTCGCCTTTATCAATGTTCAGGTGCACGTAATCGCCAGTGAGGGTGGTCACCGGTTCGTCGACAGTAATCCCCGCCTTCAGCCAGACGCTCTCCCCTGGCGCTCCCCCGACGCCGACCGCCCCGCTTGGCGCATTGGACAGATAGCCAACATCGATTGAGACGCTGTAGGTGGTGTTCGGCTGAAGCCCGTCTTCCTGTGTCAGTTCCCGTTTGAGAAACATGAACAGGTCGTCGGACCGGTTCATACTTTGGAGGTAATACCCTCTCCGCGTGTTGTCCACCTCCGGAGGCAACTGGCGGATTTCCGCACGGAAGCGGAGGTCGCTCGTGGACAGGGAGTAGTCGGACAGGCCGGGAAGCCACCCGGCGCTCCCGTTGGAAAAATCGAAGCGAAGCACGATTTCCCCGTTCGGGTTCTGCGTGTCCTCTGCGGCGGCAGGCGCCGCGAACAGAATACTTAAGCCTGCGGCAATGAGTGCACTCGATCGTGAGAGTCTCTTCATAGTTCCTTCCGGCTGCAAAGACCCTTCGAAGCGGATTTTTGCGACACCCCTGTTCTGATCTTTGCGCGCCTGGTGATAGACTCCGCCGAAGGGAGTGTTTGCAATGGACGGCAAGGAAGTTCCGCTTACTCAGACGAAACGGAAGGTGCGGTGGGGAGTGCTAGGCGCTGCCAAGATTGCAGTCGAGAAGGTGATCCCGGCAATGCAGCAGGGAAGCTGTTGTGAAATCACGGCGATCGCTTCCCGAAGCCTCGCTCGGGCGCAGGAGGCCGCCAAGAGGCTCGCGATCCCAAAGGCGTACGGATCGTACGACGAACTGGTGTCGGATCCCTCCATCGATGCCATTTACAATCCTTTGCCGAACCATCTTCATGTACCCTGGTCCATTCGCTGCGCAGAGGCGGGGAAGCACGTGCTCTGTGAGAAGCCTATTTCGTTGACTGTTGCTGAGGCGAGAAAACTCCTGGAGGTGCGCGACCGGACCGGGGTGAAGATTGGGGAAGCGTTCATGGCGCGCTCCAATCCGCAGTGGATTCTGGCTCGTGATCTGATGAGATCGGGCAGGATTGGCGCATTGCGGGTGGTTGCCGGTTTCTTCAGTTATTTCAACAACGACCCGCGGAATATTCGCAACGTTCCGGAGTGGGGCGGCGGAGCGTTGATGGATATTGGATGCTATCCCATCACTCTCTCCCGAATGTTATATGGGGAGGAACCGGTGAGGGTGATGGCTCTCCTTGAACGCGATCCCGACATGAAGATCGACCGCCTAACGTCCGCCCTGCTCGAGTTTCCGAGCGGGCAAACGATCTTTGAGTGCAGCACACAACTGGTTCCTTACCAGCGGATGCAATTGCTTGGCACCCGCGGCCGCATCGAAGTCGAAATCCCTTTCAATGCGCCGCCGGACCGACCCAACCGTATCTTTATTGATGATGGTTCGAGCTTGACAGGCGAGGGGATTACGGTTGAGGAACTCCCGGTGGCGGACCAATACACGATCCAGGGAGACCTTTTCTCCCGGGCTATCCTCGACGATACCGAGGTGCCGACTCCGCTTGAAGACGCAATTCGAAACATGTCGGTGATCGAAGCTCTGTTTCGCTCCGCAGACAGCGGGCGATGGGAGCAGCCGAAGGACTTGCTGGGGGACGTTGCGACCGTTTGACACCGGTCCGAACGCCAGATATATCTGATAGAGCTTCTCTTTCCGGAGTATCCGCGTCATGAGTGCTCACTTGGTACGTGCCGGCAGAACCTCAAGTACGGCTGCGCTCGTTTGCCTTGCCGTATCAATTCCGGCGCTCGCTGCCGATTCGCTCTCGCAGGAGGCTTATCGCATCCTCAAGAAGAACTGCTTCGCTTGCCACGGCGAGGGTGTCAAGATGTCGAAGCTGGATCTCCGAACGCGGGAATCGATTCTCGCTGGCGGCGAGCGCGGCCCCGCAGTTGAGCCCACGAACCCAAGGCTGAGCCTCCTTTATCAATTCGTCACGCACGCGCAAAAGCCGGCGATGCCTCCAGGACAAAAGCTCCCGGATGCGGACATCGAAATTCTGCGCCGGTGGATCGTCGCAGGAGCGCCGCTCGAAGACGTCCAGACGGAACAGGCCGACGCCTCCAAGTCCTCGAATTCAGAGGCTCTTGCGAAGCTTGAAGAGAGACCGATTACTGCCGAGGAGCGGAAGTTCTGGGCATTTGTCCCGCCGGTTCGGCACCCTGTTCCGAAGACAGGTCAATCCGCGCGGTTCACGAATCCAATCGACGCCTTCCTGTCTCAGACGTACAAGGCAAAGGGCTTGACTCCAGCCCGAAAAGCGGATCGCCGGACGCTGATTCGCAGAGCGTATCTTGATTTGCTGGGTCTTCCGCCGGCTCCCCGGGAAGTAGAAGCGTTTGTGAAGGATTCCAAGCCGGACGCCTGGCCGCGGCTAATCGAGCGGCTGCTCGCCTCACCGCATTACGGAGAGCGATGGGGCCGGCACTGGCTCGACCTTGTCCGCTACGCCGATTCCGGCGGATTTGAGAACGATTTGGATTGGCCGGACGCGTGGCGCTACCGGGATTATGTCGTGAAGTCGTTCAATGACGACAAACCTTACGACCGGTTCATTCAGGAGCAGATTGCGGGCGACGAGTTGTGGCCTGAATCCGACGAGGCGATGATTGCTACCGGATTCTTGCGTCTCGGCCCGGACAACAATATTAAGACAGAGCGAACGCGGATGGACGAGCTCGATGATCTCATCACGACGACTTCGCTAACGTTCCTGGGGCTCACTGTAGGCTGTGCTCGTTGCCACAATCACAAGTTCGATCCGATACCACAGAAGGATTACTATCGGATGCAAGCCGTCTTCTTCTCTACGAAGCCAGCCGAACATCCACTCGTGAAACCGGACGTCGTTGAGGCTTACAAGGCGGAGCTGAAGAGAATTGAGGGTCTTCAGGCGCCTTTGAACAAAGCCAAAAGCGAAATCGATGAGCCCTACAGGAAGAGGCTTTTTGAGGAGAAGGTGAACAAGCTCCCCGAGTATCTCCAGATTGCGTGGCGCACGCCACCGGAGAAGCGCACGGAAGGACAGCGCCTGAATGCCAGGCAGATCGAAAAAACGTTGAACATTAGCGAGAAGGAGATTCTCGCAGTGATGACGGACGCGGACCGGGCGCGCCGGCAGGAAATCACAGATAAGATCGCCGAGCTCGAGAAGCAGAAACCGAAGAAGTATCCAACGGCGATGGTGATTGGTGAAGAAGGCCGGGAAGCGCTTCCCTCGTACTTCCTGCACCGCGGAAGTCCGGACGCCAAGGGGTCGTTGATGAAGCCCGGCGTCATCTCCGTCGCCTGGCAAGGCGAGTACGAGTTTCCTGTTCCGCCGCCCGAAGCTAAATCGAGCTGGCGCCGGCGCGGCTTTGCCCAATGGGTTGCTTCGGCCGAAAATCCCCTGACAGCGCGCGTGATGGTCAATCGCATCTGGCAGCACCATTTCGGTGAGGGCCTCGTTCGGACGCCGAGCAATTTCGGCAAGACGGGGCAGCGCCCCACTCATCCGGAGCTGCTGGATTGGCTGGCCACGGAATTCATTCGCAGCGGCTGGAGCATCAAATCGATGCACCGGCTGATGATGTCGTCGGAGGCCTATCAAATGAGCAGCGACGACATCGAGGCCAACCTGAAGATCGACCCCGAAAACAGGTACTTCTGGAGGATGCCGAGGCAGCGGCTTCAGGCCGAAATTATCCGGGATCAGATTCTGGCTGTCGCGGGCACGCTGGACCGGACTCTCGGCGGCCCTGCCGTCTTCCCCTACATCAACCCTGACCTCTTCCAATCAAGCACGAGGCGAACATGGCCGGGCAAGCCGGATGACGATCCTTCTACCTGGCGGCGCAGCCTCTATGTCTTCTCCAAACGCAGTATCCGCTACCCGTTGTTTGAGGCATTCGACCAGCCGGATTTAATCACATCCTGTGATCGCCGGAACCGGTCGACCATTGCGCCGCAGGCTCTGCTGCTGATGAACAATGCGTTCGTCCTCCTGCAGTCGAAGAAGTTCGCAGAGCGTGTGCTTCGCGAGGCGGGAGAGGACGTCGGCAAGCAAGTGGATCACGCATATCGCTTGGCATTGAGCCGTCCGCCCGATGAGTTCGAGCGGTCCCGAGCGGTTTCCTACATCAACGGCGATTTCGAGCGACTCGTCCATTTCTGCCAACTGCTGTTTAACCTGAATGAGTTTGTGTACCGCCAATGAAACCCGGAATTTATTCACGCCGCGAGTTGTTGGGAAAGCTGGGCGGGGGCATCGCGAGTGTAGCTCTCGCTGACATTCTGCACAGGCAGGGACTCCTGGCAGCCGGGACGTCGCCGCTGCAAAAGAAAGAGCCGCACTTTCCTCCCAAGGTCAAATCGGTCATTTCTATCTTTTGTTACGGCGGTCTGAGCCAGGTCGACACCTTCGATCCGAAGCCGGAGTTGCTACGCCGCCAGGGCGAGGCAATGACGGGAGTCGGTGAGGTTTCGGTCTCTCAGGGCCACCCAGGCGGCCTCATGCCGTCTCCGTGGACGTTCAATAAATATGGTCAGTGCGGCATGGATGTGTCGTCTTTGTTCCCGCACGTCGCGGAGCACGTCGACGATCTGGCGCTGATTCGCTCGATGTATTGCATTAGCAACGACCACGGGCCGGCGCTCTATCAGATGAATACGGGGACGATCCTTGCCGGTCATCCAAGCATGGGCAGTTGGATCACGTACGGCCTAGGCACGGAGAACGAGAACTTGCCGGGGTTCATCGTGTTTACCGATTACCGCGGCGGCCCGATCAATGGCGCCCCCAACTGGGGTTCCGGGTACATGCCAGCAGCTTATCAGGGGACCCCGTTCCGCTCCTCCGGAGATCCGATCGTCGACCTCAAACCGTCGAAAGCGCGGATGCCCGAGCAACAGCGCAAGTGGCTCGACTTGTTGGGAGAGCTCAACCAGAGGCACCTCGAGAAGAATCCGGCGGACTCGGAACTGTCTGCCCGGATTTATTCCTACGAACTCGCCTTCAAAATGCAGGTCCACGCGACGGAGGCGATTGACCTCTCAAAGGAATCCGAAGCGACGCTGCGGCTATACGGCATCGGCGAATCGCCGACCGATTACTTTGGGCGGCAGGCGCTCATGACGCGGCGGCTAATCGAGCGAGGCGTGCGCTTCGTGCAGATCTATTCGGGGGGTGGGAACTTTGAGCCAAGCTGGGATGCTCACTTCGATCTGAAGACCAACCATGAAACCCATGCTTCTGAGATTGACCGCCCGATTGCAGGACTGATTAAGGATCTAAAGAGCCGAGGATTGTTTGATTCAACGCTGATCATCTTTCACAGCGAGTTCGGCCGCATGCCGATTTCGCAGCGCATGGACGGGCGGGATCATAACCCTGCCGGCTTCAGTGTCTGGCTCGCCGGAGGAGGCGTAAAGGGCGGAACCATCGTGGGCGCTACGGACCAATACGGTTACCGCGCGGTAGAGAACAAGAAATCGGTGTACGATCTCCATGCCACGATCCTCCACCTGCTCGGCCTCGACCATGAAAAGCTCACGTATCCGTTTAATGGTCGAGACATGCGCCTAACAGATGTGCATGGGAATGTGATTCGGGAGATTTTGGCGTAGCTCGTGATAGTTATACTGCGGCCTATGTATGGTAAGATAGAACCAGCTTTAGCCGATTCCCGCAGCTTTCCAGTGGACATTGTGGCTCGGATGCGGTAGCCTGAGAAATGGCCCTGCCGGAGGCGCGCGCGAGTGTTGCGTCCTCCCGGAAGCATTCGGGAGAAGCGGCTGGCCGGCATGGACAGGTGGCCGAGTGGTTAATGGCAGCAGACTGTAAATCTGCCGCTCCTTGCGAGCTACGGAGGTTCGAATCCTCCCCTGTCCACCAGTAGAATTCGATTTTTCCCGAGCCGTTGTAGCTCAGTTGGTAGAGCGCGTCCTTGGTAAGGACGAGGTCACCGGTTCAATCCCGGTCAACGGCTCCAGCATATCCTGCCTTTCATTCCTGTAACATTTCATTACAGAGAGAAGGGTTCGTAGTTGGTTGTCTGATTGTCAGTGAGGAAGCACAGCCGTGGCGAAGGAAAAATTTGATCGCAGTAAGCCGCACGTGAATATCGGAACGATTGGTCACATTGACCACGGGAAGACGACGTTGACGGCGGCGATCACGAAGGTGCTGGCGAAGCACAATCCGAAGGTGGCCTTCCGGAGCTTCGATTCGATCGACAACGCGCCGGAGGAGAAAGCGCGCGGTATCACGATTGCGGTATCGCACGTGGAGTACGAGACGCCGAACCGGCACTATGCGCACGTGGACTGCCCCGGGCACGCTGACTACATCAAGAACATGATCACGGGCGCGGCGCAGATGGACGGGGCGATCCTGGTGGTGGCGGCGACGGACGGGCCGATGCCGCAGACGCGGGAGCACATACTGCTGGCGAGGCAGGTGGGAGTTCCGTACATCGTGGTTGCCTTGAACAAGGTGGACATGGTGGAGGACGCGGAGCTGCTGGAGCTGGTGGAGCTGGAAGTCCGTGAGCTGTTGAAGAGCTATGGATTCCCAGGGGACGACCTGCCGGTGGTGCGGGTGAGCGCGCTGGGTGCGTTGAACGGTGAGCCGCAGTGGGAGAAGACAATCGACGACCTGATGGCGGCGGTGGACAACTACGTGCCGCTGCCGGAGCGAGCGGTAGATAAGCCGTTCCTGATGCCGATCGAGGACATTTTCTCGATTCAGGGGCGCGGCACGGTGGTGACGGGCCGAGTGGAGCGCGGAGTAGTGAAGGTCGGCGACGAGATGGAGATCGTCGGGTTCCGCGAGACGCGCAAGACGGTCGTGACGGGCGTGGAGATGTTCAAGAAGCTCCTGGACGAGGGGCGGGCTGGAGACAACGTGGGCCTGCTGCTGCGCGGAGTGGAGAAGGACGAAGTGGAGCGCGGGCAGGTGATTGCGAAGCCGGGGTCGATCACGCCGCACAAGAGGTTCAAGGGAGAGGTGTACGTGCTGTCGAAGGAAGAAGGCGGACGGCACACACCGTTCTTCAAGGGGTACCGGCCGCAGTTTTACTTCCGGACGACGGACGTGACGGGAGTGGCGACGTTGCCGGAAGGGACGGAGATGGTGATGCCCGGCGACAACGTGTCGCTGGAGGTGGAACTGATCACCCCGGTGGCGATGGACAAGGGCTTGCGCTTTGCGATTCGCGAAGGCGGCCGTACCGTCGGCGCCGGCACCGTTACCGAAATCTTGGAGTAGTTCCGCACTACGGGCGGGGCCTCGGTCCCGCCCGGCTGGCGAGTGCAACTGGCGCGACGAAAGACTGAGAGCAAGATGCTGAGAGAACGGATTCGAATTCGATTGAAGGCTTACGATCACCGGGTCTTAGACCAGTCGACAACCGAGATTGTCGAAACGGCTAGAAAGACTGGGGCCCAGGTGGCGGGTCCCATCCCGTTGCCGACGGTCAAAAACCGGTACACGGTTCTGCGCTCGCCTCACGTCGACAAGAAGTCGCGCGAGCAGTTTGAGATCCGTACGCACAAG
>Ga0207874_1001126_pt1 | contig 32600 bp, 32 predicted proteins | sample HigsolmetaAR201D_FD_184833 | JGI IMG/M metagenome (GOLD analysis project Ga0207874, IMG submission 184833) | Ionic liquid and high solid enriched microbial communities from the Joint BioEnergy Institute, USA - AR20-1-D (SPAdes) (version 2) ...
AATGGCCCCTTTCCGGCTTGCCTTTTAAGAGCCAATCCACAAAAGTGGCCTTCATGAGTGCGCGGTACATCAGCGGTCCGCAGCTCGCCCGGCTGCTGGGCGAGCCGCCGCGGGAGCGTCCCCGCTATGTCGCCCTGGCCCGGGCGGTGCGTGAACTGGTGCTCAGCGGAGGGCTGCCGCCGCGGATGCGGCTGCCGGCCGAGCGGGACCTGGCCGCCGCGCTCGGGGTCAGCCGGACCACGGTGACCGCCGCCTACGACCGGCTGCGCGCCGAGGGCTATGTGGAGAGCCGGCAGGGGGCGGGAAGCTGGACCGCGCTGCCGGCGGCGGACCGGCCGGCGCCGCACCGGGCCGTGGGCCGCCTGGGGCCGCTGGGCTCGGCCGACGAACGCCCCGACGAGGACCTCATCGACCTGGGCTGCGCCGCGCCCGCCGCCCCGTCCTGCCTGGCGGAGGCGGCGGCCGAGGCCATGGCCGAGCTGCCGCGCCACAGCACCGGCCACGGCTATGAGCCCACCGGGCTGGCGGTGCTGCGCGAGGCCATCGCCGCCCGCTACACCGAGCTGGGCGCCCCCACCCGCCCCGACCAGATCGTGGTGACCACCGGGGCCCAGCAGGCGATCTCGCTGCTGGCGCACGTGCTGGTGACGCCGGGCGACGCCGTGCTGATCGAACGCCCCACCTACCCGCACGCGCTGGAGGCCCTCCGGCGCTGCGGGGGACGGCTGGTGCCGGTGGGGGTCGGCGAGGGGTGGGATCTGGAGCTGGTGGCGGCGAGCATGCGGCAGGCCGCGGCCAGGCTGGCCTACCTGATCCCCGACTTCCAGAACCCCACCGGTCATCTGCTGGACGACGCCGGGCGGGCCGCGCTGGTGGCGGCCGCCCGCAGCGCCGACGCGCTGCTCATCGTCGATGAGTCCTTCAGCGAGCTGTCACTGGATCCGGCGGCGCCCCGGCCGCGTCCGGTGGCCGCCCACGACACCGGCGGCCGGGTGATCAGCATCGGCTCGGCCTCCAAGCTGATGTGGGGCGGCCTGCGCATCGGCTGGATCCGGGCCGGCGCCCCGCTGGTGCGCCGGCTGATCGCCGCCCGCGCGTCGGTCGACCTGGCCAGCCCGGTGCTGGAGCAGCTGGTCGCCTGGCGGCTGCTGGAGCGCATCGAGCAGGTGCGGGCGGAGCGGGCGCAGGAGCTGACGCGCAGCCGCGACGCCCTGGCCGGGGCGCTGCGCGAGCTGCTGCCGGAGTGGGAGTTCACCCTGCCGCGCGGCGGGATGAGCCTGTGGGTGCGGCTGGAGGCCCCGGTGGCGACGCCGGTGGCCGAGCGGGCCTGGCGGCACGGGGTGCGGGTGGTGCCGGGACCGGTCTTCGGAGTGGACGGGGTGCTGGAGGACTGCCTGCGCCTGCCGTATGTGCTGCCCCCGCAGACCCTGCGCACGGCCGTGGAGCGGCTGGCCGGCGCCCATGCCCGGACGCAGGCCTCTCCCCTGGCGCGTCCGCTGCCGGCCTACGTCTAGGTCCCGGCGCCCGGGCCTGCGCTCAGCCGTGCAGGTAGCCGACCAGGTGCTCGCGTTCGGTCTCCAGTTCGTCGATGGCGCTTTTGACGACGTCGCCGATGCTCACCAGCCCGACCATGCGCCCGCCGCTGACCACCGGCACATGCCGGATCCGGTGCTCGGTCATGGTCTTGCGCAGCTCGTCCACGGCCGCCTCCGGGGCGCAGGTGCGCACCTCGGCGGTCATGATGTCGCTGACGGGGGCGTCCAGCAGGGCGGCGCCCCGCTCGTGCAGCCGGCGGACCACGTCCCGTTCGGAGACGATCCCGGCGATGGTGGCCCCGTCCGGGGAGACCACCACGGCGCCGATGTTGAGCTCGGCCAGCTTGGCCAGCAGTTCCCGGACGGTGGCGGTGGGTTCCACCGTGGCCACCGAGCTCCCCTTGGTGCGCAAGATGTCGCGAATCCGCATAGCCCACCCTCCGGCACGGGGTCGGTGAAGGAGGATCTCCTTCTTCCTGACAAGGTCGCACGTTCCGGACGGCAGGGAAAGACCCATGTAGGGGCCGTTTTTCAAGAATCGGCGCCCAAGGTGGCCAGCACGTTCGAAAAGCCGCGCGGCAGCACCGGCACCCCGCCCTCGTAGCGGATCTCCAGCAGGTTCAGCCGTCCGGCGTGCCACCAGTACAGGTGAGGGCTGAGGGAGCCGGGGCCCTCCTCATAGGCCCGCCGCGCGTGCAGGTGCAGTTCCCGGACCGCCGCCACCGCGGCACGGTGGCCGGCCCGGGGCCGGATGGGGTGCGCCATGATGAGGCTGCGGTTCGGCGCGATCACCAGCGCGCCGTAGGTGCCCATCTCGACGTACTCCTCCAGCCAGGCCAGGTGGGTGGCGGCATAAAAGCTCCAGCCGTGCAGCACCGTCACCGGCACGCCGCCCAGGTGGGACTCGTCGGCCTGCAACGGTCCATCGGCGCGCACGTTGGCGCGGCCCAGCATGAACAACGCATCCCCCGAGACCGGCCAGCCGCGCATCTCCTCGACGGTGACCGTGCGGACGGTGGTGGGCGTGTCGACCACCACCACCTCGATCAGGCCCGGGGCGAAGGACCGGGCGGCCAGCGCCGGGCTGTCGGCCTCGGCCGGGTAGATCCGGGTGCGCAGCAGGTGCTGGGCCAGCTCGAAGTCCGACAGGTCCAGCGGTTCTTCGATCGCGGTCACGATCGTGGTGACGTGGTCGGAGACCAGCGCCGGCCAGTCGTCCCGCGGCACCAGCCGGGCCAGCTGGCGCAGGTTGCGCATGCTGACGTGCAGCCGGGTGGGTCCCTCCAGCGCCATGACGTCGCCGGGCAGCCGATGGCAGGCGTATCCGAGGCTCTCCGCCACGAGCACGACCAACGAGTCCAGCACGCCGCTCGCCTCGTCCAGAGCGCCCCCGCGCATCCACTCCTCCTAGCTCCCGCGACGGGGTAGAGCTTGGCAGGCGAAGGTCACGAAGGAAAGTCTCGTCGATCACGAACCGCCGTCTGTGACCCGATCGTCACGTAGGGCCAGTTCCACCAGGCCGGGCAGGGCCTCTCCGATGGGCTCGCGCAGCACCGCGTCGGCGATTCCGTCATAGGGAGTGGGCTGGGCGTTGACGATCACCAGCCGCGCGCCGTGCTCGACGGCCTCCAGGCACAGTCCGGCCGCCGGGTGCACGGTCAGCGAGGTGCCCACCGCCATGAACAGGTCGCAGGAGCGGGCGGCCCGCACCGCCGCCTGCAGCACCTGCGGGCGCAGGGCCTGCCCGAAGGAGATCGTGGCCGCTTTCTGGATGCCGCCGCACTCCAGGCACGGCGGGTCCGCCTCGCCCTCCTCCAGCCGTTTCAGGACCTGCTGCGTCGGGGTGCGCAGCCCGCACTCCAGGCACTCGACCTCGCGCATCGTGCCGTGGATCTCGATGACGGTCTTCGGGCTGGAGCCGGCCGCCTGGTGCAGCCCGTCGATGTTCTGGGTGACGATGGCGCGCAGCCGCCCGGCGCGTTCCAGCTTCACCAGGGCCAGGTGCGCGGCGTTGGGCTCGGCGTGCCAGGCGGGATGGTCGCGCCGGGCCTGCCAGACCCGCCGCCGCACCTGCGGGTCGGCCAGGTAGGCGTCCAGGGACGACAAGGCGGCGGCCGACGGGTCCTTGGTCCACACGCCCTGGGGCCCGCGAAAGTCGGGGATGCCGCTGTCGGTGCTGATCCCGGCCCCGGTCAGCACGGTGATCGAACGGGCCTCGCGCAGCCACTCGCCGAGGCTCGGGGGCATGTCCATGCACTCCAGGCTAGGCCCGAGATACCGGGAATACAGAGCTAAATACGCCTTCACTCGGTCTGCCCGACGGCCATGCCGAACCGGTCGGCACTGCGCGTGATCAGGCAGCCCGGTAAAGGGACATATGGGGCGGTACCCTGCACGGAGTGCGACACTGGAGATCGTCATGAGACCCGCCCCGCACATCCTGGTGATCAACGGCACGAAGGTGCGCCGGCCGGTGTTCGTCCTGGGCGCCCCGCACTCGGGCACCGACCTGCTGGCGCGGGCGATCAAGCAGACCGCGGGGTTCCACCTGACGGTCGGCCGTCCCGGGGTGCTGCGGGTGACCTACGCCTTCGCCCGGCGGCCGACGATCGCCAGCGAACGCGGCCGGGGCGCCGCACGGGTGCTGCGGGACGCCTACGCCGAGGCCTGGCAGATCTCCCCCTGGGGCTGCGCCCAGTGCCCGGCCGAGTGCCGGACTCTGGCCGGGCTGCCGCCCGCCGAGACCGCAGAGGACGCCGTGCGCTCCGGACAGGTGTGCACCGAGCCGGGGCGGGTGCAGCGGTTCGCCGACGCCTCCCCCGACCTGATCTACAGCGCCGATGTGCTGCTGGACGCCTTCCCCGACGCCCAGCTGCTGCAGGTGATCAGGGACGGGCGGGACGTGGTGGCCGGGATGCTGACCGACGAGCGCTGCCTGGCCTGGTTCAAGCCGGGGGTGGCCAATTTGGAGGAGGTCTTCCCCAACCCGTTCCTGGGGGTGGAGGACTTCACCGACCGGTCCCGCTGGCCCAAGGCGGCCATGGCGGTCAAATGCGCGCTGCGCTGGCGCGGCTCGGTGCGGCTGAGCGCCCGGCTGCGCGCCCAGGTCCCCGAGGACCAGCTGCTGACGGTGCGCTATGAGGATCTGATCAGCCGGCCGGGCCAGGTGGTGGAGACCTTGTCGGAGTACCTGGGCGCCCCGATCCCCAAGAACGCGCTGACGGGGCTGGTGCGGCCCGGGGAGAACGGGGACGGCGGCGTGGGGGCCTGGCGCCGGCGGCTGACCCCCAAACAGCTCATCCAGGTGGAGCGGGTGGCCGGCAAGGAGCTGCAGCGGCTGGGCTACCGGCTCAGCGGCGCCGCATGAGCGCATCCGGGCCGGCCCAGCCGATCATCACGCCCGCGGCGCCCAGGCCGATCAGCAGGAGGGCATAGCGGCCGGTCCAGCTTTTGAGCGGGTTGGTGATCTTGATGGTCGGACGCGTCGGACGCATGGATGCTCACCCCCTTCGTTTCCACCGCCGCAGGCCGCGCCCGGAAGCCGGCCGGGGAGCGCCGGGACGGCCGCGGCGTGCCGGTCGTGCGTCCCGACCGTCCCGCATCCCGGTGACGGCCGCTCGACGGCGAGGTCACCGGGCGGCGAAGCGGAGCCGTCGCTTCCCGGTACCGCACCGGTGATCATCGCCGGACCGGCCGTCCCGGGCCGCGGCCGTCCCACTGATCACGGCATGAGATCTACCCTCTGACCCGCTCCTCTTCAGCGACCAGGGGTAACTTTTCATACACGATCTGCTATGGGCGGGGCTTACCGTTCATTCGGCGCCCAGCGGCTCCGGGCTGCGGCCCCCGCCGGAGGCCTGGGAGGCGAACTGGGTGCGGTACAGCTCGGCGTACAGGCCGCCGGCCAGCAGCAGCTCCTCGTGCCTGCCGCGCTCGACGATCCGGCCGGCGTCGACCACCAGGATCTGGTCGGCCTCCCGGATCGTCGACAGCCGGTGGGCGATCACCAGCGAGGTCCGCCCGGACAGCGCGGTGGCCAGGGCGCGCTGCACCGCCGCCTCCGACTCAGAGTCCAGGTGCGCGGTGGCCTCGTCCAAGATCACCACCGAGGGGGCCTTCAGCAGCAGCCGGGCGATGGCCAGGCGCTGCTTCTCCCCGCCCGACAGCCGGTAGCCGCGGTCGCCCACCACGGTGTCCAGCCCGTCGGGCATGGCGGCGACCAGGTCCCAGATGTGGGCGTCCTTGAGCGCCTGGACGATCTCCTCCTCGGTGGCGTCCGGGCGGGCATAGCGCAAGTTGGCCCGGATGGAGTCGTGGAAGAGGTGGGCGTCCTGGGTGACGACGCCGACGGTCCGCCGCAGCGACTCCAGGGTCAGGTCGCGCACGTCCCGCCCGCCGATCCGCACCGCGCCGTCGGTGACGTCGTACAGCCGCGACACCAGGTGGGTGATGGTGGTCTTGCCCGCGCCGGACGGGCCGACCAGGGCGACCATCTGGCCGGGTTCGACGGTGAAGCTCACATCGCGCAGCACCGTGCGGGCGGGGGTGGTGTCGGTGCGGGCGATGGACTCCAGCGAGGCCAGCGAGACCTCCTCGGCCGCCGGGTAGCGGAAGGTGACGTGGTCGAACTCCACCCGCAGGGCCTGCCCGGAGCCGGCGGCGGCCAGCGGGACCGCCCCCGGGCGCTGGTCGATCATCGGTTTCAGGTCCAGCACCTCAAAGACCCGGTCGAAGCTGACCAGCGCGGTCATCACGTCCACCTGCACGTTGGACAGCGCCGTCAGCGGCCCGTACATGCGGGTCAGCAGCGCCGCCAGCGCCACCAGCGTGCCCAGCTGCAGCGTGCCGTCCACCACCAGCAGGCCGCCGACGCCGTAGGTCATGGCGGTGGCCAGCGCGGCCACCAGGGTGAGCGCCACGAAGAAGACCCGCCCGTACATCGCCGACACCACGCCGATGTCGCGCACCCGGCCGGCCCGCTCGGCGAACATGGCCGACTCCTCCTCCGGGCGCCCGTACAGCTTGGCCAGCATCGCCCCGGCCACGTTGAAGCGCTCGGTCATCAGCGAGCTCATCTCCGCGTCCAGCTGCATCTGCTCGCGGCTGATGCGCTGCAGCCGCCGGCCCACCCATTTGGCCGGGACGATGAAGACCGGCAGCAGCACCAGCGCGATCACGGTGACCTGCCACGACAGCCAGAACATGGCGCCCAGCACCAGGATCAGGCTGATCACGTTGGAGACCACCGACGACAAGGTGGTGGTCAGCGCCCGCTGGGCGCCGATCACGTCGGTGTTGAGCCGGCTGACCAGCGAGCCGGTCTGCGCCCGCATGAAGAACGCCACCGGCATGCGCTGCACGTGGTCGAACACCTGGGTGCGCAGGTCGTAGATGAGGCCCTCGCCGATGCGGGCCGAATACCACCGCTGCACCAGCGACAGCACCGCCTCCACCAGGGCCAGCGCCGCCACGGCCACCGCCAGCCAGATCACCACGGCGGGCCGGCCGGGGATCACGCCCCGGTCGATGATCGACTTCAGCAGCAGCGGCCCGGCCACCACGATGCCCGCCGCCAGCGCGTTCAGCAGCAAGAACAGCGCCAGCTCCCGCACGTACGGGCGGGCGTAGCCGGCGATCCGCCGGACGGTGCCGGGCTTGAGCTTCTGCCGGGTGACCGAGCGGTCCCTGCGGTAGGACGCCATCAGCTGCCAGCCGTTGCCCGGCATGCCCGGCATTCCCACATCGGCCTCCCCGTGCGTAATCAAGTAATCAGTCCGATGCCCGAACTCAACGTACCGGGCACCGGACTGCTTCCCTGCTCAGCCGAGGGCGAAAAGAACATCCCGCCGTCATGGCGAGAGGGGCCCGGCGCCGGCCGCCGGACCCCCTTTGCGCACGCCGCTTCGGTTACCGCGGTCAGTTGCCGCGCAGCGCCCGCAGCCGCGCCAGCTGCTCGCGCCGCTCGGCCGCGCACTGCTCCTCCAGAGTGTTGCCGGGGGCCTGCCACAGCAGCCGCTTGGTGGCCACCGCCGCCCCGGCGTCGACCGCCAGCAGGGCGCCGGTCAGCTCCCGCACCGCCGTCTCCAGCTCGGCGGCCGGCACCACCCGCTCGGCCAGGCCGAGCCGGGCCGCCTCCTCGGCGGGCACCTTGCGGGCGGTCAGGCAGATGTCGATCGCCCGGTGCACCCCGACGATGTCCACCAGCGGCTTGGTGCCGGTCAGGTCCGGCACCAGTCCCAGGGCGGGCTCCTTCATGCAGAGCCAGGCGTCCTCGGCCATCACCCGCAGGTCGCAGGACAGCGCCAGCTGGAAGGCGGCGCCGATGGCGTAGCCGTGCACCGCCGCGATCGAGACGATCTCCGGCCGGCGCAGCCAGGTGTAGCCGGCCTGCAGTTCGGCGATGAACCGGTCTCCCGCCTCCGGGTCGTCGCCGCGCGGCCCCTCGGGCGAGGAGAACATGCTCAAATCGATGCCCGCCGAGAACGCCTTGCCGGCCCCGCGCACGACCACCACCCGCACCGAGCCGGGCAGCGCGTCGCCGATGCGCGCCAGCGTCCGCCACATGGCGAACGTCATCGCGTTGCGCTTGTCGGGCCGGTTCAGCGTGATCGTCGCCACCGGGCCGTCGATGTCCAGCAGGAGCCCGGCCTGCGCCAGGTCCTCGGCCGGTACCACGGCGGCCTGCTTCGTGCCGGTGTCCACCAGGACGCCTCCTTTTCCGCCTTCACCTCGCGGCGGCGTCACGGTGGACCGGGCGCCCGCCTGTCCGCCGCCGCGACCGAACCATACTCGGTCGGCCGGGGCGGCGGGATGCGGGCACAGGCGTCTCCGTCCTCCGAGGGCGTTGTGCGGCGCCCCCGGAGGCGGGACGCGGAGCCGGGCGCGATACCGGGCGCCCGAGGCACGCCTGCCGGTTTTCTGGGACCGTCCCGGAGGGACGCGTCAGGATTTCTTGCCGCGCGTGGCGCCGCCGCGGCCACGCAGGTTGACACCCGACTCGGTGAGGATCCGGTGGATGAAGCCGTAGGAGCGGCCGGTGGCGGCAGCCAGGGCGCGGATGCTCTCGCCGGAGTCGTACCTCTTCTTGAGTTCCGCCGCCAGCTTGTCGCGCTCGGCACCGGTCACGCGGGTGCCCTTCTTAAGGGTCTCGGCCACGAGTACCTCCCGTAGTGATGTGGTGACCGCTGCGTTATCCCCCGCCATGATCAGTCATTCCCGGCCGATCGGCTACCCACTACGCCAGAAAAGATCTGCTTCCCTTGCCAAGGCGGTCACGCAAGTGCCACCAGATCGGCAAACTCGTCACTCCAGATGTCCTCAACACCATCCGGCAGCAAAATCACCCTTTCCGGTTGGAGCGCCTCCACCGCGCCCTCATCATGAGTCACCAAGACGATGGCTCCGGTGAAGGTGCGCAACGCCGACAAGATCTCCTGACGGCTGGCCGGATCGAGGTTGTTGGTCGGCTCGTCCAGCAGCAGCACATTGGCGCTGGAGACCACCAGCGTGGCCAGCGCCAGGCGGGTCTTCTCCCCGCCGGAGAGCACCCCGGCGGGTTTGTCCACGTCATCGCCGCTGAACAGGAACGATCCCAAGATCTTGCGGACCTCGACCTCGGGCAGGTCGGGCGCGGCCGAACGCATGTTCTCCAATACCGTGCGCCCGGCCTCCAGCGTCTCGTGCTCCTGGGCGTAGTAGCCCAGTTTCAGGCCATGACCGGCGATCACCCGGCCGGTGTCGGGCTTGTCCACCCCCGCCAGCAGGCGCAGCAAAGTGGTCTTGCCGGCGCCGTTCAACCCCAGCACCACCACCCGGCTGCCGCGGTCGATGGCCAGGTTCACATCGGTGAAAATCTCCAAAGATCCGTAGGATTTCGACAATCCCTCCGCGATGAGCGGTGTCCGCCCACAAGGAGCCGGATCCGGAAAACGGATTTTCGCCACTCGATCGGACTTGCGTTCACCCTCCACCGAGGCCAGCAACTGCCGGGCGCGCCGGTCCATTTGCTGGGCGGCCTTGGCTTTGGTGGCCTTGGCGCGCATCTTGTCGGCCTGGGCCATCAGCGCCGCCGCCTGCCGCTGGGCGTTGGCCTGCTCGCGTTTGCGCCGCCGCTCGTCGGTCTCGCGCTGGGCCAGGTACGCCTTCCAGCCGACGTTGTAGACATCGATCACGCAGCGGCCCGCGTCCAGGTGGAACACCCGGTTGACCACGGCCTCCAGCAGCCCCACATCGTGGCTGATGACCACCAGCCCACCGGTGTGCGAGCGCAGGAAATCCCGCAGCCACACGATGGAGTCGGCGTCCAGGTGGTTGGTGGGCTCATCCAGCAGCAGCGTCTCGGCGCCGGAGAACAGGATCCGGGCCAGCTCCACCCGCCGCCGCTGGCCGCCCGACAGCGTGCCCAGCGGCTGGTTCAGCACCCGGTCCGGCAGCCCCAGGCTGGAGGCGATGGCGGCGGCCTCGGCCTCGGCGGCGTACCCGCCCAGCACGTGCAGCCGGTCCTCCAGGCGCCCGTAGCGGCGCACCGCGCGGTCCCGTTCGGCGCCGGTGGCGGTGGCCATGGCCTGTTCGGCGGCGCGCAGCCCGCGGATGACCTCATCCAGCCCGCGGGCCGACAGGATCCGGTCGCGGGCCGACTCCTCCAGATCCACCTCCCGCGGATCCTGCGGCAGGTAGCCGATCGAACCGGACCGGGTGACCGTGCCCGCGGCCGGCAGCGCCTCGCCGGCCAGCACCCTGGTCAAGGTGGTCTTGCCGGCGCCGTTGCGGCCCACCAGCCCCACCCGGTCGCCGGGGTTGACCCGGAAGGTGGCCTTCTCGATCAGCAGTCGGGCACCGGCCCGCAACTCGATATCGGTGGCAGTGATCACAGTGACAGGGCTCCCCACGACACGATGCGGCCGCTCGTGAACGGGTGGCGGGGACAGGCAGGGCCGAGGGCGGCCGGCAGGGCGGCAAACGCGCCGGGGGCGGTCGGCGGCGCGCTGGAGGGCCTGTCAGATCAGGAGCGGCACCCGATCAGTGTACGGGACCCCTCGTGACGGAACCGGTACGCACGCCAAGGCGCCGGCGCGGCCGGTCAGTCCCGTTCGGCGGCGAGGCGCTGGGCGATGACGCGCTGCAGGCGCCGCAGGCCGGGAACGCCCAGCATGCCGATCTGGTGCTCCAGGTCGCGCAGCACGGCGTCGCCGTCCCTGACCGTCTCCGACGACTGCATCAGCACCGTGCCCTGGCCGGTGAAGTCGAACTGGTGCTCCTCCCCGGACGTGCCGCCGATGCCGAAGAGCGCACGGGCCGTGCCCAGCACCCCCCGCATGTAGGAGTGGTCGTAGTGGTGGGCGGGGGACGGGCAGTCGGCCCAGCCCAGCAGCGCCTGCGGGTCCACCCGGATGGGCGGCTCGACGAAGTGCACCGGGCCGTTGGAGGCGGCGATGAAACGCCCGGTGCCGATCAGCGTGAGGAACCCGGGGACGATCGACTGCTTGAGCTCCAACGTGGGCTCAAAAGCCAGCAGGTTGCCGGCCCGCACGGTGAGGTTGCCGTCGGTGAGGTCGTAGGAGTTGACGTCAAAGCCCCGGTCGGCCAGCAGCAGCTTGCCCTGCCCCTGCGCCACGATCCAGTCCCGGGCATACAGCGGCGAGTGGAAGTGGGCGGCGACCAGCGCGTCCAGCGGCCCGGCCGACAGCGACTCGAAACGGATCTGCCCGTAGTAGGCGATCATCTTGCCCTTCTGGGCGAACCACTGCCCGTTGAGGTCCACGCAGAAGGCGTAGGGGTTGACGTTGTCGTTGGACGGCAGGGACAGGTGGTTGAAGACGGGAACGCTCATCCGGACGCCTCAGATCTTCTTCTCACTGGCCTGCACGTACACGATGCCGTGGCCGGACAGCTCCAGCTGGAACGCCTCGCCCGAGCCGCGGCCGATCACATCCCGCAGCCCCAGGGAGGTCTTCAGCCGGGTGGTCACCTGCCCGCGGTGCGCCACATAGGCCTGCGGGTCGACGTAGATGGGCCGCTGCGGGCCGATGGGCAGTTCGATGACGCCGCCGTGCGACAGCAGGCCCACCGAACCGTGGCCGGTCAAGGCGGTGGTGAACAGGCCCTGGCCGGTCACCTGGCCGCGGATCACGCCGGCCAGCCCGCCCTGTTCGCCCAGGAACACGGTGTCCGCCCGCAGGCTCGCGTCGTAGACCAGCAGCCGGTCGGCCTCCGCATACAGGGTGTCGCCCTGCAGCTCGACCACGGTCACATCCAGCCCGCCGTGCCCGAACATCACGCTGCCCTGGCCGGTGACCCGCATCAGCGGGACGCTCTCGCCGGCCATGGCCCGGCCGATGGCGCCGGTGATGCCCGCCCCGGCGGTGACGGTCGGCTCGAAGTGGACGCGGCCCACATAGGCCAGCATCGCGCCGCGCCTGCTGTACAGCTCCCGGCCCGGGCCGACCGGTGCCTGGAGCATCTTGCCGTTGATGGGGCTGAATCCGGGCATCGTCAAAACTCCATGATCCCGCCGCCGCGTTCGGCCGGCTGAACGTAGACCACCCCGTGGCCCTGGTAGCGCAGCTGCACGCTCTCCCCCGACCCCTGGCCGAGGACGGTGCGCCAGTTGACGTCGGTGACGAGGTCCTGCTGCAGCTGCCCGCGGTGCGCCACGTAGGCCTGCGGGTCCACGCACAGCGGCACGCCGGGAGTGACCTCCAGGGCGATCGCCGGGCCGTCGGACAGGATCGCCACCATGCCGTGCCCCTCGACCTTGGTGGTGGCCAGGCCCTGCCCGGTGGTCATCCCGCGCAGCCCGGTGAACTGCACCCCGGTGCGCAGCTGCGGCTCATAGGCCAGCAGGCTCTCGGACTCCACGAACAAGGTGTCGCCCTGTAGCGGGATCAAGGTGATCTCGGTGGCCTCATGGGCCAGGTACACCGTGCCGTGGCCGGTGACCTCCATCATGGTCATGCTCTCCCCCGCCACCCGGCGGCGGATCGCCCCGCGCAGCCCTTCGCCCCCGGTGAGCCCCTGGCGTTTGAAGCTCATCTGACCGTCGTAGGCGACCATGGAGCCGTTCATCGCCACGACGGTCTCGCCCATGAGGTCCACGGCGAGCACCTTCGAGCCGTTCAGCCGGAATTGCGCCACGAAGCCCCAACATACTGGACCTTTTTCGGCACGTCGTCTCAAATGCTGGAAACCTCCGGACCCATCGGCGCCCGGACCCGAACCGCCGGATTCGCCGCTCAAGGAGCCACTGGTCCGGTGACTGGGGGATCGTGGAAGATGTCCCCATGTGGTTCGCACCCGAGCGCCGCAGCGGGCGGCGCTGGATCGTGCCCGGCCTGACGCTGGCGGCGGGCCTGACGCTGGCGGTCGCACTGTCCCTGCAGGGCCGGACCGATGCGGGGCTGGCCGCGCTGGCGGTGCTGGCCGGGTACGCCGCCCACCTGGCCTACCGGCGGGACGAGCCGGCACTGCCGATCAGCGCCGCGTTCGGCAGCGGCCACCGGGCGCGCGCCCACCTGCGGGCCGCGGCGGTCACCGGGGACGTGACCGTGGCCGCCCTGGTGGGCGCGGTGGTGGTGCAGGCGCTGCGGGGCGGAGAGTGGCTGCCCTACCTGTGGCCGGCGGCACTGGCCGGAGTCGTGTACATGCTGTCGGCGATGATCGCAGGCCGGGGCGTGTAGCCCGCCTGAATTCCGGGCGGGTTTCCGTTCATCGGTCCCGTCCGGGTGATGCAGCCGTGTCCTCGTGGGCGTTCCGCCGCCGGTGCCCGTGATGTTCCGCCCGGTGGTGGATCTGCGCGCGGGCGCCGCAGCAGCGGTCAGCGGTCCGGTTCTCGGTCCGTCCGCCCGATCGCGTCCTCGGCCGGCCCCTGGAGCGCCAGCTCCTGGGCGAGGATCGCCGCCTGGACGCGGCTGCGCAGCCCCAGCTTGGCCAGGATCCGGCTGACGTGGGTCTTGGCGGTGGTCTCGGCCATGTTCAGCCGGGCGGCGATCTGCGCGTTGGACAGGCCCTCGCCCAGGCAGCCGAGCACCTGCCGTTCGCGCGGCGTCAGCTCGGCCGGCCCCGGCGGCGGGGAGGCCAGAGGGGCGGCGGGCCGCCCGGGCCGGGCGGCGAACTCCCGGATCAGCCGGCGGGTGACGGCGGGCGCCAAGATCCCCTCCCCCGCCGCCACCGTGCGCACCGCCTCGATCAGGCGGTCGGCGTCGATGTCCTTGAGCAGAAAGCCGGCCGCGCCCGCGCGCAGCGCGCCGAAGACGTACTCGTCCACATCGAAGGTGGTCAGCACCAGCACGTCCACCCCCAGGGCGGTCAGCTCGCCGGTGGCGGAGATGCCGTCCAGGCGGGGCATGCGCACGTCCATCAGCACCACATCGGGCCGCAGCCGGCGGGCCAGCTCCACCGCCTCCAGCCCGTCGGCGGCCTCCCCGGCCACCTCGATGTCCGGGGCCGAACGCAAGATCAGCACCAGTCCCGCGCGCACCGCCGCCTGGTCGTCGGCCACCAGCACCCTGATCACTGCCGCCGTCCCTCCTCCTCTTCGCCGTCGGGCGGGGCGGTCGGCAGCTCGGCCCGCACCCGCCAGCGCCCCGCGTCCGGGCCCGCCTGGAACGTCCCGCCCAGGATCGAGGCGCGCTCACGCATCCCGATCAGGCCGCTGCCGGCGCCGGGCAGCTCGGTCCGCTGCGCGCCCAGCGGGCTGTCGACGGTGATGCACAGCCGCTGAGGGTGATGCTCGATGAGCACCTCGGCGCGGCCGGGCCCGGCGTGCTTGAGCGCGTTGGTCAGCGACTCCTGGACGATGCGGTAGGCGGCCAGCTCGACGGCGGCGGGCAGCTCCCGCACCGTCCCGGTCACCTTCAGCCCCACCGTCAGGTCGGGCCGGGCGGCGCGTTCGGCCAGTTGCTCCAGGTCGGCCAGCCGGGGGGCGGCGGGCGAGTCGGCCTCCTCCCGGCGCCCCTCGCGCAGCAGGCCGATCATGCGGCGCATCTCCGCCAGCCCCTGCACGCTGTTCTCCCTGATCACGGTCATGGCCCGGTGGACGCTGTCGCGGTCCATGTCGGGCAGCCGCAGCAGCGCCGCAGAGTGCAGCGCCACCGCGCTGAGATGGCCGGCGACCACATCGTGCAGCTCGCGGGCCATCCGGGCGCGTTCGGCCGCCACCGCGTTGCGCCGGTCCAGTTCCGCCAGGCGGGCCAGCTGCTCGGCCCGCTGCCGTTCCAGCTCGGCCCTGTCGCGGTGGCCGCGCACCACCATCGCGGTCAGCACCGGGCTGACGAAGGTCATCCCGGCGACCCCGCCGACGATGACCGCCGCCCGCCAGTCGGCGGCCAGCGGCAGGGCCGCGCCGGCCAGCAGCACGGTGACGGCCGCCGTGGCGACCAGCAGCCGCTCACCCGTGCGGCGCGGCCCGTACAGGCCGGCGGCGTACAGCGCGTCGGTGTAGATCAGCAGGGTGCCCAGGCTGGGGCCCAGCGCGATGTCGGCGATCGCGGCCGGGGTGGCGATGGCCAGGTCGGTCAGCGGGGAGGTGCGCCGGAACAGCATGGCCGTGCACACGCCCAGCAGCGGCAGCACGCGCCAGCCGACCGCCGGGCCGGTGCCCTCGGCGCTCCAGTGGCTGTATCCGCGGGCGCTGAGCACCAGCAGTCCGCCTGCCAGCGCCGCGACGGCCAGCAGCAGGTCCTGACGGGTGGTGAGGCCGGTGGAACGCACCCGTCCATCTCACCATCTTCGCCGCAAAGGCACTTCCGCCCGGTCTCCTTCCCGGCGCGGAGGCGCCGGCCGCGGTCGTACATCCTTTGGAGGATGCCGCATTTCGGCAGGCGTGCGGAGAATCCGCCGGTTTCCCGCCGGGAGGATCGAAGCATGGACGACAACGGTGGGAACGCCCTGCTGCTCGGCGTCATCATCGGCTGCGAGATCGGCTTTTGGGTGCTGCTGCTGGCCGGGCTGGCCGCCCGCTACCTGCTGCGGATGCGGCGCACCGGCGCGGCGCTGCTGGTGAGCGTGCCCCTGGTGGACCTGGTGCTGCTGGCGGCCACGGTGATCGACCTGCGCGGCGGGGCCACGGCGCACTTCACCCATGGGCTGGCCGCGGCCTACATCGGCTTCTCGGTGGCGTTCGGGCACAGCATGATCCGCTGGGCGGACGCGCGCTTTGCGCACCGCTTCGCCGGCGGTCCCCCGCCGCCCAAGCCGCCCAAATACGGGATGGCGCGGGCCCGCTACGAGTGGCGCGAGTTCGGCAAGGCGTTCGTGGCCTGGGCGATCAGCTGCGCGCTGCTGCTCGGCGCGGTCGTCTTGGTGGGCGACGTCGAGCGCACCCGGGAGCTGCTGGTGTGGGTCGGCCGGCTGACGATGGTGCTGGGGATCTGGGCGCTGTGGCCGATCTCCTACACGATCTGGCCCGCCAAGCCGAAGGACGGCGCGCCGGCCCTGGAACGGGAACGGGTGCACTGACGCAGGCGGGAGGCCGTCCTGCCGGCTCGCGTACGCGGGAAGGCTCAGGGGAACCGGCAAGTGGTGGGGCCGCCCCGGTCCGGGGCGGCCCCACCGCTGTGCGCATGAGCCGCCCGCCTCTCCCCCAGGTGCACCGCACTCGTCCCACAAGGGGACGGCATCAGCACGTCAGCAGACGTCGAACGCCCTCCACTGGGCCGCACCCGGGCTCCGTCTCCCGCCGGGCGCAGGCGAACGTCTCCGCCCGGCGGCCGGGCGGAGACGGAACGCGAAGGTCTGTCAGACGTTGAAGCCGAGGGCCCGCAGCTGCTCGCGGCCCTCCTCGGTGATCTTGTCGGGGCCCCACGGGGGCAGCCAGACCCAGTTGATCTTGACTTCCTTGACCAGGCCGTCCAGGGCGCTGGCGGCCTGATCCTCGATCACGTCGGTGAGAGGGCAGGCGGCGCTGGTCAGCGTCATGTCCAAGGTCGCCACCCCGTCGACGACGTCGATGCCGTAGACCAGGCCGAGGTCGACGACGTTGATGCCGAGCTCGGGGTCCACGACGTCCTTGAGGGCCTCCAGGATCTCCTCGTGCTCAGGGGCGGACTCGGCGGTCTGCTGCTCGGGTGCCGTGGTCTCGGTCTCGCTCATGGTGCCTCTCCCAGGGCTCGGGCGGTCGCGTCCTTCCACGCCATCCAGGCGAGCAGGGCGCACTTGACGCGGGCGGGGTACTTGGAGACCCCGGCGAAGGCGACGGCGTCCTCCAGGATCTCCTCGTTCGGCTCGGCCTGGCCGCGCGACTGCATCAGGGCCAGGAACTCATCGCCCACGGCCATGGCCTCCTTGACCGACTTGCCGATCAGCAACTCGCTCATCACCGAGGCGCTGGCCTGGCTGATGGAGCAGCCCATCGACTCGTAGGAGACGTCGGCGACGACGGCGTCGACCCCCTGCCCCTCCAGGTGCACGCGCAAGGTCACCTCGTCGCCGCAGGTGGGGTTGACGTGGTGCACCTCGGCCTCGTACGGCTCCCGCAGCCCCTTGTGGTGGGGGTTGCGGTAGTGGTCCAGGATGATCTCCTGGTACATCGACTCGAGCTGCATGGCGTCCTTCCTGCGGCGACCCGGTGGCCGGGTGCGTCTATCCGGTGCGTCGGTGTGGTGAAACCGCAAAAACGGTCACAGTGTTCCGAAGAACTTCTGGGCGTGCCGCACCCCTTCGGCGAGGGCGTCCACGTCCGCCAGGGTGTTGTAGACGTAGAAGGTCGCCCGCGTGGTCGCCGGGATGCCGAAGCGGCGGCAGATCGGCCAGGCGCAGTGGTGCCCGACGCGGACCGCCACGCCCAGCTCGTCCAGCACCTGTCCCACGTCGTGCGGGTGCAGGTCGTCGACCACGAACGAGACCGCGCCGCCGCGCGCCTCGGTGGAGCGGGGGCCGATGATGCGCACGCCGGGCAGCTGCCCGAGCTTCTCCAGGGCGTAGCCGGTGAGCGTCTCCTCGTGCGCCTGGACCTTGTCCATGCCCAGGGCCGACAGGTAGTCGCAGGCCGCGGCGAGCCCGACCGCCTGGGCGGTCATCGGCACCCCGGCCTCAAAGCGCTGGGGCGGCGGCAGGAAGGTGGACTCCTCCATGCGCACCACCTCGATCATCGACCCGCCGGTGATGAACGGGGGCATGGCCTCCAGCAGCTCGCGGCGTCCCCACAGCACGCCGATCCCCGAGGGGCCGAGCATCTTGTGGCCGGAGAAGGCCACGAAGTCCACGCCCAGCGCGGTCACGTCCACCGGCTGGTGCGGCACCGACTGGGCGGCATCCAGCAGCACCAGGGCGCCGACCTGGCGGGCTCGGGCGACGATCCGTTCCACCGGGGGGATGGTGCCGAGCACGTTGGACTGGTGGGTCAGTGCCACCAGCTTGGTGCGCTCGGTGATCAGCTCCTCCAGGTTCGACAGGTCCAGCCGGCCCTCGTCGGTGATGCCGAACCAGCGGAGCGCAGCCCCGGTGCGGCGGCACAGCTGCTGCCAGGGCACCAGGTTGGCGTGGTGCTCCATCTCCGTGGTGACGATCTCATCGCCGGGGCCGACGCGGAACCGTTCGGCCTCGGGGCCGGCGGTGGCGGCGTTGCTCAGCGAGTAGGCCACCAGGTTGATCGACTCGGTGGCGTTCTTGGTGAACACGATCTCGCCGGGCGCCGCCCCGATGAAGGAGGCCACGGTGGCGCGGGCGCGTTCGAAGGCGTCGGTGGCCTCCTCGGCCAGCAGGTGCGCGCCGCGGTGCACGGCGGCGTTGTGCCGCTCGTAGAACTCCCGTTCGGCGTCCAGCACCTGGTAGGGCTTTTGGGAGGTGGCGCCGGAGTCGAGGTAGACCAGCGGACGCCCGCCGCGGACGGTGCGCGCCAGCAGCGGGAAGTCCTTTTTGATCTCCTCGGGCAGCAGGAAGCTCATCGGCGTCCTCCGCTCTTTCGCGCGGCGGTCATGCGGACGCGCCCGCCTTCACGTACTTTTCGTAGCCCTCGTTCTCCAGCACCTCGGCCAGCTCCGGACCGCCGGCCTCGACGATCTGCCCGCCGGCGAAGACGTGCACGAAGTCGGGCTTCACATAGCGCAGGATGCGGGTGTAGTGGGTGATCAGCAGCACCCCGGTGTCGCCGCCGGCGCTGAAGCGGTTGATGCCCTCGGAGACCACCTTCAGGGCATCGACGTCCAGCCCGGAGTCGGTCTCGTCCAGCACCGCGATCTTGGGCTTGAGCATCTCCAGCTGCAGGATCTCGTGGCGCTTCTTCTCGCCGCCGGAGAAGCCCTCGTTCAGGCTGCGCTGGGCGAAGGCCGGGTCGATGGACAGCGCCTCCATGGCGGCCTTCATCTCCTTGGTGAACTCCCGCAGCTTGGGCGCCTGCCCGCGCACCGCGGTGACCGCCGAGCGCAGGAAGTTCGACACCGACACCCCCGGCACCTCCACCGGGTACTGCATGGCCAAGAACAGGCCGGCGCGGGCGCGCTCGTCCACGCTCATGGCCAGCACGTCCTCGCCGTCCAGCGTGATGGAGCCGGAGGTGACCTGGTACTTGGGGTGCCCGGCGATCGCGTACGCCAGGGTGGACTTGCCCGAGCCGTTGGGCCCCATGATCGCGTGGGTCTCGCCGGCGCGGACGGTCAGATCGACACCGCGCAGGATCTCCTTGGCGCCGTCGGAGCCGTCCCCGACGGAGACATGGAGGTCGCGGATCTCTAGCGTGGCCATATCTATCGTGAAACCTTCTGTCGTCGTCTTCAGGTCTGGTCGGTGGATGCGGGACGCAGCGACACGTGCACCTGGCCGTCGCTGACCCGGACCCGGTAGGTCGGCACCGGCGCGCTGGCCGGCGGGTTGGTGGGCTTGCCGGTGCGCAGATCGAAGCAGGAGCCGTGCAGCCAGCACTCGATGGCGCCGTCGTAGACCTCGCCTTCGGACAGCGCGACCTCGGCGTGCGAGCACACGTCGTGCAGCGCGAACACCTCGCCGCCGGTGCGCACCAGCGCCACCGGAGTGTCGTCGATCTCCACCGCCAGCGCCCCGTCCTCGGGGATGTCCTCCAGCGCGCAGACCTTGACGAACCCGTCCTGCTCCCCGCTCATCGCTCCAACTCCGCCTCGATCGCCGCCTGCACCTTCTCGCGGATCTCGGGAACCTCGATGCGCTCGACGAGCTGCCCGAGGAAGCCGAGCACCACCATGCGCCGCGCGTCCTCCTTGGAGATGCCGCGGGCCTGCAGGTAGAACAGGTGCTCATCGTCCAGGCGGCCGCTGGCGCTGGCGTGCCCGGCGCCGACCACCTCGCCGGTGAGGATCTCCAGGTTGGGCACCGAGTCGACGCGGGTGCCGTCGGTGAGCACCAGGTTGCGGTTGAGCTCGTAGGTGTCGGTGCCCTCGCCCTCGGCCCGGATGATCACATCGCCGATCCACACCGCGTGCGCGTCCTGTCCCTGCAGCGCGCCGCGGTAGTCCACGCGGCTGCGGCAGTGCGGGACGGCGTGGTCCACCAGCAGCCGGTGCTCGATGTGCTGGCCGGCGTCCACGAAGTACACCCCGTACAGCTCGGCGTCGCCGCCGGGGGCGGTGTAGGCGACCGACGGGGCGATGCGCAGCAGGTCGCCGCCGAGGGAGACGGCGAAGCCGGTGAAGGAGGCGTCGCGGCCCAGCCGGGCGTGCTGGTGGGACAGGTGGACGGCGTCGTCGGCCCAGTCCTGGACGCTGATCACCGACAGTTTGGCGCCGTCGCCGACCACGAACTCCACGTTGTCGGCGTAGGTGGCCGAGCCGGTGTGCGCCAGCACCACGGTGGCCTGCGCGAACGGCTCGACGACCACGGTGGTGTGGCCGTAGGCGGCCTGGGCGGCGTCCCGGCCGGTGATGCGCAGCACGGTGGGCTGGGAGGCGACGGCCTCCTTGGGGACGGTGAGGACGGTGGCCTCGGTGAAGGACGAGTAGGCCTGGGCGCTGACCCGGTCGGTGGGCGCGTACGCGCCGCCCAGCCGGGGGTCGTCGCGGCCCACCCGCTCGACCTTGACCTCGGGGGCCGCCTCGATCACGACGTCCACTTCTCCGCCGCCCTCGGCGCCCTTGTGGAGGTCGCGCAGCCGGCGCAGCGGGGTGAAGCGCCACTCCTCCTCGCGGCCGGTGGGCACGGGGAAGTCCGCCACGTCGTAGGAGGACTTGCCGTGCAGGGTCGACAGAGGCTTGGTCTCCAGCCCCATCAGCCGACGGCTCCTTCCATCTGCAGTTCGATCAGGCGGTTGAGTTCGAGGGCGTACTCCATGGGCAGCTCGCGCGCGATGGGCTCGACGAACCCGCGCACGATCATCGCCATGGCCTCCTCCTCGCTCAGGCCGCGGCTCATCAGGTAGAACAGCTGGTCCTCGGAGACCTTGGAGACGGTGGCCTCGTGCCCCATCTCCACGTCGTCCTCGCGGACGTCCACATACGGGTAGGTGTCGGAGCGGCTGATGGTGTCGACCAGCAGCGCGTCGCACTTGACGGTGGACTTGGAGCGCACCGCGCCCTCCTGCACCTGCACCAGGCCGCGGTAGGAGGTGCGGCCGCCGCCGCGCGCCACCGACTTGGAGACGATGGTGCTGGAGGTGTTCGGCGCGGCGTGCACCATCTTGGCGCCGGCGTCCTGGTGCTGGCCCTCCCCGGCGAACGCGATCGACAGGGTCTCGCCCTTGGCGTGCTCGCCCAGCAGGTAGACCGCCGGGTACTTCATGGTGACCTTGGAGCCGATGTTGCCGTCGATCCACTCCATGGTGGCGCCCTCGTAGGCGACGGCGCGCTTGGTCACCAGGTTGTAGACGTTGTTGGACCAGTTCTGGATGGTGGTGTAGCGGCAGCGGGCGTTCTTCTTGACGATGATCTCCACCACCGCCGAGTGCAGCGAGTCCGACGAGTAGATCGGCGCGGTGCACCCTTCGACATAGTGCACATAGGCGCCCTCGTCGACGATGATCAACGTCCGCTCGAACTGGCCCATGTTCTCGGTGTTGATCCGGAAGTAGGCCTGCAGCGGGATCTCCACGTGCACGCCCGGCGGCACGTAGATGAACGAGCCGCCCGACCACACCGCGGTGTTGAGCGCGGCGAACTTGTTGTCGCCGGCGGGGATGACCGTGCCGAAGTACTCCTTGAAGAACTCCGGGTACTCGCGCAGCCCGGTGTCGGTGTCGACGAAGATGACGCCCTTGCGCTCCAGGTCGTCGCGGATCTTGTGGTAGACGACCTCCGACTCGTACTGGGCGGCCACCCCGGCCACCAGGCGCTGCTTCTCGGCCTCGGGGATGCCGAGCTTGTCGTAGGTGTTCTTGATGTCGGCCGGCAGGTCGTCCCAGGTGGTGGCCTGCTTTTCGGTGGAGCGGACGAAGTATTTGATGTTGTCGAAGTCGATGTCGGTCAGGTCCGCGCCCCAGGTCGGCAGCGGCTTCTTCTCAAACAGCCGCAGCCCCTTCAGGCGCAGCTCCAGCATCCACTGCGGTTCGTTCTTCTTGGCCGAGATGTCACGGACGACCTCCTCGTTCAGGCCGCGCCGGGCGGTGGCCCCGGCGATGTCGGGGTCGGCCCAGCCGAACCGGTACCGGTCGAACCCCTCCAGCTCGGGGTGGGTCTCAACAGTCATAGGGAGGTCCTCCCGGACTCCTCGTCGTCGGTGTGCGTTGCGGTGTCGTGGCCCGCTGCGGCGCGCAGGTCGCGCGGGCTGACGTGCGTGGTGCAGATCCCATCGCCATGGGCGATGGTGGCCAGCCGCTGGACGGGGGTGCCCAGCAGCCTGCTGAAGGCCTCGGTCTCGGCCTCGCACAGCTGCGGGAACTCCGCTGCGACGTGCGCGACCGGGCAGTGGTGCTGGCACAGCTGCTCGCCGCCGGCGCGGGGCGAACGGCCGGCCGCGGCGGCATAGCCGTCGGCCGACAGCGCCTCGGCCAGCGCCCGGACCCGATGCTGCGGCGGGGCGGCGCGGACCACCGGATGGTAGCGCCGCTCCAGCTCGGCGACCTGCCGGCGGGCGAACTCGGCGACGGCGCCGGGACCGGCCTTTTCGGCCAGGAAGCGCAGCGCCGCGCCGGCCAGGTCGTCGTAGGCGTGCACGAAGGCGCTGCGCCCGGCGTCGGTGATGGCGAACCACTTGGCGGGACGGCCGCGTCCCCGGCCGCCCTGCGGACGCACCCGCCTAACCTCGATCATGCCCTCGACCAGCAGCGCGTCCAGGTGCCGCCGGACGGCGGCGGGGGTGAGCCCGACCCGCTCCCCCAGCGCGGAGGCGGTGATCGGGCCGTGCTCGAGGATCAGCCGGGCCACGCGGGCGCGCGTGCTGCGCTCGCCGTGCCCGTCCGCGGCGAACGACGGCATGACGGAGGCGCGCACGCCGCCGCTGCCCGTCTGCTCGCCCACGTTTTTCACAACATCAGTGTGGCGTAATTCCTTCCCGGTGCACAAACGTACCGACGTGCCATCCCTCACGCAGGAAAGCCTTACCTAAGCTGCGCCGCCCGCCCGGCCGGCGGTCCCGGGCAGCAGCGCCACGGGGCAGGGGGCGGCCCGGACGATCTTGCCGGAGACGCCGCCCAGGAAGACCTGGCGCAACGGCCCGTGGCTGCCGGACATGCAGGCCAGCAGCTCCCCCGGCGGCCAGTGGCAGTTGCGCACGGCCCCCTCGATGCCGTCGCCCTCGGCCACCTGGGTGGTCACCTGAGTGTGGCCGGACAGCAGCTCGGCCGCCGCCTGCAGGTCGCGCACGGCGTACTCGCGCTGGCGCCGCATGATCTCCTCGCCGCGCAGCACGCCGCTCAGCCAAGAGGGCCGCTCCAGCAGCGTCAGCAGCCGGATCGGCACATCCAACCGCCTAGCCAACCGCAACGCGGCGGCCAGCCCCAGCTCCGAGCCGCGGCTGGGGCGGTGGGCGACGGTCAGCCCGCTCAGCCGCGCCGGCGGGCCGGCCGCATAGCCGCGCGGGGCCATCAGCACGGGGACGGGAGAACCGTGCAGCAGCTGGTCGGCGGTGCTGCCGATGACGATCCGCCCCGCCGGGCCGCCCGGCGCCGAACCGATCACGATCAGGTCGGCGCCCTCCCGTTCGGCCGTCTCGATGAGCCCGCGCCCGCTGCCCCGGTGCGCCCCCGTCGCCGTCCGCACCCGTTCGGCGGGCATGCGCCCGGCGAGCCGGTCACGGGCCTGCTCGACGGCGGAGCGGGCGTATCCGCGGACGTGGCCCAGCCACTCGGCGTCCACCCGGCCGGGGCCGGGGACCGGCCAGGGCGGCGGGTAGATGCAGGCGACGGTCAGCGGAGAACCGTCGGCATCGGCGACCAGACGGGCCAGCTCCAGGGCGTCGTCGCCGCGTTCGTCCGGCAGATACCCCACCAGGACGCGTCCGCTCACCCGCGCTCCCTCCCCCGCCCCGCCCCGGCGTGCGCCAGGTGCGAGCGGCGGTAGCCGTAGGCGAAGTAGACCAGCAGCCCCACCAGCGTCCACAGCGCGAACACCACCCAGGTGATGGCGTTGAGCCTGATCATCAGGTACACGCAGAACACCACGCCCAGCAGCGGGGTGAAGGGGAACAGCGGTGTGCGGAAGCTGCGCGGCATCGCCGGCTTGGTCCTGCGCAGCACCATCACCCCCACGTTGACCAGGGCGAAGGCGAACAGGGTGCCGATGCTGGTGGCGTCGGCCAGCCGGCCCAGCGGCACCAGCGCCGCCAGCACCGCGATGAACAGCGACACCAGCACGATGTTGGCGGTGGGCACCGCGGTGCGCGGGTTCACCTTCTGGAAGACCTCGGGGATCAGCCCGTCCCGCGACATGGCGAACAGGATGCGGGTCTGGCCGTACATCACGGTCAGCACCACGCTGGCGATGGCGATCACCGCGCCCAGCGACAGCACCACCGACGGCCAGCCCTGCCCGGTGGCCACCTCCAGCACCACCGCCAGCGACGCCTCGGTGCCGCCCTCGGCGAAGTCGCTCCAGTGCATCGCCGCCACCGCGGTCAGCCCCACCAGCACGTACAGGGCGGTGACGATGGCCAGCGACAGCACGATGGCCAGCGGCAGGTCCCGCCGGGGGTTGCGGGCCTCCTCCCCGGCGGTGGAGGCGGCGTCGAAGCCGATGTAGGAGAAGAACACCCGGGCGCCGGCGGCGCTGATCCCGGCCGCTCCCAGCGGTGCGAACGGCTCCAGGTTGCCGCGGCGGAAGGCGAGGGCCGCCACCAGGCAGAAGAACACCAGCACGCCGATCTTCAAAAAGACCATGACGGTGTTGACGGTGGCGCTCTCGGAGGTCCCGCGCAGCAGCAGGAAGGTGGCGATGAGGACGACGACCACCGCCGGCACGTTGATCACGCCGCCCTCCTGCCCGCCGGGCGGGTAGCTGATGGCGGCGGGCATGGTGAACCCCGCCGTCTGGGCGAAGAACTCGTTGAGGTACTGCCCCCAGCCCACCGCCACGGCCGACACCGACACCCCGTACTCCAGCAGCAGGCACCAGCCGCACACCCAGGCGACCAGCTCGCCCATGGTGGCGTAGGTGTAGGAGTAGGAGGATCCGGAGACCGGGATCGTGCCCGCCAGCTCCGCATACGACAGCGCCGAGAACAGGGCGGTCAGCGCCGCCAGCACGAACGACAGCACGATCGCCGGCCCGGCCAGCGGCACGGCCTCGCCGAGGATCACGAAGATGCCGGTGCCCAGCGTGGCGCCGACGCTGAAGAAGGTCAGCTGCAGCAGGCCCATCGTGCGCTTCAGGTCGCCGCCCTCGCCGTGGCCGCCCTCGGCGACGATCCGGTCGACCGGCTTGGTGCGCAGCAGGTTGCGCAACAGGGAACCCCACGGTGAACCGTGCCGGGCCCCTGCCTGCCTGGTGCCCACGAATCCCCCCGGTGTCCCCAGCGCCCACCGGCGGCCGGCGCCTTCCGGCGAAGCCGCTCGCTGGGAATGCCCGTGCCGCCGGCCGGCAAACCCCGGCCGGCGGGGGGCGTGCCGCGACGCGGCCGGGGCCGACCTAGACTCGGGGGCATGAGTCCCCCCGGCCAGGCCGCGGTCGAGCTGAACGCGCTGGTGAAGCGCTATGGCGCCACCACCGCGGTGGACGGTCTTTCGCTGCGCGCCGAGCGCGGCGCGATCACCGCGCTGCTCGGTCCCAACGGCGCGGGCAAGACCACCACGATCGAGATCTGCGAGGGCTACCGGCGACCCGACGGCGGCACCGTGCGGGTGCTCGGGCTGGACCCGCTGCGCGATGCCCGGGCGCTGCGTCCCCGGGTGGGGGTGATGCCGCAGTCGGGCGGGGTGCCGGGCACCGCCCGCGCCGGGGAGTTCCTGCGCCTGATCGCCGCCTTCTACGCCCGCCCGCTGGACCCGGCGGCGCTGCTGGAGCGGCTGGGGCTGAGCGGGCACGTCCGCACCCCCTTCCGGCGGCTGTCGGGCGGCCAGCAGCAGCGATTGTCGCTGGCCGCCGCCGTGATCGGCCGGCCGGAGCTGGTGTTCTTGGACGAGCCGACCGCCGGGCTGGACCCGCAGGCCCGGCACGCCACCTGGGAGCTGGTGAGTGAGCTGCGGCGGGCCGGGGTGAGCGTGATCTTGACCACCCACCACATGGACGAGGCCGAACGCCTGGCCGACCGGGTGGTGATCGTCGACCGGGGCCGGGTGGTGGCCGAGGGCACCCCCGCCGAGCTGACCGGCGCCGAGCGGCAGCTGCGGTTTCGCGCCCGGCCCGGGCTGGGGCTGGATGAGCTGCTGGCGGCGCTGCCGCCCGGCAGCGCCGCCAAGGAGTCCCCGGCCGGTCACTACCTGATCGAGGGCGAGGTGGGACCGGAGCTGCTGGCCACGGTGACCGCCTGGTGCGCCTCCCACGGGGTGATGACCGAGGACCTGCGGATCGAGCGGCGCACCCTGGAGGATGTGTTCTTGGAGCTGACCGGACGGGAGCTGCGGTCGTGACGGGCGCTCCCGCACTGGACCTGACCCCCGCGCCGGGCGCGGCGCCGCTGCCGAGGATGGTGCTCGCCCAGGCCGCCTTCGAGCTGCGCGGCATGCTGCGCAACGGGGAGCAGCTGCTGCTCACCATGATCATCCCGGTGCTGCTGCTGGTGCTGTTCTCCACCACCGCCCTGCTGGATCTGGGCCCCGGCGAGCGGGTGGACTTCCTGGCGCCGGGAGTGCTGGCGCTGGCGGTGATGTCGACGTCCTTCACCGGGCAGGCCATCGCCACCGGTTTCGAGCGGCGCTACGGGGCGCTCAAACGGCTGGGCGCCACCCCGCTGCCGCGCAGCGGGCTGATCGTCGCCAAGACGCTGGCGATCCTGGCCGTGGAGGCGGTGCAGACCGCGCTGATCTGCGCGGTGGCGCTGGCGCTGGGCTGGAGCCCCCACGGCGGGTTCGGCGGGGCGCCGGCCGTGGCGGTGCTGCTGCTGGCCGGCACCGCCGCCTTCAGCGGTTTCGGGCTGCTGATGGCCGGGACGCTGCGGGCCGAGGCCACGCTGGCCGCCGCCAACCTGGTCTACCTGCTGCTGCTGGCGCTGGGGGGCGTGGTGTTCCCGCTCACCGAGTTCCCCGGCCCGGTGGCGGCGGTGCTGGAGGCGCTGCCGATCGCGGCGCTGGCCGAAGGGCTGCGGCAGGTCCTGCAGCAGGGCACGGCCCTGCCGGTCGCCTCCCTGCTGGTCCTGCTGGCCTGGGCGGCGGTGGGACTGGCCCTGGCGGCCCGGTTCTTCCGGTGGGAATGAGTGGCCGCCTCGGTTGACTCCTCCGGCTCGCTGGGGCCGCGGGGCTGGTCCCGGTGGGGCGGGCGAGCGCTGTCGCCGGCGTCGGTCCCGCCGCCGGTGCTGGTGCTGCTGGGCGTGGTGTCGGTGCAGGTCGGCGCGGGCCTGGCCAAGCATCTGTTCGCGGCGCTGCCGCCGGTGGCGGTGGCGTCGCTGCGCCTTGCGACCTCGGCGCTGGTGCTGGGCGTGCTCGGCCGCCGGGCGCTGCGCACGCTGACCCGCGACCACTCCTGGGGCGACCTGGGCGTGGCCGCCGCCTTCGGGCTGACGCTGGCGGTGATGAACACCGCCATCTACCTGTCGTTCGCCCGGATTCCGCTGGGCGTGGCGGTGACCATCGAGTTCCTCGGCCCGCTGGCGGTCTCCATCGCCGCCTCCCGGCGCCTGCTGGACCTGTTGTGGGCGGTGCTGGCGTTCGCCGGGGTGGCGCTGCTGGCCCGCGGCGACGGCGAGGTGAACCTCGCCGGGGTGGCGTTCGCCCTGGTGGCGGGCGCGGCATGGGCCGCCTACATCCTGCTCAGCGCGGCCACCGGCCGGCGTTTTCCCGGGTCGGTGGGGCTCACGGCGGCCAGCGCGGTGGCGGCGGCGGTGATGCTGCCGCTGGGCGCGGCCACCGCGGGGACGGCGCTGCTGGCGCCGCAGTGGCTGCTGCTGGGCCTGGGCGTGGGGCTGCTGTCGTCGGTGATCCCCTACACCCTGGAGCTGGAGGCGCTGCGCCGGATGCCGGCGCGGGTCTTCGGGATCTTGATGAGCCTGGAGCCGGCCGTGGCGGCCCTGGTGGGGCTGCTGGTGCTGGGCGAGGTCCTGTCGGTCCTGGAGTGGGCCGCCATCGGCTGCGTCATGGTCGCCTGCATCGGCGCCACCCGGGAACGCGAGGGCTGACCGGCCCGCAGGCAGGCGGTCAGGCGGGCTGCGGACGAGGGTTGCCCAACTGCGCGCCCGCGGACCCGGCCCCGGCCGGCGGCGCGGCGGACTCGGCGGAGGCCAGAGGACCGCGCTCGCGGGTGGCGAAGGCCACGTTCAGCACCGCGATCCACACCAGTGCCGAGCCCAGCATGTGCAGGCCCACCAGCAGTGCCGGGACGCCCAGGAAGTACTGGATGTAGCCGATCGCGCCCTGGGCCGCCTCCACCGCCAGCAGCGTCAGCGCCGCACGCCGCACCCGCGGGGGGGCGTCGTGGCGCCACAGCCCGGCCAGCAGGGCGACGGTGAGCGCCACGGTGAGCCAGGCCAGCAGGCTGTGCACCCGGGTGACCTGCTCGATGGCGAAGTCGAACCGCTCAGCCCGGTCGTCGCCGGCGTGCGGGCCGGTGCCGGTGACGACGGTGCCCGCCACCATCAGCAGCCCCGTCACCCACACCAGGGCCAGCGCCAGGGCGCGCAGCCGGCGGTCCACCAGGACGCGCACCGGCCCGTCCCCCTCCCCGGCGCGCACGTACAGGGCCACGCAGGCGATGAGCAGCAGCGGCGAGAGCATGAAGTGCCCGGCCACCGTCACCGGGTGCAGGTCGGTGAGCACCGTCACCCCGCCCCAGACCGCCTGGGCCACCACGCCCAGCGGCTGGACCGCCGCCAGGTACACCAGGTCGCGCCGGCGGGGCACCGTGCGCAGCGCCGCCACGAACACCGCGACCGCGACCGCCAGGATCGCAAAGGTCAGCGTCCGGTTGCCGAACTCGATGGCCATGTGGACCGGCGAGTGGCCCGGCGCGGAAGTCGGGATCATGCTCTCCGGGGTGCACTTGGGCCAGGTGGAGCAGCCCAGGCCGGACTTGGTGAGCCGGACCGCCCCGCCGGTGACGATGATCCCGGCGTTGACGACCACCGACAGCAGGGCCAGCAGCCGCAGCGAGGACGGGGTCGGCCGCCACACCGCATCGCGCGCTCTGGCCAGGGGGTTCTTGGAACGCTCGGCCACGGGTTCATCGTATGGCCGCCCCCGGAAGGTCCCGTCCACACCCCCTGGCCCGCTGTCAAGGGCCGGGGCGGTGGAAGCCGGACGGGTTCCCGCCCGCCCACGGAGGTCCCGCCGGGCCGTGCAGCGGGGCGTGCAGGAACGCCTGGCGGGCCAGCGCCATCAGCCCCAGCAGCGCATCCCGCCGGTGGGCCAGCCAGGCGGGGTCGGCGGTGCCCCGCTCGGCCCGTTTGTGCAGCAGCGCCAGCTCGGTGGCGGCCAGCTGGTAGTCGCCCATGGCCCGGGCCGCCGCCGGGCCGCCGACCTCGCGGGCCCACCGGCGGGCCGCCCGGCGGCTGGACAGCCGGCCGAGCATCTGCACGTCCTGCGGGGTCACCAGGCCGGTGCTCTCATACAGCGGCAGGTAGCGGCCGATGCGCTGGACGGTGCCGCGCCGCTCCACCAGCACGATCAGCACGAGCACCACCAGCAGGCAGAAGTCCAGGGCGTAGACGACCAGCAGCCCGGCCCCGCCGAAGGCGGTCGAGCCGTTCCACAACCCGTGCAGCACCATCGCGGCGGCCAGGCCCAGCAGCGGCGCCGCGACCCGCCCGTGCCGGTGGGTGGCCGCCCAGGCCACGCCCAGCCCCAGCATGGAGGTGAACAGCGGGTGGCTGAGCGGCGCGACCACCCCGCGCAGCACGAACACCGCGGTGAGCCGGTCGGCGCCGCCCTCCTCCAGCGCCCGCATGTAGTAGGTGATGTTCTCCATCATCGCGAAGCCGAGGCCGACCATGGCGGCGTAGATGAGACCGTCGGCGAACCCGTCGATCTCGGTGCGGCGGAACCACAGCAGGCCGAACAGCACCGCCCCTTTGAGGGATTCTTCGATCAGCGGGGCGCCCACCGTGGCGCTGACGAAGTGGCCGGTGGTCTCCCCGAAGATCGGCACGGTGAGGTAGATCATCCCGGCGGTGTTGAGGACCAGCGCGCCCAGCACCGCCACCCCGGCGCCCCACAGGAAGGCCAGCGCCACGGCGCGCGGCGGCTCCGGCTCCATCCGGTCCAGCGCCAGCACCAGCGCCACCAGCAGCGGGATCGGCAGCAGCGCCAGCAGCAGCGCGACCACGAAGTCCATCCGGCCGAACCAGGCGTACATGCCGAGCACGGCCAGCGCGCACAGTGAGGAGACGGTCAGCCCGGCGATGAGCCCGATGGAGGGCCGTCCGGGTATCCGCCCTTCCAGCACCGCTTTGGGATCTACGCGCGCCATGAGGTGAGCGTAATGGACGCGCCGCCGCGGGAGAGGTCCCGCGGCGGCGCGCACACGGTCGCGTTCACGTCGCCGGCTGCGCCCGGTCGCGTCAGTGCAGCAGCAGCGGGTCGAGGGCGACGGCGGTGAACAGCAGCGCCAGGTACACGTTCGACAGGTGGAAGAACCGCATCGGCCGCAGCTTCACGCCGCTGACGCCGGCCCGCACATCGCGCAGCAGCCGGTGCCCCTCGGCCAGGAACACCCCGCCCAGCACCGCCGCGACCGCCCCGTAGGCCACGCTCATGCCGGCGACCGGCCACAGCAGCAGCGAGAAGATCACCGTGGCCCAGGTGTAGAGCAGGCTCTCGATGACAACCCGCCGCTCGCCGGCCACCACCGGCAGCATCGGCACCCCGGCGACCGCGTAGTCCTCCCGGTAGCGCATCGCCAGCGTCCAGGTGTGCGGCGGCGTCCACCAGAACACCACCATGAACAGCACGAAGGGGGCCGCCGCCAGGCTCTCGGTGACGGCCGCCCAGCCGATCAGCACCGGCATGCACCCGGCGATGCCGCCCCACACCACGTTCTGGGCGGTGCGCCGCTTGAGCAGCAGCGAGTAGACGAAGACGTAGTAGACGATGGCCCCCGCCGACAGCGCCGCGGCCAGGGCGTTCACGGCCAGGACGAAGCCGGCGGTGGAGGCGATGGCCAACACGATGCCGAAGGTCAGCGCCCCGGCCGGGCTGACCTGGGCGCGGGCCAGCGGGCGGCGGCGGGTGCGGCGCATCTTGGCGTCGATGTCGCGGTCGATGAAGCAGTTGATGGCGTTGGCCGCGCCCGCGGACATGGTGCCGAAGGCCAGCGTCGCCAGCGCCGTGCCCACCGGCGGCAGCCCGCCGGCGGCCAGGAACATCGCCGGCAGCGTGGTGATCAGCAGCAGTTCGATGACCCGCGGTTTGGTCAGCGCCACATAGGCGCCCACCAGTGCGCCGAGCGAGCGGCGGGCCGCGGCCCGCGGCGCCGCCGGGGTGTCGGCCGGGACGGGGGCGGTCGTCCTGGCGACCGGGGTCCCGGGCTTGTTAATGAGCACCGTCACAGCTGGTCCATGTCCATGTATGTATTCCGAAGGTGCCCCGACCTTCGGCGGTGCCCCCCGAGCGGGCCGCACCTGGGCTTGTCGAGCTTGTGATTTCTGTCGCGGCCACTCCCGTCAACCGCGCAATCACTGTAATGCGCCGCCCGCGAGGGTCGCGCACCGGGTCGGCTCCGGGGAGGAGGCGAGGGATGGTCAAAGACCCGCCTGTGTGAGGCAAGCCCCACCCTGTACTTCCCCCTGCGGGGTGGTTAGCGGCGCAGCCGTGGGGGCAAGGGTCGAAGCGTACGGCGACACGCCGTCGCCGCCGCCCCTTCCGGCCGTTTCGGTGATCGAAGACAGGGGCCGCCGGTTGGATAGGGTTCGGAGGGCGCGGCGCGATGGCGCCCCGGCGGCGCGGGGCGTCTTGCGCGACGGCGACCGGTGATCCCCCGGCCGACCGGAATCGGGCGCGTTGGTCCAGGCAACGGTCCAGGCCGTACGGCGGAGAGTGAACAGCACACGCCCGTCCGCGGGACGGGCGCCGACCCCTGAGAGAGGAAGCTGAGCGTTCCGGTGACTACGGACAGCAGCACGTTTGAATGGTCCGACCTGGACCGGCGGGCGGTGGACGTGGTCCGCGCCCTGGCGATGGACGCGGTCGAGGAGGCGGGTTCGGGCCACCCGGGCACCGCGATGAGCCTGGCGCCGGCCGCCTACCTGCTCTTCCAGCGCTTCCTGCGGCACGACCCGACCGACCCGGCCTGGGTCGGCCGCGACCGGTTCGTGCTCTCGGCCGGGCACTCCAGCCTGACCCTCTACATCCAGCTGTACCTGTCGGGCTACGGGCTGGAGCTCAGCGACCTGAAGGCGTTGCGCAAGTGGGGCAGCCTGACCCCCGGCCACCCCGAGTACGGGCACACCGCCGGCGTGGAGACCACCACCGGCCCGCTGGGACAGGGCATCGCCAACGCGGTCGGCATGGCGATGGCGGCCCGCCGCGAGCGCGGCCTGTTCGACCCGGACGCCGAGCCGGGCCGCAGCCCCTTCGACCACACCATCTGGGTGATCGCCTCCGACGGCGACATCCAGGAGGGCATCAGCCACGAGGCCTCGGCGCTGGCCGGCCAC
>Ga0207874_1001130_pt1 | contig 32468 bp, 26 predicted proteins | sample HigsolmetaAR201D_FD_184833 | JGI IMG/M metagenome (GOLD analysis project Ga0207874, IMG submission 184833) | Ionic liquid and high solid enriched microbial communities from the Joint BioEnergy Institute, USA - AR20-1-D (SPAdes) (version 2) ...
GGTGAGCGGGGACCGCGACCGGCTCGTGGTCGACGCCTCCCCCGGGCTCGGCGAGGCCGTCGTCTCCGGCCGGGTCACCCCCGATCACTACGAGCTCGACCGCCGCGGCAGGGTGCTCGCCTGGACGCCCGGCCGCGCCGAGGTGGTGGTGCGCGGGGCCGCGGGCGGCGGGGTCGTCGAGGAGGCCGGGAAGGCCACCGGGGAACGGCTGCTCGATGACGCCGCGCTCGCCGAGCTCGCCCGGCTCGGCGTCGCCGTGCAGGACCGGTACGGCAGGCCGATGGACATCGAGTGGGCGCTCGCGGGCGGCCGGGTCTGGCTGGTGCAGGCCCGCCCGATGACCGCGCTGCCGCCGCCCCCGGTACGGCTCGGCTTCATCCAGCGGCGGCTCGGCGAGATGCTGCTCGACTACCTGCCGCGCCGGCCGTACCCGATGGACATGAGCACCTGGGTGCCGTACGGCCCGGTCGGGATGATGGTCGAGGTCGCCCGCAGCGTCGGGGTGCGCGGCCTGTTCGAGGGCGCGATCGAGGAGCAGGACGGGGTGGTGTACCGCATCCTGCCCCGCCGCCCGCACCCCACGCCGAAGGCGCTCACCGCGCCGTTCCGGCTGCTGTACCGGGCCCACCGGTACGACCCGGCGCGGTGGACCGAGGACCCCCGGTTCGCCGGGTTCCTCCGCGAGGTGGAACGGCTGCGCGGGCTCGACCCGGCCGCGATGCCCTGGCCAGAGCTGATCCGCCTGCCGCGGCGGGCGCTGGCCGCGGTGCGGCCGATCACCGAGCTGCGCCGCGACTACCTGCCCGGCTGCGCCCTCAGCGTGCTCCGGATGGTGGTGGCGCTGCTGCCGCTCGGCGCGGTCCGTATGTGGGGTGACCTGCTGGCCGGTGGGCGGACCCGCACCGAGGACGGCAACCGCGCCCTGGAGGCGCTCGCGGCCAGGGTGCGCGAGGACCCGCGGCTGAAGGAGGCGGTGGACGCGCTCGACCTCGATCGGGTGAAGGGGTTCACCGGCTTCTGGGCCGAGTTCACCGCGTTCCTCGCCGAGTACGGCCACCGGGAGACCGGCAGCCCGGTGCTCGCCTCCTCACCCACCTGGGAGGAGGCGCCGGAGGTGGTGCTCGGCCTGCTCAAGGTGCTCGCGGCGGCGCCGCCGTCCCCGCCCGGAGACCGCGTCGGCGAGGCCGTACGGCGGCTGCGCGCCCACCCGCGGCTGCGCTCCCCGCGGCGGTGGGCCCGGATGGAGCGCCGGATCGCCGCGGCGCGCGTCGCGTGGGCGTTCCGCGAGGACACCCACTTCTACTTCACGATGCCGTTGCCGGTGCTGCGCCGCGCGCTGCTGGAGATCGGCGCCCGGCTGCGCGACGCCGGCGTGCTGGAGACCGCCGAGGACGTGTTCCACCTGCGGCTGGAGGAGGTGGAGGCGGCGGGCGACCCGGCCGTCATGCCGCAGGAGCGGCGGGAGGAGCTGGCCGCCACGGCGCGGGCGCGGGCGGCCCGGCGGCAGGAGCTGGCTGGCGTGCGGCTCATCGACCCCCGCGCGGTCTATCCGGACCGCGGTGAGGCGGGGGATGCGCTGGTGCGCGGCACGCCCGGGGGCGGCGGAACGGCGACCGGCCCGGTGCGGATCATCCGCGACCCGTCGGAGTTCGGCCGCCTCGCCGAGGGCGAGGTGCTCGTCTGCCCGAACACCAACCCCTCCTGGACTCCGCTGTTCCAGCGCGCCGCGGCGGTCGTGGTCGACGCGGGCGGGATCGGCTCGCACGCCGCGATCGTCGCCCGCGAGTACGGCCTGCCCGCCGTGCTCGGCACCGTCACCGGCACCGCCGTACTGGCCGACGGACAGGTCGTCACCGTGGACGGCGACGCGGGCGTGGTCAGGAGTGCGTCATGATCGCCGTGTCCCGTGACCGCGTCCTTCGTGAGCCCGCCCGTGGAGGTGAACGGTGACCGCCGGGCAGGAGACCGACCACCGCAGGCGGCCGCGCCGCCGCGGCCCCGCCCTCGACGAGGCCATCTTCCAGGCCGTCCTCGACGAGCTCACCGAGGTGGGCTACGCGCGGCTGACCATGGAGGGCGTCGCCCAGCGGGCGCGGGCGGGCAAGGCGTCCCTGTACCGCCGCTGGCCCACCCGGATCGAGCTCGTCATGGACGCGGTGTACAGCCGGTTGCCCGACCCGTCGGCCCCGCCGGACACCGGCAGCCTGCGCGGCGACCTGCTCGCGCTGCTGCGCGCCAACGCCGAGGCGCTCGCCGGGCCGGCCGGGGAGGCGATGCGCGGCCTGCTCAGCGAGGCGCTCGCCGACTCCGCGGTGATCGCCCGGGTGCGGCGCAACTCGCAGGGGGCGTCCCTGCGCATCATGCGGGAGATCCTCCGCCGCGCCGTCGACCGCGGCGAGATCGACGCCTCCGCGGTCACCGACCGCCGCCTGGAGACCGGGCACGCCCTGCTGCGCTACCACTTCCTCTTCAACGGCACCCCGATCCCCGACCAGGTGATCACCCAGATCGTGGACGAGGTCCTGCTCCCCCTGTTCCGCTCCCCCACGTGCCCACCGTCAACGGACCGGGCTCCGGCCGCCGATGGCTAGCCGTACCGGGTCATCAGGTCGGTGGCACGCGGCCGCCGGTGCTTGATCGGCAAAGGTTCCCGGATGTGGCGGAGACATCCTCCCCGTCGCATCCGGGGTCTTGGGCTGACGCTCATGACGCCGGGCTTTCCACCTGCGGTCGCCGCCCCAGCGCCCCGGCGGGAACAGCGGTCACGTCACCCGCATCGCCGAGCATCCGGCCGTCTCCCGCCCACGGGCACGGCGGCCCCGATCGCCGGCGCTCCCGGGTCGGTGACATGCGGCGACCGGTGTTCGATCAGGTCTCCCGCCCGGTGGCGACGCCGTGTTCCCCGAACCGGAGGACCCCATGCCGTCCGACCGTTCCCGGGAGACCCTGCACCGACGGCGCGAGCTTGTGGCGGCAGGTGTCGCTACATCGCCGAGGAACCCGCCCTTCTTGGGCGCTGCGCAGCGTTGCCCTCGCCGTACCCGTCGCCGGCCTCACCTCGCCGCCGACACGGGACGCGGACGTGCCGGTGCCCGGCACAGCCGACGAACAGACCGGTCAGATCCTGTCCGGAGAACCGCGGCCGTTTCCGGCCACGCTCAGGAGGTCCGGCACCGGCCACCGGCACCTATGAGCAGGCGAGAGCCCTAGCGCGTTTCGGATGGCGGCGCGCCCGGACCAGGCTGTTGTACGCCCAGATCCTCTCGTTGATCTGTTCCGGAGGAAGCCGCGCCGTATCCGCGTCACCGAGGATTTCCCGGCGGGAGACCGTGGCGACCGACACTCTCTGCCGGTAGTTCCGGAAAATCTGCACCTCACCGTCGGTCGGCCCGGGGCCTGGTGTGCTTACGCGTCGCCACGTACCACCGTCATTCGCTCTCCTTCGGCCGCATCGCGGCTCATGGAATCGCATGCGCAACGCTCGACGCAACCGATTTGGCGCACGGGGACGGGGCACGGATGCCGCCATCGGCAGTGCGGTCTCCCCAGCCCACTGCGCGCGCTGGACGCTCAACCCGCACCACCGGGCGCACCGACGGCACCGCACGGATGCCGGCGATGGCAGGCCGGATCCCGGCTGCACGGTCACGGCGCTGCCACGCAGGGCCGGCCGGCGATCTGGGTGCGGGGTCGTACGCGGGGCGGCAACGAGCGCCTTGGCGTCGTGGTCACGGCCACGATCACCTTGCCCCGCACCCGGCCGTGGCCACGCGGTGCCCGCCGACGGCGCGGTGCCGTACCACCTAGCCTGCGGAGTCCTTCCCTTTCTTCGGCTGCAGCGCCGACGGCTTGTGCACGGCGCTCTTGCCGCTCTTGTCGCTGCGCACCCGGTACTGCGGGTCCTCAGGCGAGGCGCTCACGGTACGGCCCGCCTCCTCGGTCCGCTCGGTGAGCTTCTTCTCCACCTTGCCCGAGGTCGTGGAGCCGTGGCTCCGCCACGTCACCTCGTCCCCGACGCCGGGTTCCTCTCGATTCCGTCTGCCGGCCATGCCCCTCAACTACCCGAGGCGGCAGGCGGAACGCGGCACGGCCCTGCCGGGGCGGCCAGGTCAGGTCTCCGCCGAGTTCGCGCAGCCGGTCCCTCAGCCGGGCGAGGCTGCGGTACACGGGCCTGCCCGGGAACCCGGCGCCGTTATCGGTCACCGTGACCACGGCCCTCCCCTCCTTGATATCGGCCCGTACGTACGCGTGGCCGACGCGGGCGTGGTCGGCGACGTTGGCGAGCACCGCGCGGAGCGCGGATCACGCTTGGCCCTGGCCGGATGCGCCACCGGATGCAGCAGGGGCGGACGCGTGGTCACGTCACCGTCGATAGGGCGTGCGGCGCCGTACCGGGCCTAACGCGGGCGTGCCCGTCAGGTCCGTGCGGGGCCGCCCCGGTCGCGGGTCCGCAGCCAGTCGATGAACATGCGGACCTCGGCCTCCTGGGCCTCGGTGAGGCGCGGGCCGCCGTAGGTGATCGACGGCGGCTCGTCGTTCCGGGGCCGGGCCGGTGGTGTGGCGTACGGGCGGGGCGCGACGCCGGTCATGCCGCGCAGCGCGTTGTCGAGGTCGGCGAGGGCGGCCCGGACGGCGTCAGGACCGGCGGCGAGCGCCCCGTACAGCCGGGGCAGGATCGTGACGAGGATGCCCGCGGCCTTCGCGGTCACGCGCCGGCCGTCGTCGCTGAGGCGCAGCAGGCGGGAGCGCGCGTCCTCGGGGTTCGGCACCTGCACGAGATGCCCGCGGGCGGTGAGCCGCCGGATCATGCCCGAGACCGTGGTGGGGGCCATGCCGGTGAGCCGGGAGATCCGTCCCGGGGCGATCGGCTCGAAGGTGTGGATCAGCGAGTACAGCCCGAACTCGTCTCCGGTGAGCCCGAGCGGACGCAGATGGTCGTCGAGCAGGCGGCTGGTGAGGTGGGTGACCAGCCACACGTCGAAGAGGAGGGAGCACTCCCGCAAATTGCTGCTGTTTCGTTGCATATATAGTACCTTACAGCAGTAACTTCCCCGGAGGTCTTCCGTGTTGCGATCCCTCATCACCGAACGCGCGCGTGGCGTGCACCTGCTCTGGGCCGTTCTGGCGTACCTTCCGCCGGCCGCGGCGATGTTCGGCCCGATGGTCGTCCCGTGGCCGGGCCTGCTCGGCCGGGTCAGCGAGGCGTGCGGCGGGCTCGCGCCGTTCGACGTCCGCGGCCGGTGGACGGCCGCCGAGGCCCGGGAGATGCTGCACGCCTGCGGCGCGACCGGCCGCGAGGCGTACCTCCACCAGCAGCTTCTCGACCTGGTGTATCCGCTGGCCGTCGGCGCCGTGCTGCTGCTCGCGACCGCCCTCCTGCTGCGCCGGTACGGCGGCCGCGCCTGGCCGCTGCTGCTGCCGGTCGTGGCGATGACCGTGCTCGACTACGCCGAGAACGCGGGCATCTGGTTCATGCTGCTCAACTGGCCCGACCTGAACGCGGCGGTGGCCGACGCGACCGGCCTGGTGACCGGGCTGAAGCGCATAACCGGGTTCGCCGCCTTCACCTTGCCCATCGTGCTCGCCGTCATCGCGTTGCCCGGGTACGCGCGGCGGCTCCACGCCCGGCGGTCCGGCGTCACCCCTCCGCCCGCGGCGGCGCCTGCCGAGAACGCACGGTGAGGATCGCCGGGCCGAGGCGCAGCTCGCCGTCGTCGAGCGGCACACACCGCACGCCACCGCGCCCGCGCAGCTCGCGGAACGCACCCGGGGCGAGCACGACGTCCATCCAGGCGCACGGGTTCGCCGGGCGGTACGCCTGGAACCGCACCTCGCCGCCGCCCGAGTCGAGCCCGAACACCGCCCCGGACGTGCGGGCCCCGCTGCGGTCGCGGCGGGCGGCGAGCTCGTCCACCGGGAAGCCGCGCAGCACGATGTTGCGGCGCACAAGCAGCGGGTCGAACGGCGTGGCCGCCCCCAGCCGCCGGGCGAGGTCGTCGAGCGCACCGGCGTCGAACACGGTGACCGCGGCCTGGCTGTGGGCCCTGCGGTTGAAGTAGCGGTCGCCCACGATGCCCAGGCCGGCCCGGATGGTGATGCGCTCGCGCGCGACCGGCACCGGGTCGGGCCGGGGCCCGTCCGCGGGCCGTCCCTCGTACGCGTACACCGGCGAGACGTGCAGGGCCACGATCTCCACCTGCCGGATTCCCGTCCCGCCCCCGCTCACCCCTTGACCCTACCGCGATCGGTCGTCCCGCTCCCTCGGCCGCAGCGCCGACGCGCGGCTCAGCCGCACAGCTCCGCGAACCGCCCGGCGTCGACGTTGCCCCCCGAGATGACGACGCCGACCCGCCCGGACACGTTCTCCAGGCGGCCCGCCAGCAACGCGGCGAGCCCAGTGGCACCGCTCGGCTCCACGACGATCTTCAGCCGCCCGAAGGCGAAACGCATCGCCTCCCGGATCTCGTCGTCGCTGACGAGCACGATGCCGTCGAGCAGCCTCCGGTTGATGGAGAAGGTCAGCTCGCCCGGGGTCGGGATGGCCTGCCCGTCCGCGATCGTGCGCGGCACGTCGATGGTGACGCGGCGCCCCTCCTCCAGGGAGCGCTTGGTGTCGTCCCCGGCCTCCGGCTCGACGCCGATCACCCGGACGTCCGGGTACAGCCCCTTGGCCGCGACAGCGGTTCCGGCGATCAGCCCGCCACCGCCGACCGGCACGACCAGCAGGTCGAGGCGGCCTGTCTCCTCGAGGAGCTCGAGCGCCGCGGTGCCCTGACCGGCGATCACGTGCGGGTGGTCGTACGGCGGGATGAGCGCGAGCCCGCGCTCGGCGGCGAGCGCCTCCCCCAGCGCGGTCCGGTCCTCGGTGTACCGGTCGTAGGTGACGATCTCGGCCCCGTACCCGGCGGTCGCCTCCAGCTTCGACCGCGGGGCGTCCTTGGGCATGAGGATCACCGCACCGGTGCCCAGCTCCCGGGCGGCGAGGGCGACGGCCTGGGCGTGGTTGCCCGACGAGTACGCGGCGATGCCCTTGGCCAGCCGCTCCGGTGACAGCCGCGAGGCCGCGTTGTACGCTCCCCGGAACTTGAACGCCCCCACCCGCTGGAAGTTCTCGCACTTGAGGAACACCTCGGCGCCCACCAGCCGGTCGAGCGTACGTGAGCGAAGCACGGGAGTGCGATGCGCGACCCCCGCGAGCCGCGCGGCTGCGTCACGAACGTCGCCCAGGGTGACCGGGCACTCGGCCATGGTGTTCCTCCGTTCGCCGGTTCCAGTCCCTCCGACCGCCGACGGCGAGGCGCGCGGTACCCAAGCCGCGTCGGTGATCGGGCACCGACAACTGTAGGAGTGGCGCGAATCGTGTGCGGACGAGGGACCGTCGGCAACCGGTAACGCCCGTGGTACGCGACGTCGGGACCGGGAAAAGCCGAAGAACATACCTATTCGCCAGCCGCCGTCCCTATCGGCATGTGAGTTCATTCCGAGTCTGCGCGGGACGACTGTGCTCCCACGCGGTGGTGAAAAGCTGGAGGGCGTAGTGCACGGCGAGAGCTTCTCGAGGAAACCTCACTGGACGGGCGTCAGATGCACCTCGAGCAACTGCACGCCTACAGTGATCCCAAGCGCGATCCCCGGGGCAGGGTCATCACCGTCGCGTACTTGGCGTTCGGCCCTGACATGCCGGTTCCCGCCGCTGGCACCGATGCCGCCGGCGCGCAATGGGTCCCGATCGCCTCTGTTCTCGGCGGGGACATGACGTTGGCGTTCGATCACGCCACGATCCTGCGTGACGGGCTTGAACGCGTGAGATCGCAGCTCGAGTACACGACGGTGGCGGCGGCTTTTTGCGCCGAACCCTTCACCGTCGGTGACCTACGGCGTATCTACGAAGCCGTGTGGGGGTTCAAGCTCGACCCCAGCAACTTCCGCAGGAAGGTGACCAGAGCGGAGGGGTTCCTCGAACCCACAGGAGAGCGTCGCTTCGCCGAAACCGGACGCCCGGCGGCACTCTATCGACGGGGAACCGCATCCCTGCTGATCCCACCGTTGCTGCGCTCGAGTGACGTTTCCCCTGCTGCTCCGGACTGAGCCCGTCGGCGCCCGTGCGGTTATCAGGCTTCCGTCATTCGCAGTCGCCGGGGTGAGGACGAACCGGGTTCCCGCTTCGCGTCCGTGCTTTCTCCGTTTGAAGGGCGGCGGGCCGAACCGGCCCGCCGCCCCGCGGACGCTAACGGACGGGCAGGCCGGTGACCGCGCGGCCGATGATAAGGCGCTGGATCTCGGAGGTGCCCTCGAAGATGGTGAAGATCTTGGCGTCGCGGTGGAAGCGTTCGACGGGGTGGTCGCGGGTGTAGCCGGCGCCGCCGAGGACCTGGATGGCCTGTTCGGTGACCCAGACGGCGGTCTCGCCGGCGACGAGCTTGCTCATCGAGCCCTCGGCCTGGCTGAACGGCATGCCGTGGCGGGCCATCCAGGCGGCGCGCCAGGTGAGCAGGCGGGCGATGTCGACGCGGGTGGCCATGTCGGCGAGGAGGAAGGCGATCGCCTGGTTCTCGCCGATCTTGCGGCCGAACTGCTCGCGTTCCCGCGCGTAGTCGCGGGCGTACTCGTAGGCGGCGCGGGCCACGCCGACGGCCATCGCGGCGACCGTGGGCCGGGTGGCCTCGAAGGTGCGCAACGCCGCGTGGTCGCCGCTGCGCTTGCCCTCGCGGGCCCGGGCGAGGCGGGCGTCGAGCCGTTCCTTGCCGCCGAGCAGACAGGAGCCGGGGATGCGGACGTCCTCGAGGACCACCTCGGCGGTGTGCGAGGCGCGGATGCCGTGCTTGCGGAACTTCTGCCCCTGGTAGAGCCCGCGGGTGCCGGGCGGCACGATGAACGTGGCCTGCCCGCGGGTGCCGAGCTCGGGGTCGACCGAGGCGACGACCACGTGCACGTTGGCGATGCCGCCGTTGGTGGCCCAGGTCTTCACCCCGTTGAGCACCCAGTCGCCGGTGGCCTCGTCGTACACCGCCCGGGTGCGGATGCCGCCGAGGTCGCTGCCGGCCTCGGGCTCGGAGACGCAGAACGCGCCGAGCTTGACGTCGTCCACGGTGCCGAACATCTCCGGCAGCCACTGCGCCGCCTGCTCGGGGGTGCCGCTGCCGGAGACGGCCGCGGCGGCGAGGCCGGTGCCGACGAGCGACAACCCGATGCCCGCGTCGCCCCAGAACAGCTCCTCGAAGGTGACCGGGATGCCCAGGCCGCTCTCCTCGAACCACTGCTCGATGAAGAAGTCGAGCGAGTACAGCCCGATCTTGGCCGCCTCCTGGAGGATCGGCCAGGGGGTCTCCTCGCGTTCGTCCCATTCGGCCGCGGCCGGGCGGATCACCGACTCCGCGAACCCGTGCACCCAGTCGCGGACCTGCCGCACGTCCTCGCTCGGTTCCGGGCAGAACCCGATCGCGCTGTCGCTCATCGCAATCCCCCCGCAGGTTCCGCGCCCGCCGTCGGGCACTCACGCCCCGCCGTACGGCCCGGCGGTGCAACCTGGCGCACCGGGCGTCCGGGCCGACCGGGGCCGCGACCGGACTATCCCCCAAAATCGGACAATTAGTCAGCGGCCGAGCGCGAAGGGTCAGTCCTGCGAGTGGCGCTCGAGGAACGTGTAGACGTCGGTGTCGTCGACGCCGGGGAACGAGCCGGGCGGCAGCGCGGCGAGCACGTGCGAGTTGGCCCGGGCCGACGGCCACACGTAGCCCTCCCAGCGCTGGGCGAGCTCGGCGGGCGGACGGCGGCAGCAGTCCCCGGTCGGGCAGTTCGACTTGGTGCGGAGCGTGGTCTCCCGGCCGCGGAACCAGCGGGACTCCTTGTACGGCACGCCGAGCGTGATGGCGAAGTCGCGCTCCCGCGACGGGTCGACGTGCGCCACGCAGAAGTACGTGCCGGTCGGCGCGTCGCAGTACTGGTAGTAGACCGAGAACCGGTCCGGCGACCGGAACACCTGCCGGCCCGCCCACTGCTGGCAGAGCCGCTGCCCCTCGATCGCGCCCTGCTCGTCCGCGGGGAACACGATGCCGTCGTTCTCGTACGCCTTGTAGATGATGCCCTCGGCGTCGTTGCGCACGAAGTGGCAGGTGAGGTCGAGGTGGTGGGTGGCGAGGTTGGTGAACCGGTGCGCCGCCATCTCGTAGGAGACCGCGAACACGTCCCGCAGGTCCTCCACCGACAGCGCCCGGTTCTGCTTCGCCTCCTTCAGGTACGGCACGGCCGCCTGCTCGGGCACGAGAACGGCGGCGGCGAAGTAGTTCGCCTCGGTGCGCTGGCGCAGGAAGTCGGCGAAGTCGCGCGGCTTGCGGTGGCCGAGCACGAGGTGGCCGAGGGTCTGCAGCAGGATCGTGCGCGGGCTGTGCATGCCGACCTGCTGGTGCTTGACGTAGATGCGCCGGTTGCGCAGGTCCATGATGGCGCGGACCGAGCGGGGCAGGTCCTGCACCGTGTGCACGGTGTAGCCGAAGTGGCTGACCAGCGCCATCACCATGCTCTGGGAGAGCGCGCCGGAGCGGTAGCCGACCGCGGCGAGCGCTCCGGCCGCGGCCTTCTCGATCTCGGCGAAGTAGTTGCCCTGCTCGCGCATGCGGCGGCGCAGCTCGGCGTTGGCGACCCGCGCCTCCTCGGGCGTGGCGGTGCCCTTGGCGGCGCGCGCCTTCAGCTCCTCGTAGAGGGCGAGGATGTGCTCGAGCACGTCGTTGGGGACCCGCGCGGAGACCTTCAGCTTCGGCAGGCCGAGGCTCTGGTAGATCGGGTCGCGCTGCGCCTCCTCCAGCGCGATCTCCAGCTGGGCCCGCCGGTTGGGCGGCTGCCGGCGCAGCAGCTCCTCCACCGGTACGTTGAGCGCGGCGGCGAGCGACTTCAGCAGCGACAGCTTCGGCTCGCGTTTGCCGTTCTCCAGCAGCGAGAGCTGGCTCGGCGCCCTGGAGACCCGCTCACCGAGCTCGGACAGGGTCAGCCCGCGCTGCTTGCGCAGGTGGCGCAGGCGCTGGCCGAACGCCAGGAGGTCCAGCTCCTGCGTCAAAGAAAGCGGTTCTTCGCTCACCAACGACCCCATGCAGGGATCTTAGGCGAAAAATCCTGATTTCTTCTAGTCGGAGGGTGGCCCCGACGCCGGCCGGGGGCGGCCGCGGCTTGCCGTACCGCCGCGCGCCGGCCCGCGGCCCCGGTCCGCTCGCCCCACCCCGGCCCTTGCCGCCGCACTCCCCCGCAACCCCCCGCCCGCCGTGCCCGCCGACCCCGCGTCACCACGGCGGATGGATCGGCGAAGTGATCGCCGTCACATGGAATTGGTCTAGTCCACAGCAGAAACTTCGCAGTTCTTCTCCGTCGAAGACGGCCTGATCTTTCCGATTAGAGAAGAATATCCCTCCTTCTGCACTGGTCACCTTGATGTAGTGACTCGCCGGTACACACACTCGAAACAGGCCCCAGGGGACGACCAGAGGGAGTAACCGATGAATGATCGCCTCAAGGTGGCCGCAGACGAGCTGCGGCGAGAGTGGGAAACCGACCCGCGTTGGAAGGGCATCGAACGGACCTACACGGCCGAGGACGTTGTCCGGCTGCGCGGCTCCATCCAGGAGGAGTTCACTCTCGCCCGGCTCGGCGCCAAGCGGCTGTGGCACCTGCTGAAGACCGAGGACTACGTCCACGCGCTCGGCGCGCTCACCGGCAACCAGGCCGTGCAGCAGGTGAAGGCGGGTCTGAAGGCCATCTACCTGTCGGGGTGGCAGGTCGCGGCGGACGCCAACCTCGCCGGCCACACCTACCCGGACCAGAGCCTGTACCCGGCCAACTCGGTGCCCGCCGTGGTCCGCCGGATCAACAACGCGCTGCTGCGCGCCGACCAGATCGCCTGGGCCGAGGCGGCCGACTCGCCGAACGGCGGTGAGCGGCAGACCTACTGGCTCGCGCCGATCGTGGCCGACGCCGAGGCCGGTTTCGGCGGCGTGCTCAACGCGTTCGAGCTGATGAAGGCGATGATCGCCGCCGGCGCGGCGGGCGTGCACTTCGAGGACCAGCTCGCGTCCGAGAAGAAGTGCGGCCACCTGGGCGGCAAGGTGCTGGTCCCCACCTCCCAGCACATCAAGACGCTCAACGCCGCGCGGCTCGCCGCCGACATCTGCGGGGTGCCCACGCTGATCATCGCGCGGACCGACGCCCAGGCCGCGACGCTGCTCACCAGCGACATCGACCCGCGGGACCAGAAGTTCCTCACCGGCGAGCGCAGCCCCGAGGGCTTCTTCCGGGTGCGCAACGGCATCGAGGCGTGCATCGCCCGCGGCCTCGCCTACGCGCCATACGCCGACCTGCTGTGGATGGAGACCTCCACGCCCGACCTCACCGTGGCGAAGGAGTTCGCCGAGGCGATCAAGGCCGAGTACCCGGACAAGATGCTCGCCTACAACTGCTCGCCCTCGTTCAACTGGCGGCGGCACCTGGACGACTCCACGATCGCCAAGTTCCAGCGCGAGCTCGGCCACATGGGGTACAAGTTCCAGTTCATCACCCTGGCCGGCTTCCACTCGCTCAACTACTCGATGTTCGAGCTCGCCCAGGGGTACGCGCACGAGGGCATGACCGCCTACGTCGAGCTGCAGCAGCGCGAGTTCGCGGCCGAGCAGCGCGGCTACACCGCCACGCGCCACCAGCGCGAGGTCGGCACCGGTTACTTCGACCTGGTGAGCACGGCGATCTCGCCCGACTCCTCGACCACGGCGCTGAAGGGCTCCACCGAGGAGGAGCAGTTCGTCACGGCGCACTGACGGTCCTCGGGCTCGCCACACCGCTTCGACCGACGTCGCCATTCTGAGCTGGCTCCCAGGCGACCGGCCCGGCCGGGACTCCCCCGGCCGGGCCGGTTCGCGTCTCGGGCCGGGCGGCCGCACCCCGCCCGGCCCGGGGTGGCGCGGGCCCGCGGCGGGGTGCGGGCTCAGGCGGGACCGGAGCCGGGCGCCGGCGCCTCCGGTGTGGTGGCGCTCGCGGACGGGGAGGGGCCGGGGTCCGGCGTACCGGTCCCCTGTCCGGGGGTCTGGGTGGGGCCGGCGGTCGGGCGGGGCGCCCCGGTCGGGGTGGGCCGGTCGCACGGGCCGCCCCGGCCCCGGCACCACGGCGGCCGCCCCTCGTCCCTGCTCGGCCGCGGCACGATCGGCGGCCTGACGATCGGCGACGCCGGGAGGTCCGGCAACCACTCGTTGCGCGGCGGCGGCCGGGTGGGCGCGGCGGGCACCTCCGGCGCGGGCGGCCGGGCGGCGCGGCGCCGCACGCGCGGCGTCCGCTCGCCGCCGGGCTCCCCGGCCCCGCCGACCCTGCGGGCCCGGCCGGTCTCGGGCCGGTTCGCGGCGGGCCGCCCGGGCCGCGTGCCGCTCGGCACCGCCCGGGGCCGCACCGGCCGTCCGGTCCGCGTCTCGCCCGCGGGCTCGGGGGTGGCGGTTCCCGGCACCACGTACGGCATGCGCTCGGGTGTGCCCGGCACGAGGTGGACGCGGAGGCCGTCGTTGACCATGACGAGCGTGAACGCGGTGAGCGAGGCGGCGGTGACCGCGGCGAGCAGGGTGTTGCCGCGGCCGCGGTGCCACGTGCCCGCGGGCAGGCCGCGCCGTACCCGGCGGCCCCGGGTGGCGCCGTGCCGCGTGCCGCGGGCCGTCCCGCCCTCGGCGTGCTCGCCGTCCGGGCCGGGATAGGGCACCGGCCGCCACACCCTGCGCAGCACCTCGGCGACGGCGGCGCGCAGGTCGGCGTCGCGGGCGATGCCCGGCGCGCCCATGCCGCCCGCGGCGAGCAGCGCGCCGAGCAGTTCCCGCGCGGTGGGCCGCTCGCCGGGTCGTTTGCGCAGCGCCGCCGCGACCGTGGCGCGCAGCAGGTCGGGCACGGCGCCGAGCCGCGGCTCCTCGAGCATGATGCGGCGGGCGAGCACGTCGGCGTCCCCGGTGCCGAACGGGTGCGACCCGGTCGCGGCGTAGGCGACCACGCAGCCCCAGGAGAAGACGTCGGCGGCGGGCGTGGCCCGGCCCCCGGTGAGCCGCTCGGGCGCGACCCAGCCGGGGCTGCCCATGATCCGGCCCGCCTGCGTGTACGCGGTGGCGACGTCGACGTCGGTCGCGATGCCGAAGTCGATCACGTACGGCCCGGCCGGGGAGAGCAGCACGTTGGCGGGCTTGAGGTCGCGGTGCACCAGGCCCGCGTCGTGCACGGCGAGCAGCGCGGCGGCCACGCCGAGCGCCACGCCGTACGCGAGGCCGGGGTCGAGCGGCCCGCGCGCGGCGACCACCTGGGAGAGCGCGGGGCCGGGCACGTACTCGGTGACGAGGTAGGGCCTGTCCCCGTCCATGCCGGCCTCGATGACCACGGCGGTCTGGAACGGCACGACCCGCCGGGAGAACTCGATCTCCTGGGCGAACCGGGCCCGGAGCGTGGGGTCGAGCAGGTGGACGGCGTGCGGGGTCTTCACCGCGACGAGCCCGCCCTGCGGATGCTCGGCGAGGTACACCACGCCCATGCCCCCGCATCCCAGGCGGCCGAGCAGGGGGTATCGGCCGATGACCATCGGATCCCCGGCCGCGAGCGGGCCCACGCCCGGGGGCATGCCGCCGGGGCCTGTTCCGCCACGCGCCATCGGGAATATCGACCTCTCTCCGGACGGGTGTCCCGCTCTGGACACTGTGGCCCGGCCCGATGCCTGTGGGTGGCCCGCCGGTGACAATCGGCATCGAAAGGTAAGCGGATTATCGCCTCAGAGTAAGGTCACGATGCACTGAAAAGCAGTGCTTGATGGCGAAATGCCAACTGCGCCAGACATAAGCCGAATATCCCTAAGGCGAAGATCGCGCCCGGGCACGGCCACCGGCCGCGGCACCGGCGCCCAGCAGGGACATCAGGGCACGCCGCAACCCAGGACGCCGGTTACGCGCCGACACCCGTAAATGCGGCCAGAAAAGTCACAAAGATGGCGTTAAAGGCAAAGCACAAGAATCCAGGACACCGATCGGCGGGGCGTCAGAAATAGGACTCCGTCTCGTCGTAGTCCTCGTCCTCGTCCGGGCGTGCCCACCGCGACGGCATGAGCACGGGGATGAACAGCGCGATGCCCAGCATGAGGTAGACGCCCGAGGTGAGCAGGGCCTGCATGCCGCGGCCGGCCTGGACGAGGTCCTGCGGCAGGGGGCCGGCGACCGGGGCGAGGCTCATCGCCCGGTCGACGTCGAGGACGTACACCACGGTCCAGGCGAGCAGCACGATCGACGGGACGAACACCGCCAGCGGCGACACGCGCGTGGCGATGACCACGCCGAGGATCAGGCCGACGACCGCCAGCACGCCCAGGCCGATGAGCACCTGGTGCTGGTTGAGCAAGGTGGGATCCTCCGGGGCCCGCTGGGCGATGGCGTGCCCGGCCCAGCCCGTGCCGACCAGCAGGGCCGCCGTGAGCAGGACGCCGCCCAGGAGGCCGAATACGTGCCGCATCTCCACCACCTCGCGAACGAGCACCCGGGGTGCGCCCGTGTGGCCGCGGCCCCAGTGGCGACAAAAACCCCAAATTGCTGGTTTACCGAAAGCCTGGGCAATTCTGCCACCACACCGATCACACGGGAAGGAAGATCGGCGGGAAGAGGCGTTTTCCCCGGGACGCGCCGGAGGAAGCGCACGGCGGGGCCGTACGGCGTGCCGCGGCGGCGCAGGCACAGGCGGTGGAACGGCGGCGAGGCACGGCGTGCCGCAAGCCTCTGGCGGGCGTGACCGGATCGACGGGACGGCCTCGGCGCGGACCGGCCGCCCCGTCGGTCACATCCTCCCACCCGGCACCCGGTGGCCTCCGCCGTACCGGCGGACCATGCCCAGAGGGTCTTGAAACGGTCCAAAATCGACCGGCTCGGCGGACCCGCCCCGGGGGGCTCCGGGGGGAGGCGGGGCTAGGCGGCGGAGCCCCGCTCCACGAGCGCCAGGAAGTTCTGCGCGGCCGTGGGGAGCCGGCGCCGGGCGTGCACGATCGCGATCACCTTGCGGATCGGCGGATCGAGCGACCGGATGGCGAGACCGGCCCGCTTCGCCTGTTCCGACAGGCCGCGGTGACCGAGGAGCGCGGCCTGCCCGGAGCGCACCGCCCCGACCCAGCCGACGCGCTCGTCGGGCTCGGGGGCGGGCGCGGGGACCACCCTGTGGTGGGCGAGAAGCTGGTCCAGCTCCCTGCGGCGGGGGGTTCCCGGAGGGGGCAGGATCAGCTTCATCCCGTTGAGACGGGACAACGGGACCGGCTCTGGAAGGTTCCAATCCGCCGCGGCGATGAGCACCATCTCCTGACACTTCACCGGGCGGCCGACCAGGTCGGGGGGTACCGGCAGGTCGGTGAGCCCGAGCTCGGCGCGCTGCCTGCGGATCGCGTTGACCACGGCGTCCCGGCCCTCGCACGGGACCGGCACGACGCGGACGGCCGGGTGCTCCTCGTTGTACCTCGGCACCAGGACCCTCGCCAGCCCGGGCTGGAGGGCGGGTGTGGTGGCGATGCGGAGTTCGGCACCGGCGCCGCCGGAGGCGCTCGCGGCCAGGTCCGCGATCTGCTGGACGGCGCCCAGCGCCTCGCGGGCGAGACGCACCACCGCCCGTCCTTCCGGCGTCACGACGACGCCCCGCCCGGAACGGGCGAACAGCGTCATGCCGAGTTCACGTTCCAGATCGCGGATCGCACGGGAGAGCGCGGGCTGCGCGATATACAGCGACTTGGCCGCGTCGGTCATCGTGCGGTGCTCCGCAGTGGCGACCACATATCGGAGCTGCTGCAGATTCATGGAACGAAGCTAGGACAGATTCCCCCGTCGTTTCCGGAACATCGCGGAGATCACCTCGTTCGATTACTCCGCGTAATTAACTGATGCGACATCCGTGACAGGAGGGAAATCGGTACAGTTTTGCCCCAAATTCGGTAAAGATCCGCAGTAGGGATCTCAGAAGGGGGGAAACGACGTGGCGACGAACGGACCGCACCCGCCGCCGCATTCGCCGAATCCCGACTGGAACGGACCACAACCGGGGGGGATTTCCGGTCCGGGCCCATCCGACGGGAACACGCTCTCGTACACGGTCGCGGCACCGGGCGGTGACCCGCGCCTGACGCCCGGCCCGTCCGCACCGCCGCCGGGCGGCGGCTTCGCGGCCGCGATGCCGCCGCAGGGCCCGCCGCCGGGCATGCCGCCCCGGCCGGGCCCGGCAGGTCCCTACGCGCCGCCGCCTCCGCCGCAGGGGTACGGCGGCCCGCCCGCGCCGCCGCCCGGGCCGCACGGGGCCGGGCCGTACCCGCCGCCCTATCCGCCGCCGGGGCCGGTCGGCGCGCCGCCCCGCCCGCCCATGCCGCCCCGGCCGTACCCGCCCGCCGCCCACCCGCTCGGCGCCCCGCACCACGCCCGCCGGCGCGGCACCGGGGCGAGCGCGGCGATCGGCGGCTTCCTCGGTGTGCTCGCCGGCATCCTCGTGCTGCTCGTCATCGGCGCGAACCTGCTGGGCGAGGAGGACGGCCCGGACACGGTGTCGGCGCTGCCCACGCCGAGTTTCACGTTCACCCCGCCGACGCCCGCGCCGTACAGCCCGCCGAACATCGAGCTGCCCAACCGGACCGCGGAGGCGACGCGGGAGGCCGAGCGGCAGCCCACCCAGGTGCAGCGCACCCCGGCGGTGAACCGGTCGCTGCAGAACAACAGCCTCTACCGCGCGGGCCGGCTGCCCACGGTGAGCTGCCCGGCCGGGTCGGTGAACATCGGCAGCCACGCCCAGGTGAAGAGCCTGTTCCTGCGCACCGCCCGGTGCATGAACCGCGCGTGGGCCACCTCGCTGCGCAAGGTCGGCATCCCGCACATGCCGCCGGGGTACGCGATCGCCGCGGTCCGCGGCCGGGGCGCCTGCGGCGACTACCCGCCGCGCGGCAGCATCGTCCCTTACTACTGCCCGCGCAACACCACGATCTACGCGTCGACCTCGGCGATGACCCGGGGCCTCGGCAACATGCCGGGGTACAGCACGGTCACCTCCTGGCACGGCGCGCTCACCGCGATCATGGCGCACGAGTACGGCCACCACGTGCAGTACCTGTCCGGGCTCACCGACGCCTGGTGGCAGCAGACGCTGCGGTCCACCTCGCAGAGCACGCGGCTCGCGCTGAGCCGCCGCCTCGAGCTCCAGGCGACGTGCCTCGCCGGGATGTTCATGCGCTCGGCGGCCCCCAGCTACCCGGTGACGTCGCAGGGGCGGAACATCCTCTACTACTTCCACTCGCGGGTCGGCGACCAGCCGGGGTATCCGCGCGACCACGGCTCCCCCGCCAACAACCTGCGGTGGTTCCGGATGGGGTTCGACTACAACAACGCCCGGCAGTGCAACACCTGGCGGGCCTCGGCCTCGGCGGTCTCGTAGGCCGCGCAGGCACCGTCACGCGGCCGACCGGCGCCGGTTGACCTTCGGGTTACCGGATGATCGCGAGATATTGCCCTTCCGTCGATGTTGTCCGGATATGAGGGCTAGAATCCTCCCCATTCCGTGAACTCACGGAGACGGTTATCAGGGTTTGGCCAGGTCGGCCGCGTACATCAAGGGGCAAGCCGGGCGCTCCCGGCCGGGCATTCGCGTGCCCGGCCGCCTCGCGTCCGGCCGCCCCGGTGCCCCACAGCCGGCACCCACGGCCGACAGCGCGGCCGCGACACAGTTAGGGAGCGGTGTTGACCACACGCCTTGGGCGAGCACCGGCCGAATCCGCCGAGACCGGCGGCGAGGAAGAGAGCCCGGACCGACCGAAACCGGGCGGACCACCCCGTTTCGCCAAGGCGCCGACCACCGCGTCCGTCATCGGCTGGACGGCCCTGTCGGCGGTGCTGCCCGGCATCGCGCACCTGCGCGCGGGCCGGCGCCGCCTCGGCCTCGCCATCCTGGTCGTCTTCGGCTCGCTCCTCCTGCTGACGGTCGCCGCCGCGATCCTGGCGGTGGCCAAGGGCGGCCTGGCGGGGCTGGGCAGCTTCGCGGTGAAGGAGAGCACGCTCATCGGCATCACCGTCGTCGCGATCGTGCTCGCCCTCGCCTGGTTCGCGCTGCTGTTCCACTCCTACATCTCGCTGCGCCCGCAGCGGCTGACACGGGACGGCCAGATCATCTCGGGCGTCGCGGTCGGGCTGCTGTGCGTCGTGGTGATGCTGCCGTTCGGCTTCACCGCCACCACCGTGCAGACCGCCCGCGACGTCGCCAACGACATCTTCCCCACCGAGCCGGAGGCGTCCGCCTCGCCGATCCAGGCGCACGACCCGTGGGCCGGGCGGCGCCGGGTGAACTTCCTGCTCATCGGCGGCGACGCGGCGGGCAACCGGGAGGGCGTGCGGACCGACACGATGATGGTGGCGAGCGTCGACACCCGCACCGGCAACACCGTGCTGTTCAGCCTGCCGCGGAACCTGCAGTACGTGCGCTTCCCCAAGACCAGCCCGCTCGCCGAGAGGTTCCCCAACGGCTTCCTCGGCGACTCGGGCGAGGGCCTGCTCAACGAGGTCTGGTACTACACCGAGAACCACCCCGAGGTGCAGCGCGGCGGCCGGTACCGCGGCTGGCACGCGCTGAAGGACGCGATCGGGCACACCCTCGGCCTAAAGATCGACTACTACGCGATGGTCGACATGTACGGCTTCGCCGCGCTCATCGACGCGATCGGCGGCCTGCGGATCAACGTGCAGCGCGACATCAAGTGGGGCGGCCTGTACGGCACGGCCGGCACGATCCGGGCCGGCTACCGCAGGCTCAACGGCGAGGAGGTGCTCTGGTACGGCCGGTCCCGGGTGGGCAGCGACGACTTCGACCGGATGGCCCGGCAGCGGTGCGTGATCGGCGCCCTGGCGCAGCAGGCCACGCCGAGCGTGGTGCTCGCCAACTTCAACAAGATCGCCGGTGCGGCGAAGCGCATGTTCCGCACCGACATCCCGCGTGACCTGCTCGAGCACCTGGTCCCGCTCGCGCTCAAGGTGAAGAACGCCAAGATCACCAGCCTGCCGTTCGTGCCGCCGACCATCTACACCGGCAACCCGGACTGGCAGAAGATCCGCCGGCTCACCCGCCGGGCGATCGTCGAGTCGGCCCGGTCCGGCCGGGCCGCCCAGGCGCAGCAGACCGCCACCCCGAGCCCGGGCGCCGCGCCGTCCGGCGGCTCCTCGGTGGCCGCCGGCGCCGGGGCCACCCCGTCGGCCACCCCGGGCACGAACGCGGCCGCGAGCGCCTCGCCCACGGCCGCGCAGCAGCAGCGCACCGCGGTGCCGCGCCGCAGCCCGACCCCGAACGAGCAGGGGGCCCAGTCGATCGAAGAGGTCTGCAACCTGGCCTGACCGCACCGCGAACCGCACGGCGGCCGGTCCGCTCGCCCACCCGGGCGGGCGGGTCCGGCCGCCTCGCCGTACCGGGGGCCGCGTCCCCGCCCGCGCGCCCGCCGAAATTGGTCGCGGATTTTTGTCGGGCTTGCGCCTTGAGCGGCACGCTCGCCGGGTTTCGCCTACTGGACGGCGGCCGGGCGGATGGAGGAATCTTGGCTCCGTCCGAACTCCCCTCACCTCGTGGTGGTGTCCATGCGGGTCATGATCCAGTTGCGCCCTGAGCCCGACGTCGTGGCCGCCGTCGCCGACCCGGAGGTGACGACCTCGGCCTCCGACGTCGCCGACCGGCTGCCGGGCGTGGTGCTCGACGAGTCGTTCCCGCCGGTCGCCGTGCCCCGGCCGGTGCCCCGCGGCGGCGACCCGCTGTCGCTGCGCCGGGTGGCCTTCTCCATGGCCCCGCAGGACGCCACGGTGCTCGTGCGCGGCGAGATCGGCGACGACGAGATCAGCACCCGCACCGCGCTGCTGCCGGTGGCCCACCGGCAGGTGGCCGGCGTGTTCGCCGACCCGGTGATCGCCCCCGGGCTGGTGTGCGCCGGGGATCCACCGGTCGGCGACTGGCAGCGGGTGGCCGAGCTGCTCGACACCGCGGGGCTGCGCGCCGAGGGCTGCGACGGGTCCGGGGTACCCTTGGCGATCCTCGACACCGGGATCAACCTCGCCCACCTGCGCGAGGTGCTCGGCCGCGAGGTGACGCTCGACGCCGAGCGCAGCCTGGTGCCGGAGGGGGTGAGCGAGCGGCCCGGCGAGGCCTGGGTCGACCACGGCACGATGTGCGCGTTCGACGCGCTGATCGCGGCGCCGAACGCGACCCTGCTCGACCTGCCGGTGCTGCTGTCGCAGCGCCCGGGCGGGTCGGCGATCGACGGCCTGCTGTCGGACGCGGTGGCCGCGTTCGCGCACCTGCGCTCCGTGCTCGAGGCGATGCCGGAGGAGTCCCGCGCCCTGGTGGTGAGCAACAGCTGGGGCTCGTTCTCGCCGCGCTGGGACTTCCCGGTCGGGCACCCGGGGAACTACTCGGACAACCCCGCGCACCCGTTCAACATCATCGTGGGCAGCCTCGAGCAGGCCGGCGCCGACGTGCTGTTCGCCGCGGGCAACTGCGGCCGGGACTGCCCGGACGGCCGGTGCGCCTTCCCCGACCGCCCCATCGTCGGCGCGAACTCGCACGGCCAGGTGATCAGCGTCGGCGGCGTCGACGTCGAGGGCAAGCGGGTCGGCTACTCCTCGCAGGGCCCCGGCCGGCTCAGCGACCAGAAGCCCGACCTGTGCGCGTACACCCACTTCTCCGGCTCCCGGGTGTACGGCAAGCACTCCCCGGACTCCGGCACCTCGGCGGCCTGCCCGGTCGCCGCGGGCGTGGTCGCCGCGATCCGCACCCGCTGGCCCGCCACCCGGCTCTCCCCCGCCGAGCTGCGCACCCTGCTCCAGCGCACCGCCGACGACCGCAGCGTCGTGGGCTTCGACTACGACTACGGGTACGGGATCATCAACCCGACCGCGGTGCTCGCCGCGCTGCGCCGCCTCGAGGAGCGGCGCGTCTGAGGCCGTCCGGGCCTCTGGGCAGCGGGGCCGGGCCGGGGTACCGTGAGGGCATGGTCCTGATGACGGTCCGGCTCCCCCGCGACGCGACCCTCGCCGCAGCAGCGCGCAAGCTCGGGCTGTCCGAGGACGACGTCGACGCCGGCTACGGGCTGGTGCCCCTCGACCCCGCGAAGGGGCTGTACGGCGTGCGGGTCAGCGACGAGGCGGCCCGCCGGGTGCGCCCCGAGGCCCTGACCGAGGAGGGCGAGGGCGTGCACGCCGACCCGCGCATCGAGCCCTTCGGCCCGCCCCGCCCGGGCGGCTGACGGGCCGCACCCGGCCTCCCCGGCCACTCCCCCTCACAGGGCGCGCACCGCCCTCGGGAACCCCAGGAGGGCGGCTTTCGCGTCTCACGCCGAATGGCGAAGACGGGATGCGGCGGTTCGTTATGATCTTCCGCATTCCTTGGGGTAAGGGGGGAAAGCGTGCCGTTTCGCGAGCGGATCCGCCGGGTGGTGGAGGCGCGCTGGTTCCAGCGGACGATCGTCGCGGTGATCGTGATCAACGCGATCACCCTGGGGCTGGAGGCCTCGCCCGCGCTGGTCGACCGGTGGGGCGACGTCCTGTACGTGATCGACCACGCCGCCCTCTACGTCTTCGTGGCCGAGCTGCTCGCCAAGATCTTCGTCTACCGGCTGCGGTTCTTCACCGACGCGTGGAACCTGTTCGACCTCGCCATCGTGGTCATCTCGTTCATGCCGACGACCGGCGTGACCGTGCTGCGGGCGCTGCGCATCCTGCGGGCGCTGCGGCTGATCTCGGTGGTGCCGAGCCTGCGGCGCGTGGTCGCCGCGCTGCTCGGCGCGATCCCGGGCATGGCCTCGATCGCGCTGCTGCTCGGGCTCGTGCTGTACGTCGCGGCGGTGATGGCGACCAAGCTGTACTCGCGCACCGCGCCGGACTTCTTCGGCGACCTGCCCACGTCGCTGTTCACGCTGTTCCAGATGATGACGGGCGACGCCTGGAGCGACATCGCCCGCGAGGTGATGGCCGAGCACCCGCTCGCCTGGGTGTTCTTCATCGTGTTCGTGCTCGTCTGCACCTTCGTGGTGCTCAACCTGTTCATCGCCGTCGTGGTGAGCGCGATGGAGGAGGAGCACAAGAAGGAGCGCTCGGTGGAGGACGTGATCCTCGCTCAGCTCGCCGAGCTGCGCGCCGAGGTCCGCGAGCTGCGCGCCGCGGCGGCGGCGTCGGACGGCCGGGAGCTCGCCGGCGCGATGGTGACGGCCGGAGCGGTGCCGAACGGCACGTCGAACGGCGCGCACCCGAACGGGAACGGCGCCCGCCGCACGGGCCGGAAGGATCGCCGCCGCGGCCGCTGACGGGCGCCCGTACGGCACGGCGCCCGGTACCGGTCGCGGGCGGGGCCGGGCGGCCCGGCGAGGCCGGGGCTCAGCCGGTGAACGGCAGGGCGAGCTGGTCGAGCAGGTCGTTCATCACCTGGTGCAGGCTGCGCTCCTCCTGGTCGGCCCAGAGCTGGCCGGCGAGGCGCAGCGCGGCGATGAACGCCGCCGCCATCACCCGGGGCTGGACGCGGGCCGCCGCGCCGCGCCCGGGGCGGCCGGCGATCGCGTCGGCGAGCTCGCGCTCCAGGTTCGACAGCATCGCGAGCTGCCGGGCGAGCACCGACGGGTGGCGTTTGGCGAGGCGGATGCGCATGACCGAGTCACGGTCCGGCTCGCCCAGCACCTTCCCCATCTCGTCGACCGCCGCCCGCAGTGACTCCCACGGCGGCAGGTCCGGCGGCTGGGCGCGGACTCGCTCGACGAGCTCCCGGAAACGCTGCTCCTCCCCGTAGAGGAGCGCGTCCTCCTTGCTCGCGAAGTAGTTCGAGAAGGTCCGGCGGGAGATGTTCGCCGCGTCGGCGATCGCCTCGACGGTGACCGCGTCGAGGCCGAGCTCGGCGGTGAGCCGCAGCGCGGCCTCGTGCACCGCCCGCCGCGTCTCGGCCTTCTTGCGTTCCCGCAGACCCAAAGGTCGGTCCATGATCGAGTCAGTGTACTGAGCAAAAGGTTGCACAATGCGCAAGTTTTCCCAATGAGCATATATCCTGGAGTGCGTAACACGAAACGATCAAGGAGAGGTCACTACGTGAGCGCACCCACGGCCACGTCAGCGCCTCCGGAGCCGATGTCGCGCCGGGAGACGCTCGAAGCACTCAGCGGCCTGCTGCTCGTCCTGTTCGTATCGATGATCAGCGTGACGATCGTGTCGGTCGCGCTGCCGCAGATCGTCGGTTCGCTCAACGGCACGCAGGCGCAGTACACCTGGGTGGTCACCGCCGCCATGCTCTCTGGTACGGCCGCCACCCCGATCTGGGGCAAGCTGGCCGACCTGTTCAGCAAGAAGCTGCTGATCCAGATCGCGATCGCGCTGTTCACGCTCGGCACGCTCGCCTGCGGCTTCGCCCAGGACACCGGGCAGCTCATCGCCTTCCGGGTGATCCAGGGCCTCGGCATGGGCGCCCTGCAGGTGCTGGTCCAGGTGGTGATCGGCGCGATGATCAGCCCCAAGGAGCGCGGCCGGTACAACGGCTACCTCGGTGCCGTGATGGCCGTCGCCACGGTCGGGGGTCCGCTGCTCGGGGGTGTGATCGCCGATTCCTCGGTGGGCTGGCGCTGGTGCTTCTGGGTGTCGGTCCCGTTCTGCGTCATCGCCTTCGTGCTGCTGGCCAAGACCCTGCACCTGGCCGACCAGCGGCGGCCCGACGTGCACATCGACTACCTGGGCGCCACCCTGATCGCGGCCGGCGTGAGCCTGCTGCTGATCTGGGTCACCTTCGTCGACGACAAGTTCGCCTGGATCTCCTGGCAGACCGGCGCCATGGTGGGCGGCAGCGTGCTGCTGCTCGCGCTCGCCACCTTCGTGGAGTCGCGGGTGCCCGAGCCGGTCGTGCCGCTGCGCATCGTCACCCGCCGCGTCCCCGCCCTGTCCATCCTCGCCAGCCTCGCGGTCGGCATGGCGATGTTCGGCGGCGCGGTCTTCCTCGGGCAGTACTTCCAGATCGGCCGCGGCTACTCCCCGACCGAGGCGGGCCTGCTCACCATCCCGATGATGGCGGGCACCCTGTTCTCCGCGACGATCTCCGGGCGGATGATCTCCCGCAGCGGCGCGGTGAAGTCGTACATCATCACCGGCCTGGTCACGCTCTGCCTCGGCTTCGCCGGGCTGTCCACGATCGACCACGACACGCCGATCTGGCAGATCATGGTCGCCATGGCGTTCGTCGGCATCGGCGTCGGCCTGTCGATGCAGAACCTCATGCTCGTGCTGCAGAACACCGTGCCGCTGCACGAGCTCGGCGCGGCGAGCGGCGCGCTGACGTTCTTCCGCTCCCTCGGCGGCACGATCGGCGTGTCGGTGCTCGGCTCGGTCCTCGCCCACCGGGTCGCCGACGACATCGCCGCGGGCCTCGCCAAGCTGGGCATCAAGGCCACCGGCTCGGCGAGCACCGGTGGCACCCTCAACCTGGACGCCCTGCCCGAGCCCATCCGGGTCGTCGTCCGCACCGCGTACGGCGACGCGACCGGCCACATCTTCCTCATCTCGGTCGGCATCGCCGCCGTCGGCCTGGTCGCCGCCCTGTTCCTCCCCCGGGTACGGCTCCGCGAGACCCTCGACCTCGTCCCGGAGCAGGACGGCGGCGCCCCCGCCGCCACCGCCCGCTCCGAGACCAAGTAGCCGGCCCCCGGCCCGCCGCGCCGGGACCGGCTCAGCCGGCGAGGGCGCGGCGGGCGTACCCGCGCACGTCGGCGTCGGAGTCGGCGGTCGCGCCGCGCAGCGCGGCGGCCACCTCGGGCCGCGCGGCCCACGGGGTGAGCGCGAGCACCGCCGCCTTGCGCACGTCGAGGTTGGCGTCGGCGAGCGCGCCGAGCAGCGGCCCCACCGCGGTCTCCGGATCGGCCGCGCCGAGGCAGCGCACCGCGCCGACCCGCACCTGCCAGGCCGCGTCCCGCAGCGCCGCCAGCGCCTCGGCCACCAGCGGCTGCCCGATCGTCCCGGCCGCCTCGAGCGCGGCGGCGCGGACGAGCGGGTCGGGGTCGGCGGCGAGCGTGCGCAGCGCCGGGGCGGGCTTGCCGATGAGGCCGAGGCCGCGCGCCACCTGCACCCGCACCTCGCGGGAGCCGTCGTGGGCCGCCGCGGCCACCAGGTCGGCCTCGTCGAGCGCGACCAGCCCGCGGATCGCCTCGATGCGCACCCGGTGGTCGTCGTCGCCCAGCCGCGCGGCGAACACCTCGCGGCCGCCGAGCCCGCGGGCCCGCAGCACCTGCAGGGCGGTGGCCCGCACCACCGCGTCCGGGCCCGCCGCCCGCTCGGCGAGCCGCCCGGCCAGCGCGGGGTCGGCGGGCAGCACCTCGACGAGCTCCTTCAGCCCGGCCGCCGCGGCCCGCCGTACCGTGCCGTGCTGGTCGCCGAGCGCGTCCACCAGCGCCTCGGCCGCGCCGTCCGGCACGGTCTCGGTGAGCACGGCGATCGCGGCCCGCCGTACCTTGTGGTCGGGGTCGGCGAGGTAGGGGCGGAGCCGGTCGAGGGCGGGCTGCTCCTCGGCGAGCCGGTTGAGCTCGAGGATGCGCGGCGACCGGCCGACCGCGGTCCGCTCGGTGCGGCGCGCGGTGACCCGGGTGGCGGCCGCGGGCGTGTGCACCGCGATCACCTCGACCTCGCCGGGCACCGGGTCGAACCCGGGCACCGGCACCAGGTACGGCTCGACCGGCCGCTTGACGAACTCGATCGCGCCGTCCGGGCGGCGCCGCACGTTGAGGTGGAACAGCCAGTTGGCGTCGTCCCGCTCGGGCAGGTCGGCCCGCTCGTGGTAGAGGCCCCACCGGCTCTCGGCCCGCACCAGCGAGGACCGGGCGGCGAGCTCGGCGCAGTCGCGGATGAAGTCCACCTCGGCGCAGCGCATCAGCTCGTGCGGGGTGCGCGCCCCCATCGCCGCGATCTCGCCGCGCATGCGCTCGAACGTCTCCAGCGCGATCTCCAGCTTGGCGGCGGTCTTCGGCGGGGCGACGTAGTCGTTGACGAACCGGCGCAGCTTGTACTCGACCTGCTGCTGCGGCGGCCCGTCCGGGTTGCGCAGCGGCCGGTAGATCAGCTCGTGCGCGGCGGCGATCTGGTCCTCGGGCAGCCCGTCGGCGGGCCCGGCGTGGTGGGCCGCGGCGTGCGCGCCGGCCAGGTCGCCGTACACGAACGCGCCGATCATGTAGTTGTGCGGCACGCAGGCGAGATCGCCCGCGGCGTACAGGCCGGGGACCGTGGTGGCGCCGTTCTCGTCCACCCACACGCCCGAGGCCGAGTGGCCGCCGCACAGCCCGATCTCGGAGATGTGCATCTCCACGTCGTGGGTGCGGTAGTCGTGGCCGCGCCCGGCGTGGAACGTGCCCCGGGTGGGCCGCTCGGTGGTGTGCAGGATGTTCTCCAGCGCCCGGATCGTCTCCTCGGGCAGGTGGGTGGTCTTGAGGTAGATCGGCCCGCGGGCGGAGGCGATCTCCCGGGCCACCTCGGCCATCATGTGGCCGGACCAGTAGTCGCAGTCGACGAACCGTTCGCCCCGGTTGTTCACCTGGTAGCCGCCGAACGGGTTGGCCACGTACGCGCAGGCCGGGCCGTTGTAGTCCTTGATCAGCGGGTTGATCTGGAAGCACTCGATGCCGGACAGCTCGGCCCCGGCGTGGAACGCCATCGCGTAGCCGTCCCCGGCGTTCGCCGGGTTCTCGTACGTGCCGTACAGGTAGCCGCTCGCGGGCAGGCCGAGCCGGCCGCACGCGCCGGTGGCGAGGATCACCGCCCCGGCGGCGACGGTGACGAACCGGCCGCTGCGGGTGTCGAACCCGGCCGCGCCGACCGCCCGGCCGCCCGCGGTGAGCACGCGCACCGGCATCACCCGGTTCTCGATGCGCACCCTCTCGCGGATGTCGCGGCGGCGCAGCACCCGGTAGAGCACCTTCTTGACGTCCTTGCCCTCCGGCATCGGCAGCACGTAGGCGCCCGAGCGGTGCACCCGGCGCACCGCGTACTCGCCGTACTCGTCCTTCTCGAACTTGACCCCGTAGCTCTCCAGGCGGCGCACCATGTCGAAGCTCCGGGTCGCGGTCTGGTAGACGGTGCGCTGGTTGACGATGCCGTCGTTGGCGAGGGTGATGTCGGCCACGTAGTCCTCGGGCCTGGCCTTGCCCGGCACGACGACGTTGTTGACGCCGTCCATGCCCATGGCCAGGGCGCCGCTGTGCCGTACGTGGGCCTTCTCCAGCAGCAGCACCCGGGCGCCGTGCTCGGCGGCGGTGATCGCGGCCATGGTGCCCGCGGTGCCGCCGCCGATGACGAGCACGTCGCAGTCGAGGTGGGTGCGGTCGTCGATCCGCGGGATGTCCATCACAGCTCCTTCACGATGCGCTCGCGGGTGGCCTCGGCGAGGACACGGACCCCGGCAGGGGTGATCACCGCGATCCGGTGGCCGAGCAGCAGCGCCTCGTCGACGTCGTGGGTGACGAACACGACCGTGGCGGAGGTGTCGCGCAGCACGTCGAGCAGCAGCCGCTGCATCTCGGCCCTGGTCTGCGCGTCAAGCGCGCCGAACGGCTCGTCCATGAGCACCGCGCGGGGCGCGGCGGCGAGGGCGCGGGCGAGCTGGACGCGCTGGCGCATGCCGCCGGACAGCTCACGGGGCAGCCGGTCCTCGGACCCGGCGAGCCCGACCCGCGCGATCCACTCGCGGGCGGCGCGGCGGCGCTCGTCCTTCGGCACCTTGCGGATGGCGAGGGGCAGCTCCACGTTGCGCAGCACGGTGCGCCACGGCAGCAGCCCGTCCTCCTGGAAGATCATCGCCCGGTCCGGGGACGGGCCGGTGACCTCCGCGCCGTCGGCGAGGATGCGCCCCCGGTACGGCGGCAGCAGCCCGGCCAGGCCGCGCAGCAGGGTGGACTTGCCGGATCCGGAGGAGCCGACGACGGTGAGGATCTCGCCGGGCTCGATCTCCAGGTCGACGTCGCGGAGCACGCCGCCGCGGCCGTAGCCGAGGGTGACCCGCTCGAGGGTGAGCCGCAGCCCGGTGGCGGTGGTGACCGTGGTCATGCCCGGCCCTCCTCGGCGGCGCGGGGCAGCCACCGGGTGGCCCGGCGGCCCACGAGCTCGATCAGCGCCGAGGTGAGCCAGCCGAGCACCCCGATCGTGATCATGCCGACCACGGTGGCCGGGTAGTCGACGAGCGTGTACGCCTGCCAGGTGCGGTAGCCGACGCCGAAGTCGCCGGAGATCATCTCGGCGGAGATCACGCAGATCCAGGACACGCCCATGCCGATCGACAGGCCGCCGAACACGCCGGGCAGCACGCCCGGGAGCACCACGTTGACGAGCACGTGCCGGCGGGTGCCGCCGAGGGTGCGCACCGCGTCCTCCCACAGCGTGGGCAGCGCCCGCACCGCGTGCCGGGTGCTCACCATGATCGGGAAGAACGCGGCGGTGCAGGTGATGAACACGATGCCCTGCTCGTCGGTGGGGAAGAGCAGGATCGCGATCGGCACCAGGGCGATCGCCGGGATCGGCCGCACCGCCTCCAGCAGCGGGGTGAGCACGTCGCCCGCCCGGCGGGACCGGCCGATCAGCACGCCGACCGTGACGCCGGCGACCGCGGCGATGCCGAACCCGGTGAGGATGCGGATCAGGCTCTGCAGCAGGTCAAGGTAGTAGACGCGGGTGGCGAGCTGCGCGGCGAACTCGGCGGCGATCTCGTCGAGCGAGGGCAGCCGGTCGAACCGCAGCCAGATCCGCGCGTCGGTGACGGTGAGCAGCTGCCACAGCCCGGCCGCGGCCAGCGGCGAGGCGATCCGGATCGCCCAGCCGCGCCACCCGGCGCGGGGCCGGGGCGGCTCTGCCGGGGCGGGCACGTCGAGCCCGGCCCGCGGCCCGGCGGTGCGCACCGCGGTCATCGGCCCTCACCCTCCGCCGCGGCCTTGAGCGCCTCGGCGTACGAGATCGGCTCGGTCTTCGGGTGTTCCTTGCGGTAGGCGTCCGCGCCCTCCTGGGTGGTGAACGGCAGGAACCGGTGGTGCTCGTCGCCGCCGGGGTCGTGCAGCCAGACCGCCTTGTCGGCGAACCAGTGGGTGCCGGTCACGGTGTCCGGGACGTACGCGGCGCGCACCGGGCCGTCGTGCGCGGCGAGCCGCCGCAGCAGGCAGGTCGGGGTGGCGGCGGGCACCGTGGTGGTGCCGGACACCCAGATCTCCGAGGCGGTGCGCGGGTCGGTCACGTCCACGCCGCACACCTCGTCCCGGCCGGTGATGCGGGCCGGGTTCTCGGTGGAGGCGACGTCGGCGTCGTAGCCCGCGCCGTACGCCTTGCGCAGGTAGGAGTCGTTGACGAACCTGCCGAGGTCCACGCCCTCGAAGCCGTCGCCGATGCGCTTGAGGTACGGGATGTCGTGCTCGAGCGCCTTGACCAGCGGCTGTTTGAGCGTGACGTCGAAGGTGGCGATGCCGTTGCGGCCGTTGTAGAGGTAGACGACCTCGGGCGGCAGGCCGGTCTCCTTCGCCACCGACTCGGCCGCCTCCACCGGGTGCTCGTGCAGGTACCTGGTGGCGTCGATCTGGGCGCGTAGGAACGCGTCGACCACCTCGGGGTGCTGCTCGGCGTACGCCTTGCGGACGACCACGCCGTGGAAGGTCGGCACCTGCAGGGCCGAGCCGTCGAACAGCAGGCGGGCCTTGTCCTGGTAGGCGAGCAGCCCCGGCCAGGCGACGAACTGCGCGTACCCCTGCACGCCGCCCGACTCGAGCTGGGAGGCGCCGACCGGCGGCTGGTGGTTGACCACCTCGACGTCGGCGTTGGGGTCGAGGCCGGACCGCTCGAGCGCCTGGACGAGGGTGCCGTGCCCGGCCGAGCCGACGCTCGCGGAGATCTTCTGTCCCTTCAGGTCGGCGAGGGTGCGCGCCTTCGAGCCGGGCGGTACGACGACCATGTTGAGGCCGCCGTGCAGGTTGTAGCCGGTGACCGAGACGAACTCGGTGCGGGCCGACTCGGCCGCGGCCTGGGTGCGCGAGGCGTTGATGAGCAGCGGGTAGTCGCCCATCGAGCCGATGTCGATCTTCCCGGCGACCATCTTCGCGGTGATCGGGGCGCCGGTGTCGTAGTCCTGCCACTCGACGACGTACCGGTCGCCGAGCCGCTTCTCCAGCAGGCCCAACGAGCGCAGCAGGGTGCCGGCGGTGACGGTGTTGATGGTCTTCGACTGGTAGCCGATGACCACCTTGACCTTGTCGCCGTCGCCCGCCGCGTCCTGCACCGAGCATCCGGCGGCCGCGGCGAGCAGGGCGGTGGCGAGCAGCGCGCGCAGCGTCGTCCTCATCGGGGGTGTCCTCATCGCAGCAGGTAGGGGATGTTGATGGTGATCGCGTCGACCGGGCAGCGCTCGGCGCAGGGCCCGCAGTACCAGCACTCGTCGACGTACATGTACGCCTTGCCGGTCTCCTCGTTGATCGCCAGGGAGTCGAGGGGGCAGACGTCGACGCACAGCGTGCAGCCCTCGATGCACAGGGCCTCGTCGATCGTCACCGGGACCTCGACCCGCTGGTTGACCAGGGGCATGCCTGCTACTCCTTCGTCGTGTCGCGGTGGGGTCCGCGTGGTCAGGCGGGGTGCTCGTCGCCGGAGCGGCGCAGGTGGCCGCGCATGGTGAGGCGGTCGCCGCGGAAGCGGACGAACTCCAGGTCCACGGGGCGGCCGTCGGACAGGTGGGTGAGGCGTTCCACCATGAGCAGCGCCGCGCCGCGGGGCACCTCGAGCACCGAGGCGGTGTGCGGGTCGGCGTTGACGGCCTCCAGGGTCAGCTCGGCCATGCCGAGCGGCCGCCCGGCGATGTGCTCGAGCAGCACGAAGATGTCGTTGTGTTCCAGGTCGGCGTCGAACAGCGGCTCGCCGACGTCGCGAACGAGGTAGGTGAGGTCGAGGGAGAGCGGCAGGCCGTTGAGGCGGCGCAGCCGTTCCAGGTAGACCACCTGCTCGCCGTCGGCGAGGCCGAGGCGCTGCCGTACCGCGGCGGGCGGCTCCATCAGGGTCATGGTGCGGACCTGGTTGGTCACCACGCCGTGCTCGTGCAGCGTCTCGGCGAGGCCGAGCAGCCGGTGCAGCCCGTGCGGGTACTTCTCGGCCGCGATCGTGGTGCCGATGCCCGGGCACCGGTCGACCAGGCCCTCGTCGCGCAGCAGGCCGAGCGCGGCCCGCACGGTGTTGCGGGACGCGCCGAACTCCCGGGCGAGCACCGCCTCGCGGGGCAGCCGCCCGTTGCGGAACCGTCCGCGCACGATCTCCCCGCGGAGCAGGTCGGCCACCTGCCGCGCCCGGTCGGCGCGGCGCCGCCGGGCCGCGGCGAGTCCGCTCATGTCCACCTCCCCTTCTCGGCGGACATAAGCCTATCTATCCGGTAGGGAAAAGGGGATAACGGGTGGATTGCGCCACCTGGCGCATGCGAAATCCCTG
>Ga0207874_1001135_pt1 | contig 32353 bp, 26 predicted proteins | sample HigsolmetaAR201D_FD_184833 | JGI IMG/M metagenome (GOLD analysis project Ga0207874, IMG submission 184833) | Ionic liquid and high solid enriched microbial communities from the Joint BioEnergy Institute, USA - AR20-1-D (SPAdes) (version 2) ...
CACGTACTCCTGCCTCCGCCGCTCGAGTTCGAGCCAATCGCTAGTGGCGAGCAGAACGCCATTCCGGTCATAGATATTCCCGCGCGGAATCTGCCGGGCGACGGCGTAGAGCCGCGGATTCAACTGCTGCCGCTTGACACCGTCTTCCTGGATCACCCTCGCAGCGCGGCCCATGTAGTCAGCGGGCGCGACGAGCTGCACGTAGGCAGCTTTCGCCAGCAGGGCCGATGCGCACAGCGCCAGCACCATGCCAAGCGCTCGGACGGGCTTGACGAAGCTTTTTCCTGCCTCCGCGCTTGCAGTGCTGGTGCCCGACACGCAGAGGATGAGCGCCACGGCCAGGAAGTTCGTAAGCATGGCGGAGTTGCCGGAACTCAGGAAAGGAGAAACGACCCCTGAAAGCGGGATGACGCCGAGAGCGCCGCCCGTGATGAGGAGCATCTCGATCGCAATCAGCGTTCCCAGTCCCAGCGCAAGCAGCACGCCGTAAACACATTCAGCTCGTAGCGCAATCTGATAGGAATGCCGGACCACGAACAGGAACAGGAGCGCGACGATCACGACTCCATAGAAGCCCCATTCTTCCCCGAGCGCCGGCAGCACCAGGTCCGTATGAGCTGCGGGGATCATCGCCGGATCTCCATATCCGGGCCCCGAACCGCGGCCGCCTCCCGTTGCAAGGGCCCAGAAGGCGTGAGCAAGCTGATCGCCTCCGCTGGCATCGTTATCCCACGGCGAGAGCCACATATTGATCCGGTTCACAACCGTCCGGGGAGTGCCAGCGGAATAGCCAATCCAGAAGCCGCTGATCAGCACGGCGACGCCGAGCACGCCAAGACCCCACCGGCCGCGAACGACGCTGAACATCAGCAGGAACACAAGTCCGCTGACCAAGGCCGGCCCGAGGTCTTTCAAGTAGAAGAAGAAAAGGAGCGCAAAACCGAGAGCCACAAAGAGCGGAAGGACCTCGGATAAACGCGGCATTGAAAGCCAGCGCGGGAGGATTTTCTTCTCGCGGAGGTCGCGGAGCTGTTCCCACTTCCTGGCGAAGTACCCTGCCAGAAACAGCACCAGCAGAAGCTTGATCGCCTCGACGGGCTGCAATGGGCCGAGGTTCACCTTCGAGTCGCTGGCGCCCGGACCGGTCCCGTAGACGCTCAGCAAGCCGAACAAGAGGAAGGCCACAAACAGCGGCACGTAGCACCAGTTCGCAAGCCGCCGGTAGTCAAAGCGCGGCGCGACGGGCAGCAACAGCAAGGCGCACCCGAGTGATACTCCCCAGGCAGACTTCGAAAATTCAAGCGTATCCCGCAGCGGATCGCGGAGACTCACTTGCAGCATCAGCGCGATACCGGTGAGCAACAGCAGCGCCGTCAGCATGCTTGCGTCTCCAGCGAACCGCCGCCATCGCCAGATCCAAAACACGAAGTGGAAAGAGGCAAGATACAAAGCGATCCACCCTGCGTACTGCCATCGAAACTCCGAAGGCGTCCGCACGATGAATCCGCTCTTGATCCTTGGAAGCGGCAGCAGCGGCGCCGTTCCCGCCCCATCCGGCTTGGGCACTCGCAAACGTCCAAGAGCGCCTACATTTTTCAGCGGCCCGGCGCTTTTCACGAAGTCATAGATTCTGTGGGCCGCGGCGGAACGGGCCGCGAGATCGGGAATCGCCGTGAGGAACGGCAGCAGCTCTTCGGCCTTGGAAACTGTGTTGAGGTTCAGAATCCGCCCTTGCGCCAGGCGCGTTTCAACTTCACCGAACGTCTGCGACTTTACCTCGAACAGCAAGGCGAGTCCGAAAGCTACGAGCAGCGTGGCGCAGATGAGCCACGCAAGACTTGCGGCTCCAGGACCGGTCCGTGCGCTGCGCAGCGGAAGCTGCGGCTCATTGGTTTTCCAGCTTTGACTTACCGCCATCGGCGGTTCTCCTGCGCTGCAAAAACTCTCCTTGCCTCCTGCCGCCGGAATTCCGCGTCCGCGCGGCGCACCTGCTCCAACACCTTCTGCCTTAGCTGCTCCTCCTCATCCACGCGCTTCAGGCTGAGGTTCACATTCGAAAAACCGAGGATCGGTTCATAAAGATTTCTTGCCCGCTCCAGATCGCGTCGAGCCATCCAGAGCTTGCGCTCAGCCCGACGCCGCGATATCCGGCTGAGCCTGCGCGCCTCTCGCAGAGTCTCTTGCGCTCGTAGCAGATACCCGTCTGCCAGCAGCTCCGTTTCGCGCGGCCCAAGCTGAAAGCCTTTCCTTTGCGCCTGAGCGAGCTCCGAGATCCCGCCCCCAAGGTTCCGCAGAATGCGGACGTAGAGGTTGGCGAGACCGAGATGCGGATCGGGAGAGTCGGGAAGATCCGCTGCCGCTTGTTCAAACAGCTTCTTCACCGGCTCTACCGCTGATAAGGATTCCTTGAGCGAGCCTTTAGCCATTGCAGAGCGGGAGAGGTCGGCGAGCTCCAGGTAACCGCGGCAGAGCGCGTACTTCCCGCGCAGCTCGGAATCCTTCCCATCCAGCTCCAGCGCATAGCGCAAGCTTGCCTCCGCCGCCATCCAATCGAAATCCGTGACCTCTCCGCTTGCAGAATTGCGATATCCTTCAATGATCCGGTCTGCAGTGGCGACGTAGCGTCCACGAAGTTCTGGTTCGAGGAAGCGAACCAACGAATATCCTCCAGGAAGCCTGCCCTTCTGCTCCAGCTTCCGGTAGAGCGCCCACTCCTGTTCAAGCCGTTCGAGGGTACGCGCCTTCGGTGCGGCGTGCTCCCGGAGCGGTTGGCTTTCTTTATAGAAGCGATAGCCGTGCATCCCAGGAACGGCGACGAGCAAGCCAAGCGCCAGCCCCAAGGCCATTGCGCTCGCAGGGCCTTTCCAAAGACGAACGTATTCCCTGTACCCCGCTACCAGCTTGCGGAGAGCCTTGGGTGCAGTCTTGTCGATGGTTGCATTGCTTTCCCAGACTGGAATGCTCTCCTGTTCGGCAGCCGTCGGCCGGTCGGACAAGAACAGGCGGAGGTCCGAAGCAAATGCAGATGCCGTCTGATAACGATGTTCCAGATTGGGAGCCAGGGCCTTTCGGATAATGGCCCGGAGCGGCGCGGGACAACGCCGGGGAAGCGGCCGTGGCGCCCTCCTGGATTGAATCAGGCTCTCCAGCTTCCTTGTATTTTGCGCCTGGTAAGGGGAAGTCCCGGAGACCATCTCATAGAGCGTTACCCCGAGAGCCCAGAGATCCGCTTGCGGATCCACCTGCGATCGTGTCAGGCGCTCCGGCGAGCAGTAGCTCGGACTGCCCATGTTGTGATGGGTCAGCTTGCGTGTGAAGGTGATCACCTTGGCAATACCGAAATCGAGGAGCCGGACTCTGCCATCCGCCGCGAGCTGTATGTTGGATGGCTTGATGTCCCCGTGAACCACGGCCCTCAGCTGCCCGTCGATAAACGCCGTGAAGCTGTGCAGCGTCTCGAGCTGAGTGCAGACGTCCAAGGCGTAACGCACCGCCGAAATCGGATCCAGCCGCCCTTCCGTCTTGAGCACATCGGCAATGCTGCGTCCCTCGATGTACTCCATCGCGACATAGAAGTAGCCTTCCCGCTCGCCAGACTCGTAAATCTCAACCACCCGCGGATCCGTCTGATGAAGCTGCTGCTGAATGGACGCGCCTCGGCGTTCGGCATCTGTAACGAGCTGCGTCAGTGGGTCCGAAGACTGCTCGATCAGCTTCAGCACTACCTTCCGCCCGGAGCGCAGATCCAAGGCAAGATAGACGTCCGTCATGCTCCGTCCAAGCTTGCGAAGAATCTCGTAGTCCCCAAAGCGCTTGATCTGCATCATTGCTCAGTCCTCTCCGGGACTTGCTATATCCAGCTCGCTGCTATCAGCAGGCCAAAGGTCAGGCCGTAGATCAGGAAGGCGGCCCGCCCGAAAGATGCGGCACACGGCCCGCGAAGCGACGCCAGCCCGCCGTTCTGATCCGCGCACGAGTGATTGAGCGGATTCGAGATCCGAATCGGGACCCAGCTACGAAGATCACGCTCACGTTGTCGGTCGTCCCGTACGCCACGGCTGTCTCCACCAGTTCTCTGGCGACGCGCTCCGCGTCTCCGTCATACCGGCCGCAAATGTCGCCAATCTCCCGAGATTCCACACAACTGCTGAGTCCGTCCGAACAGAGGAGGATCGCTGCATCCGGACGAAAGGGCAGCTCGCGCAGTTCGATGAACTGCGGCTCCTCCGCCGTTCGATGCCGCGAGCCGACATTTCGAAACACTTCATTCCGGCGCGGATGTAACATTGCTTCCTGCTCGGTCAGTTCACCGTTCTCCTCCTGAAGCCCGACCGGGGAATGATCTGTCGTATTCTTTCGGACACTCCCGTTCCACAGCAAGTACATCCGGGTATCGCCAACGTGCCCGACCGTAATCCGATCCTTGTCGAAAACCGCCATCGTGAGCACGCACGCCATCCCTCGCTGACGAGGATCCTTCTGCGCCGCGGCGTAGATGGTGTTGTTTGCTTTTGTAATCGCGCTCCGGACCAAGGCTGCGGTATCGGCATGGCAGCCCGGCTGGCTGATCTCTCTGCGGATTACGTCGACGGCTGTCTCTGCAGCAACCTCCCCGGCAGCATGCCCGCCCATTCCGTCGACCACAAGGAAAACTCCGCGCTCCGGATCGACGTATGTGCGATCCTCGTTGCAGTCCCGATGTAAACCCGGATCGGTGGCGGCTGCGAATGTCCACGCCTTAGCCGCGGCCATGGCGCCCGTCCCAGTTCAGGACTACAAAGCACAGAGTGAGAACCAGAAAGAGAATCAGGAGAGCATCCTGGGCGTAGAACGCGTTCATCGTTTCGCCTCGAACGACAGCCTGAATACCTCAGCCAGATCGATTTGCGCCCGATCTGGCAACTCCTGTTCCACTTGCTTTGGCAGCCGCTTGCCATCGACCCATGTGCCATTTGTGCTCAGGTCTCTGATGAAGAAGCGGTCAAGGATGGGATCGCGGCGCAGCCGGACGTGTTCCCTGGACACCTCATCGGTGGTATAGAGAGCTAAGTCAACAGAAAGGTCTGAACCGCCGCGGCCAATCGTGATCTCATTCTGTGTAACCAGGTAAAGCTGCTCGCCGGAGTCATCCTCATAACGGATTTCTGCATACACCGTTTCCGCCGCACGCCGCGTGGGATGATCCGCAGTATGTCGAGTGATGGGTGCTGCCCCTTCCGCCGAATTGACGGCAGGATCCGCTTCAATAAGCGCGGTCATGGCGCCGTGATAGCCGGGTTTCGCCGGCTCGTTGAGTTCCGAGTGAATCTCTACGTGTCCGGCGGGGACGCTTCCCTCTGCATCGGGCAGGAATTCAATCGACCAGTCGGATGCGGCAATCCGGTAGCACTTCGACGGGCGCCGCCAGGGAAGGCCGAATGGCCGTGCGTTCAGGCGGCGAAGGTGCGCTGAGAGTGCCCGCTTCGCATCTTCGCGTATGAGATGGAAGACACCCGACAGACGCGAATAGTCGTCAGGGTGCATATAAACGCTGTAGATACAGGGCAGAAGCACGGCGTAGTTCATTTCGAACTGGCCGAGTGTCATGTTGCGGATGAGTTGCTCGATGATCAGCTTGCCGCTAACAGGAGGCGTCGAGGATGCTCTTTCACTCTGAGCCATACATCCGTTACCCGACTTTGACAAACTCCGAGGGAGCGGATTTTGTCAAACCTGTCATACGGCCGCCGCGGTGGCCGGGCTTTCATTATAGAGGCCGAGCGTAACTGAGTCCAGCACAGCGCACTGGTTCGGCGGCTCCGGCATGGGACGATGGGAAACCTTTTCGGCTCGATAGAATCCATCGGGGGAGGAGGAGAGATGGCAAACGGCATTTCGGGCCGAAACCTTGCAGTCATGGCCAGTGGAGTGGCGCTAGGAGTGGCGAGTAGCCGACTCCTGCCTCCGCTTCTTGCGCAAACCTTTGGCGATGTTCGATCCCGGATGGGGAAGGATCCGCTCGAGCGGCTCACGCAGGACCACCGTCACATCCTGTCTGTGCTGCAACAGATGGAAGAGACTTCCGTCGACGAGATGGCGCGGCGCGCGCGCCTGTTCCTCTCGCTCAAACGGACATTCGCAAAGCATGCGATGGCCGAAGAGGACATCGTTTACCCGCTGCTGCACGACGAAGTGCGCGACGTGGAGCAAACCAAGCGCCTCTATGCAGAGCACGGCGAGATGAAAATTCTTCTCTTTCAGATTGAGCAGGCCCTCATGGAGCGCCGGGACTGGAATGAGCAGGTGCGACGCCTTCGGAGCATGGTCGAGCGGCATGCCCGCGAGGAAGAAGACGTCGAGTTTCCCCAGCTCCGGCAGGCTCTCGACATGCGTCGCACGCGCAGGCTGTCTTCGCAGGTACGGCGGGAAGAAGCGCTCGTGCTCTAAGGATCGCTCCGGCCGGCGGTTCGAACGCTGGAATCTCAGTTCTGCTGGAAAGGGCTTCTTATCGAGGCAGAATGTCCAGCGCGTACTGGATATCGAGATCCGTCGGATCCATTTGGCGGGCAGCTTCCAATTCTTTACGGGCCGCCGCCACATCGCCGGAGCGCGCCAGGATCAGGCCGAGGTTCTTTTGTAGCGCCGCGCGGATCGGACAGCTTCCGCACGCATCGACAGCCGCTCGCAGCTTGTTCACCGCTGTCTGCCAGTCCTTCTCCTTGGCGGCATCGAGACCGAGATTCGACAAAACCCGCGCCTGCGTGATCGCCAGCTCGTTCTGCTTGAGCTCGCGCACGCGCTTGGCCAGAGCCTCGACCTCGGGAGACTGCGTCCCGGCCAGCGCTCGAAGCAGTGCGTACGCCGCCTGTGAGTCCATGGGATCGAGACGCGCTGCCTCGCGTAAATGCGCAATCCCTTCCTCCTTCCGGCCTAGCCGGATCAGGGCCTGTCCCAGGGCGAGCTGCGCCTTCCCGTTCGCTGGTTCCGCCTTCACCACTTTTGCGAGCAAATCCGCCGCCTCTGCCTGTTTGCCGAGTCCCACAAGCGAATTACCCAGGACAAGCATGGCCGGTGCATAGCCAGGCTGAAGTCGTAGCGCAGTTTCAAGTGCGGCTTTTGCTTCCTCATGCTGCTTCAACTCGTGTAGCGCCCTGCCCCGATAATAGTGCGCAGCCGCCAGTTTAGGGTTCAGCCGTACCGCTTCATTGAACGACTTCAGCGCTTCTGGCTGGTTGCCCATGTCAGCCAGCGTGACACCCAAATTTACGTGCACCTCTGCTGAGCCCGGCTGAACCTCTATCAGGCTCCGAAAGACCCCTGCTGCCGCCTCAAGCTGGCGCATGTGTACCAGGGTCATGCCCAAGGCCGACAGAAGTGTTGTGTCCTTGGGCTTCGCAGCAAGTCCCTTCCGAAGTACCTGCGTGGCCTCCGTGTACCGCTTCTGCTGCGTCAGGTGAAGCCCGAGCGCCAGATACGGCTTCGGATCAGCGGGCGTAAACGAGATCGATTCCCTGAGTGCTTTCTCGGCTTCCTGACCCCTGCCTCGCCGGATCAACGTAGCTGCGTATTCCTGCAAGACCGTGCTCAGAACAGCCTGAATGTTTGTGTCGCCCGGCTTCAACTGCGCTGCGGCCCGCAGGTGTTCGACCGCGCCCGCATGGTCGCCCGCCTCGGATAAGGCGAGACCCAGGTTGTAGCGCGCTTCAAGAAGCTTCGGATTCCGCTTGACCGCTTCCCGAAACGCCGAGATTGCACACTTCGTGTCCCTACGCTCGATAAACCAGTAGCCGAGAGCGCTATAGGCTTCCGCGCTCGCCTGGCTGTGAATCTCTGGCGCAAGGTCCGGAGGAGGGGTACAGCCGGAAGGAACCTCGGCAGACGCCACGCCTGCCAGCAAACTCAACAGCAGACATGCGGTTTGGCAAGCCCGCCCCCGAAGACCGGAGTCTCCGGGGGCTGCCACCGCGCGCGGAATCAGCCTTACCAAACCACCTTCCCGGCAAGCTGTACCACTCGGTTTCCAGTAGAACCGCGCACCTGACCGAAGAACGGGCTTGCCATGTTGGCGTCCGGAATGTTGAAGATAGGTGTGTTCGTAGCTCCGAAAGCTTCGGCGCGGAGTTCGAAGCGCACCTGCTCATTGATGGGGAACCGCCGGAATAGCGAGAAGTCAAGGTTGCGCGTCCAGTCCTGCCGCATGATGTTGCGGCCAGCGTTGCCATAGGTGAACTGAGGAGGCGTCGCAAAGGCCTCCGTGTTGAACCAGCGTTCCGGAGTCCGCTTGTCGAGCCTCCAGTCCCCGACCACATTCGGCCTCATGTATGTATTGGGATTGCCGACGTTGGCGATGTCGCCCGGAATGCTCACATGGAACGGCAGTCCGGAACGCAACTGCAGGATGCCGTTAACTTGCCATCCACCGATGATATAGTCGGCCACCTTGTTGTTCGTGGCGAGCCATTTACCCCGGCCGAACGGCAGTTCGTAGATGAAGCTTCCGACAAAGTTATGCGGCACGTCGTAGGACGAGACGCTCCGGCTGCCGTTCAAATCGTATTCGTTCTGCACCGCGCAGCCTTCGGTGCCGAAAAAGCCGGAGCAGGCGATGTCAATGGACTTCGACCATGTGTAATTGGTAATGAACATCAGCCCGTTGCTGAAGCTGCGCTTTAACGACAACTGGAACGCGTTGTAGTTATTCCGCCCGATGCTCTTGGCGAAGTAAGTCGGCTTCATGTAGGGGAAACGCATCCGGTCTCTCGGATCACCCGGTCCTGGAACAACTGCGGTATTTCTGGCAGCCCCCAGATCCAGACGGCGGCCGCCCGAGCCCACATAGTCCACCGATAGCACCGTGTTCTGAGCCACCTGGTGCTGAATGCCGAAGTTCCACTGCAACGAGTAGCCGTTCTTCCACTCCGGATCCATATACCACCAGTTCATCTGCCATGGAAGCTCGGGAGGCAGGTTCGTCGCTCCCAGCCACTCCGTTTGCATCTTCACGCCCGGAAACAGATCGGATGGTGTCGGGTTGTTCAGATTCGTGTACATCGTTGTGGCAACCATTGGCCAGTTGCCGCCGATGCCCCGCGCCGACTGGTAGACGCCGGCCCAGCTGTCATAAAAGATTCCGAACGACGTCCGGATCGCCGTCTTCTGTGTCGCCCGGTAGGCGATGCCGAGCCGCGGGCCAAACATGTACGGGCTGCCCCTCATGATCGTGCCGCCGGGCGCCTCAATGACGTTCTCGGGCAGCTTTCCGTCCGGCGTCGGGATGCACGGCGCTTTACCGAGTTGCGAGCAGGGCCCCGGCACTTTGAGAACCCAGTACTCCCCGGTGTCCGTGTTCATGTTGCCCGTGTAGATGTTGTTGTCTTCCACCCTGCCGAACGGGGGAATCCAGGTGTAGTCGTAACGCAGACCGATATTGATCGTGAGCCGCTGCGTCGCCTTCCAGGAATCGGAGATGTAGAGACCCATCGAACCGCCAAATCGCAGACTTTCCAGCAGGTCCCTCCGGGTAGAAGAAAATGGAACGTTCAGCAAGGCAGAGGCAATCGAATTCCCCGTGTTCGCGGAGTTGTTCGGGTCGGCTGTCTCATATTCGCGGAAGCTGACGGTATGGTAGTTGATGACCATACCCATATCAGCGCGTATGAACTCGCCGCCCATTCGCAAGGTGTGGTTGCCCACAATTTTTGAATAGTTGCCCTTGATCTGCCAGTTGTCGCCAGGCCGATTCACAGTGTGGTTGTCACCGCCCGAAAACCAGTTCGATATGCTGACGCCCGGATAGAGCGTGACGCCTCCGGTAGTGTATTCGGTCAGCCCCGGCCCCAAGCCCATCTTGGACCCAAAATCAGCAGGTAAGTTCGTGTACCGCGCCTCATCCGGCAACCGCACCTTCGAACGGCCAAACTGAACCTGCAACACGCTCGTCGGGCCGAAGGTGTGGTTCCAGCTCGTACCGTAGTTGTGGGCGAACATGTTGTTGTACGAATCCACGCCGACTCGCTGTGGATTGTACCGCCATTGATACAGGCCGCTGTACCGGAACCATACCTGGTCCTTCTCGCTTATAACGTGGTCCCCGCGGACGGTGAATGAATCCTGGCGCTGCGTTCCGGTGGTGGCATTCACCTGGTTGAAGTCGCGTCGCCCGGTATCGATCGGCTTCGGTACCGTTGTCTGCATGTAGTAGAGCATTGTCGGATCGAGCCGGGATGCCGGAATGACATTCCCAGGGAACGGCGTTCGGACATACGACACTCCGTCCGGACCGATCGCCGTGCTTACCGGGTCGAAGATCTGCCGCGTGCTGATCTCGCCGTTCAAATCCTTGCTGAAATCACCTTGCAGCATGGCCTCGGTCGGAACATTGAAGTAAGAGAAGGCGGGCTGGCGGTAACGAAAACCCTCATAGCCGCCAAACACAAATGTCCGGTTCCGCCCGTTGTAAACCTTTGGGATATAAACAGGACCTCCCGCCACCGCTCCAAATTGATTCGCCTTGAACGCCGGCACTGTCGGCAGGAAGGAATTGCGAGCGTTCAACGCGTTGTTCTTCAAGAACTCAAACGCGGAGCCGTGGAATTCGTTCGTCCCCGACTTCGTCGCCACGTTGATGGTCCCACCGGTCGACATACCGATGTCAGAGGAGTCGTTGTGGGACTGCACCTTGAATTCCTCGATGGCGTCCACAATCGGAGGAATCGCATAGGCGTTCCCGAACGTCTCGATGTTCACAATGCCGTCCAACAGATACATGTTTGCCCGGTTATTTTGTCCGTTAACGGATGGGTTGTATACGGTCTGCCCGACGAGGCCGCGTGTATAACTGAGGCTCTGCGATCCGCTGATCCCTGCGACGTTCACACCAGGCTGCAGCAACAGCATCTGCGTAAAGCTGCGGCCGTTGAGCGGAAGATCCACGACCTGCTTCTGCTCGATGACCGTCCCAAGCTCAGCCGAAGAACTTTGGACCTGGGCGGCGGCAGCCGCGACTGTGACGGTCTCCGAAACCGCGCCAACCGTTAGCACAAAATCCATCGTGGCAAGCTGTCCGACCTGAAGGTTGAAAGGCTCAAGCCTCCGGGTTCCGAACCCCTCTGCCGAAGCAGAAAGCGTGTACCTTCCGATGGTGACGTTCTGAAACCGGTACAGCCCGGTCTCATTGGTCTGGGTGCGTAGCTCGACGTTCGTGGCGACATTGGTCAACACGATCTGAGCACCTGGTATGACCGCGCCAGCCGGGTCCGTCACAGTTCCGGTAATCGACGCAGTCGAAACCTGAGCAACCGCCCCTGCCGCGAGCAACAGGAGCATTCCAATAAGCAGCGCAGCGCTACTGGCTAAGTACCGCAATCGCCTCATATGCTCTTCTCCACATACAGCCGCCGTGAGGGCTCCTGAATCAGTGCGGAGTACTACCTCCCTACTTCCGGCTACATCAGCCCCTCTGTGATAGAGGACTCTGTGAAATGGCTAACAGGCTTTCATAAGTCACACTGTCATGTCAATAGACAAATGCGCAGAACTTAGCAGAACTTAGTGGTGGGTATGGATTGCGTTCTTACGGAAAGGATCCCCGGCTCAGCCTAAGCAGTTCATCCTCTTGACAATAGTCGTTACCACAACTACCATCAGGACTGTTAACAATTTACTTTGAGTACACGAGGTGCAGCTCATGCGTTATTTCACTTCTCTCTGCAGAGCGCTGGCGGCGGCAGGAGTGGCCTTGCTTGTGACTGCCGGAGGCGCGGCCGCCGAAACCGCGACTTACACGATTGACTCCGCTCATTCGTTTGCACAGTTCAGCGTCCGCCACTTGATGATCTCGAACGTCAAGGGCAACTTCACGAAGGTGGAAGGCACGATTGTCTACGATCCCGACAAACTGGCTGCGTCGAAGATCGAGGCGACCATTGATGTGAATACGATCAGCACGGGGGAACCTAAGCGCGACGCGCACCTGAAGAGCGCGGATTTCTTCGACGCTGCAAAGTTCCCGACGATAACGTTCAAGAGCACCCAGTTCAGCAAGCAGGGCGGCAAACTTCAGATCCGCGGCGACCTGACCATGCACGGCGTTACAAAGCCAGTGGTGCTTACCGTGAATTCTCTGTCGCCTGAAATCAAAGACCCTTGGGGAACCAGGCGCATCGGTGCAACCGCCACCGCAAAGCTAAATCGTAAAGACTGGGGCTTGGCGTGGAACCAGGTTCTTGAAACCGGCGGTGTCGCTATCGGCGAAGAAGTGGAGATCACACTGGACCTGGAAGCTGTTCGTAAGTAGTTTTGCATAAGGCCGCCGCGATTAGCCGGGCCTCCGGTTCCGGCGGCGCACCCCGCCAATTCCCCCCGCTAGCGGTGACTTCAGCTTCGCACGAACTCCTGGGATCGCCTCCGAAGCTGCTCGAGCTCATCAATGATCTTCTGCCGGACGAGATCGCGCAGCTCCCCCGATTGCTTTACATCCCACCCTTCGACGGAGACAGGCGGGAGCACCCGGAGGTGAATGTCCTGGGTTTCGCCGAAAATCCACGTGTTGCGCGGCAAGGCGCTGCCGGACCCTTCCACCACCAAAGGAAGCACCGGGACCTGCTCCCGGATTGCGAGCTGAAACGGCCCCTCGCTGAACGGGAGAACTTGCCCGTCGCGGGAGCGTGTCCCTTCCGGGAAGAAGATGATCGAGTAGTTTTGCTGGAGGAAGCGGGCGGCTTGCAGAAGCGCTTGGGCTCCTTTGCGGCGGTCGCCTCGCTGTACCGGCACATCTTTGGAGATCCGCATCATCCACCCGACAACAGGAAAGCGAAAAAGCTCGGCCTTCGCCATCCATTTCGCGTCCACCTCGATATGAGCCACCAAGGGAATGTCGGCGAGCGACTGATGGTTGCTGACGATCACGTAGACCCGGCTGCGATCCAGATTCTCCAGCCCAGTGATATGGAGCCGCCAGGGATTGACCTTAGCGACGAGAGGGCCAAGACGGCGGAACCACCGGGCGGTACGCCGCCGGGTCGGGTCCCGATCCAGCAGGAGTACGACCCACAGCACTGGCACCCACAGGATCACAAGGGCAGCAGTAGCGAACCAGATCCAGATTGACCGAAAGATGCGAATCATGCAAATGTGCGCGATCTTTCAGGATAACCTTCCGGATCCTCAAAGGCCCGACGCCATGTTGTGGTCGTAGCGTCCCATCAACACATACTCCAAATTCATGGTTAGGAATATGTGATCAGGCTTTCCGTGAAGCTCGTAGATGTGCTTGGTGTATTCGTATTCGGTGGGGATGCGGCCGTAGAAATTCAATCTGCGCGGAGCAAGCAGTCCTGCCGCCTCCGGCAAGTCGGTGTGGCGGAGAATGCCGAGAAAGATCGGGCCCTCCCGGTGGCTCACCGGAGGTTCGATCAGGGTCACCTGGTGAATCCGGGGCTCCAGAATCGCACTGTATAGGCCGAGCGCTCCGCTGATTCCCCTGCCAGCCACCATGATCCGGTCCGGGTCCACCTCCTTGACTTGGGTAAGCTGCCGGAAGGCGGTGAGCACATCCCGAAGCCGCATTGAGTCGACAGTTTGGCCCGTATGCATCGCGTTGCGCAGCGTGTCCTTCCAGAAGGACCGTGGCCACGGCACTTCGCCTACACCGCGTGGCCAGACGACCATTCGCACGGCTTCGTTCCTCCTGTGGACGCCGGAGAGCAGGCTGTTGATGTACGCCATGTCCTCGCCGTCGGAAGCGATGTACAGGATTGCGGGAACCTTGCCTTGGACCTGCTTCGGGATACGAAGATCGGTGCGGACGGTGATGCCCTCGTCGGTTTGTGTCGGAAGAGCCGAACGGAGGTAGGACAGCAAGGACGCCTTGCGTCCTTCCCAGGCGGCGAGGGTCGAATAGCGGCCTGAAGGCGGCCGGGTGGTGAAGATTTCGTGGATTCGGTAGTTAATCGCGTCCGCTGGCGGGTTGCCGCCAAACACGGAGAGCTGTTCTGGCGGAGCGTCGCTGTAGTCCAGGTCGAGTTTCCGCTCCGGTATCTTCATCAGGTGCTTGTCGAACCAGCGAATTGCCTGTTCTCGGAGGTACGTGGAGTCCTCGTGACCCGTGTCGACGACGATGTTTCCGAACGCATCGCCGCGCCCGTAGCTCTGATAGAGGCGGCCCACTACCTTTTCAAAGTGTTCGTATCCCTCGACCGGAAAGAGGAGATCCTTGCGCCCATGGGCCATCAGCAGGGGACGGGGCGCAATGAGCGCTCCCTGATGCAGCATGTCGTGAAGATGGCTGTTCACGGGAAACATGCAGTCGCAATGCCGTTTCTGGGTGTTCTCGCGCACATTCACTTCGTAGGTGCTGATGCCCATGACCGGCACGACAACCTTCACCCGCGGATCAACTGCCGCCGTGAACCAGCTCATGGCCGCGCCGCCTGAGCGTCCCGTCATGCCAATGCGGTTTCGGTCGACCTCCGGCCGCGTCTCGAGGTAGTCGATCGCCCGGATCGCGTTCCACACTTCGACACCCGCCGGGCTGTAGCCCCGCGAGTACCAGTCGTACATTTCCTGCATGAGAATGCCGTGGTGGAGCGCGAAGGTTTCCGCGATCTGGATGGAGTCCAGAATGAACGCCACGTAGCCGTTCTTGGCAAACGAAATGCCATGCCGCTGGTATGGAACCTTGTCACCGTGGGGCGAGTAGGAGTGGCCGCAGACGTAGATGATCGCGGGTAAAGGCTTCGACCGCTCCTTCGGAATGTACAGATTGCCCGTCACATAGAGCGTGGGCATGCTCTCGAAGGCGATTTTTTCGACGGTGTAGCTGCCCTTGTCCAGGATGCCCGTAATCCGGACGTTGAGCGGCGTGCGGCTGGGCCAGGGGAACAGCCCCAGCATGTCACGCATCTCTTCGAGCCGCTTCGCCCGCACCTTCTCCCAGGTCTCGCGGGAAGCCATCTCGGCGGCTGCGCGGCTGGTGATGGCCTTGGCGGCCCGCTCTAGGTAAGCCGTCACCTCCCTTTGGGACTCCTGCATTCGGCGGTACGGGTCATCGGAGGGCGACTGCGCGGCAACGGGAAAGCTGAGCGTCAGGAGGACACAAAGCAGGCGCATTCCGAGATTATATGGCGAAAGCGCCCCTCCAGATTTTCCTCCGCATGCTGCGATAATTGAGATTTACCAACAACACCATGAGCAAGATCCTGCAATCACTGCCGGTCGGCGAAAAGGTCGGCATCGCCTTCTCGGGCGGTTTGGATACGAGTGCGGCCATCTACTGGATGCGCCAGAAGGGAGCAATCCCGTACTGCTACACGGCCAATCTGGGCCAGCCGGATGAATCCGACTATGAGGACATTCCGCGCCGCGCCCTTGAATATGGCGCGGAAAAGGCGCGTCTGATTGACTGCCGCCAGCAGCTGGTGCGCGAAGGATTCGCCGCCCTTCAATGCGGCGCTTTCCACATCTCGACCGCCGGCCTTCCCTACTTCAATACAACCCCGATCGGGCGTGCCGTCACCGGAACGATGCTCGTGACAGCGATGAAGGAAGATGGAGTCGACATCTGGGGGGACGGCAGCACCTACAAGGGGAACGATATCGAGCGCTTCTACCGCTACGGGCTGATGGTGAACCCGGACCTCCGGATTTACAAGCCGTGGCTGGATGAGGCCTTTATCAAGGAACTCGGCGGCCGCAAGGAGATGTCCGAGCTGCTCGAGAAGGCCGGGTTCAAGTACCGGATGAGTAAGGAAAAAGCCTACTCAACGGACTCGAATATCTGGGGCGCCACCCACGAGGCGAAGGACCTGGAGTTTCTCAACAACGGCATCAAGATTGTGGAACCGATCATGGGGACCGCATTCTGGCGCGAGGACGTCGAAATCAAGCCGGAGGTCGTCACGGTCGGCTTCCACGAAGGGCTTCCGGTCTCACTGAATGGCAAGACGTTCTCCGACCCGGTGGACATCGTGCTCGAAGCGAACGCCATCGGAGGGCGGCACGGACTAGGCATGTCCGATCAGATCGAAAACCGGATCATCGAGGCCAAGAGCCGCGGCATCTATGAGGCTCCGGGCATGGCCCTGTTCTTCATCTGCTACGAACGCCTCGTCACAGGTATCCATAACGAAGGGACGATCGAGCAGTACCGCGACATGGGCCGGCGGCTGGGCCGCCTCCTCTACGAGGGACGCTGGTTCGATCCGCAGTCGATGATGATCCGGGAAATGCTCCAGCGCTGGGTGGCGAAGCCGATCACCGGAGAAGTAACGCTCGAACTCCGCCGCGGGAACGACTACAGCATCCTCGACACCAGGAGCCCGAACCTCACGTACAAGCCCGAGCGCTTGACCATGGAGAAATACGAGGGCGCCTTCACTCCTCAGGACCGCATTGGGCAGCTCAACATGCGAAATCTCGACATCAGCGACAGCCGCGAGAAGCTCTTTGTGTATGCTCGGGCGGGCTTGCTCGGACCGCAGGGTCCGTCCGTCATCCGGCTGATCGATAACGGCGCCGCCGATCCGGATTCCTCCGGGGAGTAGCGATTCCCTGCTCCCGGCTCTTTCTGCTTTTGCTGGTCTGGACGGCTGTGGCGAACAGCCGTCCTCCCGCGTCACTCGTAGCGCAACGCTTGCATCGGATCAATGCCGCTAGCTCGTTTCGCAGGGAGAAACCCGGCACCAAGAGCAACGAGCGCGAGGATTGCAACGGCAGCCGCGGCGCTCAGCGGATCCGCCGGCTCGACGTTGAAGAGCTGCGATGATACGTACCTGCTCAGCAGGTAGGCGGCGGGTATCCCGATCGACAGGCCACCCGCCAGCAGGAGCAGAACCTCACGCATCACAAGCCACACCACGGAGCTTTGCTGGGCGCCAAGCGCCATGCGCACCCCGATTTCCTTCGTGCGGCTCGCCACAACGAAAGCCATGACGCCGTAAAGCCCTATGGCGGCGAGCAGGGTTGCCAGCCCTCCGAAGGCCGCAGACAAAGCAGCGATGAATCTTTCCGTTCTCAAGGTCTCATCGAGCTGGTTCTCCAGCGTCTTCATCTCGTAGACGGGCATCGCCGGATCGATTTTCGCAATCTGCGCTCGCAGGGCGCCGAACATTGCCTCTGAAGGGAGGCTGGTTCTGACATAGAAGGTCGCGCTGGCCGGGAAGTCGCTTTGGAAGTTCGGGATGAACACCTGACGTCTCACTCCTTCGCGTGGACCTTCGTAGAGAGAGTCTTCCACCACACCGATAATCTCGATAGTCAGTTTCGTGCCGGGGCGTGTTCCCCAGCCAAGCCGCCGCCCAATGGGGCTTCGCTGCCCGAAGAAGTGAGTAGCGAATTTTCGGTTGACGATTGCGACCGTAATCTCATTGCCTTCATCGCGATGATCGAAGTCCCGTCCCTCGAGCAACGGCACACCCATGGTCTTCCAGTAACCGGGTGAAACGGCGTTCATGAAGGCCTGCATATCTTCGCCGTCCTGGTGACGGTATCCCTCCACGGACATGCTGGAATCCCATTCCCATCCGTGCAGCACCGGAACAGTTGCCAGCGCGGCCGATTGCACGCCCGGCATCGACCGAATTTCTTCCAGCAACTGTTTATAAAAGGCCTTAATGCGCCGCATATCGTATCCGTTGAGTGCCGGATCCACTTGAAATGTCACCAGGTTCTCGAGCTGCTGGAAACCGGTGGCGGTGCCCTTCAGATTGGCGAGGCTCTTGACAAACAGTCCCGCAGCGGCGAGTAGCACGAACGACAGCGCAACCTGTGCCGTTACCAGAATCTTGCGGATGCGCACCGAGCCGCCGCTGCCCGTCACGGCTCCCACAACATCCTTTAGCGTGTTCCAAAGATCGAATCGCGTGGACTGGAGTGCAGGAGCGAGGCCGAAGATCAGCCCCGTGAGACATGCGAGCGCCAGGTTGAAGCCCAGAATTCGCAGGTCGGGCTCCGCACGGAGCATAAGTGTACTTTGCTCGCTCGGCAGGGAGCGCAGCAATGCGCGGATCGTCCACACCGAGAGGAAGATTCCAACCACTCCACCAGTGAGGGAAAGGATCACGCTTTCGGTCAGCAACTGCCGGAGCAACTGCCACCGGGACGCGCCTAGTGCCAGCCGGACCGCGATTTCCTTCTGTCGGGCCACGGCGCGCGCAATAAGCAGGTTCGCCACATTGAAGCAGGCTATCAGGAGCACCAGCGCGACCATGCACATCAGCACTACCAGCGCGGTGGCATAGGATTGGCGCGTCTGCGAATATCCATTCGCCGCCTGTTCCACTTGAACCTGCCTTTGCAGAAAGCGATCCCGGTAGTACTGGGAAATATCCCTTAGCTCCGGTTCCGCGAGCTCACTCTGCAAGATCTGATAAAGCAGCGGCTGCAGCGAAGCGCGGGCAGATTCCACCGTATAGCCCGGCTTCATGCGCGCGAAGATCTGAATCCACTGGCTCCGGCGATTTCCGAGGTGATCCCATCCGGGCGTCATCAGCGGCTTCATCTGGATCGGAACGCGGATGTGTGGCGCGTGCGTTGGATCCAGTCCGTTAAACCCTGGCGGCGAAACGCCCACAATGGTCATCGGGTAGTTGTTGACCAGGATCTTCGTCCCGAGCACCTTAGGGTCCGCGCCGAAACGGGTTACCCAGTAGTGATGGCTTAGGACGACAACCGGATGTCCCTTGTAGACCCGGTCATCCTCCTCGGGCGTGAAGAAACGTCCGATGGCCGGCTTCACTCCCAGCGCCTGAAAATAGTTCCCCGAGACGAGCTCGGCCGTGACACGCTCCGTCTGGTTCTGGTAGTGCACCGAAAGCGGCGTGGAGTAGCGGCAGAAGACATAAGAAAAGGCCACAGCCTGCTTCTGGAAGTCTTGATACATGGGATAGGAGGCAGCGCGAGGGCCCCGGTTACTCCCCATGTGCGGCCCGGTTGTCCAGATCATGACGAGCTGCTCCGGGTCACTGACGGGCAGCAGACGCAGCAGGAGCTGGTCGAGGAGCGTGAAGATTGCGGTATTTGCCCCAATGCCCAGTGCGAGCGAGAAGACTGCCACAGCAGTGAACAGGGGACTCCGCAGCAGGGTGCGAACGGCAAACCTGATATCGGAAAGCAGCCGGCTCATAGTCTCTAATACTGTCTTTGCTAAAAGTAGTAACGTCCGATCCGGGAAAAAGTTCGCAAGAACCGAGAGAGATCGTTACAATCACACGAAGGTGGACAACAAGTGGCAGGCAATCTGGTAACCCGACGGATCTTTTTGGGAACGGCTGCGGCGATGTGGGCACAGCCGCAGACGCGACGGAGCAGTCCGCAGTTTCAGTGGCCCGAAGGCAAACGCGTGGCCGTGAGCCTCACGTTCGATGATGCGCGCCCGAGCCAGCTGGACGTAGGTGTTCCTCTATTAAACCGACACGGAGTGAAAGCGACGTTCTACCTTTCGCCCAGACGCGCTGCCACGCGGCTGGAGGGCTGGAAAAAGGCCGCTGCCGATGGACACGAGATGGCAAACCATTCCCTCTCGCATCCCTGTACCGCCAACTACGGGTTCTCTGTCAATAACGCGCTTGAGGATTACACGGAAGCACGGATGGCATCCGACCTCGACACAGCCAACGAGGAAATTCTCAAGATGCTGGGCGTAAAACCGGAGAGCTTTGCCTATCCTTGCGGGCAGACGTTTGTCGGCCGAGGCAAGCAAACCCGCAGCTATGTCCCGCTTGTGGCCAAACGGTTCCTGACCGGACGCGGCTATCTGGACGAGTCGCCCAATGACCCCGTTCGCTGCGACTTTGCCAAGCTCATGGGGACCGCCTTCGACGATATGAGCTTCGAGCAGATGCTCCAGATTATTACCAAAGCCCGCAATGAAGGCCGCTGGGTCATCTTCGTCGGGCACGACGTTGGCAAGCGGGCATACCAGACCACCGATTCGGAAGCTCTGGAGAAGCTGTGCGCTTATGCGAAGGATCCTGCAAACGGCGTCTGGATTGACACCGTCTTAACGATCGCCCGCTACGTTCAAAAGCGGCGTTCCTGACCGCGTCATTGCTTGAGCTCGATGAGCAACGTGCGATAGGGCTTATTGCCAACGTTGACCAGCACGGGCGCATCTTCGCCTTTAGAATGCCAGATCACGTCGCCCGCTTTCCGCTCACGGATGGTCTTCTGGCCGGTTTGCGAGTCGGTCCGCTCGTAGCGGCAATCGTCGAGAAACACAATCACCTGATCCGTCTGCCGGATGTGGCGTTCGCGCGGCACGCCGGGTTGATACACCAATTCCGTGACCTTCACACGCTCGTTCTCCAGCTTCACCTTCGATGGCAAGGCGGCCATGCCGAGCGACCACATGGCAAGCATCGTAAGGCCCGACGACAGCACCGCTGTCAAGAGTACTGCCCGCTTCATTCTGTGCACGCCCTCCTTTCTGTTCGAAATGGTCAATTCTACCCTCTTTGTGGTTGAACGATCAGGTTCGAGACAATGAAACTATGACGCATCGCAGGATCACTACAGGCGCATGGATTGCGGCAGCGGCGGCAATCCCGTTGCTGGCAGGGATGTTTGCCGCAAGCAAGAGGATCCTGGACCGTCTCAATGCTCTCGAACAGCAGATGGCGGCCCTTGGCGTTCGCATGGAGGAGACGGCTCGCGATTCGCGAGCGGCGGCGGAACAGGCTTCACAGGCATTGGCCCGAGCTGATGAAGCAGCACAGGGCCGTGTCAGAGCCGAAGAAGCCAAAACGGAGGCAGAGGCACGCGCGCAGAAAGCGCAGGAACTGGCGCAGTCCGCGCAGGCTGAGACAGAGAGACTCCGCCGCGAGCGGCAGGAGGAACTGAACCGCATGCAGGAAGCGCTGAACCGTCTCGTCGAGACTCGAAAGACAGCCCTGGGATTAGTAATGAGCCTCCCGGAGAGAGCCCTTCGTTTCGAATTCGACAGCGCCCGCCTCGGACCGGAAAGCCGTGAACTCCTCAGCCGGATCGCGGGTGTGCTGTTGGCCTCAGACGGTTACGGCCTGACGGTTCACGGTCACACCGATGACGTCGGCACCGACGAGTACAACCAGCAGCTATCGGAGCGCCGGGCCGATGCCGTCAGGCAGTATCTCATCCAGGCAGGCATTGATCCTCAAATCATCTCCATCAGAGGTCACGGGAAATCGAGCCCGATTGCAAAAGGGAGAACAGAAGCAGACCGCGCGAAGAACCGCCGCGTGGAGATCGCGCTCACAGACACGAAAATCGAATACGCGCCGACTGTGCCCAAGCGTTAGCCGGATGGCTCAGGCGCCGCAGCCTTCACAGGGGCGCGGCGCCACCAACGCCTTGAGCTGAGGGATATCGAACCACTCGAGCAAACCGAAGCAGAACAGCTCCGGCGCGTCGTTCACCCCAAGATTCCTTCTGAGGATTTCTTTCAGCGACGACATTGACCGGGTCAGCTTCACTTCGCGAATCGCCTCCGTCTCTACTGCTGCGGCTGCGAGTGCGATCAGGCTTGTCCTGGGACCGAAGCTTGCAACGGTGACCGGTCCATACTTTGCACTGAGCCAGCGGGAAGCGGCGGCCACCTGCGAGGCCTGAATCCCAAGAGGCCGCTCGCCAAGGGCCGAGACGAGAAGGGCGAACAGATAATCCCGGCTCTCAATGCGCGCCTCTCCGAAATAGAAGGGATCCATCGCCACCACACGTCGCTTCTGCTCCAGAAGTCGCTGAACCTCTCCCGCGAGCGTTGCTTTGCCAAGGTCGGCGAGTACGAGCGTCGTTCCTTCGGCTCCTTCCGGAGCGAACTCTACCGCAGGGACCGTCCAGATGCGGCTCATGGAAAGCCTGGTCGCAGTAATGCGGAGATTGTCCTTCTGCTCGGTGCGCACTTGCTGGGCCGTCACCTGATACTCAGGCCAGCGAAGAAGATCGCGAAGCTTTTTTCGTAGCTCGGGCGGGGCCGAGCTGTCCTTCTTCGGGAGGTTCTCGCTCAATTTGAGCGCGAGCGAATTGAAACTGGCGTTGTTTTCGGGAAGCGGCACACGAAAATCTGCAGGCTTCCGCAAATCGCCGGTCGCTGGCGGTTCCTCGGCCGAGAAGTCCTTCGCGCCGGGGAAGAAGAACTCCCCGAGGAAACGATACAGAGCCTGGCGGTTGTCGAGTCCGTAGTTGTGGCCGGGATCGAAGTTGGCGTGATAGCGCAGATGATCGGCCTTGCCGAAGAGGTTGAAGACAGGCCGGGCCGCAACCAGCAGCGGTGACACCGCGTAGTCCGCACGGAAGCAGCAGTTATCGCGGGCGTTGTTGATAAGGAGAGACGGCCGCGGAGCGAGCATGGCCGTCAGATGCGTGTAGTCCGCGTACACGCCGAGATCAACGGGCGTCTGCTCGGAGTCTCCGAGGTCCATGTCGGGAAACTGGGTCCGGGTCACGAAGCTCGAATAGCCCGCGACGGGAACCGCCAGCTTGATTCGAGGATCCAGGGCGCTCAACAGGATGGTTTGCCATCCCCCTCCTGACAGCCCGGTGGCAGCGACCCGGTTCGGGTCCGCGTTGGGATGTTTTAGCGCGATATCAACCAGCCTCGTCTGCGCCAGGATAAAGGGAGCCAGGCCGCTCGTCCCAGTGAGATCAAGCTGGTTCAGACGGTAGTGAGCGTAGCCGTCGGCCGACATCTGCCCCTTGAAGAACCATTCGTAGTTGAGCGCCAGCATCCCCTTCCTGGCGAGCGTGATGCAGCGCTCCTGAATGTAGCTGTTGGCAATGCCGTCGCCCTCGTGACCATTCAGGTTGATTACCACCGGAACGCGCCCACTGAGACGGGCAGGCTCGTAGAGCAGACCCGGGAGCCACAGGCCGGGAACGACTTCGTAGCGAAACTTCCGAATGCGGTAGCCGTTCCCTTCGATCACGTCAAACCACTCTTCGCGTGTCGGCGCCTGGCGCCAGCGGGCAGCCTCGCCGCGAAAGACGACGTTCTTGAGAATCTGTTCGCGGAGTTGAGCGGTCTCCTTCTCCCATGCCGCGCTCGTCGGCGGGACCAGCACGGGCTTGACGCGCGAGGCAAGGTGGATCTGCGCCTCCGTCATGGTCTGCCGGGAGTAGAGCATCGGCCGCGTGAGATGTACTTCCAGCCACGAAAGCTCTCCAGCGGGAGCGGCAAACAGAAAGACAGCGGTAATCGGAACGAGGCCGAGGATGGATCGCATTGTCATTTCAGGCTCCGGGATTCCATCATAGCCTGTGCGCCGAAACGCCGGAGCTGGCCACAGCTCATGCGCTCGGTTTTCTGGCAACAATCGCTGCGTGAGCCGGGGGCAGCGTCATTCTCCCATAAGCTCGCCGGACGTGCGTCTCAAATCCGATCTTGGCCAGCTCACTCTCAAGCTCAGAGGCGTCGTATAGCTTCAACACGTGGGTCTCGTCGCTCCGCCGGAAGAACTTCCCGACGCGCCGAAAAGCCGTGATTTCGCGCACGAGGATCCGGCGGCGCTTTCCGTGCCGCCTTTCGACCAGGACAGCCCAGTCTTCTCCCTCGTGAAAGCTCTTCTGCGGCATTTCATGCCAGTGTTCCGGCGGCTCAGCGAAATCGAAAACGAAGACTCCGCCGGGCCGGAGCCCGCGGAAAATCCTTCGAAAAAGCCGCGACAGCTCCGGCTTGCTGTTGCGCGGGTCGAACGTGTAATTGACGATCTCGCCAATCGACGTCACGGCATCGCACTCCCTGACAGGAAAATCGAAGATCGACCCGGTAAGAAAGGTTGCCTTCGGCGCCCGGCGCCTGGCCCGGCGGATCATGGCCGGCGAGATATCAATGCCCAGGACAGAGTAACCTGCTTCGATCAGTTTCTGGGCCCAGATGCCGGTCCCGCAGCCCAGATCCACGACAAGGCCGCGCCGGATCCCGTTCGTGCGGAGAATCCGGAGGAGCGGAGGGGCGGCTTCGAGGGCGAAGTTGCCGAAACCTGCGTCGTGGATGAAAGCGAGATCCTCCTCGTAGCCGGTCATTATTCCAGCTTACGCGTTAGAGCCGCTGGTCTGCGAAAATCTGGTGGGTGCAGGCAAAGCCTCAACCGCAGGAATGCGCCCGGGCTGCCAGGACGCGATTGCCCACTTCCACAGATCGCCAAGGCTTGCGCCGGCAAGTTCTGCCGGCGGATCCTGACCGAGAAAACATAACGCGGCGATCAGCTGCTCCACCGGGCGATGCGCATCGATCACCGGAGCGTGTGTCTGCTTGCTCAGCTTCTGCCCCTCGGCATTCACTGCAACGGGGGTGTGCAGATAGCGGGGCGAGGCAAGCCCGAGAAGCCGCTGCAGGTAGATCTGCCGAGGCGTGGAGTCGATGAGGTCGACGCCGCGTACGATGTCTGTGATCCCCTGAGCGGCGTCGTCTACAACGACGGCCAGCTGGTAAGCGAAGATGCCGTCGGCCCGAAGCACGACGAAATCGCCGACAGTCTGTTCCAGATCCTGCGATTGAGTCCCCTGGAGGCGATCGGTGAAGGTCACCGCGCCCGGGCAGACGCGGACGCGCCATGATCGGGCGGCCCTTCCGTCGGGCAGTCCGTTTCGGCAGGTTCCGGGGTATCGCTGCCCGGCGGGATCGCCGCGGCGAAGCGCAGAGTCCGCGATCTCCTTTCGTGTGCATCCGCAGGGGAAGACCGCTCCCCTGGCCCGCAGCTCCTCGAACGCCTCGCGATAAGCCTCGGTCCGGGCGCTTTGGTACAGCACAGGTTCGTCCCAGGTGAAGCCGAACCGATCGAGCGTTCTCAGGATATGGTCGGCCGCGCCCGGCTGGATCCTTGGCGTATCAAGATCCTCCATGCGCACGAGCCATTTCCCTTCCCGCGACCGGGCGTCGAGGTAGCTGGCGACGGCGGCAACCAGGGATCCAAAGTGCAAAGGTCCGGTGGGCGAAGGGGCAAAACGACCGCGGTAAACAGGCTGCTCAGCTGCGCTCACACCGAAGCCTTGAGTATGGCGAGGAGCCCGTCACCAGGAACGGCGCGCTACTTCTTCTTCCCCGCCGCCGCCTTGGCCACAGGCTCGGAGAGAAGCTTCTCCACCTCGGCCCGCATGTTCGCTTCTTCGTTGCTGAAGAACGGATCCACGCCTGAGTACTGAGCGCGGATGACGCCGGTGCGGTCGATGAAGACGAGCTGCGGAACCTTCATGATCTGGATCACGGGATGTTGCAGGAATCCCTTCACCTGATCCTGATTCTCGTTGTAGCCAATCGGGAAGTTGATCTTAAACCGCTCCACATACTCCGGGATCAGCATGTGAGCCATCGGGTTAATGGCTACGCCGACGGCCTCGAATCCCTTGGCGCGGTATTCGTTGTACACCTTGTTCAGGGCTTGCGAAGCGCGCTGGCAGGCGGGACAGGTGGTCAGCAGGAATTCGACGGCCAGTACCTTCCCCTTGTACTGATCCAGTGAAATCTTCGTGCCGTTGACAAGCGGAATCGTCATCGCCGGCGCTGGACGAGGAATCTCAGCCGCCCAAGCCGGCAGCAGCAGGCTGAAGGCTACGGCAAGCAATGAAAGGCGTCGTGTCACTTGGACCTCTTCTTCGTCGTAGATTCGGATGGCGCAGACTCATTGAGAAGTTTCTCGATCATCGCCCGCATATTCTTCTCTTCGTCCTGGAAGAATGGAGACGTTCCGCCGTACTGCCCGCGGATGACTCCCTTGCGGTCGATGAACACCAGCTGCGGCATCTGTAAAGGAGCCATAATACTCTGCTGGAGATACGCGTAGGCAGCGTCGCGGCTGACGATTCCGACCGGAAAATTGACGTTGTTCTCGCTGATAAATCGCGGGATATTTTCCCGGGCATCCGGATTCATCGCCGCACCCAGCGCCTGGAGACCCTTCGGGCGGTACTCCTGATACAGCTTGGACAGAGTTCGTGACGCCTGCTGGCAATGCGGGCAGCCAGTGAGCAGGATCTCGAGCGCGACCACCTTGCCCCGGTACTCCGCTACGTTCACCTTCTTCCCGTCGAGCATTGTGATGACAAAATCCGGCGACGGACGGGGCACGTCGGCGGCAAATGCGGCTGCCGCAGCGAGGACCGTCATCACGATCAGAATTCCCGGAAGGCGCAAAGTTCCGTATCTCCTCTAATTTCTTTCATCTTAGCGCGATACCGCGCCGTTGCTGCGATAGTCTGACAAGCTTTTCAAGCCCTCAGCGGAACTGACGCGCGAGCCGGCCAGAAGGAGTTCAAAAAAACCATCGTCGCCCTCCCCGAGCACCCGGCTTTCACTTTCCTCCAGAATGCGAAACTTCTGCCACTTTCCTTGGAGGACCCGGCGGTAGTAGCGGAAGAAACTGCTGGCCGCCTCCGGGGTCGCCCATTCGGACGCATAGAGTAACACCGTCGACGCGTCTTTCCGGTTCTCCAGAATCTTATAACTTCCTCCCCGCCACTGTGGAGCGAGCGCTGATGCCTCGCTGTCCCCTGCATACTGCCGCAATAAGATCGAATGATCGAGTTCGCCGACCGAGCCCGATGCAAGTTCCCTCCAATCGCGCCCCTTCGGCCCCTGAGGGACGGCGGGTTTGAGGGGGGCCACCCGGGAGAAATACATGTCCGGGTGGAGGATCTGCTGAGTGCTAACCGGGGGATCACGGAAGACTTCCGAAAACGCGCGTTGCCCGCTTCGCTCGTAGACTGCGTGCTGAAAGGCCATTCCCCGTGTGTAAGGGAACATCAGGGTTTCGCGGATGTACAGCGGGGCCTGGTCGAAAACGGGATACTGCCCGCCACCTGGATCGGCCGTGGTCATGAGTTCGAGCAGCCTTTTGTTCTCCTTGAGCGACTGGCCCATCCGGCGGGCGGTATACTCGCCCATCAGCCACGACGCCTGCCCCTCCATGACGGCGTGCCGCGCGGCCGCCGAGTCATCGCTTTTGGAGCCGCCTTCGATAAACTTTTGAAGGTTAAAGTGCTGATCCGCCAGCGCGTGTGCGAGCTCATGCACGAGCGCCGTCTGTTTCTGAATGTGGGAAGCGGATTCGAGAATAAATAACTTCTTCTTGCGGTAGTCGTAGAAGGCCGCGGCCTGTTCGGTTAGAAGGTCGATCGTGGTCGAGCGCAGATCAAAATCCTGCGGCACGAGGCCGAATTTCTTCAGCGTAATCTCTTCGATCCGGATTTCTTCAGGCTTTACGACTTCGGCAATACGCGCGTCGAGGAACTTCCGCAGCTCTTCCCGATTCATCATTGCGTAGGGGACTTTGGCCTTTGGCTGTAAACCGGTGATCCGGCTAAGTTCGGCAACGATCGAATCGATCTCCGCGAAGACGGCATCGGCGGCATGGAGCGCAGGGGCCGCGGCAGCCAAAAGAAGCAGAACAAGAGCAAAGAGCGCTCGTCTTAGTTGAATCTTGGGCCAATCCATTTTTGAAACCTCGGAAGTAACAGGCCGAAAACGGCCGCCGCGACGAGGCAGAAGGATCCCGCTGCAAAGACTGTCCACCGGGCCCCGATCACATGCCCCAGCGACCCGGCGGCAAGGCTGCCGATCGGCAGAAATCCAATCACCATCATTGTGTAGATGGCCATGATACGACCCCGATACTCGTCGGGAATGACGCTTTGAATCAGCGTATTCGCGGCTGCATTCTGACGGAAGACCCCAAAGCCGGTCACGACCATCGCCAAGAGCAGCGCGGAAAAAGACGGAGCCCAGGCAATCGCAAGAGCGCTGATCGCCATGCAGCACCCGCTCTGGAAGATCACAGAAGGAAGTCCGGCGACCCCATCGCGGCGGGCGAGCGTCAGCACCCCGGCAACCGCTCCGACCCCCATCGCGCCTGTCGCAAGTCCGAGGCCAAGCGACCCTTGCCCGAAAATGCCGTCAGCGAAAACCGGCGCCAGAGCGACCACAGGTGCGCTCGAGAGGTTCACCGCCGCGCTCATAACCAGCAGCGCCGCCACAGCCGGAGCCCGGCGGGCGTAACGAAATCCATCCAGCAGATTGGATAGAGAGGACTTTGAGGTAGAACCGCCCGTCCGGTTGAGCCGCATCGCAAGAAGGCTTCCGATCACCGCAACAAAGCTCAGCCCGTTGAGGAGGAAGCACATTCCTTCGCCGAGGGCTGCCACCAGAAAGCCGGCTACAGACGGTCCAGCAACACGCGCCAGGTTGAAGATAGCGGAATTGAGCGATATGGCATTCAGCAGCTCCTCCCTCCCTACCAGCTCCACGAACAGCGACTGCCGTCCAGGGATGTCGAAGGCATTGATCGTGCCGAGCATGAGAGCGAAGGCCATGATATGCCATACCTGGATGTGGCCACTCAGGGTGAGGGCGGCAAGTCCAAGAGCCTGAAGCATGGAGAGGGTTTGGGTTGTGACGACGATCCGGTGGCGGGAAAAGCGGTCCGCCGCCAGCCCGCCAACAGGAGCCAGTACTAAAACGGGAATATGCGTGCAGAACCAGGTGACGCCAAGCAGAAACTCTGAGTGCGTCAGGCGATAGACGAGCCAGCTCTGGGCGACGCTCTGCATCCACGTGCCAATGAGTGAGACAACCATGCCTGAGGTATAGAGGCGGAAATTCCGGTGCCGGAGCGCGCGGAACGCGTTGCGCCAACTGCCAGAGGAGGGGGTACTGGGTTCTGCTGCTTCAACCGAAGACGTCTCTGAAGCCACTCAATTTCAGCATACGCTACAATAGGTGGGTTCACTTTCTACCCTCGAGGAGTTTCGATTGGCAGAAGACAAACTTTATAAGGCTGAATACGTTGGAAGCGGCACATTCATCATCAGCAAACCCAAGCGTCGCAAGAGCAAACTGCGCCAGACGCGCGTGAGGAATCCGCGGCGGGGCGAGCGAAAGTAGATCAGCCAATGCGCATTACAGATCTCCGGCTTCATCCTGTCGCGGTGGCAGACCCGCCGCTGCGTAGCTCCTACGGTCTCCATGCGCCGTATGCCTTGAGAACGATTGTCGAAATACAAACCGACGACGGGATTACGGGGATCAGTGAAACCTACGGCGGTGACAAGCCGCTAGCTGCGCTCGAAGCGCTCCGGAGCCGCATTATCGGAATGGATCCGTTCCAACTGACGCGGCTCTGGATGGATCTCAACCAGATGGCGGAAGCCGAGGCCCAGGAGATCGCGGGCGGGCGGACTCAGACCTGGTTTGTGCCGGGCGAGAATCCGCTGGACCGGCACACGCGCAGCTTCGCCGCCATCGAGATTGCCTGCCTGGACGCCATCGGGAAGGCGCTCGGTAAACCGGTATGCGATCTGGTCGGCGGGCGTGCCCGCGACGAGGTGTCCTTCTCCGCGTATCTCTTCTACAAGCACGCAGGCGGAGGCGGCATGGGCGAGGACTGCCGCGAGGACGAGTACGGAGAGTGCCTCGATCCGCAGTCGATCGTTCGGCAGTGCCGCCAGATGATCGATCAGTACGGGTTCAAGGAAATCAAACTGAAGGGCGGCGTGCTGGAGCCCGATCAGGAGATTGCGACCATCCGTGCCCTTCGTGAAGCCTTCGGACCGTCCTATCCTCTGCGGATCGACCCGAACTGCGCGTGGTCCGTTGAGACTTCCGTCAGAGTCGGCCGTGAACTCAAGGAGGAGCTCTCAAACGGCGGCTACCTGGAGGATCCCACGGCTGAAATCGACGGCATGGCGGAAGTGCGGCGCCGGCTCCTGGCCGAAGGAAATGACACTCCGCTGGCGAGCAACGTCGCCACCACCTGCTTCGCGCATCTGCCCGAAAGCACCCAAAAGGACGCCGTACAGATTGTCCTGTCCGATCCTCACTACTGGGGCGGAATTCGTGCGCTGGTTCAGCTCTCGCACACTTGCGAGATGTTCAATCTCGGCCTGTCCATGCACTCCAATAACCACCTCGGGGTCAGCATGATGATCATGGCTCACGCAGCAGCGGCCGCGCCCCGCCTCACCTATGCCTGCGATACGCACTATCCCTGGCAGACCGAGAAGGATGAGGTCATCGAAGGCGGGCGGGTGAAGTTTCACAACGGATGCATTCGAATTCCTGACAAGCCGGGTCTTGGCGTATCTCTCGACTACGACCAACTCGCCCGCGGCCGGGAGCGCTACGAGAAGCTGCCCTATCGGAAGCGCGACGACGAAGCGGAAATGCGCAAACATGTGGACCCGAACTGGCGGCGAGTGCTACCCCGCTGGTGATGCCGTTTTAGCTTGCGCCCGTTTGAGCCGATCGTTTCGAATCCCCACCTATTAACGATTGCAAGTAATTTCTGGCCTCGACGGCTCGACACCCGCCGGTTTCCAGTTCGCGAGCGCTGCTACCAGACCGAAGAAACCGTCCAGGTTCTTGCTCATGAGCAGCGTCCGGAGGGGAAGGCCCACGGTGAACTGATCCTCCTGCACGGACTCGAAGGTTCCAGCGCGGCCGGCTACATGGTGAGCATGGCGCAAGCCGCCCTGGAAGCCGGTTACGCCGTGTGCCGGCTCAACATGCGCAGTTGCGGAGGCGCCGAGCACCTGAGCTCAACGTTGTACCATGCCGGACTCACCTGCGATCTGAAGCGCGTCCTCGAGATTTTTCGGGAGGAACGACGCCGGCCGGTTTACGTGATTGGGTTCTCCCTGGGCGGCAATGTCGTCCTCAAACTTGCAGGCGAACTGGGAGAACACGGTTCAGAGCTGCTGGACGGCGTTTGCGGCGTGTCTGCTCCCATCGACCTCAAATCCTGTGTGGAGGCGCTCGAGCGCCTTGAAAACTACCTCTATGCGCGGCGCTTCATCGGCCGCCTGAAGGCCCGCTACCGGCGTCGGAGCAGGATAGATCCGGAGCGTTTTCCGACGGACGGGCTGGAGCGGGTACGCACCGTTTTCGAGTTCGACGACCGGTTCACGGCTCCCTGCTTCGGCTTTCAAGGCGCGCTGCATTACTACGAAACTCAGTCCTGTTCCCAGTACCTTGATAAGATCGCCGTACCCGCGCTCGTCATACAAGCAAAGGACGACCCGATGATTCCGTTTCGCGTATTCTCCCATCCCGCCTTCGAGCGAAACCACAACCTGAAGCTGCTCGCTGTCGAGCATGGCGGCCATCTGGGCTTTCTATCGAGATCGGGGCCGCGATTCTGGCTCGATAGTGTCGTTGTCGAATGGGTAAGGGGATTGGGGAACTCTTAGGCGGTTGAACTTTGGCTGGCCCGCTGCGGATAAATCGTCTCCCCTCGCTTGAGCATCTCGACAAGGGCCTCAATCTTCTTCTTCCGTCCGGCTTCAGTCTTCATGTTGAGGACCCGGTAGGCGAGCGCAAAGCGGTTCTGAGCGTTGAGTTTCTCGAACATTTGCTTGGCCTTGGGGTCTTTGTTGATCGCGGCTTGAAGATCGTCGGGGATCTTCATATTCCTCGGGCTCGGATAGGCGCGCTCCCAGCGTCCATCGGCCTTGGCCGCCTCGACCGCTTTGAGCCCGTGCTCCGTCATCCGGCCCTCCTGAATCAGCCGGGCGACGGCTTCGGCATTGATCTGGCTCCAGGCGCTTTTCTTCCGGCGGGGCGTAAAGCGCTGCAAATAGCTCTTGTCGTCGAACGCTTTGCGCAGCCCGTCGATCCAACCCCAGCAGAGTGCGACATCGATGGCTTCCCTATGGGTGATCGACTCAAGCCCGGAATCCTTCTTGTGGATCTTGATCCAAATCTCGCTTTCCGTGTTATGGTGCTCGCCAAGCCACTTGTAGAAGCTCTCGGCATCCCTGAATTCACGGACTCTGTCGTGGGCAACCTTTACCGGCGGCATCTGCCTGCTCCTCGCATTGGCTATTCTACAAAGAAGCGACTCCAAGGGGTGCTTTCCAAAATAAAGGAACAATTCACGTCAGGGGCTCGTCGATAACTTACGATGAACGCTAAGGTTTCGTTTGCCGAGGCGGCAGCGGTCGCAGCTTCTTCCCTGCTCTCATCGAAGCTGCGCAGTTTTCTGACCTTGCTAGGCATCATTCTCGCGACGACAACGCTTATCGCGGTGATGTCCGTCATCCACGGGATGGACGTCTACGTGGCAGAGAACGTGTCGAACATGGGCGTGGATGGCTTCCGGGTCCTCCGAATGGCTTTTGTGGGCAACTTCGATCCCAAGAAGTACCTGGAGTACCTTCGGAAGAATCCGGAACTCTCCATTGAAGAGTTCGAGTTTGTCCGCAGCAAGGCCAAATTGATCCGCGACATTGGTCTCGCTTCCGGCCGGCGCGCCAGCGTCACTTTTGGCAAGGAAGAAATCAAGGAAGTTTACGTTCAGGGAGTCACCGCGAACTTTGGCGTCATCACCAACGTCCAGCCGGCCATGGGGCGCTTCCTCACCGACACGGAGGACCGCCGGAGAATGTACGTCGCCTTTATCGGCAATGATCTGAAGGA
>Ga0207874_1001146_pt1 | contig 32138 bp, 28 predicted proteins | sample HigsolmetaAR201D_FD_184833 | JGI IMG/M metagenome (GOLD analysis project Ga0207874, IMG submission 184833) | Ionic liquid and high solid enriched microbial communities from the Joint BioEnergy Institute, USA - AR20-1-D (SPAdes) (version 2) ...
ATCGCCGTGGTCGAGCACCTGATCGCCTCGGGCTTCACCCGTCCGGAGCGGATCGGCATCTTCGGCATGTCCAACGGCGGCCTGCTCACGGCCACGCTGGGCACGCAACGCCCCGACCTGTTCAGCGCCGTGGTCAGCGACGTGCCACTCACCGACCTGATCCGCATGCGCCACATGGGCATGGGTGCGGCCTGGATGAACGAGTACGGCAATCCGGACGTGCCCGAACAGGCGGCAGCGATGCTGGCCTACTCGCCGTATCAGAACGTACGCGAGGGCACGCGCTACCCGCCGTTCCTGATAACCATCTCGACCGAGGACAACCGCGTCGGTCCCGGCCACGCGCGCAAGTTCGCCTACCGGCTCGGGGAAGTCGGCGCACCGGTGTTCTTCTACGAGGACGAGGAGGGCGGCCACGGGGTCAGTGACGCGCTGCGCAACCCCGAGCTCATGGCCCTGCGCATGGGGTTCCTGATCGACCGCCTGATGCCTGCCGCGAACTGACGCGACACACATGGTCATGCTGCGCGGGGCCCTGCAGGGCCCCGCGTCGCATCCGCATGTCCCTAGCGGCAGGTGGCGTCCGCGTCCGTCGCTTCGGCCAGGACCATGCCATGGCCCGCGTCGCCGGGGCGCAGCGTCCAGCCGTCGGCCAGCAGCAGGCGCCAGCCCTGCCCGCGCCACTCGCGGCCGCAGCCCTCGACGCCTTCCGCCGCGATGCGCGCCGTCTTCCAGTCCGTCGCCAGCAGGACCTCGGCCTCGCTCTCCAGCCGGCCCCACGCGTCCTCGAGCGTCACCGGGTGGTACACCATGCCGTCGGCGCCCAGCGGGAACAGGTTGCGCGGGTCGAACGACACGCTGGGCCTGGCCAGCGGCAGCGCGATGGTCGGGCCGTCCACGAGCCGCGCCCGCAGCGCCTGTTCACGCGCGGCGCGCACGCGTTCGCGCTCGCGCTCGGCGGCAGCCACCTCGTCGCCGCCGTAGGCGCCGGCAAGCACATCCGCGCCAGCCGCGTCCGGGAACGGCAGGCCCGCGGCCCCCGCCGCCAGCGCGGCAAGGTCGCCGTCCTCCGGGAACTGGCGACGCCAGTCCGGCCGCAGGCCGTCGAGCAGGAAGCCGTAGGCCGGCCCGGTGAGATAGGCGGCGCTGCGCACGTAGCTGTCGCGGTTGTCGCCGGACTCCAGCGCGCGCAGCAGCCAGCCGCGGTACGCATCGCGGCCAGGGTGCGCGATCGCATGGCCATTGGCCTCGGCCAGGCCCTCGTTGCGCTCGATCCCGGCCTCGCCGGCGAGCGCGCCCGGGAAGACGGCCTCGCGGCGGGCACGGAACCCGAGCGCCGCGCGCAGGTGCGCGCGCATGGCATCGGGATCGTCGTCCTCCACGGCCCGGCGCAGGGCGCGCAGTTCCAGCCGCAGCCAGGTCCTGCCCTGCTCGCTGTCGAGGTGCGCGGTCCCGCCCTCACGGCTCTCCGGAAGGCCGAACAGGCGCTGCATGCAATGCGACAGCTCGTGCCAGGCCAGCACCGCGAGTTCGTCGCGCCCCTCCGGCAGCGGCAGCACCATCAGCGCCGTCGGCCGGCCTTCGAGTTCGATGCAGGTGTTGGCGGGCGGCAGTCCCTCGGGCAGGCGCAACGGTTCGAAGCGCGCGCCGGCATCTCCGCTCCAGCGCCAGCCGCGGCCGGAAACCGGGTCGTGCAGCGCCACCGGCGCCATGAACGGGCGGCCCCAGAGCGCGTCCGCGCGGGCGCGCGCGGCCTGATCGAGCAGGACCTCGCGTACCGCTTCCGCCGCCGCGGGCACGGCATCGCCGTCCTTCTGCGCATGGGCGGGAAGGGCCGGCACGCAACCCAGCATCGCCACCAGCAGGGTGGAAAAAAGGAATCTTTCTCTCATGTCGGCCGTCTCCCGGGAGGACCGGATGGGACCTGTCCACCAGGCCCCGGGCCTGCAGGCCCACATCCTCCCGATGTCGCTTGCAACGGCATGATCGCAAACGCCGGCGGCAGGCGGGATGTGCCACTGGTCCAGGCCGCCATCAACAGTCACAATCACTCCGGTCCCCGGACATCACCCCGCCATGCGCCAGACGGCCCTGCTGACCGCCCTGCTGCTTGCCACCACCCTGCCCGCCTCCGCGGGCGACGGGGATGCCGGCCAGGCGCGGCCCTTGACCACCCAGGAAATCATCGACGCCTCGCAGCCATCCGACTGGCGCGTGCCGGACCCGGAGAACACGCTCTACCTCGAGCTGGAGCGCGGGCGCGTGGTCATCGAGCTTGCACCCGCGTTCGCGCCGGAACACGTGGCCAACATCCGCACCCTGGCGCGCGAAGGGTTCTGGGACGGCACCAGCATCTACCGCGTGCAGGACAATTTCGTGGTCCAGTTCGGCGACCCGGATGCGGACGATCCGGCGGCGGCGAAACCGCTGGGCGGTGCCCGGACGAAGCTGCCGGCGGAGTTCGAACGCAGCGCCGAAGGGCTGGCCTTCCATCCGCTGCCGGATCCGGACGGCTGGGCGGCGGAGGCCGGGTTCGCCGAAGGATTCCCCGCCGCGCGCGACGCCGCGGAAGGCAGGTCATGGATGGCGCACTGCTACGGCGCCGTCGGCGCCGGCCGGGACATGGAGCCGGACAGCAGCACCGGCGCCGAGCTGTACGTGGTGATCGGGCAGTCGCCGCGCCAGCTCGACCGCAACATCACCGTGGTCGGCCGCGTGCTCAAGGGCATGGAACTGCTCAGCGCCCTGCCGCGCGGCACCGGACCGCTCGGCTTCTACGAAACGCCGGAGGAACGCACGCCGATCCGCGCCGTCCGCCTGGCCTCGGAACTGCCGGAAGCCGAGCGCGAGCCGATCGAGGTCATGCGCACCGGCACGCCGACCTTCGATGCATACGTGGAATCGCGCCGCAACCGGAGGGACGCGTTCTACAAGCGCCCCGCCGGGCACATCGACCTGTGCAACATCGCCATCCCGGTACGCACGCCGCGGCAGGAAGACTGAACGCGGGTGGACGGCGGCCGTCACGCGGCGTTCCCGCAGGATCGTGCAGCCTGCGTCTCCCCGACCCCGCCGAGGCGACGATGGCCCTTTTCCGGTTCCGCATCTCAGGCAGCGACGACGACGCGCGTACCATCATCAACCTGCTGCAGAGCCTGGACGGCATCGAACGCGTCGAGGAGGTGGACGACCTGATGCCGCACATGGACGATCCCGACTCCAGTTCCGCCGGCCTGCACGACACGCGCGGCGACGGGACCCACGAAGTCGAGGTGGAGATCCCCAACCCCTCCACCGCCCGCAAGGTGCGCGAGGCGGTGGAAGCGCTGGCCTTCGACCTCGATGCCGTGGTCGAAATGGGAGAAGACGGGAGCGGCTGACCCCGTACCCCGGGCTCAGCCCGCGGCCGGCAGGCCGTCGATCAGCTCGACCATGCGCCGGCGCTGGTCCTCGTCGGGCAGGCGGCCGGCCGCGGCGCCCAGGTTGTCGGCCATGTTGCGCGCCTTGCTGGTGGCGGGCGTGATGCAGGTCACCGCAGGGTGCGCGGCCACGTACTTGAGCAGGAACTGCGCCCAGGAGTTCGCGTCGAACTCCGCCGCCCATTCCGGCAGCGGGCGGTCGCCGATGCGGCTCCACAGGCGCGTGCGCCCGAACGGCAGGTACACCAGCACCGCGATCTTCCGCTCCATCGCCAGCGGCAGGATCGTCTCCTCCACGTCGCGGTTGTCGATCGCGTAATCGACGCCGATGAAGTCGAGGTCATGCTTCTCCATCGCCTCGATCAGGCGCGGGTAGGCCGGCTTGCTGGTCGAGGTCACGCCGACGTAGCGGACCCGGCCCGAGGCCTTGTATTCCTGCAGGATGCCGAGCTGGGTCGGGATGTCCGCCAGGTTGTGCACCTGGATCAGGTCGATCCGGTCCTTGCCGATCAGCCGGAACGAATTCTCGATCTGCTCGCGCGCCTTCGCCGGGTCGGCCTTCTCCTCCCCGCGCGGCACCACGTTGACCTTGGTGGCCCAGAAGATGCGGTCGGTGATGCCCAGCTCGCGGGCGATCCGGCCGGCCACCTCCTCCGAGGCGCCGTAGCTCGGCGCGGTGTCGAACACGGTGCCGCCGCCATCGACCAGCGTCCGCAGCACCTCGCGCAGCGCGGACACGTCCTCGCCGCGCGCGACCTGCGAGAACGTCGCGGAACTGCCGAGGCCGACCAGCGGCACGCGTTCGCCGGTGGACGGGATCGCGCGGGTCAGCAGCGGCGCGGGATCCTGCGCGAACAGCCGCGTGCAGGGCATGGCCGCGAGGGCGGCGGCGGCCAGCGGGAGCTTCAGGCAATCGCGTCGGGTCGCCATCGTTTCGTCCTCCTGTGCGGATAACGGGCCAAGTCTGGCCCCACGGGGCGCGGGATTCAAACGGCCGCGGCTACGGCACGGCCCGGATCGCGTGCACGATCACGGGCTTGAGCGCGGCCACGCCCGCGTCGCCACCCTGGTCGGCCTCGATGTACATGCTCAGCAGGAACGCCATCAGGTCGTGGCGGCGCGCCAGCCAGCCCTCGTCGGCATAGGCCAGTTCCGGGTCGCCGATCCGCGGCGGCAGTGCCATGAACCACGCCTGCCAGTCCTCCGTGCCATACAGGCCGCTGCGTGCCAGCGCCAGCACCGGCCGTGCCAGCCGCCCGGGCTCGCCGGACACGTAGGCATGCCCCGATCCCGGCACGACCTGGGCGGCGACGGCCACGAGGATCAGGTCGCCCTGCGTGCGCTCCAGCGCCGGGTTCAGCGCAAGCTGAAGCACCCAGTCGGCGCCGTGCGCCACGCCGTGGCGCCAGCCTTCGCGGTTGTCGAAGCCGCGGTAGTCCTGGACGCTGGCGAGGTAGGCGGCGGCCTTGCGCACCATCGCATCCCGCTCGCCCGCTTCCATCCATGGCGAGATCCGGTCGGTGCGCGCGACTTCCGACAGGACAAGTGCCGCGAACGGGCGCGCGAAGCCCTCGCCTTCGCCGCCGTCGATCCGTTCGTACAGGCGGTCGCGCAGGGTCCGCAGCGTGTCGGGCCCGAGCTGCCCCGCGCGCATCCAGTGCGCCAGCGCCTCGTAGGCGATGCCATCGCGCAGCTCCGGATCCGGATCGCCCAGGCAGCCGGCCAGCCCGAGTGCCAGCGAGCGCCGGTCGGATGCGTCGGGTACGTCGAAGCGCAGGGCCTTGAGCGCGCGCAGGCCGTCGCGGTCCAGTCCATCCGGCGGGCATGCGGCGGAAACCGTGGCCGGCAGCAGCGCGCAGGCCAGCAGCAGGCACAGCAGCCGTGCGGCGCGCACGGATGCGTTCACATGCTGGCCCCGTCGATGGGCACGATCTTCAGCGCCGACAGGTCGATGCCGTCCACGCAACGCAGGTTCACCGCCGCCATCTTCGCGCCGGTGGCCGGATGCACGCCTTCGCTGAACGGGGCGATGCCGCAGACCTTGCAGAAGTGATGGGCGATGACCTGCCTGTTGAAACGGTATGTGCCCAGCGCCGATTCCGGCGTCTTCAGCACCAGGGCCTCGCGCGGGAAGAAGACCAGCAGGCCGCCGCGCCTGCGGCACATGGAACAGTTGCAATCGTAGGCCTCGGCCACCTCGTCCTCGATCCCGAGTTCGAACGCGATGGCGCCGCAGTGGCAGCTTCCCTCGTATTTCGGCATGGCGCCGGTCCCTCCCTCTCTCCGGCCGCCAGCATAGCGCGATCAGGCCGGCCCGGGCGTGGACGGCGCGCGCCCCGCCCGCGAGCGCTCCAGCCACCACGTCGCGGCGGCCAGCAGCAGCCAGGCTAGGAACCACGGCCACGGGGACATGCGCCGTGCCGACGCAGAGACCGTCGCGCCGGCATTCCCGTCCCCGGCGGCCATTGCCGCCGTGCGCAGCGTGGCCTCGCGCATCGCCACGAGCCTGGCGACAGGCATGACATCGCGCGCGGACACGTGGAACGGCCGCCCGGCGTCACCATCGGCCACGCGATGCCAGCCGGCCGCGGACGGCCAGTAGGCCGCGCACCCGCCCGCCTCCGGATCGGGCAGCAGCCGCGCGCGGGTGCCGTCCGGCGCAATGACGACAGCGCCGTCGCCGATGCCGCACACCGCCACGCGCCCGCCCTCGCGCGCCTGATCCGGAACATGGATGGCAGGCTGCGGGCGCGCCCGGGCGAGCGTGGTGACGGCCGCGTTCCACAGATCCGCGTACAGGTCGCGGCGGCCGGCCTGCGGCAGCAGCCAGGTGTCCACCGGCGTCCACACGCCGATCCGGCCCTGCCCGTGCGCGCGCCACCACGCGACCGCGTCGCCGCCGGCGTCGCGCAGCAGCGGCACCGCGTTCCCCCCGCCCACGCGCAGGTCGCGCCGCGCAAGCTCCGGCACGGCTTCGGCCGCGGCCTCGATGTCGGCCGGTGCGTCCGCGCTGCCCGTCCCCAGCCGCGCGCGCAGTGCGGCTTCGTCGGCAAGCCGCGGCGCGGGCAGGCGCAGCGGCGCGATGCCGGCGCCGCCCGCGATCGCGAACCCCTGGCCGGACAATGGCCGCAGCGCCCGCGCAGGCAACGGCGTATCCACGCGCAGCAGCAGGCCCATGCCCGCCTCCACCGCGCGCAGGACCCGCGCGCGGCCGCCCTCGCCCAGTCCATCCCAGGCTCGCGCGTCCACGACCAGCAGGTCGTGGCGCGCGTAATCGGAAGTCGCGGTGCCGGCCGCGAGCGCAGCACCGCCGCCGAGCGCGATGCGCGACTGCACTTCGAATCCCGCGTCCTGCATCCACCGCGACAGCGCGCGCGTTTCCGGGTTCGGCGCCCCGGCCAGCAGCAGCACGCGCGGCGCAAGCGACGGTTCGACCCATACCGGCAGCGAAGCGGTTTCGACCAATCCGCCTTCCGCGTCGAGCACGCGCAGCGTGTAGTCCGCGGCGCCCGGCGCATACGCCAGCGCCGAGAGCGCGAAGCTGCCATCCCCGGCGGGTGCCGCCGCATCCACGCGGCGCCCCGCCGGATCGAGCAGCTCCACCTGCCCGCCCGGCACGCCCCCGGCCTGCCCGGACACGCGCAGCAGCCCGCCGGCGACGACCGGCGGGGCCACCTGCACCCGCCACAGCCCGGGCGGTGGTTCGAATGGCGCGAGTTCGACGGCCACGCCGCGCGCCGCGTCGAGGTCGCGCGCGGGCAGTCCCGTGCCGATCACCCGCACCCGGCGCACGCCAGGGTGGCGGCGCAGCACGGTGGCAAGGTCGGGCACGCGTTCCGCGCCGTCGATGTCCGGCGCCTCGGGCAACGCGAACAGCGGGCCGGAAGCCTCCGCGGCCAGGCGCGCGTCGGCGCCCTCCGCCAGCACCACCGGCACAGCCGGCCCACCGGCGGCATCCATGCGCGGCGGATACAGCACCAGGTACAGCAGGACCGCAAGCGCGGGTTGCACGAGGAACAGCACGGCACGCCGCCACGCGCGCCCGCCACCATCGCCGCTGCGCCACGCCAGGACCAGCCGGGCCCACGACGCGAACACCGCCAGCGACAACGCGCCTGCCACGATCCACTGCGGCGTCATGGCCCGGCCTCCCCTCGTTGCAGTAGTTCCAGGTAGCGCCGACCGGGCTCGCCGCCATCGGCGCGCGGCGCCACGCCGCCGTCGGGCCTGCGCATCGCGGCCCACAGCAGGCCGCGCAGGTCGTCGCGGCAGGCGCGGCACGCCGGATCCAGGCGCAGCGCATCCACCGCCGCGGCCAGCGCCAGCGGATCGCCTGCGCGCGTGGCGTTCCTGCCGGCCCAGGCCAGCACGGCATCGAGCGTTTCCGCCGTGACCGGACCCTCCCCGTCCAGCGCCTGCCAGGCCGCTGGCAGCACGCCGTCGTCCGCGCGCCGCGGCGGCGCGGGCGCACGCGGCGCGATGCCGTCGCGCTTGCCGGACAGGCGGCGGGTCTCGTCGATCGGCGGCAGCCGGGTGCCAACGCGCTGCAGGTAGATGCGGTCTGCCTGCTGCACCTGCTTGATGAACTCCAGCGCGCGGTACGCGTACGGCAGCGCCTGTTCCGGAGCCGCCTGGCGAAGATGCAGTTCCGACTGCCACATCTCGCGCAGCGCCTTGCGCAGGATTTCCTTCGTCTTCGGATCGAGCAGGGTCGCCGCCTCCGGCAGGTCATGCGTGTGGCCGAAGGCCTCGAGGAGGCCCGCTGGATTGCCGAAGCCCTTCGTCTCCGCCGCGGAATCCGGTCCGGCCCCGCCGTGGTCGTGGCCGTCGTCGTGCGCGTGGCCGTCACCGTCATCATGGCCTTCGCCCGCGTCATCCACGGGCAGGTCGCTGGTCGGCGGCGGACGCGGGGTCCCCTCGCTCTCCTCGCCCAGGAACTGCCCGTAGCGCAGGCGCAGCAGGCGCTGGTCCACGCCGAGCGAATCCGAGCGCGCGGCGAACGCCTCCGCGGACAGGCGCGGCTTCTCCGCGATCAGCGCCTCGGCGTCGATGATGATCTGGCGCTGGCTGCGGAAGTACGCCGGCAGCACCTGCCGCGCCAGTCCCTCCAGCCCTTCCGCGCCCATCACCGTCTGCTCCGGCCAGCGCAGGATCACGCTCGCGCTGCGCGTGGCCTGTGCCTCCGGCATGCGGTTGTCGCGCACTTCCAGCCGGGCCACGAGATCCTCGCCGCGCTGCAGGCCGTAGGCCGCGGGATCGAGGCTGGCGTCGAAGCGCAGCGCGCGCCGGTCGCCGCGGCCGCGCAGCACCAGCACGTGCTCGTGGAAGCGGATGTTCTCGCCGGTGCCTTCCGTGCGCGTGACCAGCAGCCGCGCCTCCGGCTGCAGGCCGTGATCGTCCTCGGCCTCGAACGACAGCGTCCACGCACGCGGCGGGGGATCGGCCAGGACCAGGCCGCGCTCGGGGATGCGCACGCGCACCCGCGGCGGCGCGTCGGGCACCGCGTCGATGCGGTGCAACCGGCCCTGCGCGGCCTCGCCCTCGGCGACCACGCGGTAGAGCATCGAGGCCTGCAGCCGCGTCTCCGCGACCCAGTCCCCACCCTCGCGTCGCAGATCGATGCGGCCGCCATCGTGCAACACCAGCGCCACGGCGGCCGGTTGCGGTTCGAAGCGCAGCGTCCAGCGCAGGCGGGAACCCGCCGGCGCCTGCACATCCAGTTCCGTGCCCTCGCCGGCCGCGATGCCGGTATAGGCGGGGGGATCGATGCGCAACCGCGCAGCGACCAGCTCCGGGGGCACGGCCGCCACGCCATCCGTCTTCGCCGGGGCGGTTGGCGCGGCCTGCGGCCACAGCAGGGCCCACGCTACCACGACCGCCGCGACGCACCACGCCGCCGCGATCGCGCGCCATGGCCATGCCGGGCGCAGGTCGCCCGGCGGCCGTTCCCGCAACCGCTGCTCGAGTCGCGCGCGCTGCAGTTCCTGCAGGGGGCCGAGCAACCCCGGCGGCGCCAGCAGCAGGCCGGTGCTGTCGTCGAGGTCGCGGCGTGTCGCATCCAGGCGGGATGCGACCCACGCCGCGTCGTGGCGGCGCGCGCGGCGCCAGGCCACGGCCACGCAGCCCGCCACTGCCACGGCCACGACGGCCACCATCGCGGGGATGCCCCACGCGCGCCAGGCCACGGCCGCGCAGGCCGTGGCGATGCCGGATCCGGCAAGCACGTGGCCGGAGACGACGCGCTGGCGCGCGGCGCGGGCCATGCCGTGCAGCATCGCGTTCATGCCCGGCCTCCCCGGCGCGGCGACGCCGCCATCCAGCGTTCGAGCAACGCCAGCAGCGCGAGCAGGACGCCGAGCCACGGTTGCAACTCACGCGGGGCTTCCGGCCAGGTCATGGCCGGGTCATGGACCGGCGCCACGTCCCGGGCATACGCGCGCCCCGGCGCCGCCGGCGGCCGCAGCAGGGACTCCAGCCGTTGCGGGAAGGCCGGCTCCAGCAGTTGCGGCATGTCGGCCACGCGCAGCGGGCGGGTAAAGCGCAGCACGCGCCCGTTGCCCAGTACCGCCGCTTCCACCAGCGGCGCACCGTCTTCGTCGCGCCACGCGACCCACGCGTCCTGTTCCGGCCAGTCGAGTTCGACGCCGGCCGCGAGCAGCGCCACGGCACCGGCCTCGATCCTGCGCTGCACCGCTTCCGGCAATGGCCCCGGCGCCAGCCAGGCGATGCGGCGGGCACCGTCCGGCAGCGGCACGTCGGCGGACGCGGCTTCGAACGCGTCGCCGGCTCCGTCGTCACCATGCAGCGCCAGCGTCGCGGCGCGCAGGATGCGCGCGGCCTCCTCCTGGCCCGCGGCATGGCGCACGACGAGTGCCGGCGCGGCCCGTTCCACCTGCTCCGGCGAAGACGGGCCATCCGGCACCACGCGCCATTCGACCTCGCGCGAGAGCCGGACCGGCGCGCCATCAAGGCCCGACAGCCGCTCCGGCACGACCACGCGCAGGGCGGCGGCGCGCGGCAATCCGGCATCGAGCTGGCGCAGCAGGCTGGCCACCGGCTGCGCTGCGGCCGGCGCGGGTTCCGCCAGCGGCGGGAACCCGGGCGCGAGCCAGCGCAGCTCGCCTTTCCCGGTTTCCCCGAGTTGCCGAAGCTGCGCCTCCGGCACGCCCGGCGCGACCACCGTCCACGGCGTCGCGTCCCCGGCGCCGGTCAGCACCGGCCGCGCCAGCCAGAATGCCAGCAGCGCCAGCAGCAGCAGGCGCACCAGCAGCAGCGGCCATTCGTCGAAGCGCACGCGCCGGCGCGGCTTCGGGCGCTCGCGCAGCCAGCGCAGCGCCGCAAACACGACCGGACGCTGCTGCTCGCGCCGCGCCAGGTGCAGCAGCAGCGGGATCGCCAGCGCGAGCAGCGCGCCGAGGGCCGCGGGCAGCAGCAGGACGAGGTTCATCGCACCCCGCCCTCCACGTCGTCCGCGAACAGCCGCCGCAGCGGACGCTCCAGCGGCTCGTCGAGCACATGGGTCGCATGGCGGATGCCGGCGGCGTCCAGGCGCGCGCGCAACGCGCGCTGGGCCGCGCCGAACCGTGTCAGGAAGCCTTCGCGCAGCGCGCGGCCGTCACCCGGCAGTTCCTCGCCGGTCTCGGGATCCCGGAAGCGGCAACCGTCGTGGAACGGGAAGTCGCGTTCGGCCACGGCCAGCAGCTGGATCGCCGCCACGTCGCGGCGCGCGCCCGCGAGGCGCCCGGCCAGCGTGGTGCAGGCTTCGTCGAAGAAGTCGCCGATGATCACCACCAGCTCGTCGGCCCCGATCCGCGCCCACAGCGGCAGCAGGCTCCCTTCACCGGGGAACACGCCCTGCGCCCGGACGCCATGCAGCTCGAGCAGGATCCGGTCGCGCTGGCGCGTACCTGCGGCGGCGGGCACCAGGCGCAGGTCGCGGTCGTTCAGAACGCCCAGACCGACGCGGTCGCCCTGGCGCACCGCGACTTCCGCGATCGCCGCCGCCAGCGCCTTGCCCGCATCCAGCCGCGACCAGTCCGGCCGGGACTCGTCGGCCTGGGCCATCGAGGCGCTGGCATCGAGCAGCACCCAGACCGTCAGCGGGCTGTCGCGCTCGGCCTCGCGCACGAAGAAGCGGTCGCTGCGCGCGTACAGCTTCCAGTCGATCCGGCGCAGCTCGTCACCCGGCTCGTAGCCGCGGTACTGCGAGAACTCCAGGCCCGCGCCGCGGTCGCGGCTGCGGTGCATGCCGCCGCCGCGCAGCGGGCTGATCCGCCGCGAGCCGATGCGCAGCCCGCGCAACTGCGCCCGCAACGACGGCGGCAGCAGGTCCCGGTCCATCGCCGGTTCAGGCGGAAGGGAACGGCATTTCGCGCAGCAGCGCGGCGATCACGTCGTCCGGGCGCTTGCGCTCCGCCTCGGCCTGGAACGACAGCAGCAGGCGGTGGCGCAGCACCGGCGCCGCCAGCGCGGCCACGTCCTCGCGGGTCACCGCCAGGCGGCCGTGCAGCAGCGCGCGCGCCTTGCCTGCGAGCACCAGCGACTGCCCGGCGCGCGGACCGGCGCCCCAGCGCACGTAGTCGCGCACCACCTGCGGCGCGTCCGGACCCGGACGCGTGGCGCGCACCAGCCGGGTGATCCAGGCCAGGACCTCCGCGCCGACGTGCACCTCGCGCACCAGCGCCTGCAGCTCGAGCACCTCGGCCCCGCCCATGACCCGCGGCACGGCGGCCGCGTGCGAGCCGGTGGTCTGCGCCAGGATCGCGCGCTCCTCGGCCTCGTCCGGGTAATCGAGCGCGATGTGCAGCAGGAAGCGGTCGAGCTGCGCCTCGGGCAGCGGATAGGTGCCGGCCTGCTCGATCGGGTTCTGCGTGGCCAGCACGAAGAACGGCTCCGGCAGCGGATGGGTGACGCCGGCGTAGCTGACGGTGTGCTCCTGCATCGCCTCCAGCAGCGCGGCCTGCGTCTTCGGCGGCGTGCGGTTGAGCTCGTCGGCGAGCAGCAGGTTGGTGAACACCGGCCCCTTCTGGAAGCGGAACTCGCGCCGGCCGGTGCCATGGTCCTCCTCCAGCACCTCGGTGCCGAGCAGGTCGCTGGGCATCAGGTCGGGCGTGAACTGCACGCGCCGGAACTGCAGGTCCAGCGCCTGCCCCAGCGTGCGCACCAGCAGGGTCTTGCCGAGCCCCGGCACGCCTTCGAGCAGGCAATGGCCGCCGGCAAGCAGCCCGGTGAGCAGCTGCTCGACGACGGCCTGCTGGCCCACGACCGCGGTCGAGATCGCCGCGCGCAGCCCGGCCAGGCGCCCGAGCTTTTCACGGATGGCCGATTCGGTGAATTGGGTGTCCATGTCGTTCCTGTGGGGGAGGAGTCATGCCGTCAACGCATACACCACGATGTTGACCGCGAATTTCGTGTTGTCTTCCGCGAGGAAACGCTTGTTGCGCCAGTCGTAGTCCCACTCGCAGCCATAGTCCTTGTTGCTGTAGAGCACGCCGAGCCGGCCGTCGATCTCGATGCCCTTGAGGTAATCGTGCACCAGGTCGTCGCCCCAGCCGTTGAGCTCGAATCCGGTCGCGGGAGGACCGTCCGGAAAGTGGAAGAAGCTGTGGTAGATGGCATGGCCCTTCGGCAGCCTGCGCAGCGCGCCCTGGCCGAAGATCGAGGCCATCTGCGCCTCGAAGGACTTCGCGAACAACCCGTCGATGTCGTGGTTGCAGTCGTCCACGAACACGAAACCGCCGTTGCGCACGTAGCGCTCGAAGTTGCGCCGCTCGGCCGGGTTGAACTCGACCAGCTTGTGCCCGGCGAGGTAGCAGAATGGCGCCGACAGCATCTTCGGGTCCGCCAGCTCGACCACGTGCTCCTCGGGGTCCACGCGCAGGTTCGTGTACTCGATCAGCGCGTTGATGACGTTCGACGGCATGCGCTCGTCCACGTCCCAGTCACCCGAGTCGTACCTGAGCCGGGTGAACCAGAAGTCGTACCGGGCCGACCGGGCGGGAGCGGCCCCCGCCCGGCCCGGCAGGCATGCGCCCGCGCACGCGGCGAGCGCGAGGCGCAGGAACTGCGCGCGGGTCATGCCGGGACCGTTCATGGGCACGCCGCCGGCCGGCAGGCCCGCGCAGGACACGCGGGCGGATCGCCCTCGCCCCCGCACGCGGGACCTGCCGGAATGGGGGCGGGGACGGTTCCCGGGGTCACACCGCGTCGGACAGCGAGGTGAAGGTGAAGTCCCGCAGCCGCATCGGCGGGAGCATCATCGAGTACGAGGACTCGTCGCCGCTGACCCGGACCGGCCTGCCCAGCTCGTCGATGTTGTTGAGCATGATCACCGGCGATTCGTTGAAGCGGAAGTTCTTCACCGGGTACTTGATCTCGCCGTTCTCGATATAGAACGTGCCATCGCGGGTCAGGCCGGTCAGCAGGATCGTCTGCGGGTCGACCATGCGGATGTACCAGGTGCGGGTGACCAGGATGCCGCGCTCGGTCTCGCGCACCAGGTCTGCCGTGGACTTGGTGCCGCCGGACATGATCAGGTTGCCCGGCCTGGCCACCGGCGCCTTGCCCTGCTGCTGCGCCCAGTAGCGCGAGTACAGCAGGTTGACCACCTTGCCGTTCTCCACGATCGGCAGGCGGTCGCGGGCCAGGCCCTCGCCGTCCCACGGCAGCACGGGCACGTCCGGGTCCCACGGGTCGGCCCAGATGTTGACGCGCGGGTCGTAGACGAGTTCGCCGAGCTTGTTGCCACCGCCCTTCTTCGACAGGAAGCTGCGGCCCTCGTCGGCCTGGCGGGCGTCGAAGAAGTTCATCATGAACGAGATCAGGCCGGCGGCCGCGTGCGGTTCGAGGATGACGGTGTACTTGCCCGGCTCGAGCGCCCTGGCGTCCACCGAGTCGCGCGCCTTGCGGATCGCGACCTGGATGTCGCGCGCGGCATTGATCTCGCGGATGTCGTTGGCATTGCGCCCGACCCAGCCGGAGCCGCGGCCGTCCTCGGTGCGGACGGTGCAGGTGTAGTCGGCGCTGGTGCCGGTCTGGTAGCCGAAGTTGCCATTGCTGTTGGCGATGGCGGAGAACCAGCGGCTGTCCTCGAGGTAGCCGGCCGCGACCAGCCCGGATTCCCTGCAGGGCCTGATCGAGTCGAGCGCGATCTGCGCGCGCTGCTCGGGCGTCAGGTCGGCCGTGGCCTGGCTGAAGGTGGCGCTGGGCCTGTACTCCTGCTTCCCGATCGCAGGCATGAACTCCGGGTTCTCCGGCGCCAGCCGCGCCAGGTCCTCCGCCCGGCGGACGGCGCGTTCGAGCGCGGCGTCGTCGAACTCGTTGATCGTCACCGATCCGGTGCGCTTGCCGAACGACACCGAAACCCGGAGCTCGACGTCGTCGACGATGCCGCTGGTGGAGACGCTGTTGCGCGCGAAGCGGATGTTGCCGTTCACGCCGCCGGTCAGGACCGCGGTGCACTCGTCAGCCTTGGACAGCGCGATCACCTTGTCGAGGATCGCCTTGCACTGGGCTTCGCTGAAAATGCTCATGTTCTATTGATCTCCTGGTGCGGTCAGCCGAGCGAGCGGGCGGTGTTGATGACGTTGACGCCGTTGAAGCGCGCCGTGGACGAACCGTGCGAGACCGCCGAGACCTGGCCCGGCTGGCCCTTGCCGTCGAAGAACGAACCGCCGAGGCGGTAGTCGCTCTCGTCGCAGACGGCGACGCACGAGTTCCAGAACTCCGGGGTGCGGATCTGGTAGGCCACGTCCTCGATCATGCCGGTGATCCGGCCGTTCCTGATCTCGTAGAACAGCTGCCCGCCGAACTGGGCGTTGTAGCGCTGCTGGTCGATCGAGAAGGAGCCGTCGCCGATGATGTAGATGCCGTTCTCGACGTCCTTGATCATGTCGGCCACGGACAGCTTCTCCCTGCCGGGCGCCAGCGAGACGTTGGGCATGCGCTGGAACTGCACGCTGGACCACGAGTCGGCATAGCAGCAGCCGTCGGACTCCTCCTTGCCGAGGATGTGGGCCTGGTCGCGGATGGCCTGGTAGTCGACCAGGATGCCGTCCTTGATCAGGTCCCAGCGCTTGCACTTCACGCCCTCGTCGTCATAGCCGACCGCGCCGAGGCTGCCCGGCTGGGTCTTGTCGGCGAAGATCGTGACCTTGTCGCTGCCGTAGCGGAAGTTGCCGCGCTTCTCGAGCGTGGCGAAGCTGGTGCCGGCGTAGTTGGCCTCGTAGCCGAGCACGCGGTCCAGCTCCAGCGGGTGGCCGACGGACTCGTGGATGGTCAGCCAGGTGTGCGAGGGGTCGAGCACCAGGTCGTACCTGCCGGGCTTGACCGACGGCGCCTTCAGCTTCTCGCGTGCCTGCTTCGCCGCCTCGCGGGCATCCTCGACCGGGTCGTAGCGGTCACCGTAATTGATCACCCCGTTCGGGGAGATGTACTTGCGGCCACCGCCCTCGAGGTATTCGTAGCCCATGCCCATCGGCGCGGAGAGGCCGTCGCGGGTGCGGAACCTGCCGGTGGCCTTGTCCACCGCGGTGACCGACATCGGCATCCAGATGCGGTGGATGTCCTGGTCGATGTACGAGCCGTCGGTCGAGGCGAAGTACTTCTGCTCGTTGACCAGGAACAGCGTCGAGTTCACGAAGTCCGCCCCGGCGTTGAGCGCGGCGGCGTTGACCGACAGCAGCAGGTCCACCTTGTCCCTGACCGGCACGGCCATGGCGTTGACCTTGATCGGCGTCTGCCACGAGACCTCGCCATAGGCCGGGGCCCTGGCCAGGCGCACCGGCTCGGTCAGGAGCTTCGCGTTGGCCTTCGCGATCTCCACCGCGCGGCGCGCGGTCGCGGCCACCGCGTCGGGGGTCAGCACGTTCGTGGCCGAGAACCCCCAGGCGCCGTTGGCGATCACGCGGATACCCACGCCGGTGGACTCGGTATTGACCACGTTCTGGACCTTGTCCTCGCGGGTCATCACGAACTGCCGCAGGTAGCGACCGATGCGCACGTCGCAGTAGCTGGCGCCGGAGGAAGTGGCCGCCTGCAGCGCGGCATCGGCGAGCCGCTTCTTGAACCCGACATCGATCTTCTCGAGCAGCTGCTCGGCAGCGATTGCCCTGCCGAGGAAGGGAGGCAGCACCAGGCTGCCGAGGCCGAGGCCGCTCAGGGCCAGGAAATCACGTCGTTGCAAGGCAGTCTCTCCCCATTGAATGCGCCACCGGGCCGGCCGGCGGCAAAACCGTTATGGACGTGCACGCGCATCGGCCTTCCACGCGCTTGTCCGGATTCTGTGCACGGCCGGCACGCATGTGCAAATGACTTTCGGCACGGGTCCGCCCATCCCGCCAGACGACGTGCTTCATCCCAGCGACCTCGCGGTGTTGATCACGTTCTGGCCGTTGAAGCGCGCCGTCGCCGCGCCGTGCGAGACCGCCGAGACCTGGCTGGGCTGGCCCTTGCCGTCGAAGAACGAGCCGCCGAGCCGGAAATCCCGCTCGTCGCAGATGGCCACGCAGGCGTTCCAGAACTCGGGCGTGCGGATCTGGTAGGCGGCATCTTCCACCAGGCCGACGACCTCGCCGTTCCTGATCTCGAAGATCAGCTGGGCGCCGAACTGGGCGTTGTAGCGCTGCTGGTCGATGGAATACGAGCCGCGGCCGTGGATGTAGAGCCCGTGCTCGACGTCGCGGACCATCTCCGCCGGCGTCAACGGGGTCCTGCCGGGCGCCAGCGAGACGTTGGGCATGCGCTGGAACTGCACGCTGGACCACGAGTCGGCATAGCAGCAGCCGTCGGACTCCTCCTTGCCGAGGATGTGGGCCTGGTCGCGGGTGGCCTGGTAGTCGACCAGGATGCCATCCTTCACCAGCTCCCAGCGCTTGCACTTCACGCCCTCGTCGTCGTAGCCGACCGCGCCGAGGCTGCCCGGCCGGGTCTTGTCGGCGATGAAGGTGACCAGGTCGCTGCCCCAGCGGAACGAACCGCGCTTGTCCAGAGTGGCGAAGCTGGTGCCGGCGTAGTTGGCCTCGTAGCCGAGCACGCGGTCCAGCTCCAGCGGGTGGCCGACGTTCTCGTGGATGGTGAGGAACAGGTTGGTCGGGTCGATCACCAGGTCGTACCTGCCGGGCTTGACCGACGGCGCCTTCAGCTTCTCGCGTGCCTGCCTCGCGGCGGCCACGGCGTCCTCGTGCATGTCGTAGGACAGGCCGTAGGCGACAACCCCGCCCGGCAGCTCGAAGCGCTGCGACGGATCGCCGTCGAGGAACTCGTAGCCCATGCCGACAGGCGAGGACAGCCCGTTGCGGGTACGGAACCTGCCGGTGGCCTTGTCCACCGCGGTGACCGTGAACGGCACCCAGATGCGGTGGATGTCCTGGTCGATGTACGAGCCGTCGGTCGAGGCGAAGTACTTCTGCTCGTTGACCAGGAACATCTGCGAATTCACGAAGTCCGCCCCGGCGTTGAGCGCGGCGGCGTTGACCGACAGCAGCAGGTCCACCTTGTCCCTGACCGGCACGGCCATGGCGTTGACCTTGATCGGCGTCTGCCACGAGACCTCGCCATAGGCCGGGGCCCTGGCCAGGCGCACCGGCTCGGTCAGGAGCTTCGCGTTGGCCTTCGCGATCTCCACCGCGCGGCGCGCGGTCGCGGCCACCGCGTCGGGGGTCAGCACGTTCGTGGCCGAGAACCCCCAGGCGCCGTTGGCGATCACGCGGATACCCACGCCGGTGGACTCGGTATTGACCACGTTCTGGACCTTGTCCTCGCGGGTCATCACGAACTGCCGCAGGTAGCGACCGATGCGCACGTCGCAGTAGCTGGCGCCGGAGGAAGTGGCCGCCTGCAGCGCGGCATCGGCGAGCCGCTTCTTGAACCCGACATCGATCTTCTCGAGCAGCTGCTCGGCAGCGATGGCCTTGACGTAGGGCGACAGCGCCAGGCCGCCGAGCCCGAGGCCCCCGAGGGCCAGGAAATCGCGTCGTTGCAAGTCCGTGCCTCCTCGAACGTCGTACGCGGCGCACCCGGCGCACGCAGGAGCCGGGGCCTTCCCGGATTCTTGCATCCCCGCACGCATGGCAGGCATATGCCTTTTGGCATGGTCGGCCGCCTGCACGCGCTATGCTCTGGCCAACACCGCGCACGGAACAGCCTGCCATGCAGCCCGAGGCCCCTTCCCCTCCCGGTGGCGCCCCGGCCGGCGCCGTCCGGCGCTCGCCTCTGCGCCTGCGCGCGGGTACGGCCTGCCGCGAGCCGGACTGGATCGCCGAGGAGGTCCCGGTGGCGCTGTCGTTCGACGGCGAGCCGTTCGCGGTGATGATGGCCACGCCCGCCGACATCGCGGACTTCGCGCTGGGCTTCGCGGTCAGCGAGGGGATCGTGGATGCCGCGGACGAGCTGCGCATCGAGGCCATCGACGCCACCCTGGACGGCATCCACGTGGCGATGTCGGTGCCCGCCGCGCGGCACGGACGGATCGCCGCGCGCCGCCGCGGGCTCGAGGGGCGCAGCGGCTGCGGCCTGTGCGGCGCGCAGTCGATCGAGGCGGTGCTGCGCCCGCCGCGCCCGGTGCCGCGCGGCACCGGGGCCACGCCGCAGGCCCTGGCGCGGGCACTGGATGAAATGCAGCGGCGGCAGACGCTGAATGCGCTCACAGGAGCCACCCACGCCGCGGCCTGGGCGGCCCCGGACGGCCGGCTGCTCGTGGTGCGCGAGGACGTGGGCCGCCACAACGCCCTCGACAAGCTCGTCGGCGCGCTGCTCGCCGCGGGCACCGACCTCGCCGCCGGCTTCTGCGTGGTCTCCAGCCGCGCCAGCTACGAGATGGCGATGAAGGCCGCGCAGGCCGGCATGCCGATGCTGGCGGCGATCTCGGCACCCACCGCCCTCGCCGTCTCCCTGGCCGACAGCGCCGGCATGACCCTGGTCGGCTTCGCCCGCGGCGAGAGCTGCGTCGTCTACACCCACCCCTGGCGCCTGGCCGGCGCATCCGTGGCAACATCGCCCCCATGAGCGAAGAACGCCCCCTGCGTGAATACGACCGCCCCGCCGGCGGCTGGGACTCGCTGAAGAGCGTCGCCCGCCACCTCACGGAACAGGGCATTCCCGTGCAGGGTGCGCGCACCCTGCTTTCGATGAACCAGCCAGACGGCTTCGACTGCCCCGGCTGCGCGTGGCCGGACCGCGACCACACCTCGACCTTCGAGTTCTGCGAGAACGGCGCCAAGGCGGTGGCCGCCGAGGCCACCCGGCGCCGCGCCGACCCGGAGTTCTTCGCGCGCCATACCGTGGCGGAGCTGTCGCGCTACAGCGACCACTGGCTGGAGAACCAAGGCCGCCTGACCACGCCGATGCGCTACGACGCCGCCGGCGACCGCTACGTGGCCACCACCTGGGACGAGGCGTTCGCGACCATCGCCCACCACCTCAACGCGCTCGCCTCGCCCGACGAGGCGGTCTTCTACACCTCCGGGCGCACTTCCAACGAGGCCGCCTTCCTCTACCAGCTGTTCGTGCGCGAGTTCGGCACCAACAACCTCCCGGACTGCTCGAACATGTGCCACGAGCCCTCGGGCACCGCGCTCAGGCGGCAGATCGGCGTCGGCAAGGGCACGGTCTCCCTGGACGACTTCGAGCAGGCCGACTGCATCCTGATCTTCGGCCAGAACCCGGGCACCAACCACCCGCGCATGCTCGGCGAGCTGCGTGCGGCGGCGAAGCGCGGCGCGGCGATCGTCGCCTTCAACCCCCTGCGCGAGCGCGGGCTGGAGAAGTTCGCCGACCCCAAGGACGCCCTGGAGATGCTTCAGGGCGGCTCGACCCGGATCGCCTCGGACTATTTCCAGCTGCGCATCGGCGGCGACCTGGCCGCGGTCAAGGGCATGATCAGGCACGTGCTCGAACGCGACGCCGAGGCGGTCGCGGCGGGTCGCCCTTCCCTGCTCGACCGCGACTTCATCGCGCGCCACACCAGCGGCTTCGAGGCCTTCGCCGCGGACGTGATGGCCGAGCCATGGGAGCGGATCACCGCGGAATCGGGCCTGGACGAGCGGCAGATCCGCAGGGCCGGCGACATCTACCTCGCCGCGGAACGGGTCATCGCCTGCTGGGGCATGGGCATCACCCAGCACCGGCATTCGGTGGCCACGATCCAGATGATCGTCAACCTGCTGCTGCTGCGTGGCCACATCGGCCGCCCCGGCGCGGGCGTCTGCCCGGTGCGCGGGCACAGCAACGTGCAGGGCGATCGCACGATGATGATCTGGGAGAAGCCGCCACGGGAGTTCCTAGACCGCCTGCGCGACGTGTTCGGCTTCGAGCCCCCACGGAAGGATGGCTACGACACCATCGGCGCGATCGAGGCCATGCGCGACGGCCGCGCGAAGGTGTTCTTCGCCATGGGCGGCAACTTCGCGGTGGCCACGCCGGACACGGAGGCCACCCGGGCCGCGCTGCGCAACTGCGCGCTGACCGTGCACGTGTCCACCAAGCCCAACCGCAGCCACCTCGTCCACGGGCGCGAGGCGCTGATCCTGCCCTGCCTTGGCCGCACCGAGATCGACGTGCAGGCGTCCGGGCCGCAGGCGGTGACGGTCGAGGACTCGATGAGCATGGTGCACATGTCCGCCGGCATCAACCCGCCGGCCTCGCCGGACCTGCTGTCGGAGCCGGTGATCGTCGCGCGCCTGGCGGAAGCCACGCTCGGTGGACGCAGCAGGGTGCCGTGGCGCTGGCTGGTGGAGGACTACGACCGCATCCGCGACCTGATCGCGCTCGTGTTCGACGATTTCCACGACTTCAACGCCCGGGTCCGCGTCCCCGGCGGCTTCCGCCTGCCGAACCCGGCCAGGGAGCGCGTGTGGAAGACCGCCGACGGCCGCGCCGCGTTCCTGCCGCACCCGGTCCCGGTCGACACCCCGCTGCACCGGGCCCGCGCCACGCGCCGGGAACCGGTGTTCAACCTCGCCACCGTGCGCTCGCACGACCAGTACAACACCACCATCTACGGCCTCGACGACCGCTACCGCGGCGTGTTCGGCGAGCGCCGGGTGGTGTTCGCCAATCCCGACGACATCGCCGCGCTCGGCATGGAGGCCGGCGACCGCGTGGATCTCGAAAGCCTCGGCGGGGATGGCGTGCGGCGCGTGGTCCGGGGCTTCTTGCTGGCGCCCTACAACATCCCGCGCGGCTGCCTGGCCGCGTACTACCCGGAGACGAACGCGCTGGTGCCGCTGTCGAGCTTCGCCGAGTTCTCGCGCACGCCGGCCTCGAAATCCATCCCCGTGGTCGTGCGCCGGCACGCGCCGGACCCGGCGGCGGGACCCTCGCAACGGGACATCCCGGCCCATGTCGTCGGCTGAAGCCGGGCCCGCGCTGCGCGAGGCGCTGCTTTCGGAACTAGCGGCGCATCCCGGGGGCATCTCGCTGCCTCGCCTGTGCAAGCGCCTGGGCGTGCGCATGAGCGTGCTGATGCGCGAGCTGGCCTGGCTTGGCGACGTGCCGGTCGGCGGCATCCCGGGCGCAGGGCTGGTCCGCGTGGACCGCGAAGGCGAACGCGACATCGCGCGCCTGGTGCGGCCGGCCGCGGACGACGGCCCGGATCCCCGCTGACACCTGCCGGCGGGATCGGGAACCGCAGGTGCCGTGACCTGCGGCACGGGCGCGTGCCACCACCACCCCGCAATCTGCGCGATCATCGTGGCCTGCGGGCATACATTCCCGGCATGCCCACCAGGCGGGAGCGGACGATGCGCGGACGGCTTGCGGACCTCTTCAACCTCAGGCGCGGCGAGGCGGGGCCGGTGCTGGTCGCAGCGCTGTTCTTCTTCTGCGTCCTCACCGCGCTGATGCTGCTGCGCCCCGCGCGCGATGCGCTGGGCATGAGCCGTGGCATCGAAAGCGTGCGCTGGCTGTTCATCGGTACCGCGCTGGCCACGCTGCTGGTCAATCCGGCGTTCGGCTGGCTGGTGAGCCGCTTCCGGCGCCTGCAGTTCATCGCCGCGACCTATGCATTCTTCGCGCTGGGCCTGTGCGGCTTCTGGGCGTTGCTGCAGTTCGCGCCAGAGGCGGTCGGCGAACGCAGCGGCCAGGTGTTCTACGTCTGGTTCAGCGTGTTCAACCTGTTCTCGACGATGGTGTTCTGGGCGCTGATGGCCGACCGCTTCGCCAGCGACCAGGGCAAGCGCCTGTTCGCGCTAGTCGCGGTCGGCGGCACCTTGGGCGCGATCTTCGGCCCGTGGCTGGCCGGGCGCCTGGCCGGACCGCTGGGCACGCCGAGCCTGCTGCTGGTTTCGGCGGGATTCCTGCTCGCCGCGATCGCGCTGGCCCGGGCGCTGGTCCACCTGCGCAGCGACCAGCCCGGCGGCACGGCGCGGGACTCCGCCAGGCCCGCCGACGAATCCGTGCGCATCGGCGGCAGCGCCTGGACCGGCATCCGTGCCACCTTCGCCTCGCCCTACCTGCTGGGCATCGCCGGCTACGTGCTGCTGATGACGGTGGTGGCGACCTTCATCTACTTCACCCGGCTACAGATGGTCGCTGCCGCGGAATCCGGCCTCGACGCGCGCACCAGCCTGTTCGCCAACATCGACATGTGGACCCAGATCGCGGTGCTGGCGCTGCAACTGGCCCTGAGCGGGCACATCATCCGCAGCCTCGGCATGCCGTTCGCGCTCGCGGTGCTGCCCGCGGCCATGGCGCTGGGATTCGCCGGACTCGCGGTCTACGGCTCATTCGCCGTGCTGGTGCTGCTGGAAGCGGCCAACCGCGCCCTGCAGCGCGGCCTGGCCCGGCCCGCGCGCGAGGCGTTGTTCACCGTGGTCGGGCGCGAGGACAAGTACAAGGCCAAGGCCTTCGTGGACACCTTCGTGTACCGGACCGGCGACGTGGTCGGCGCCCAGGTCGAGGGCCTGCTCGGCCGTATCGGCCTTGCGCTGGGCGGACTGGCGGCCGTGGTGGTGCCGCTGGCCGCTGTCTGGGCCGCGCTCGGCATCTGGCTCGGCCGCGAACAGCAGCGGCGCGCCGGGGAGCCGCGGGCCACGCCGGGCGACTGAGCCGCGTCCGCCTCAGCCGAAGGTCGCGATCGCGCGGACAGGGAACGTGCCCACGCCCGCGAAGCGCGGCGGGTGATCGACTGGCTTGCGGCCCAGGCCGGGAGCTGAGTGATCGACGCGGCACTGAAACGCGACGGGCGGCCCTCGGGCCGCCCGCCTGCGTCGTCCGGCGCGTATTCCGGATCCTCAGCGCACGGAATAACCGCTCACGCGCCAGACCCTGTCTTCGTCGAGCCGGAACGACACCAGCTCGCGGACCGGCTGCTGCTGCGAGGCGAACTGCGTGGGCGTCTGCACGTTGATGTACAGGCCCGGGGGCACGGCGGATCCCTCCTGCCCCTGCGACCGTGTCACCACCGGCTGGCCACGGCTGACGACCGCGCCCAGGCGGTTGCGGTCAAGGGTGATCTGGCGGATGAACTCGTCGCGGGTCACCACCCGCTTCATCACCGCCGAGCCGCCATCCCAGACCTCGCCGATGCGGTTTGCATCGACCAGCTGCATCACCTGCAGCGCGGCAAGGGACATTTCCTGGTCCTGCCTGGCCAGGGCGGCCTGCTGCTCGGGCGTCAGCTGGGCCTGCTGCGCCGGCGCGGCCTGGGAAGGCTGGGCGGGCGGCTGCTGCGCCAGTGCCGTGGTGCACGCCGCGAGCGCCGCAGCAGCCAGCAGGATACGCATGGTGTTCATGGTCCCTCGGTCGATCAGTCCATTCGGGACCCCGAGTGTAAGCCACCCCGGGCCCGGCCCTGCAAGCCGTCGCCACGGCGATCCGTTACGCTGCGGTCACGTCCGGGGCGACCCGGGCGTCCCTGTCCACCGCGGCCCGGGAGCTGGACGATGACACCTGCCATCCTTCTGCCCGCAGTCATGTTCGCGGCCCTGCTGGCCTGGGCGATCCTCGCCTACAACCGGCTGGTGCGCCTGCGCAACCAGGTCCGCACCGCCTGGGCGGACGTGGACGTGCAGCTGGTCCGCCGGCACGACCTCGTCCCGCGGCTGGTATCCGCGGTGGCCGCCTACGCCGGCCACGAGCGCGCGGTGCTCGAGGCGGTCACCGCGCTGCGCGCGCGGGCGCTGGAAGTATCCGACCGGCCGCGCCTGGCCGGGGTCGAGGACGAACTGCAGGACGCACTCGGCCGGCTGGTCGCGCTCGGGGAGGCCTACCCCGTTCTGAAGGCCAGCGACAACTTCGCGCGGCTGCAACACGACCTGGTCGAGGTCGAGGAGCAACTGCAGTACGCACGCCGGTTCTTCAACGGCGCGGTCCGCGACTACAACGACGCCGTGCAGCGGTTCCCCGGCCTGGTCGTGGCACGGCTGGCGGGTTTTCCCCCCGAGGACTTCTTCGAGGCCGGGCCGGAGCAGCGCGCCACGATGAAGGTGGACCTGCCATGAAGCACCTCCGCACCGTCGCCGCGGTCCTCGTCCTTGCCGCCACGGCGGTGTCCTCGCCGCGAGCGCAGGAACGCATCCTGGCCTACGACAGCGACGTCACGCTCAACGCCGACGGCAGCCTCGAGGTCAGCGAACGCATCCGCGTTCGCGCGGAAGGACACGCCATCCGCCGCGGCATCTACCGCGACTTCCCCACCCGCTACCGCGACCGCCATGGCAACCGCGTGGTGGTGGATTTCGACGTGATCGAGGTGCTGCGCGACGGCCATCCGGAGCCCTGGTTCACCGAGACCCTCGGCAACGGCGTGCGCGTGAACACCGGCAACGACGGCTTCCTGCCGGTCCCCGCCGAATACACGTACACCTTGCGCTACCGCACCACCCGGCAGACCGGCTTCTTCGCGGACCACGACGAACTCTACTGGAACGCGATCGGCACCGGCTGGGCCTTCGCGGTCGAAGGCGGGCGCGTGGAGCTTCGCCTGCCTTCCGCCGTGCCCGTCGCGGACATGTCCGCCGGGTGCTACACCGGGCCGCAGGGCGCGCGCGGACGCGATTGCCGGGCGGAAACCGTCGCGCCGGGCGTCGCACGCTGGACGCTCACGCGCCCGCTGGCGCCGCACGAAGGCATGACAGTGGTCCTGTCGTTCCCCAAGGGCGTCGTCGCCGAGCCGACCCGTGCGCAGCGGCTGTGGTGGCTGCTGAAGGACAACCGCGCCGGACTGGTCGCGCTGGCGGGGCTGGCCGCCCTGCTCGCCTTCTGCCTGCGCCGCTGGCGCCGGGTGGGACGTGATCCCGCCCCGGGCACGGTGGTGGTGCAGTACGACCCGCCGGAGGGCCTGTCCCCGTCCGCGCTGCGCTACATCGAACGCATGCGCCACGACGCGCTGTGCTTTTCCGCCGACGTGCTGTCGCTGGCGGTTGCAGGCCACCTGCGCATCCATCGCGAGAAAGGCCTGCTGAAGGACGAGTGGCGGCTGGAACGGACGTCCGGCGGCGGCGGCACCGCCCCGGAGCAGGAGGTCCTGCTGCAGGGGCTGTTCCGCCATGGCCCATCGCTCGAACTGGACAGGAAGAACGCCCCCACCCTGCAGTCGGCCATGGCCGCGCACGCCAGATCGCTCAAGGAGCGGTTCCACGGCAGCCTGTTCAACACCAATGCCGGCAGCACGGCGGTCGCCTTCCTGATCGCGGGCGGCTCCAGCATGCTCGCGATCGCGTTCGGCGCGGGAACCGGCAGCGGGCTGCTGCTGGCGGTGCCCGTGATCGTGGCCATGTTCGGCGTGGCCACCGCGTTCGCCTTCCTGTTCCCCGCGCACACGCCGGAAGGCCGGCGCATGCTGGACCGGATCGAGGGCCTGCGCCGCTACCTCGGCGTGGCCGAGCGCCAGGACCTGCAGCGGCTGCAGGGACCGGACGCGGGACCGGAACCCCGGCTCGACGCGGCACGCTACGAGTTCCTGCTGCCCTACGCCGTTGCGCTGCAGGTCGAGGACGCGTGGACGCGCAAGTTCACGCTGGCGGTCGGCGAGGCCGCCGCGGCCACGGCTTCGGTCGGCTGGTACCACGGCACCGGTCGTGGCGCGATCACCGACCTCGGCAGCCTGGGCAAGACCGTGGGCCAGGGGCTGGCGACGCGGATCGCGTCCTCAGCCACGCCTCCGGGCAGCAGTTCCGGCGCGGGAGGAGGAGGCTTTTCCGGTGGCGGAGGCGGCGGCGGAGGCGGCGGCGGACGCTGACCCGTCACCCGCACGCCCATCCAGCCCCAGCGCTCCCGGCCCCAGGGCGGCCATGCGGTCATCCGGATTGCGCAACGGGCATGCGCGCAGCGACAGGCAGCCGCAGCCGATGCAACCGTCGAGCTGGTCGCGCAGGCGCGTCAACCGCCCGATGCGCGCGTCGAGTTCGGCGCGCCAGCCGCGCGACAGGCGGGCCCAGTCGGCCGCGGTCGGCGTGCGTCCGTCCGGCAGCGTCGACAGGGCCTTGCGGATGGATTCCAGCGGTATCCCCGCACGCTGCGCGACCCGGATCACCGCGATCCTGCGCAGCACGTCGCGCGCGTAGCGGCGCTGGTTGCCCGCCGTCCGCCAGGAGCGGATCAATCCCTTCGCCTCGTAGAAATGCAGTGCCGACACGGAGACGCCGCTGCGCGCGGCCACTTCGCCGACGGTGAGTTCGCGCGCGGAGGACGGCGGCATCCGCGATGTCATGGGGCACCCCTTGACCTCAAGTAATGTTGAGGTTTTAGCCTGTGCGCCCCCGCACATCAAGCCCTGGCATGCCCGTTTCCGCCGCTTCCCCCGTCGCCGCCATGCCCATCCCCGGGACTCCAGCCGGCACCATGCCGGCGATGGCATTCCTGTGCCATGGCCGCGACCAGCTTCCGCGGGCCGTCCTGCTGCCGATCCCGGCGCCAGGCCCGCGGCAGGTCCTGGTGCGCGTTTCAGCGGCGGGCGTCGGCCACTGGGACCTGCTCAGGCGCGACGGCGATTTCGCCCGGCGCAGCGGCCACCGCGAACGGTTCCCCCTGGTCGCGGGCGCGGAAGCCGCGGGGACCGTCGTCGCGACGGGAAGCGCAGTGCGTGGCTTCCGCCCCGGGGACCGCGTCTACGGCATGCTGGCCGGGCGCATGGCGCGCACCGGCTGCTTCGCCGGATACGTGCTGTTCGACGAAACGCATGCATGGCCGGTGCCGCCGTGGCTGGCCGCGGACCAGGCTGCGGTGTTGCCCGTGGACGGCGCGCTTGCCCTGCGTGGCCTGCGCGACGGGCTGGAGGCGCGCGCCGGGCAGCGCCTCGTGATCCTCGGTGCCAGCGGTGGCATCGGCCATCTGGCGCTGCAACTGGCGCGACGGATGGGACTGCGGACCCTGGCCATCGCCTCGCGTGCCGACGGCGTGCGGCTGGCGCTGCGCCAGGGTGCGGACGCCGCCATCGACGGCCGGCGCGACGACATCGGCCGGGCTGTCAGGCGTTTCACCGGTGGCGGGGCCTCGCTGGCCCTGTTGACGGCCGGCGGGGCCGCAGCGGAGCAGGTGGCGGCCGCGATGCCTGCCGGCAGCCGGGTCACCTGGCCCCGGGGTGTCGACGTGCCCCAGGGGATCGCCGGCACCGCGTTCGCCGCGAGTTTCGACCCCGCCCTGCTGCGCGACCTCCATGGCCTGCTGCAACGCGGCCTGCTGCTGCCGCATGTCTCGCGGCGATTCCCGCTGCCGCGGCTGGCTGAAGCGCTGGAGGCCGTCACCGCACACCATCTGGGCCGCATCGCGGTGCTCGCGCCATGAGCGGCAGGTCCGGCGGCCGCCGTCTCCATGCGCGTGATCGGCGACAATCCCTGCTTTTCCGTTCCCCGCCCTCCCCCATGTACCGCTGGTTCGAAACCCGACTCGACCCGTTCCCGCAGGACCCGCCGGCGCAGCCGCCGCGCTCGCTGTACGCCTTCTGCCGCCACTACACGCGCGGCGCGGAGAAATGGCTCCTGCTGCTGGCGCTGACCACGGCGGGCATCGCCCTGGCCGAACTGGCGCTGTACGCCTACGTCGGCGCGCTGGTGGACCGCCTCGGCGCGACCACGCCGGACACCTTCCTGGCCGAGGAAGGCGGGCGCCTGCTGTGGATGGGAGTTCTGGTGCTGCTGGTCTTGCCGGCGACGGTGCTGTTCAACTCGCTGGTCCAGCACCAGACCCTGCTCGGCAACTTCCCGATGCGCATCCGCTGGAACGTGCATCGCTACCTGCTGCGGCAGTCGATGGGCTACTTCCAGAACGAGTTCGCCGGGCGCATCGCCACCAAGCTCATGCAGACCTCGCTGGCGGTGCGCGAAACGGTGATCAAGCTCCTGGACATCGGCAACTACGTGCTGGTGTTCTTCGCCGGCACGCTGGCCGTCGCCGGCTCCTCGGACTGGCGGATGATGCTGCCGTTCGCCGTGTGGCTGGTCTCCTACGCCTTGCTCATGCGTTACTTCGTTCCGCGCATGGAACGCGTCTCGCGCGCGCAGGCCGACGCGCGCTCGGTGATGACCGGGCGCATCGTGGACAGCTACACCAACATCGCCACGGTCAAGCTGTTCTCCCACTCGCAGCGCGAGCAGGCGTACGCACGGGAAGCGATGGAAAGTTTCCTCGACACCGTGTACCCGCAGATGCGGCTGGCGACCTCGGTGTGGAGCCTGCTCTACGCCATGAACATGGCGCTGCTGTTCGCCACCGTGGGGCTCGGCCTGTGGCTGTGGCACCAGGGTGCGGTCACCGCCGGCGCGATCGCGGTCGCCACCGCACTGGTACTGCGCATCCTCGGCATGTCGCAGTGGATCATGTGGGAGCTGTCCGCGCTGTTCGAGAACATCGGCACCGTGCACGACGGGATCAACTCGATCTCGCTGCCACCGGTGGTGGACGACGCCCCCGGGGCACCCCTCCTGCCCCGTGTCCGCGGCGACATCCGCTTCGAGGACGTCAGTTTCCACTACGGCAAGGCCGGCGGCGTGATCGAGGGGCTGTCGCTGCACATCCGCCCGGGCGAGAAGATCGGCCTGGTCGGCCCGTCCGGCGCCGGAAAATCCACGCTGGTGAACCTGCTGCTGCGCTTCCACGACCGCGAGCGCGGCCGGATCCTGGTCGACGGCATCGACATCGCCGGCGTGCAGCAGGATTCCCTGCGCGCGCAGATCGGCGTGGTCACCCAGGACACCTCGCTGCTGCACCGCTCGGTCCGCGAGAACATCCTCTACGGCCGCCCGGACGCGACCGAGGAGGAGATGATCGAGGCCGCGAAGCAGGCACGGGCGCACGACTTCATCCTCGAGCTGGAAGACAGCGAGGGACGCCGCGGCTACGACGCGCACGTGGGCGAACGCGGCGTGAAGCTGTCCGGCGGCCAGCGCCAGCGTATCGCGATCGCCCGCGTGCTGCTGAAGGACGCGCCGATCCTGGTGCTGGACGAGGCCACCTCGGCGCTGGACTCCGAGATCGAGGCCGCGATCCAGGAAAACCTGCAACGGCTGATGGAAGGCAAGACGGTGATCGCGATCGCGCACCGGCTCTCGACCATCGCCGCGATGGACCGGCTCGTGGTGATGGACCACGGCCGCATCGTCGAACAGGGCACGCACGCGGAACTGGTCGCGGCCGGCGGGCTCTACGCGAAGCTGTGGCGGCGCCAGTCCGGCGGATTCATCGACAGCAGGCCGTCCGACGACGGCTGAGCCGGCCCTGGCACCGCGCGGGTCAGCCGCCGCCTGCGGCGGCACTCCCCGGCGTCTCCATCGACGCCGACGCTTCCTCCTGCGGCGCATCGCCGGGAGGGTCCTGCTCCATGGCGGTATCGAACTCCGACAGCGGGCTTTCGTCCGGGCAATGCGGATCGGGGAAGCCGAACGAGCGGCGCAACTCGAGCCCGCAGGCGTTGAGCGCGTCGAGCTCCAGATCGTTGCGCTTGCAGCGCGCGTCGAACGCGCGGACGAAGGCGTCCCGCCGTGCCACGAAGTCCTCGCCGCAGCGGCGCATCAGCTTCAGGCGGTCGAGGTCGTCCTGCACCGGGTTGATGCCGTCGAGCCCGTACTCGCGCAGCTCCTCCTGGGTCAGCAGGCGCAGGTTGCGGTTGGGGACCGCCATCATCAGGTCGGCCACCGCGACCGCCGCCCCGTTGCGCTCGAGGTAATCGCGCACCCGCGCGTACACCGCGCGCAGCTCCCGGTTGAGCTCGGCCCTGGTGGTGGCGGTCGAGCTCATGCGGATGATGCGGTGGATGCCGACGCGGCCGCTGATCATGCGCACGTCGCCCGCGGCGAGGATGAACATGCAGGCGCTGTGGCAGACGGAGTCCTCGCGGACCCATACCGTCCAGTGGGTGTCGGCGATGGTGTCGCCCGCGCGCATCGCGTCCTCGACCAGGCCGCCGCTGGAATCGATGTCGAGCACGCGCTTGTCGATGCCCAGCTCGCCGACGAGATGCGCCACGCGCTGGATGAGCGCGGCGAAATCGGCGGCGATCTTGCCCTCGTAGCGCAGCCGCATCACCTTGCGTTCCACGCACGGCTGCAGCAGCGATTCGATCTGTTCGCGCCCGAGTCCCTCCACCTGCCCGCCGTCGCCAGCGGAGTAGTCCAGGTCGCAGCCGATCCAGGCCTGGCCGGAGGCCAGTTCCAACGGCGACCAGTCCACCGCCGGCTCGGCCACCTTCGGTTGCACGGGTGCGGGCGCCTGGCTGCCGTTGGCCGGCTGGATCGGCGCGGTGCTGACGGCGCCCCCCGCCTCGGGGCTGGAGACCTCCACTGTCTCCACCCGCGGCGCGCCTTCTTCCCGCTTCCAGCAGGCGGTGATGGCCATGCACGTGACCAGGAGGAACAGACACCGGCGGATGGACATTCGGCAAGGGCTCCAGGGCGGCGGGGCATCCCGCTTCACCAATGAACGCGCCAGCGGGAAGCCCAGTGTAATTGCCCCTGCGATGCGTCACCGAACGCGCGATGAACCCGCCGGCCACCACTCCCGGTCATCCGCAGGCCACATGCCGCGACGGGAAGGGCTGCCGGGCGTCACGCCCGGGGCAGGATCCGGCGGCGCCTTTCCCGCGCCGCCCTGCCCGGACCTCCCGGGCCGGGCATCGGGCGCGGGAGCCCGGGGCAACAGCCCGCCATGCCTGTCGATGCCGGCCACTCCCGTTCGTCGCAGCCTCGACAGCGTGGAAACGCACGCTCCTTTGGCCCTGCATGGGAGTCCCCTGTGAAGATCACCGTCGGAACCCTGATCCACGCCGACCCGGCAACGGTGTGGCATGCCTACAACACGCCGGAACACATCGTCCGCTGGAACGCCGCCTCGGACGACTGGCACTCGCCCAGCAGCCGCGTGGACCTGCGCGAAGGCGGCACGTTCCGCACGCGCATGGAAGCACGCGACGGCAGCGCCGGCTTCGACTTCGAGGGGGTCTATACCCGGATCATCCCGCACGAGCTCATCGAATACCGCATGAGTGACGGACGCGAGGTCAGCGTGCATTTCGAACGCGCCGGCGACGGCGTGCACGTGCGCGTGTCGTTCGATCCGGACGGTGAATACCCGCACGACCTGCAGCGCCGGGGCTGGCAGGCGATCCTCGACCGGTTCGGTCGCTACGTCGAAGCGGACACCGGCGGATGACGCGCGGCGCGGGCCGGCGCCAGCCACGCCCGCACGTCAGATCATCGGCAGCTGCAGCCCCTGCTCCTTCGCGCAGTCGATGGCGATCTCGTAGCCCGCGTCTGCGTGACGCATCACCCCGGTGCCGGGATCGTTCCACAG
>Ga0207874_1001148_pt1 | contig 32086 bp, 28 predicted proteins | sample HigsolmetaAR201D_FD_184833 | JGI IMG/M metagenome (GOLD analysis project Ga0207874, IMG submission 184833) | Ionic liquid and high solid enriched microbial communities from the Joint BioEnergy Institute, USA - AR20-1-D (SPAdes) (version 2) ...
GGCCGCCAGGCACCGCCGGGAGCACCGCAGCGCCATCGACGCCACCGCCAGCAGCTGGTTGTGCCTGGAACCCCGGCGACCGGAGGGATTGCTCGTGCGGCTCATCACCCCAGTGGAGCGCAAACCCACGCCGCTGTCAAATCGTTTCTACACACCAGCTGGAAGCCCGTGCCACGGTAGAGGGGGAGAGCACGGGCTGCCCCCCGAAGCCCGTGCCACGGGGAGGGGCGGTTGCTTACTTGCGGGTGAGGTGCATGGAGGTCCTGTTGTCGATGCTCACCTTCATGCCCTGCATGGTGGTGTTCATCGTGACGGACTGGTCCTGCTTGAGGGACTTGAGGATGCCCGCGGCGGTGTCCCAGACGTAGCGGCCGGAGTTCGTGGACTCCTTGATCTCGAAGGCCGGAGGGACGGCGGGCTCTTCCGTTTCCGCGGCGGGGTCGTCGCCGTCGGCGGCGGGCTCCTCGCCGGGCGGGGGGACGGCCTCGATCCTGCCGGAGAGGGTGATGGTGGCCTCGTCCCCCTCGACGGCGTCGAGCGTGTGGTTGGTGACGATGCGGAAGGCGCCCAGAGGGGAGTCGTCGAGGGTGTCGATGTAGGTCCAGGTTTCGCCGATCTCCGCCTCGCCGTCGGCGCGGCGCGTGCTGATGATGGGCTCGACGAAGGAGGCGACGATCTCGCGCTCGGCGAACTGGCGGGCGACCTGGCCCCAGAAGTCCAGCCCGGCGAGCGTCTCGCCGCCGAAGACCTCGGTGACCTTGCCGCGGGGATCCACCTGGACGGTGAGCACGGTGCCGACGACGGGACGCAGGGCCGCGGCGGCGTCGCTCTCCTGAGGCTCCCCATCCTCGCCGGCCTCAGGGGCGGGGGCGGCGCTGTCGAAGGAGCCCTGGAGGTTGGCGGAGTCGATCGAGAACTTGAGCCGCTCGTACTTGACCTCGAGGGTCGTGCCCGTCGCCGGGTCGTGCTCCTTGACGGTCAGGACGAAATCCACCTCCTGCGACACCTGCTGCTTCTGCTCGAAGCCGGGGATGTCGGGGACGCGGAGGTCCATGGCGCTGTTGATGACGATGGAGTAGCGGTGCTGGTCGCCGGGCTTGACCCTCGTGGAGAGGTCGGCCGCGGCGGCGCCGGGCTGCGCGGGCCTGGACGCGGCGTCGGCAGGAGCGGGCTGCGATGGGGCCGGGGGGACGGGAGGGGTAGCGGCAAGGGCGGAAGAGGCAAGGATCGCCGCGGCGGAAGCGGCGGTGAAGAGCCGGATGCGCATGGGGGTCTCCGGGGTCATGGGGACGACTGGGTGCGCCGGGCGTCCGGCGCGTGTGATCGAACAGGGTAGGAACGCCGCGGGGGACGCTCCCCTACGAGGGGTTATTCGCCCGCGCCGCGGGGGTTGCTCAAACGGACCCGGGCCAGGACGGGAAAGTGGTCGGAGGGGTAGTGCCCGCGGTCGCCGGCGGTGCGGATGATGCGGGACGCGAGCACCGTCGTGCCTTGAGGGACAAGGATGTGGTCGATCATGTCGCCCGTGTGGACGCCGGTGAAGCCGTGGTAGGTGCCGACGTCCTCGGCATCGGGGTTGGCGGCGCGGAAGGCGCACCTCAGACGCGGGGAGGGGGGCGGGGCGGGAATGGGGGCGTCGGCGGGGGAGGCACGCTCGATCTCGCCGCGGAGGTAGCGGAGGACGCGGTTGTCCTCGCCGGCGTTGAGGTCGCCCATGAGGATCGCGGGGGCGTCCTGATGCTCGCGGGCGTGGATGCGGGCGGCGATGAGTTCGGCGGCGCGCTCGCGCGAGGGCTGGGACCGATGGTCGAGGTGGGTGTTGAAGATGTAGAAGCCGGGGGAGTCCGGCGGGGCGTCGCGGTCGATGAACCGGGCCCAGGTGCAGATGCGGGGGATGGTGTTGCCCCAGGACCTCGAGCCGGGGACCTCCGGGGTATCGGAGAGCCAGAAGGTCCCCTGCTCGGCGCCGTCGCCGGCGACCTCGAAGCGGCCGCGGCGGTACAGGATCGCGCTGTGCTCTCCCGCGGCCTCGCCGTCGTCGCGCCCGACGCCGATGCGGGCGTACTGGGGGAGGAGGCGGGCGAGGTCGTCGAGCTGCGAGGCGAGGGCCTCCTGGAGGCCGACGACGTCGGGATCGGCATCGCGGATGACCTCGGCGAGGAGGTCGCGCCGGCGGTCCCAGGCGTTCTCGCTGTCGCGGCTGGTGGCGTAGCGGATGTTGAAGGTCATCAGGACCAGGTCGGGGTCGCGATCGGCGGACGCATCCGGGGCCGGCGAGGACGCAGAGGGTGGCGGCTCGGCGGCAGCGACGACGGTGACGGCGACGGCCGCGAGGACGGCCAGGGCGCGGGCGAGGAGGGTCTGGGTGATCATCGCGACGGCTCCGGGTGTCATCGCCGGCAGCCTACCGCGCCGCGACGGGCTCGCGGGCATGGATGAAGAAGGGAGCGCGGGGGGGTTCAGGCCGAGCAGGCCGCGGGATCGAGCCCCTCGCGGATGTACTCCTTGTTGGACGCGACGCTGGCGAGCTCGACGAGCCGGCGGTGGAGTTCAGGCTGCACGTCCACGAACTCCAGGCCGGCGACGTGGCGGAACCACGAGACCCTGTTGAGCCAGACGACCTTGGCCCGCAGGACGAGCATTCCGCCCTCGATCTCGACCTGCATCGAGGCGACCTCGCCGACGTGGAGCCTGGGGCGGCCCTTGATCAGGACGCGCATGCCGGAGGCGGACAAGTCCAGAACGGTGCCGAGGGTGCAACGGGTCTGCTCGCAGCGGACGCGGCCGTGGCGCCGGCGACTGACGGGGATCGCGGGAGGCTCGATGAGCTTCAGCATGGTCGGGCGACGGGTCGGCACGTCGGAAGTATCGGGCATCGCGCGAGGCCACTTGATCCGGATGGGAGGGCCGATACGGACCGGTTATGGGGCGCAGAGGCGGCCGGCGCTCCCCTATCCAGGCGGAAGGGGGTATGCTGGGGTAAGGAATGTTCACAGGGCCGCGTCCGGGGCGGGCGCGGCCACATGGGGAGACACGAGCACCATGGCCTCGATCATCATCACCTCCGGCCCCCGCGAGGGCGACTTCTACCCCCTCGGGCACCGAACGACCGTCATCGGCCGCGACGAGGCGGTGCCGATCCAGATCGTGGACGAGCGCGTGTCGCGCAAGCACATGCAGATCCGCTACGAGGCGGACAAGGGGTACTTCGCGCTCGATATGCGGAGTTCCAACGGCGTGTTCATCAACGGGCGGCGGATCACCACGGAGACGCTGCTGGCGGAGGGGGACGAGATCCAGATCGGGGACACGAAGCTGATGTTCACGCTGTCGGACTTCCCGGACAAGCAGAGCGCGATCGCGCACTTCAAGAAGGCGGGGCAGAGGCACCGCTCGACGCTGATGCAGTGACGAGCGGTCGTCGCCGCGGCGTTCACGGAGAACGACGGAAGAAGGGTTTCAACGCGAAGGCGGCGAAGAGCGCGAAGAAGGACGCGGGGGAAGGCTGGAACACAGAGGTCGCGGAGGGGCCACGGGGGTCACAGAGGGGGGAATGGATTGGATTGGCCCCGGGCCCTCGCGTGCGCACGAGCGATCGACGCGAGCGCATCGTTTGACTCCTGGGCTGCCTCGCCGCCAAGCCGTCCCGCCCTGATCCCTGCCTTCCTCGGTGGTCTCTGTGGACCTCTGTGATCTCTGTGTTCCCGCCCCTCTTCCCCGTGCTTCCGCCCCGCCCGCCGCGGTCCTTTGCGGCCTCTGCGTTCCCGCCTTCCTTCGCGATCTTCGCGGCCTCGGTGCTCACGCGTTCCTGGCACGAATCCCCTACCCCTCCCACCGCGCGTGCAGGACCGGCATCGCCTGAAGGTACTGCTGCGCCGTTGGGGAGTCGGAGGCGGCGAACTGGTCGTAGGAGCCGTCGAATCCGACGAGTCCGCCGTCGAGCATGATCACCCGCGGGGCCAGCCGCCGGAGGAGTTCCTTGTCGTGGGTGACGATGACGGTGGTCCGCGGCCCGCCGCTGGAGTGGGGGCGGTGGTGCGTCGCCCAGATCAGTTCGTGGATCTGGCCGGAGACGATGGGGTCCAGGCCGGTGGTGGGCTCGTCGTAGAAGATGACCAGCGGATCGACGGCGATGGCGCGGGCGATGGCGACCCGCTTGGCCATGCCCCCGGAGAGGGCCTCGCGCTGCTTGTCCATCACGTCGTCCACGTCGAGGGCGACGGCCCGCAGGCTCTCCTCGGCGACCTTGCGGATCTGGGCCTCGGACATCGACGTGTGCTCGCGGAGCCAGAGGGCGATGTTGTCGTAGACCGAGCCGGAGAAGAGTGCGTTCTTCTGGAAGACCACCGCCCAGTGGAGCCGGATGCGGTCGAGCTGGTCCATGGTCAGCGTGGCCAGGTCCACCAGCGGGACGGGCTGCCCCGGCGCGCGGGGGGCGTTGTGGTCGGCGACCAGGACGCGCCCGGAGGTGGGCTCCATCAGCCCGATGAGGCAGTCGAGCATGACCGTCTTGCCCGAGCCGGAGGTGCCGACGATCGCGACGATCTCGCCGGCGTTGATCTGGAGGTTGATGTCGCGCAGGACGACGTGGGCGCCGAAGGCCTTGTGGAGGTGCTCGGTGCGCAGCTCGGGCTGCGGGAGGGGGCCGAAGGGGGGCGGGCCGCCGCGGAGGGAGACATCCGGCCGCGCGACGCCCATCGGGGGGGGCGGGGGTGTGGCCGCGGCATGTCCGTCGCGTCGATGCATTGTTCTTCGAGAGTAGGGGTGCGGGCGCCGGCTGTCAGGTCGGGCGGCCGGCCCCGCGCGGGGGCCTAACCTTTTCACGGTGATCTACCTGGACAACAACGCCACCACCCGGCCCAGCGCGGGCGTGCGCGAGGCGGTCGCCTCGGCGCTCGGCGAGGCGTGGGCGAACCCCTCGAGCGTGCACCGCGCGGGGCAGGCGGCGCGGGCCCGGATGGAACTGGCGCGGCGGGACGTCGCCGCGCTCATCGGCGTCCGCGCGCGGGGGATCACCTTCACCGGCAGCGGCGCCGAGGCGATCGACCTGGCGATCCGAGGGAGCCTCGCGGCCAGCGGGCGGCGGGTGGTGGTCACCGACGCGGTGGAGCACGCGGCGGTGCGCGACCTGTGCGCGTGGCTGGAGGAGCGCGAGGGCGTGGAGGTGCGCCGGCTGCCGGTGGACCTCGACGGGGTGGTGGACGCGGCCGCCGCGGCGGAGATGATCGACGCCTCCGTCGCCGTCGTGAGCGTGCAGTGGGCCAACAACGAGACGGGGGTGATCCAGCCGGTGGAGGCGATCGGCCGGCTCTGCCGCGAGCGCGGCGTGACGTTCCACTGCGACGGCACGCAGTGGGTGGGCAAGGAGCCGGCGGCGATGGGAGAAGACGGGGGCGGGTGGTGCGACGTGCTGACCTTCTCGCCGCACAAGTTCCACGGCCCGAAGGGAGTTGGCGTGCTGTGGTCGCGGCCGGGGGTGCGGCTGGCGCCGATGGTGCACGGCGCGCAGGAGCGGGGGCGTCGCGGGGGGACGGAGAACGTTCCGGGGATCGTCGGGGCCGGGGTCGCGGCGGCGGAGGCGGCGGCGTGGCTGGCGGACGAGGGAGAGCGGGCGCGGCTGAGGGCGCTGCGGGACGCCTTTGAGGCGGAGGTGCTGCGCCTGACGGCGGGGATCGGCTCCTCGGTCAACGGGGCGCGCCTGCCGGGGACGCGGCGCATCTGGAACACGACGAACATCGCCTTCCCGCGACTGGAGGCGGAGGCGCTGCTGCTTCTGCTGAGCGAGCGCGGGGTGTGCGCGTCGGCGGGGGCGGCGTGCAGCTCGGGGTCGCTGGACCCCTCGCCCGTGCTGCTGGCGATGGGCGTTCCGGAGGCGGAGGCGCACGGGTCGGTGCGCTTCAGCCTGTCGCGAGAGACGACGGAGGAGGAGTTGCGGGAGGCGGCGGGGATCATCGCCCGGTGCGTGGAGCAACTCGGGGGATCAATGGCCGCGGTGGGAACGGGCGGGAGCGGAGGCGCGTGAGCGTTCGTTGATCCGTTCCCCGGCGCGGCGGCTCATGCGTGAAACTAGCGGGTCGCCTGGCCGAACGATACCCTCAGGCCATGACACGGAACCCCTACGCGCAGATCAGCGGCGGCGACCCGTATCGGCCCGGCGGCTTCGACGCCGGGGGCGGCTATGGCTCCGGGGATGGCCTGCCGCCGCAGACCAGCGCGCTGGCCGTCGCGTCGCTGATCGTCTCGATCGTGTCGCTGATCGTCTGCTGCGTCCCGGGGCCGGGGGTGCTGGGGATGTTCCTGGCGCTGGGGGCGGTGATCTCGATCTCCAGGTCGCAGGGTCGGCGCACCGGGACGGGGATGGCGATCGCGGGGCTGCTGATCGGGCTGATCGCGACGATCATCTCGCTGCTGATCTGGATCGGCGTCTGGATGGGGTTCTCCGCGGCCACGGGGTACCGCACGACGCTGGAGGCGATCTGGCGGCGCGACGTCACGACGGTGGCCTCGGCGTTCGAGCCCGCATCGGCGGCGCAGATCACGCCGGAGCGGCTGGACCTGTTCGTGCAGCAGGTCGAGTCGGAACTGGGCGCGTACCAGAGCATGCCGCGGGGGCTCGGCGGGCTGGTGACAGGGTACCGGGCGATCGGGCCGGCGATGGAGACCGCGATGCAACGGACGGTGCCGGGGCAGCAGATCCTCCCGCTGCCGGCGCAGTTCGACAACGGATGGTCCGCGGTGGCGTTCGACCTGCCGCCGGGGGCGAGCGCGATGAGCGGGCCGCTGCCGCCGCTGCGGAACCTGGGGATCGTCCTGCCGCGGGCGAACCGGGTCGTGTGGCTGATCGACCCGACGCTGATTGGTGGGGCGGCACCCGCGCTGCCCGGCCCCGGCGGGGCCCCGCCGGCGACGAACGGCGAGGGGCCGGACCGGGACGGCGATGCGCCATCGCCTGAGCCTTCCGAGCCATCGGAGCCGTCGGAGCCGTCGAGCGAGCCGGCCCCGGCGCCGGAGCAGGCCGCACCACCGGCCGAACCCGACCCGTCGGAGCCGGAGTGACGGTCGGCCGCCCCGGGGGAGTCCGCGCCGGCCCCGTGAAGGCCGATGAAAGAGGCGCCGTGACCTATATTTCAGTCGTGCCCGAGCCGGTGAGCCCAAGCACGGCCGCGCCAAGCCGCGAGCCGGTGATCCGCGTCAGCAACCTCGTCAAGAGGTTCGAGGGACGGACCATCCTCGACGGGGTCTCGCTCGAGGTGTACCCCGGCGAGACGATGGTGATCATGGGCGGCTCGGGGTCCGGCAAGAGCACGCTGCTGCGGTGCATGATCGGCTCGATGCGGCCGGACGAGGGGACGATCGAGCTGTTCGGGCAGGACATCTGCGGCCTGCGGGACAAGGCGCTGGACGAGGTGCGCAAGAAGTTCGGGATCCTCTTCCAGTCGGGGGCGCTGTTCAACTCGATGACGATCGCCGAGAACGTGGCCCTGCCGCTGCAGGAGCACACGGACCTCGGGCAGGAGATCATCGACATCCAGGTGAAGATCAAACTGGAGCAGGTGGGGCTGCGCGAGCACGCGGACAAGTACCCGGCGCAGATCTCCGGGGGGATGAAGAAGCGGGCCGGGCTGGCGCGGGCGCTGGCGCTGGACCCGCAGATCCTGTTCTACGACGAGCCCTCGGCTGGGCTGGACCCGGTCACCAGCGCCGAGATCGACCGGCTGATCGTGAACCTGAGCAAGAAGATCGGGGTCACCAGCGTGGTGGTGACGCACGAGATGGACTCGGCGTTCACGATCGCGGACCGGATGGCGATGCTGGACAAGGGGCGGGTGCTGGTGGTCGAGTCGCGGGAGTGGTTCGACAACCTGCGCCGGATGAGCGCCGAGGAGGCGGCGGGGCTCCCGGAGAGCGCCCGCCTGATCCGGCAGTTTCTCCGCGGGGAAGCGGACGGGCCGATCACGGCGCGCCGGGCCGCGACCAACTACGCCGACGACCTGCTCGGGGAGATCGGCGCCCGCCAGGTCCCGCGCGGGCCGAGTGTGGAAGCGACGCGCCCCTGAACCGGCCGCCTTGGGGGCGGACCTCGCCTGCGTCAGCCGACCGGGGTTACTAGACTCGCCCCATGGCGGGAGAGGCGAGGGCCCGGGGGCTCTCCCGACGGACTCCCCGAAAGAGGCAGTAGGCCCATGGCGACTCGCGGCGCGCGCAACAACTTACTCGCGGGCATCTTCGTGCTTGGGAGCATCATCCTGGCCACCGCGGTCATCATCGTCCTGTCGGACCTGGACGAGCGGCTGACGCCGATGACCGACTTCGTCGTCCGCTTCTCGCTGAACGACGGCGCCGAGGGGCTGCGCCCCGGTTCGCAGGTGAAGGTGGGCGGGCAGCCGGTGGGGCGGGTGCTGGGGTGGACCTTCGCCCTCAACGACGCGGGGGAGCCGACGGCGGTGGACGTGCAGGTCAGCGTCCGGTCGGACATCAACATCTACGAGGACGCCACGATCCTGCTGGTGATGCCGCTGCTGGGCTCGACGAGCCAGATCAACATCCCCGACGTCGGGGGCCGGAACCTCTCGCCGGATCAGGTGCAGGGCTCGACGCCGCTGATCGAGGAGGGGGACATCGTGCAGGGGCGGCTGGCGGCGCCGGGGTTCCTCGCGCAGGCGGGGTACGGGGAGGAGCAGCGCCAGCAGGTGCAGGAGATCCTGAAGAACATGGCCGCCGCGTCGGAGCGGGTCTTCTCCATCACCGAACGGGTGGACGCGGAACTGGAGCCGGTGATCGCGGAGATGCGGACGATCCTCGCCGACGCGCGGGCGGTCGCCGGGGACGTGCGGGAGCGCTGGCCGGGGTGGCGCGAGCAGATCGACGCGTCGATCTCGAGCTTCACCACGGCGAACCAGCGGATGAACTCGGTGGTCGAATCGGTGCAGGCGGGGGTGGAGGAGGCCCGGGCGATGATCGCGGAGAACCGCCCGCGGATCAGCGCCGCCACGCGGAACATCGAGGAACTTTCAACCAAGGCCAACACCGAGGGGTGGGAGATGGTCCGGGCGATGCTCGACCGGGGGATGCAGGGGATGGACGAGTTCGCCGCCGCGGCGGAGCGGGTCGAGGGGCTCATCAGCGAGACCGACCCGGAACTGCGCACCCTGGTGGCCAACGCGCGGCTCGCCTCCGACCAACTCAAACTCACCGCGGCGGAGGTCCGGGCCGCCCCGTGGAAACTGCTGAGCCGGCCGACGGGGCGGCGGGAACTGGAGAACGAGGTCCTCTATGACGCCGCGAGGCAGTACGCCCAGGCGGTGAGCGACCTGCGTGCGGCGTCGGAGTCGCTGGAGTCGGTCGCCGCGGCGAGCAGAGCCTCGGGACGGACGGCGCTGGAGCAGGAGCAGATCGACCGGCTCGTGCACTCGTTGCAGGACGCCTTTGCACGCTACCAGCAGGCCGAACGGGAGTTCCTCAACCGGTTGATGGGCCCTCCCAGGCGCTAGGCCGGGAGCCCCCGGAGTTGCGGGGCTCGGGGAGAGGGGAGGGGGTGAACGGAGCGCGAGGGAATTCGTAATGACGGGTGTATGAGAAGGACGTCCCCGCGTCACGGACTGTCGGTGGTGCTCGTCATCGCGCTCCTGGGCGTCGCCGCGGCCACGCCGCCTGAGAAGCAAGTCGGCGGGGCCCCGCCTCCATCCCCCCCACCGTCGCCCTCGCAGGCCGACGCCGCCGGGGACGAGTCGCCGCGCACGATGGCCGACCGGCTGCTGCGGGAAGCGGCCTCGGCTGCGGACGCCGCGCTGGCGTGGCTCGAGCAGAAGACGGGGCTCTCCAGCGGCGACGTCGCCGAGCGGGCCGCGGCGGCGGAGCGGTCGCTGCGCAGCGCCATCGCGGACGCCGTCGAGCGTGCGGGCAAGGGGCGGGAGCCGGGGGTGCGGCTGTACCGGGCGGACGCGGCGGAGGGCGAGGCTCGCTGGGCGCTCATCGACCAGGGCGACCTGGCCGCGGCCGCGCTGCCGCGGCGGCTGGTGCTGCTGGTCCACGGGATGGACGAGCCTGGGGGGATCTGGGATGACCTCGCCCCCGCGCTGGCGCGGGCGGGGCACGAGGTGGCGCGGTTCGACTACCCCAATGATCAGGCTCTTGCGGACTCCGCCGAACTGCTGGCGGGCGTGCTGGTGGACCTTCGTGGGCGCGGGGTCCGCGAGGTGAGCATCGTCGCGCACTCCGCCGGCGGGCTGATCGCCCGCGACGTGCTGACGCGGGACGACCCGGCGATGTACCGCGGCGAGCCCCGGGGGCACGAGCGGCTGCCGGATGTGCGGCGGCTGATCATGGTCGGCACGCCCAACGGCGGGGCGGCGTTGGCGCACGTGCGCGTCCTGGCGGAGGCGCGCGAGCAGTTGGCGCGGTGGATCAGTTCCGACGGGCGCGACGCCGCGGCGCTGCTGGGCTTCCTGCACGACGGCGACGGCGAGATCGCCCGGGACCTGCTGCCGGGCTCCGCGTACCTGACGGACCTCAACGCCCGCCCGCTGCCGCGGATGGGGAAAGACGGAGTGGAGATCACGGTCATCGTCGGAACGGTGGCGCAGGGGGCGTCGGAGTCGCTGGCGGACGTGCTGTCGTGGCGGATCGTGCGGGAGACGCTCAGCGACGAGCACCGCCGCGCCGCCGAGGAGGCGATCCGCGGCCTCTCGGGGACCGTCGGCGACGGGATCGTCCCGGTCGAGTCGCAGACGCTCGCCGGGGTGGACGACGTGGTGCGGGTGGAGGCGAACCACCGCTCGATGCTCCGCCGGCTGGAGGTGGGGAGGGTGCGGTTCCCGCAGTCCGATCCGCCGGCGATCGCGGTGATCCTGGATCGGCTCGCCGGCGATCAGCCGGAGGGGAGGCGGTAGCGGCGGGCTGCACATAGACGTGTGGCCCGGCTCCGGCGCTCGCCCGAAGACACAAAAACTCGGGGGTGGTTCCGATAGGCGGGCCTCAAGTCGGCCCTGCGTTGTTCCGAACCTGCATTAACAGACGGCGGAGCGGCCTCACGCTCGGAGCGTGCGGGCTGCTGCGCCGCGTCGGAACGATGCAGGGGACCGACCGTGTCCACGGATGCCGCTGCCACGATCGATCTGGAGGCCGGGTCCGGCGGCCCGGCCGAGCGATGGCCCGTCTACCAATGGATCGAGCGTCTCGCCGGCTGGGGGGCGCTCGCGGTGGTGGGCGTCGGCGCGGCGGTGATCGCCGGGTGGGCGCTGGGGATCGAGACGCTCAAGCGGCTGCGGCCGGACCTGGTGGCGATGAACCCGGCCACGGCCCTGTGTCTGGTGCTCGCCGGGGTGTCGCTGTGGCTGCGGGTGACGCCGGGGGCGTCGCGCGGGCGGGTGGCGCTGGGACGGGTCGCGGCGGCGTGCGTGGTGGCGATCGGGGCGGCCCGGCTGGCGGCGTACATCCTGGGATCGGAGGCGGGGATCGACGCGCTGCTGACGATGGGCGGGGCGGCGGACCCGACGGGGGGGCCGAACCGGATGGCGCCCAACACGGCGCTGTGCCTGATGCTCTGCGGGGGGGCGCTGCTGACGTTTGATGCGCCGCGCCGGTGGCTGGCCCGGACGGGGGATGCGCTGGCGGTGATGGGGGCGACGGTCGCGCTGCTGGCGGCGCTGGGGTACCTGTACCACGTGGACGCGCTGTACCGGGTGGGCCCGCTGATCCCGATGGCGGTGCACACGTCGCTGGCGCTGCTGGCGCTGAGCGCGTGCACGCTGCTGGCGCGGCCGGAGGTGGGCCTGGTGGGGATCGTGGCCTCGCGGAGCGCCGGGGGCGTGATGGCGCGGCGGCTGCTGCCGGCGATCACGGGGGCGGTCGTGCTGCTGTCGTGGCTGCGGCTGGAGGGGGAGCGGGCGGGGCTGTACGAGAAGGAGTTCGGCGTGGCGCTGATGGCCGCGTCGATGATCGCGCTGAGCGTCGGCTTCATCGTGGCGTGCGCCGCGCGGCTGAATCACGCGGACGAGGAGCGTGCCGCGGCGCAGCGGGCGCTGGAGCGGGTCAACGACGAGCTGGAGGAGCGCGTGCAGGAGCGGACGGCGGACCTGCTGCGCTCCAACCGGGAACTGGAGCAGTTCGCCTACGTCGCCTCGCACGACCTGCAGGAGCCGCTGCGGATGGTCGGGAGTTACCTGCAGCTGCTGGAGCGGCGGTACAAGGGGAAACTGGACGAGGAGGCGGACGAGTTCATCGCCTTCGCGGTGGACGGCGCGACCCGGATGAAGCAGCTGATCAACGACCTGCTGACGTTCTCGCGCGTGGGGCGGCGGGGCGGGGCGATGTCGCCGACGGACCTGGGGGAGGCGGCGCGGCAGGCGATGCTGGACCTCAGGGCCCTGCTGGAGGAGTCGGGGGCCGAGGTGCACCTGGGCGCGCTGCCGACGGTGCGGGCGGACCCGACGCAGATGCGCCAGCTCTTCATGAACCTGATCGGCAACGCCGTGAAGTTCCGCGGGATGCAGAAGCCCCGGATCGAGATCGGGGCCGAGCGGCGCGGCGGGGCGTGGGAGGTGTGGGTGACCGACAACGGCATCGGGATCGACCCGAAGTACGCCGAGCGGGTGTTCGAGATCTTCCAGCGGCTGCACAGCCGCGAGGAGTACCCGGGGACGGGGATCGGCCTGGCGATCTGCAAGAAGATCGTCGAGCGGCACGGGGGGCAGATCCGCGTGCGGCCGGCCGAGGGGGGCGGCTCGACGTTCACGTTCACACTTCCGGTGCAGGAGTCCAGGCATGACAGGGCGAGCAGGGCGGCATGACCCGATCGAGATCCTTCTGGTGGAGGACTCGCCGGGGGACGTACGGCTGACGCGCGAGGCGCTGCGGGAGGCGAAGGTCGCCAACCGCCTGCACGTGGTGGGCGACGGCGCCGAGGCGCTGGACTTCCTGGCGCGGCGCGGCCGGCACGCCGCGGCCCCCCGCCCGGACCTGATCCTGCTGGACCTGAACCTGCCGAAGATCGGCGGGCGCGAGGTGCTGGCGTCGATCAAGGGCGACGAGGACCTGAAGCGGATCCCGGTGATCGTGCTGACCACCTCCGACGCGGAGGCGGACATCCTCGACAGCTACGGCCTGCACGCCAACTGCTACCTGGTCAAGCCGGTGGACGTGGACCGGTTCTTCGAGCAGGTGCGGACGATCGAGGGGTTCTGGCTGAGCATCGTCAAGCTCCCGGTGGCGAGCCAGTCCGGGAGCGCCGCGGCATGAACGAGGAGAAGGCCAGTGCGCTGCTGGTGGAGGACAACCGCGGGGACGCGCGGCTGTTCCTGGACATGCTCGCGCACAACGAGTCGTTCGCCTGCGAGGTGACGCACGTGATGCGGCTGGCCGACGCGCTCTCCGCGCTGGGCGCCAGGGCGTTCGCCGTGGTGCTGCTGGACCTGTCCCTCCCGGACAGCCGCGGCCTGGAGACCTTCGAGGCCGTCCACGCGGCGGCCCCGGACGCGCCGGTGGTGGTGCTCAGCGGGGCCGACGACGAGGCGCTGGCGCTGGCGGCGGTGCAGGCCGGGGCGCAGGACTACCTCGCCAAGGACCACGCCGACCGCTACACGCTGGTGCGGGCGGTGCGCTACGCGCTGGAGCGCAAGCGCGCGGAGCGGGTGGCCCGGGAGCGTCAGGGGCTGCAGGAGGCGGTCGGCGCGATGGAGCGCGTGCTCGGGGTCGTGGCCCACGAGCTGCGCACCCCGCTGACGTCGCTGCGGCTGATCTCCGAGTACCTGCTGACGGAGGAGGGGCGGGACATCTCGCTCAACGAGCACTTCCTCCGCGCCATCAACTCCGAGGTGCTGCGGATGGCGGACATGGTGACGACCATCCTCGAGGCGGCGCGGCTGGAGAGCGGCGCGGCCCGGTGGAACTGGGGGACGGTGCTCGTCGAGCAGGTCTGCCACGACGCGCTGGACCTGGTGCGCCCGATGACGGACCTGTCCAAGGTCGTGCTGGAGGCGACGGTGACGCCCGCGGGGCTCACCTTCGCCGGCGACGCCGACGCGGTGCGCCGGCTGGTGATCAACCTGGTCAACAACGCCGTGCAGCACACGCCCGAGGGGAAGATCGAGGTGCGCGCCGAGGAGGTGGACCGAAACGGACAGCGGTGGGTCCGCCTGACGGTGCGGGACACCGGCCCGGGGATCCCGCCGGAGGTGGTGGACCGGCTCGGCAGCGCCTTTGCGCTCAACACCGGGGTCGCGGCGTCGTCCCGCCCCGGGGGGACGGGGCTGGGGCTGGCGATCTGCCGCGGGATCGCCGCGGCCCACGGGGGCGACATCTCGCTCGCCTCGGCGGCCGGACGCGGCAGCACGTTCACCGTCATGCTGCGGGCGGACCTGCCCGGCCCGGCGCGAGCCGACCATCCCCCGCGGATCTTCCTGGAGGCCGCGGCATGAAGTCCGTGCTGATCGTCGAGGACGCGGCGGTGATCCGGGAACTGGCCGAGGCGGTGCTCAGGGCCGAGGGGTACCGCACGCTGACGGCGAAGGACGGGAAGGAGGCGCTCTCGCTGCTGTCCGCCGAGACGCCGGACCTGGTGCTGCTGGACCTGGGGCTGCCGGTGCTCGGCGGGCGCGACGTGCTGGCGAGCATGCGCCGCTCCGAGCGGCTGTCCGGCGTGCCCGTGCTGGTGCTGACGGCGATGCCGGAGCGGGACCGCGTGCGCGAGATCGCCGCCCTCGGCGTCAGCGGGTACCTGCTCAAGTCCGAGTTCTCGCTGACGGACCTGCTGGCGCGGGTGCGGGCGTGCCTCGGGGGCGAGGCCGGTGGATCGGCCCGGCCGGCGCCCGCGGCGCGGGGGACGCCGGACGCGAGGGGACGGAGCAGGTCGAAAGCAACGACGACGGGCGCGGCGACGGCGCCCAGGCCCGCACCGGACGCGGACGCCGCCGGCGCGGAGGCCCTGCGGTCGCTGCGGCCGCTGATGACCCGGACGGAGGTGCTCCGCAGCGTGCAGGGGTGCGCGGAGCTGCGCGCCCTCTCCCCCGCCGCGTCGAAGGTGCTGGAACTGACCCGCAGCCCCGGGTGCTCGATGGAGAGCCTGGCGCGGGTGGTGGCGCAGGACCACGCGATGGCGCTGAAGATGCTGCGGCTGGCCAACTCCGCGGCCTTCGCCGTCAACGGCGAGCCGGTGGACTCGGTGCAGAAGGCGGTGGTCCGCATCGGGGTGGAGGGGATCCGCCAGTGCGTGCTGAACCTGTCGGTGATCGAGCGCTTCAGCACGCCGCTGCCCGGCGGGGAGTTCTCGATTCTCGACGCGTGGGAGCACGCCATCGCCGTCGCGAGCCTGTCGGCCGAACTGGCCGCGGACGCCGGGCCGCGCCAGGCGGAGGCGGCGTTCACCGCCGGGCTGCTGCACGACATCGGCCGGCTGATCTACACCGAGCAGCTCGGGGAGCGGTACGTCGAGGTCGTCGAGACGGCGCGGCGGCTGGACCTGCCGCTGGAGCGGGTGGAGTCCAGGCTGCTGCTGCTGAGCCACGCGGACGTGATGGAGCGGGTGCTCCAGGGGTGGAACTTCGCCCGCGACCTGATCAACCCGATCGTGCTGCACCACCACAGCCCCGCCGAGATCCGCGACGCGGCGCCGCGCCAGCAGGCCGAGTGTCTGCGCCTGGGGCTGGCCGACCGGCTCGCCCACGCGCTGATGCTCGGCGGCAGCGGCAACGAGGCGCTGTACCCGACGGAGGACTTCTGCCGCGCACTGAACCTCGACGGCGAGTCGCTGGCCCGGATCCTCTCGGGCATCCGCCCGAAGATCGAGGACCTGAAGCTCGCGATGCTGGCGGCCGCCGCCACCGAGACCGCCCCGACGGTCGCGGAGCGGGTGCGGGCGAGGCTGCCCGCGCCGCTGCGGCCGGTGTACGTCAGCGCCGAGCCGCAACTGGACGCCTACCGGCTCTTCTTCGACGAACTCGCCGGCGCGCCCGACGGCGGGCCGCCGAACGTGGCCGTGGCCAGGATCGCCGCGCCGCGCGAGCAGCCGCAGGTCGCCGCGGCCCTGCTGGGGGCGATGGAGGACGCCGACGCGGAGAGGCTCCCGCTGATCGTTCTGACGCCGGAGGACAAGCCCGTCCCCGCGGAGACGCTCTGGCCCGTGCCGCCCGTGGCGACGCTCACCACGCCGACGACCGTCGGCCGGCTGATCCGGGCCGTGAGCGAGGCGATGCAGGCGGCGCCGCGGGCGCGTGCGGCGTAGCGCCGGCGGGCCGCCGCACGGGCGGCTACTCGGCGGCGCCGACCATGAGCGCGACCATCGAGTGCAGGATCGGGTAGCGGATGCGGCAGCGGTAGACGTCGAAGGCCGTGCCGTCCCACTCCAGGCGGCGGAGCACGGCGCGGATCATCTCGGGGCAGCGCGGCACCTCGGGCGTGTGCATCGCCTCCAGCCCCTGCTGCCCCGCCCCCAGGTGCCGCACCGTCTCGCGCGTCGGCAGGCGGAAGGGCTCGGCGTTGTCCACCACGGAGGAGGGGTTGGCGAGGTTGCCGTGCGTGGTCAGCCGGGCCGTCGCCGGCGCCGACCAGCCCCGCGGGACGAGCATGTCCAGGATCATCACCTCGCTGGGAACGTTCACCAGGCACCGCAGGCCCCACGAGGTCTGCGCGCGGCCCTCGTTCCAGTCCCTGGCGAGTTCGTGGACGAAGAACGTGATCGCGCCGGCGGCGCCCACGGCGCCGGGGCGGATCACCTGCCGCACGGCGTCCGCGTCGCGGACGACCTCGATCACGGGCGGGGGATCGCTCCCGAAGCCCTCGACCAGGGAGAGCGTGCCGAAGGCCTCGACGGACGCCCCCCCTTCGTCGGTGACGATGCTGCTGCGCAGGCAGAGCACGGCGTCGGGCCGGAGCTGCCGCAGGTTGACCCTGCCGAAGATGGAGAGCATGTGCTCGGACCCCGGCGAGGAGCCGGGGTGCCAGATCGCGACGCGGTAGTCGGTGTCGGCGGAGAGGCCCCAGACGTGGGTGTTGGCGCGGAAGGCGGCGCCGCGGTGCCGGACCTCGATCAGCCCCGAGGTCTCCCGCCCCAGGGCCGCGACCATGGCGTCGAAGTTGCCACGCCCGCCGGCGATGCGGCGGACGACCTCCTCGAACCGGTCGAAGGCGAGCCTGACCTCCCCGATCGCCGCGGCGTCGAACGACCGCTCCGCGGCGTGGCGGAGCACCTTGTCCATCGAGCCGGCGCGGGGGATGTAGGGGACGGCCGCGAACGGATCGGCCGCGACCGCCAGACGGAAGATCTGCCAGCCCAGCGGGGCGTCCACCTCCAGCGTCCGGCTGAGGTCGGCCGCGCGGCGGATCGGGACCGGCGAGGAGTCCACCATGCGGCGCACGGCGTCGCGCAGGTCGGCCAGAACTGCCGCGGCCTGGCGCAGGTGCTCTCCCTCGGTTGCCGCGGGCTGTTTGGAGTTCGAACGAACGGTCACAGGGCGTGAGCCTAACAGTGTCCGTGTGAACTGGCAAGCGTGGCGTGCGAGCGAGTATTGGACACCAATATTGTTGCAAAACAACACGGATGTGCTAGGCTGCTTCGTGGGCGGCGGCGCCGCCCCCGCTCGCAGCCGGGCAGCGCGGCCGCGAGGGCGAACCCGGAGGAGAACGCTGCGAACCCAGATCGCGGAGAGATGTTGCGATGATCACGACTGTGAGCGGTGTGAACCGTCGGGCCGGCGCTCTGGCCCTGGCGGCGGGCGTGGCGCTGGCGGCGGGGGCGTCGGCGCAAGCGGAGACGGTCCAGATGACCTTCGAGTCGCTGGCGCACGGCGGCAACACGCTGGTCACGCACGGGACCACGTATGAGGAGGCGGGGTTCCGGCTCGAGCTCAGCAGCGGCGAGTTCGGGACCTGGGGGTCCGCGGCCGCGGCCTATCCGGGCTCGACGGCGCTGGTCGTCCCCTCGTCGGGCTCGGTCGTCACGCTCACGGCCGTCGGCGGCGGCACGTTCGACCTGCTCTCCATGCAGATCGCCAAGCGCGACACCGCGGGGTCGATCTTCCCCGTCAACGTCACCTTCACCGGGACCAAGTCGGACCTCTCCACGGTCACGGTGACGTTCAACGGAACCGTCCCCGGGGTCTTCCTGCAGGACTTCAACTTCCCGGCGACGTTCACGGACCTGGTGCAGGTGCAGTGGCAGGGGACGCAGGCGCACCAGGTGGACAACATCACCCTGATCCCCGCGCCCTCGGCCGCGGCGGCCCTGGCGCTGGCGGCCGGCGGCCTGGCGCGGCGGCGCCGCCGCTGAGCGGGCCGGCGCGGCCGGGTCGTGGCCTGCTTCGCCGCTGACACACTGGTCCGGAGACATGAGCGTGAGCAACCACCATCGTCGGATGCTGCCGATGGGTGAGCCGGCCCGCGCGGCGCTTGCCGCGGCGGCGCTCCTGGCGGGCGCCGCCGTCGCCGCGGCCGGCCCCTCGTACGAAGTGACGGAGATCCTCCCCAGCGACCCCATGCCCGAGGCCCGCTTCGGCTACGCCGTCGCCCTCGACGGGGAGCGGGCGATCATCGGGTCGCTCAATGATCCCAGCGCGGGCTTCCTGGCCGGGGCGGCGTACATCTTCCGGCTCGACGGCGGCCAGTGGATCCAGGAGGCGGAACTGTTCGACCCGGTCCCGGTATCGAGCGGGCATCTCGGCACCTCCGTCGCCATCGGCGGCCCCCTGGCGGTCGCCGGAGTGCGGAGCGAAGCCGCCAGCGTGAACATCGGCGCGGCCCTGGTCTTCCGGAACGGGGCGGACGGCTGGGTGTACGAGACCACGCTCCGCCCGCCGGACGTCCAGAGCCCGCAGAACGGCTTCGGCTACTACGCCTTCGGCCACGCCGTGGCGACCGACGGGGAGCGCATCGTGGTCACGATGCCGCAGGACGACATCGCCTGCCCGGAGGACCCGTTGTGCAACTCGGGCTCGGCGTACGTCTTCCGGCGCGACGGCTCCGAGTGGGTGGTCGAGCAGAAACTGATCCCGTCCGACCCGCAGCGCCTGGCCCACTTCGGCCGCTCCGTCGCCGTCAGCGGCGACCGCATCGTCATCGGCGCGATGCAGGCGGACGAGATCGCCGGCGCGGCGTACGTCTTCCGGCGCGAGGGGAGCGTGTGGGTGGAGGAGGCGAAGCTCGTCAACCCCGACCCGGAGGAGGGCGTGGTGACGCAGTTCGGCGAGTCGATCGACGTGGACGGCGACACCGTCGCCGTCGGCGCCCCCGGCGAGAACCACGCCGGCCAGTACAGCGGCGCGGTCTACGTCTTCCGGCGCGGAACCGAAGGGTGGGCGCTGGAGCAGAAACTGGTCGCCGAGGACGCTCAGTCGCTCCAGTTCCTCGGACAGTCGGTGGGGATCAGCGGCGAGCGGATCCTCGCCGGGGCGCACGGGGACACCCACGGCGGGACGGTGAACAGCGCGGGCGCGGCGTACGTCTTCGAGCGCGCCGGCGGGCAATGGACCCAGCGCGCCACGATCACCGCCCCTGCCCCGCAGACGGGGGCGATCTTCGGCTGGTCCGTCGCGTGCCACGGCCAGATCGGCCTCGTGGGGGCGCAGATGGCCGACCGCCCGTACCCCGACAGCGGCGCCGTCTACGCCATCACCTTCGGCGACGGCGGCCCGCAGTGCCCGGCGGACTGGGACGGCAGCGGCGCGGTGAACTCCAACGACATCAGCGCCTTCCTGACCTCCTGGCTCGACAGCGTGCAGAACGGCACCCTCGACGCCGACTTCGACCAGAGCGGCGCGGTCAACTCCAACGACATCAGCGCGTTCCTCACGGCCTGGCTCGCGGCCGTCGGCGGCGGGTGCTGAGCCTCAAGCGCGCAGCAGCGCCGGGGCCGCGGAAGGGGCGCTGAGGCGGTCGAACTCCCGCGCCGGCAGCCCGACGGTCCGCCAGCGGGGGCTGCGCGGCCGCATCGCCGCGGCGTAGTCGGCCACGCTCACCGTCCGCATGGCGTACCAGCGCCCGTGGTGACGCATGACCTCCCCCACGCTCGCGTCGGCGGGCTGGTCGTCGCACCAGTACATGAAGACGAACGCGGCGCGGAACGCCCTCCCCCTCTCCTCTGCGTCCGCGCCGTCGCCGCCGAAGAGGCGCTCCCACGCCAGGAGGGAGCGGACGTCGTCTTCGGTGACCCAGGACTGCAGGCCGGAGGGCGCGCCACCGCGTCCGGCGCGTCGGCCCTTGATGTCCACCAGCAGGTTCGGCCCCGCCGCGGGGTAGACGAGGTAGTCAAAGGACTTCAGGTCCCCCAGGCCGTTCTCCAGGGCATCGTTCCCCGTCCAGCCGGCGGGAGGGACCAGCGAGCGCCGGGCCTCGTCCACCGCGACGTACGGAACCCGGCGCGCGCGGAGGTACGCTTCGAAGGCCCGCTCGTAGTGCCGCCCCTGCTCCCGCATGCGCGCATGATACCCGAACAACCGGTTGGTGCAGCGGGAGGGGTGAAACCCTGCCGCGGCGCGGGGCGTACCGTTTCGACGCCGCTCCGCGGCCCGTGCCGACGCCCCTCGCTGAACCCCGCACAAGCCCCGGCCGCTTTACAGCCGGAGCCCCATCCTCTAGGATCGCGGTCATGAAGACCCCGGCTGACCGAATCGGCGAACCCAGGACCTCCCGCCCGATCCCGATGACGAGGATGCCGCGGCGACTCGCCGGCGCGGCGTCGCTGGCGGCGGTGCTGATGACGGCGGCCGCCGCCATGGCCCAGCCCGGGCAGCAGGGGCTCCAGCCCCCGATTCCTTCGCCGCCGCTCAACGCGCCGTCGCACCCGCTGCAGATGGCCGTCGCCGTCGTCCTGCTGGTGCTCGTGATCGGGGTCAACATGATCCCGAGCAAGCGCGGCCACCAGGACTGATCGACGTCGATCGCCGGCTCCCCGCCGCCTGCCGCGGCGGACCCCGTCACCACAACCAGGAACGCTGTCATGGAACCGACGCAGCAGCAGCAGCAACGCAGGCTCATCGGCCTCAACGCGGCGCTGATCGGCGTTCTCGCGCTGGTCACCCTCGCCGGGATGGGTGGTCGCTCCAGCGCCCAGCCCGAGGGGCGCGCCCGCGGGGAGTACACGATCCTCTCCGGGACCATCCAGGGGGATACCGCCGACGCGGTCTACATCCTCGACTCGGTGAACCAGGAACTCGTCGCCCTGCGCTGGGACCGCAACGGCAACCGGCTCGAGGGGATCGGCTACCGCAACCTCGCCGCGGACGCCAGGGTCCAGCAGAACACCCGCTGACCCCCCACCCCTCACTCCCCTCCCGCCTCTGGCTCGGAGCTGCAGCGAATGAAGACCTCGACCACCACTCCCGGCGCCCGGATCGGCGGCAACGCCGCCCTGTGGGCCAGCGCCGCGGTGATCTTCGCGATGATCCTCGTCCAGGCGAGCCGCCTGCCCGCCCTCGCCCCCGAGGCCCGGGCGGACATGGTGAGCCAGTCGGGCCAGTACACCATTCTGACCTTCAACGGCGGCAACGAGGACATCGTCGCCGTCCTTGACGGGCGCGGGGAAGAACTGTTCCTCTACCAGGTCCGCAACCGGAACCGCTTCGAGTTCATCGGGCGGCAGGACCTGCGGGTGCTCTTCACCAACGCCAGGGGCGGCGGGACCGGCCGGAAGTAGTACAATCTCGCGGCGGCGGGGGCGGGCGTCTGACTGGGGGCGGCGGGGACTTCGCGTTTGGATCCGGTGGCCGCGCTGGGCGGCCCACCGGGCACAGAACCCTTCCCAGCGACAGCCCGGAGCGCACACCCCGCGGCACGACCGCGCCCACGCGGCCGTCCGCGCCCGATGTGCGCCGCCGCTGCAACCACGCCCCTGCCGACGCCGCCGGCGCGATCAGTCAGGACGTCCATGCCCATCTTCCCCCTTCCCCAGTTCGAGGCCGACCTCGAGGAAGACCGCAAGCTCTACGAGAGCCTCAAGCCCCCCACGTCGATCGTCGTCCGCTTCGGCGTGCTGAAGATGATCGGCGAGTTCCCCTACGACGGGGACGCCAAGCCCGGGTGCGGGTCCAAGCTCGTCGTCCGGACGCACCGCGGCACCGAGATCGGCGAGATGCTCACCAGCACCTGCCCCAACGCCGGGTGCTCCAAGAGCATCACCCGCAAGCAGATGCTCGAGTACATCGAGAACTCCGGGGGCAAGGAGTACCCGTTCTTCAACCAGGGGCGGGTCCTGCGGGTGGCGACCACCGAGGATCTCAACGAACAGGCCCGGCTGGAGGCCTCCAAGCGGGACCTGGTCAACGTCGCCCGGAACGAGGCCAAGGAACTCGGCCTGCCGATCAAGATCGTGGAGGCCGAGCCGCTGCTGGGGGGCGAGCGGGTGACGTTCTACTTCACCAGCGAGGACCGCGTGGACTTCCGCGACCTGGTCACCCGCCTGGCGGGGCATGTGCGGACGCGGGTCGAGATGCGGCAGATCGGCGCCCGCGACGAGGCCCGCGTCGCCGCGGACTACGAGAAGTGCGGCCAGCACTGCTGCTGCAAGCAGTTCCTGAAGGTCCTCAAGCCGGTGAGCATGAAGTCCGCCAAGACGCAGAAGGCGACGCTGGACCCGCTGAAGATCAGCGGCCGCTGTGGGCGGCTGATGTGCTGCCTGCGGTACGAGGACCAGACCTACACCGAACTCCAGAAGCGGCTGCCGAAGCGCAAGTGGCGCGTCGAGACCAGCGAGGGGCCGGGGACGGTGATCGACGGGCAGATCCTGACGCAGCTCGTCCTCGTCCGGCTGGATCGCGACGGGACGGACATCGCCGTGCCGGTGGAGGAGATCACCGTCCTGGGTCCCCCGCTGCCGCCGGGGCAGCAGCCCCGCCCCGCGGCGCCGGCCGCGGCCCCCGGCGGGGGGCAGGGGACCGCTCCGGCATCAGGGCAGCAGCGCCCGCGGCGGGACGGCGCCGGCGGCGCCGCGCCATCGGAGCGCCGCTCGGGCCGGGGCGGTGGCGACCGGCGCGAGGGGCGTGAGCGCCGCGACGGATGCGATGGACGGGACGGGCCGCAGCGCGAGCGCGACGGCCGACGCCCCCCGCGCCCCGAGGGTCCATCGGCCGCGTCACATGATCGCGGGCCCGACGCGGCGGGCGGCGCCGGCGACCGCGGCCCCGCCACGCCGGGGGAAGGGCAGCCGGCTCGCAAGCGCCGGCGCCGGCGCCGGCGGCGCGGGAGCGCTCCCGGCGGCGAGGGTGGCGGCAGCGGTGGCGGTGGCGGTGACGGCGGCGGCCCCGGCCCGGCCCCGTCCGAGAACTGACCGGTTCGCGCCGGGCGCGAGCGGCTGCCGTCGCGCGGCGGCGCACCTACCGTCAGATCCCCACCGGGGCGACAGGCCCCCAGCGGGGCGGCGTCGCGCGACCGCCGCGGCGGCGCCCGCCGGAAAGGGAGCAGCATGCAGGTTGACGGCCCCGAGTCTCACCCCCCCACTCCCCCTCCCCCCCCCACTTCTCCCGCCGCCGCGACGGCCGCGGGCGGGGAGGCCCCCAAGCCGGCGCCCGCGCCGGCGACGACCAAGGAGACGGTGAAGGAGACGTTCGTCTCGATCATCATCGCCTTCGTGCTGGCGTTCGTCTTCCGGGGGTTCGTGGTCGAGGCGTTCGTGATCCCGACGGGGTCGATGGCCCCGACGCTGATGGGGGCGCACATGCGCTTCCGCGGGCCGGAGTCCGGGTACTCCTGGCCGGTGGGGCCGTGGTACATGTCGGGGCAGAACGAGTACTTCCCGATCCAGGGGGACTCGCGCAGCCCCATCGTCGTGCACGACCCGATGACGGGGCAGCGCGTCGAGCAGGCGGGCGTTCGCCGCCGGGCGGGGGACCGCATTCTCGTGCTCAAGTTCCTCTACGGGATCTTCGGGCCGTCACGGTTCGACGTGGTGGTCTTCAAGGACCCGACGAACCCGCAGACCAACTTCATCAAGCGGCTGATCGGCCTGCCGGGCGAGGAGGTCGCGCTGGTGGACGGGGACGTCTTCGTCCGCACCGCCGAGGCCCGTGCCGCGGCGGTGGCGGAGGCGCAGACCGACCTGTGGTCCCAGCCGGGGTGGGCGATCGCCCGCAAGCCGACGCGGGTTCAGGGGGCGGTGTGGCAGGAGGTCTTCGACAGCCGCTACGCGCCGCTGAACCCGATGCGCGACGGGCGGATGTGGTACCAGACGCCCTGGGTCCCCGGCTCGGGCAAGCCGGGGGAGGGGGGGGCGAGCGGATGGTCCATCGACGGGAAGCGGATCTACGAGTACACCGGCGCCGGGCCGACGACCCTCCGGTGGGACCGGACGCGCACGCGGTATATCGAGACGGCCCCGCCGTGGAACCGGACGCTCGAGACGTGGGAGATCGATGACCGCTACCCGTACAACGAGTCGCCGCACGGGCACCCGGGGTGGTCGCGCCGCTTCCCGGTCAGCGACGTGCGGATGCGTGCCGGGATCGAGCCGGGGGGAGAGGGCCTGGCGGTGACCGCGACGGTCGCCAGCCGCGGGCACGAGTTCCAGGCCGAACTCGACCGCGCCTCGGGGCGCGTGACGCTGCGGATGCGCCGGGTCTCCGGCGCCGGCGGTGAAGGGGCCGAGGAGGCCGGCGCGTGGACGGAACTCGGAACGGGCGCGCTCCCCGGGTCCGCGCTGGCGGCGGGGCGGGTGACGGACGTCGAGTTCTGGCACGTGGACCAGAGCGTGCAGGTGTGGGTGGACGGCCGGCGCGCGGTGTACGCCGAGTACAACTGGACCCCGGCGGAGCGGATCCGTTACGCGACCGGGCACGAGATCGGCGAACTGCTGACGCGCCGGAACATGGACAACGTCTTCGAGGACGCGACGCTGTACACGCGCCCGACGGTGCGGTGGGAGTTCTCCGGCGGGCCGCTGCGGCTGCACCGCGTCGGGCTTGACCGCGACCTGCACTACCAGCCGACGAGGTACCACCACGGGCTGCGGGCGAACGACCCGGCGCTGGCGACGCACCCCGACAGCACGCCGCGGCTGAGCCCGGAGGAGTACTTCACCCTGGGGGACAACTCCCCCGCGAGCCAGGACGGGCGGCTGTGGGACGATCCGGACCCGTGGGTCGCCAAGCAGATGTGGAAGGACAAGGGGCTGGAGCCCAAGGCGGGCGTGGTGCCGCGGGAGTTGATGATCGGCAAGGCGTTCTTCGTCTACTTCCCGTCGCTGCACCGCGACACGTCGGTCCCTGTGCCGGACTTCGGCCGGCTGCGGTTCATCTGGTGAGGAAGAGAAGAGGAAGACTCACCCACAGAGGCGCCGGGGCCCAGAGGGGGCACAGAGAAGGCAAAGACGGTTCAACGCGAAGGTCGCGAAGAGCGCGAAGAAGGGCAGGAACGCAGAGGTCGCGGAGGAAGCGGAGGGACGCAGAGGAAGACGGAGCGGATCGAAGAAGCGAACGAGCCACCAGCAGACAGCAGTGAAGCGAGCCCGCTTCGAGCCCGAGCGAACCGCACCCTCCCTTCTTTACCCCTCTTCCTCTCTTCTCTCTGCGTCCCCTCGGCGGCTCTGTGACTCTGTGGTGGGCCTACCTCTTCGTTCCGACCAGAAGCGCTCCTCCGCACGGGCCTGGGCGATGTAGTACGCCGCCGCGAAGGCGACCAGGAAGACCGCCCGCGCGTCCACGCCGGTCATGAGCATCTGCCCCAGGCCGACGACGATCAGCGCGGCGTTGATCGGGTGCTTCAGGAAGCGGTAGGGGCCGGTGGCGACGTACTCGACGCTCGTGTCCGTCTCGTCCTGGCCGATCCGCCAGTTCGGCCCCAGCGTCAGCACCGTCCACATCCGCAGCGCGAACCCCGCCGCCCAGACGATCACGCCCGCCGTCATCGACACCGGCCGCGGCGGGGGGCCGAAGACGATCCACACGGAGTACGCCACCAGGCAGACCCCCAGGGCGAAGTCGATCCACCCGTAGAGGTCCCGCGGCGGGAACCGCTCGGCGATCGGCGAGCGGCCGTAGCGCAGCCGGTGCACCACCGGCCACAGGACGTAGGCCGTGATCGCGAAGGTCAGCCAGGTGATCGCGGGGAGCCAGCGGGCGTCCACGGGTCACCCCCGGACCGCGCCGGCGACCTGCTCGAGCGGGATCGGCTGCCCCTGCTCGCCGGAGTCGAGGTTCTTCACCGTCGCGGTCGCGCCGTCCTGCTCGATGATGGCCGCGAAGCGGGCGCGGGCGGAGGCGGCGTCCTTCAGGAGTTTGCCGATGTTGCGCGTCGTCTTGTACGAGCGGCGGGCGTGCAGCCCCTCGCGCCGCAGGCGGGCGACCAGCGGCGTCACCGCGGCGTCGGCGGCGTCGGAGCCGCTGGAGATGACGAAGACGTCCGGGCGCAGGCCGAGTCGATCGGCGATCTCCTCGTCCGGGGGCATCAGCCCCTTGTCCTGGAGGACCAGCGACAGGACGACGTCGCCCATGCCGAAGCCGACGGCGGGGGTCGGCGGGCCGCCGAAGAGTTCGATGAGATTGTCGTACCGGCCGCCGCCGGCGATGGCGCGCTCCCCTTCGGCGATGACCTCGAAGACGACACCGGTGTAGTACGCCAGGCCGCGGACGATGCCGAAGTCGAACCGGCACCACGGCAGCACGTCCATCGCCGCAAGGGCCGCGACGAGGCGGGCGAGTTTCGGATAATCCGCGGCGAAGTCGGCGGGGACGGGAGCGCCGGCCCCGGCCGCCGCGACGGCTTCGTTGGCGCGGGACTCGATCCCCTGGAGCGCGGAGGTGAGGGCCTCGGCGCTGAGGCCGATGGCCGCGGCCTGGCCAGCGAACTCCGCGGGAGGGATCTTGGCCTTCTTGTCGAGCAGCACAAAGGCGTCGGTGACCTTGTCCTCGGCGACGCCGGCGCGGCGGATCTCGTCGGCGACGAGCGTGCGGTCGGAGAGGCCGACGGTGACGTCGGCGGACTTCAGGCCCAGGGCGCTGAGCGCGCCGACGGCCGCGGCGATGACCTCGGCGTCGGCTTCCGGTGAGTCGTCCCCCAGCAGGTCCACGTTCCACTGCACGAACTCGCGGAGGCGGCCGCGCTGGGGGCGCTCGGCGCGGAAGAACGTGGGGATGCAGAACCACTTCGTCGGCTTCGGCAGCGTGCTCGCCTTCGCGGCGTACATCCGCGCCAGGGTGGGGGTGAACTCGGGGCGCAGCGCGTAGGTCCTCTCGCCGCCGGCGCGCTGGAAACTGAACAGTTCGGAGACGATCCCCTCGCCGCTCTTGATCGTGTAGAGGTCCAGGTGCTCGAAGGTCGGGCCGTCGATCTCGTCGAAGCCGTGGCGGATGGAGACCTCCCGCCAGGCCTTCTGGATGTAGCGGAGGCGGTTGAGTTCGGCCGGGTAGAAGTCCCGCGTGCCGGTGGGGGGTTGGAGGATGTGCTTCGGGCTCGGCGAGGTCGGCTTGGACATGCCCGGAGGGTACGCCGCGGCAGAGGACAGCCGTGGCACGGGCTTCCAGCGTGCTCTCTCCTTCTCTTCCAAGCCTTCATGTCTCCTCGCGCGGGAGAGGCCGGCGCATGGGGCAGGAAGGAGGCGCGGAGGACGGGAGAGGTGGAGGGCACGGGTTGGAAGCGCCCGTGCCACGAGGGGGGTCAGTCGCGGCGGCGGCCCGCGGCGGCGATCGCGGCCAGGCCGAGGAGCGCGGCCGCGCCCGGGCCGGGAATGGTCAAGGCGACCGCCGGAACCTTGTCGGACCCGCCGTTGTCGAACCCGCGGAAGCGGACGACGAAGCCGAAGGGTTCGCCCTCGGTGATGAACGCGGAGGTCGAGCGGCCGCCGGCGCCGGGGTCGGTGACGGTGAACTCGAATACGCCCGTCTGGCCGATGGCGATCCCCCCGGCCGGGGAGCCGCCGCCGAGCCAGTTGCCGCCCAGGGCAGCGCCGGCGTCGAAGGAGCCGAAGGGGGGCGCGTCGGCGGCGCCGGTGTCGAGGAAGAGCGGGTGCGTCCCGCTGGGGCCGGAGAGGACCGCCGTCGCGGCCGGGTCGGGGAGTTGAAAGAGGAACCCCGTGATCCGTCCCCCGGCGTGCTCGCTGGTGTTGGTCAGCGAGATCGTCAGCGTGCCGGTCGTCTCGCCGGTGGGGGTGTAACTCAGCGTCCCGGTGAAGGCCCCCAGCCCCTCGGTGCTCGCCGGGGCATAGGACGTGATATGGACCACGTCCGCCAGGGCGGGGGCCGCGGCGGCGAGGAGGAGGGCGGACAGGCCGATCGACGGAACAGATCTCGGGCTCATGGGTGGTCTTCCTTGACCAGGTGGGTCACGCGGCCGCCAAGGCTGGGTGCGCGCAGGCACAGCGTGCGAAACCCGATGGGCGCCTCAGCCGCTCACGGAACGGGGATCGAGGGGGGAGAGGGAGGTGGGCTGTCGCCGCGAGGATCAGCGGCGCTCCCGAACCCCACGGATTCATCTCTCGCCCGAAGGATAGGTCACCATGCGACCGGGCGTCGAGAAACTGGGCAAGATTTCTCCCCGGATCTGGGGGTGATTCTCAGTCGCGCCGCCGCCGACGGGTCCCCATCGCCAGCCCCGCCGCGGCGAGCATCCCCGCCGCACCGGGCGCGGGGACGAGCACGCCGGGGACCTTGTCCGACCCGCCGTTGTCGAAGCCGCGGAAGCGGACGACGATGCTGTACGGGGCGGATTCGGAAGCGAACGCGGCCGCGCTGAGTTCCGCGGCATCGAAGGCGGTCAGGGAGAACTCGAACGTCCCGGTCTGGCCGACGAGAATGCCCCCGTTGGGGTTCCCCCCGCCGACCCAGGACCCGCCGAGGGCCGCGCCGCCGTCAAAGGCGCCGAAGGGTGGGGCGTTCTCGCTGGTCCCGAGGTCGAGGAAGCCGGGGTGGGAGGTGGAGGTCAGGGTGATGGCAGCGGCGGGGTCGGCGCTGGGGAGGCGGAGGACGAAGCCGGTGAGTTTCCCGCCGGGGGAGGGGGAGTCGTTGGTGAGCGTGATGCCCAGGGTGGCGGTGGTGGGACCGGTGGGGGTGTAGGTGATCGTGCCGGTGAAGGAGCCGAGGCCCTCGGTGCTGCCGGGGGTGTACGCGGCGATGTGGGCGATGTCAGCGCCGGCGACGGGGGCGAGGGAGGCGAGAGCCAGCAGGCCGATGGCGGGAGCGAGGCGTCGGGTGGTCATGGCGGGTCTTCCCTCTGCGTGGACCGATATCTCCCCTCTTTCGGGGGATCAGAACGGTCCTCAACGGTGGCGTACAGAGGGAGCGGCTGCCAGCGTGCGCGGCCGCGGGGCGGGGTCATGGCGGGCGCGGAGAGGGAACGAACGGCACTGGCGGCGCAGGCGGGAGCGCCCACGGGCGGGGGAGACGGCGGGTCGGGGAGATCGCGCGAGCGCAGGCGGCGCAGCCGGCGCAGTCATCAACGACGGCGGCGGGCCGCGGCCAGCGCCAGGGCGATGCCCAGCGCGCCCGCGGATGGGGCCGGAATGGCGGTGAAGCGGGCCTCGAGGTTCTGGGGGAAGGGGCCGGCGTCAACGTGCCACGCGAGCGTGGTCGAGTCCTGCCATACGGCCGCCCCTGAAGTGGAGCCGATCGCGGGATCCTCCGAGTGCACGCCGGCGCCGAACAGATTCGGGACGCCGAACGGATCGACGATGTTGTCGAACGCGAAGGTCCAGACCAACGTGTCGGGGACGGTGATGTTCGGCGAGAAGACGACGTCGGCGACGGCGGGGGCGCCCCAGGGGAGCGTCACGCGCTGCGTGCCGCTCCAGAGGAGCGCGCCGGGCGTCTCGCCGTCGGCTTGCCAGAGGCGGAGCGTGACGTCGAGGGAGGTGTCGTCCCATTGGTCGCCGAGCCCGCGGAGGCGGATGGCGACCTCCGTCAGGTGGCGCGCGGACCCGCCGAACACGACGCGGTTGCCCGCCTGGGATTCGTTCTCGAAGCCGCCGGGGAGTTCGGCGCTGCTGTGCTCTTCGCCGTGCTCGTGAATGAGCCAGAGGCCGCGGAGTATCGGGCTGAGGCTGTCGTAGATGACCTCCTGAGCGTGGCTGGGAGCGGCAAGCGAGAGCGCAGCGACAGCAAGGGCCGCCGCGGGGGCGGCCGTCCGGATGTGGAGCATCATGGGGGACTCCTGCGTGATGTGAAGCCCGGGGCCACCGCGGCGCCGGGGAGCCGGCCGCCCTGCGGCGTGCCGGCACGGATTGGACGCTCGGAAACGCACCGGGTTCCAAGCGAGCGCGGCGATGCGGGCACATCCGGGCCTGGCGACAAGAGGGGCGGGGCGGGGACTATCATCGCGTCCGCACGGGGTGCGCTGCGGGCCGGCGGGCCCGAACGGCCCCCGAGTTTGTCCCCGACTGACACCCCCCTCCCGGGCGGCCGCCCGCGGGCGGCGAGAGGTTCCGGATCCATGCCCCAGATCACGATCAACGGGAAAGTCTGCGAGTTCAAGTCCGGCCAGGTCATCCTGCAGGTGGCCAACGAGAACGGGATCGCGATCCCGCAGTACTGCTACCACGATGCCCTGAGCATCGTCGCCTCGTGCCGGATCTGCCTGGGGGAGGTGTGGATGCCCAACCCGCGGAACAACAACGCGGTGGAGCCGTGGATGGGCGGGAAGCTGGTGCCGACGTGTCAGACCGCGGCCCAGGACGGGATGGTGGTCTACACCGACTCGCCCAAGGCGGTGCAGAACCAGAAGGCGGTGATGGAGTACCTGCTGATCAACCACCCGCTGGACTGCCCGGTGTGCGACCAGAGCGGGGAGTGCTTCCTGCAGGACTACTCCTACCAGTACGGGCGCGGGGTGAGCCGCTTCGAGGAGACGAAGGTCAAGAACCCCAAGAAGGACGTGGGGCCGCACGTCTACCTGTACGCGGACCGGTGCATCATGTGCACGCGGTGCGTGCGGTTCACCCGCGAGGTCTCGGGGACGGCCGAGCTGATGGTGCAGGGGCGCGGGAACAAGGAGGAGATCGACGTTTTCCCGGGCGTGCCGCTGGACAACGAGCTGAGCGTCAACGTGGTGGACCTGTGCCCGGTGGGGGCGCTGCTGGAGAAGGACTTCCTCTTCGCGCAGCGCGTCTGGTTCCTGAAGGAGACCCCGAGCATCGACGGAATCACCGCCAGCGGGGACAACATCATGATCCACCACAACGAGGGGCGGGTGTACCGCGTGAAGCCGCGGACGAACATGGCGGTGAACAAGTGGTGGATCAGCGACGAGGTCCGCTACGGGTGGAAGCACGTGCACGACGAGCGGCGGCTGCGGACGCCGCTGCGCCGGCAGTTCGGCGTCCAGGTCGAGAGCGACTGGGCGAGGGCGCTGCACGACGCGGTCGAGGGGCTGCGGCGGTCCATCGGCGCCGGGAGCGCCGGGGGCGGCGACGGCGCCCGCAACGGCGCGGCGCCGAAGGGCGGCAAGCGCCTGGCGGTGATGGTCAGCCCGATGCTCTCGTGCGAGGAGGCCTTCGCGCTGGGGCAGGCGGCGCAGGCGATCGACCCCGGGGCGGCGCTGGCGCTGGGGCCGGTGCCGGTGCACGGGCAGGACCGGACGTACCCGCCGAACTCCGAGAACGGGTACACCGTCTATGCGGAGAAGTGCCCGAACCGGCGGGGCGTGCAGCGGGTGCTGCGGGCGCTGGCGGAGAAGAGCCGCGGGTCGGTGCTGAGCTTCGAGGAGCTGGTCAGCCAGTTGCGCTCGGGGAAGATCGGCGGCGTGATCCTGACGGGGAACTATCCGAGCGACTGGGTGACCGACGAGCTGGTCCAGGCGCTGGAGGGGGTGTACGTGGTGCTGATCGACACGCTCGACAACCGGCTGGTGAAGCGCGCGGACATCGTGCTGCCGGGGGCGACGTGGGTGGAGAAGGCCGGGACGTTCCAGAACGCCAAGGACATGCTGCAGGCCTTCGAGCAGGCGATCCCGGTGATCGAGGGGGCCAAGCAGGAGGGGCAGATCGCGCTGGAACTGGCCGCGGCGGCGCAGCGGGGGATGCAGGCGGAGATCTCCCCCGGCTCGCCGGGGGGCGTGGGCGACGGCTCCGAGGGGGGCCCGGAGAGCCTGGACATCGGCGGGCGCGAGGATGTGGACCTGCGGACCTACCCGGGCGCCGACCCGTCGCGGGCGATGGCGCGGATCTTCAACGCCGCGGCGATGCGCC